>Ga0187846_10000095_pt1 | contig 50818 bp, 38 predicted proteins | sample TC_taG_FD_161473 | JGI IMG/M metagenome (GOLD analysis project Ga0187846, IMG submission 161473) | Biofilm microbial communities from the roof of an iron ore cave, State of Minas Gerais, Brazil - TC_06 Biofilm (v2) | ecosystem: Environmental > Terrestrial > Deep subsurface > Cave > Wall biofilm... | reverse complement strand
GAGGTCTGTCGTTTGCATCGTCTGCTGTCCTTTCACTGAAGATTACCTGGGCCAAACAGGGTAGTTTGCTACTCAGTGTACGGAGCGGCCTGGCCGCCGACAAGGGGATTTGCCAGCTTGATGGCTCCATCTATGTGAACCATTAGATGACGAGGCGTCCTTCTCTGAACCTCTGGGCCAGAAAGTGCTCTTCTATTGCAATGGTTCGCATGCTGGCTCCTTTTCCTCTCATTCCTCTCTCATACTACTTAAAACGCGAGTTGATAGAAGTAGATGGAGTGGCCCTTTCTCAACCTCATCAGACTTAGTGTAGCAGGAAAGTGTATCCCTGTCTAGATCAGCAAAACCGTCCGTGGCCTGACACCCTGTTGATATGGGAGAACACCCTCAGACTGAACGGCTTGACGAATTTCCGCGCGGCACCGTGCCCAGATCACCATGTGTAAGACCCAAATTATCTGACAAACCACGTAGACGAAGAAAAAACATGGGTAGAGAGTAAAGTTGCAGCAAGAACGTTTAATTAATATGGAACAAAATTTCTAGAACGAAAGAATAGAATAGTATGAGATTCCGTCGCAGTCCCATCTTTTCGATCTACTTACTGGTTGAATGCAGGAGATAGATCAGGCGAGAAATGGAAAGAATGCTTCAAAATGCTAACAATATACACACATCAAGGTAGGCGCATAGAAATCATTTTACAGTCTGAGCTCTGTGATCCTGTGAACATGGGCGAACATGTGCGGGCATACTGTCATATTCACGGCAGTGACCACCAGCGCTCTCTGTCGATTAATAAGGCAACCGGCTGGGGTCATTGCTTTAATGCTGCTTGCAATGCAACGGTTCTCGTAGGTGAATGGAATCCAGCCGTGGCAAAACGCCTGTTACAACTGTATTACCAGGGGCTCTTTTCAGCAGCCGCGCCCTCGTACCGGCCCCCTGATCAGCAGAGGAAGAGAGCGCCGCTCGTGTCTCAGCCGGTGTTGCTCCATCCGCCGAAATCCACAGCCAGGTGGCAGCAGGAAGAACTGGCTGCGCTGCTCTCGTTGGACGAGCAGATGCGTATCGCGCTGGCCCATTCTCAGAGAGTACAGGCATATCTGAATGAGAGAAAGATTTCCCTGGAGATGGCGCTGACCACAGGTGTTCGCTACCTGCCAGCGGTCATGGTAAACAGGTTAGAGGCACAAAAACAGCGAGGCGTCCTGCGCAGGTGGGCAGAACGTATCCTTTTCCCCCTGGTTTCTCCTTTTGGCAAGGGATACATTGGTCGTTCCTTGTGGCACTGGCAGCCAGGCATGAATGAGAACGTCCACAAGTCCCTGCTGGATCAGCCGAGAAGACCCAGGCGGTGGATCAAGACCAATCCTGCGGGCTGGTTCGGAGTTGAATTTGACGAACTTTCCAGCTCAATCATCCTCGTCGAAGGAACATTTGATCTTTTGACGCTGCTGATGGCAGGCTTCCAGCCAACCGAAGTAGTTGCACTGGCCGGCACCGCTGCCCAGATCGATTGGTTTCCTCCCCAGGTAAAATCAGTAGTTCTGGCGTTTGATGGCGACCAGGGTGGCAAGGAGGCAACCAGCAGGCTCGCCGACCAGTTAGTACATACTGGCATTTGTGTCAGGCTTTGTTCACCTCCACAGGACACCCTGGGGAAAGACTGGAACGAACGCTGGCGACGGATGGGGCCACAAGGTCTATCATCGATTTCCGAAGCATTCTTGAATCCGGAGTAACGCCCGCTTCTACTCTATCACTTTTACTCAGACCCTCAAAAATTGACCTGTAAAAATTTTGTTTTCTAACGTCAACATAAGCGAAAAGGCTTTTATAAAGCCCGGTGAATCATAAAGTAGAAACGAAAATTAAAGGTGATGTATGATTTACTATCGTGTCGCATTAAAGGGAGATCAATCAAACACCTGGCGGTGGATATCAACAGTGCTGACATCTCTTGAGGCATTGTTTGGCTTCCTCAAACTCTATAATATGGTACCCAGGGATCGTATCCGTGTTTTCTTCTCATCATCGGTTGAAAGCATGGATCTGATGTTGACTCGTGAGAATAAAGGACTGACATCTAATTCCATTACCGCTGAACAACTCTTGAACAGTGGTGCTAAAATGAGCTCCGTCGAGATGATGCGCTTAGAGTCAGAAACTGGCACGCGCGAGAGCATGGGGATGGCAGTAGCTTCGATCGCCAGAGAACAACCTTTGAATGAGAGGAGCGTGAGCTCTTCACCCGAGAGGAATATGAGCTTCCTGGATATGAGACGCTTAGAGTCAGAACTCGGCACACCTGGAGATCATGACACTCCGTACAGATTCACCTTGCCCACTTCCATGCCGCAAGCCCTCGCCTGGACGAAACTCCTTGTAAAGATACAAGCAGGCGAATTGGAACCATAGCACGCAGGCTCACTGAAACGACTTTTACCTCTCCCATCCGCCTAAAAAGAATGAGATTAGGGGCAACCAAATCTCCGGCGCATGCCTCCGCCCCAATAAATCTTGCAATTACAAACGATCCATCATACTCTACGACGCGGAGACATCAAAACACCATGAATCAACCTTTTAGTGCACAGGGTCTGACAAGTATTGTAGGGGCGACCCTTGCGGTCGCCCTTGTAAAGCATGATAGGCAAGCAAGCTGCGCCAAAAAAATTCTGTTTCAACATGCAACAGACTTGAAACAGATCACCTCTAACGCAGCCTCTGGAGGGAGATCCCGGCCAGGGCTTAAAAATTTGTTGCAAGATGTAACAGACTTGCAGCAGATTTTTTATGTAAACTAAGAAAAAGTAAGTAAGTGTACATCTAATGCTATACAAACGATGAACTATCGAGTAGAATACAGCTATCATCCTGGGTAGCCTTGATTTTGGAGGTAACGGCAAAAGGAGCTTTCATATCAACGTCTTTCGTAACGCTTTTCGTAACGTTTAGGAGACGTTTATCCAGTATAATTGAGCTAGAGATAATGAAACATCTCACAAGGTTTTGCAATACCATGCAAGACATTGCGAGAAGACAACAGTGATGGAGTTTGAGCCTATGGCTACACTAATGCAACGCTTTCGAATGATGCGCACAAAGCAGGATAAGCGCGAATCACAGGTGATTCAGATGCGCAGTGCGGATCGTTCTCGCCAGGTAACGCCTCCACCTATCGAAATCGCGCCCAACGATCCCATTGTGGCATACTTCCTAAGCGATCCAGGCGCGGTAGAGATAGACAAGCTGCACCTCGACTCGCCCGCATTACGTGAGTTGAAGGAAGAAGGCGTGAAGATCGCTATTCCGCTGGTTAGCCAGGGCGAACTGGTTGGTCTGCTCAACCTGGGCCCCAGGCTGAGCGAGCAAGATTACTCCACAGACGACCGGGGGCTTCTCAACACGCTCGCTACACAGTCGGCTCCAGCTGTGCGGGTCGCCCAGCTTGTGCGCGATCAACAAGTGCAGGCCCGCGAAACTGAGCGCATCCAGCATGAATTGAGCGTCGCCCGGCTTATTCAGAAGACACTCCTACCTAAGGATCTTCCGGCGCTCCCAGGCTGGCAGGTAAACGCAGACTACCAGCCGGCTCGACAGGTCGGCGGCGACTTTTATGACTTCATTTACTTTGATGATGGCAGCCTGGGTATCGTGATTGGAGATGTGACCGACAAAGGTGTGCCAGCAGCCCTGTTGATGGCGACCACGCGCAGCGTCCTGCGTGCCATAGCCCAGAGGCTGGTAGCGCCAGGCCAGGTGTTGGAACGAGTCAATGAGGTAATCTATCCCGATATCCCGGCCAAGATGTTTATCACCTGCCTGTACGCCCTCCTCGATCCCAGCAGCGGGAAGTTAAAGTACGCCAATGCAGGGCACGATCTGCCTTACCACCGGCACCATAAAGGGGACGTAACCGAACTGCGGGCTACTGGCATGCCCCTCGGCTTAATGCCTGGTATGAAGTACGAAGAAAAAGAAACCAGGCTGGCAGAAGGTGAGACTATCCTCTTTTATAGCGATGGCATAGTAGAAGCCCACAACCCGAAGCGCGAGATGTATGGCTTCCCACGACTTATGAAACTGGTGGGTGAAAGCAAGGGTGATGTAACACTGAAAGATGTGATCCTGGATGACCTGGCCACGTTCACTGGAGCCGATTGGGAACAGGAAGATGACATCACCATGGTAATACTTCAAAGATCGGGGGGCTATGGAGTATCCGGGATCGCCACCAAGTCTACAACCAGGTCAGATGAAGCGGCTGGGAACAACGGTAACGGTTGGCGAACGCTGGCAGAATTGACCCTGGCCAGCGAACCTGGCAACGAACGCCAGGCCATGGAGCAGGTTGTTGAAGCTGTTCACGTACTTAACCTGCCCACCAGGCGCGTGGAGCAGCTCAAGACTGCTGTTGCCGAGGCGACGATGAACGCGATGGAACATGGGAACCGTTATCAACCTGACAAGCCAGTTTCCATCCGGGTATTAGCCAACCAGTCGGTTCTCTCGATACGTATCACAGATCATGGCGGCTCGCACACTCTCCCTGCTGACGCCGGAACTGAGGTACCGGATCTGGAGGCCAAGCTGGCTGAACTCCAGACGCCTCGTGGATGGGGACTGTTCCTGATCAAACATATGGTGGATGAGATGCATATAAGCAGTGATGCGACCCATCACACCGTCGAATTAATCATGTACCTGGAAGGAGAAGACCATGGCAGCGCAAAGTTTTGAGGCGCATGTACGCCACCAACCACGGATTGCCATCATTGACCTGGAAGGTGAAATCGACTCCTTTGCTGAAGATTCACTGAATTTCGCCTACGCCGAGGCAGAGAGCCGGGACCCCAATGTCATCCTGCTCAACTTTAGCAAAGTCGAATACATCAACAGCACGGGCATCGCGCTAATCGTCGGCCTGCTGGCCCGCGCGCGCAAGTCGAAGCGACATCTGCTGGCATGTGGATTAAGCGAGCACTACGTGGAGATTTTCCAAATCACACGCCTGGTCGACTTCATGAGCGTTTTCCCAGACGAATCGAGCGCCCTGGCCGAGGGGTCTAAGCGACCTTAGTCAGTTGTAAATGACGCGTGTACGACACTGTTGTTCGAACTCATCGTCCAGGCGCAACGCTCAAAGATTAGCTTTTTAAAATTAATTGTGTGAAATTTAACAGCTAGGAGGATCTCTTATGCCACAAGCCAATGTAGTGATGACAGTACGTAAGGTAAGCGATACGGCCAGCATTATCGATATCGAGGGAGAAGTCTCTGCTTTCGCAGAAGACGTGCTTATGGAAGCCTACACCGAGGCCAGCAGTCCGACCACCCACATGATCATTTTGAATTTCGGCAGGCTGGATTATATGAACAGTAGTGGTATCGGCCTGCTCGTTACATTGCTTATTCGCGTCAATCGACAAAAGCAACGCCTGCTGGCTTATGGGTTGAGCGATCATTACCGGCGGATCTTTGAACTTACGCGGCTGAATGAAGCAATCGGTATTTATGATACTGAGGCCGATGTTCTGGCCGTGGCATAAGAAGTAATTCCTGAATGCCAGGTCAGCCTTTCAAGTAAGGGGGAAATAGATAATGACTACCTCATCTACTCCGTCAAATGAAGAAGAGGCGGCACAACCACGTGATGCGGCTTACTGGGCAAAGCAGGCCTCGACGTTCACCGTATCTCACGTACCCACCGGAGCGCTGAACCTGAATGTGGAAGGACGCCAGGCCCTCAGTCCATTGCAGGGTTTCGGTCAGATGTGGCAGAAAACCTACCGGGTGTACCTCAGGGGGGCGAACGTACAGCCAGCCGAAGTTATCAAGGTGTGGAAGGAAAACTTCCCGAATTTCTGGCCAAAGGGGAACCGTTTTTATGTGCCACTAACCGGTATTGCCCCCGGCGAGGTGGCTCTCATTAACATGATGATCCCTGGCGGCATACCGCTTTCCACCGGTGTACTTGTGCTTTACGCCGATGATGAGTCCTTCACGCTGATGACGCCGCAAGGTCATACGTTCGCTGGTTGGATCACTTTTAGCGCCTACGAAGATGATGGCTCCACGGTGGCCCAGGTGCAAGTTCTGTTGCGTTCATATGATCCAATATATGAGATTTTCTTCCGTTTTTTCGGGGCATCGAAATCGGAGGACAGGTTCTGGCAGCACACGCTTGCTTCGCTGGCGGCCTATTTTGGCGTGGAAGATCAGGTAGAGACGGTGGTGAAGTGTGTGGATTCGAAAGTGCAATGGTCGGAGGCCAAGAACATCTGGCATAACTCAGCCATACGCACAATGTTGTATAAGATCACTGCCCCTTTTCGCTGGCTGGGTCGCCAGTTTCGAGCTAAGCCTGAACCGAAAAATTAGAAACAGGCACATGTATGTCTGAACATCACCCCTACGATGCTATTGTGGTCGGGTCAGGGCCGAATGGACTTGCAGCCGCCATCACCCTGGCGCAAGCCGGCCTATCGGTGGTCGTGTTCGAAGCCAAAGATACCATTGGCGGCGGCACTCGCACAATGGAACTGACACTACCTGGCTTTCTGCACGATGTTTGTTCGGCGATCCACCCGTTTGCGCTCGGCTCACCGTTCTTCCGCACTCTACCCCTCGAGCGCTATGGCCTGGAAATGATTCATCCACTGGCGCCACTGGCGCACCCTCTCGATGACGGTACGGCTGTCATCCTTGAGCGCTCCATAGAGGCAACCGCTGCTTGGCTTGGCAACGATGCAAAGGCATACCGCGAACTCATGACCCCGCTCGTTACCAACTGGCCTAAAATCGAGAGTGCCGTTCTTGGGCCGCTACGACCACAATATGTACTTCATCCTTTCGCGCGCCTCAATTTCGCACTAAAAGCGCTCCGCTCGGCGAAAGGCCTTTGCAAGAGCTGGTTTCAAAGTGAGCCTGCCTGTGCACTCTTCGCAGGATTGTGCGCGCATTCGATGCTTCCTCTCGAGCAGCCCCCAAGCGCCGGGTTCGGCCTTGTAGAAGGAATACTCGGGCATGTGGTTGGTTGGCCAATACCCCGTGGCGGCTCTCAGAAAATCGCCGATGCGCTGGCCGCCTATCTTCGCTCCCTGGGAGGTGAAATTATTACCAGCGTTGAGGTCAAATCGCTCGATGCACTGCCGCCAACCCGCGTTATCTTGTGCGATGTAACCCCACGCCAACTGCTGCGCATCGCGGGCCATCGCTTGCCGGAGTCATACCAGCGACAGCTCCAGCGCTATCGCTATGGTCCCGGTGTGTTCAAAATCGATCTTGCGCTCGACGGCCCGATCCCCTGGAAAGCCCAGGAATGCTTACGTGCTGGAACGGTGCACATTGGGGGCACCTTCCCAGAGATAGCCGCCTCCGAGCGTACCGTGACGCGAGGCGAGCATTCTGAAAGACCATTTGTACTGCTCGCGCAGCAAAGCCTCTTTGATCCGGCACGCGCACCGGAGGGAAAGCATACTGTGTGGGCATACTGCCACGTCCCAAATGGTTCGACCATTGACATGACGGAGCGCATAGAATCTCAGATCGAGCGTTTCGCGCCCGGCTTTCGCGACCGCATACTGGCACGCAGCACAATGAACTCGCTCGAAGTTGAGCGCTATAACGCAAACTACGTTGGCGGTGATATCAACGGCGGACTCCAGGATTTATGGCAGTTTTTCACGCGGCCAACGCCCCGCCTTGTGCCTTACACTACTCCTGCAAAGAATCTTTTTATCTGCTCATCATCTACACCACCTGGAGGGGCTGTGCACGGCATGTGCGGCTATTTCGCCGCCCGGGCGGCATTACATCATCTAAAAGTCTGATTCACCACTCGGCCAATTTCCAGATCTCAGGCCGCACCGTGCCTGCTTCGACGCCAATCTCGGCGTAAATGCTGACAGCTTGTTTGAGATGGGACATAGCCGCTTCTGAATTGCCGGCAGCATGAAATAAATCTGCCAGATTATTGTGTAACGCGGCCTCCCGGTGGCGGTCTCCCTGCGATACACACAGGGCCAAGGCATCTTGCGTTAGTGTCAAAGCCCGCTCAATCTCTCCACTTGACCTGTAAACTAGAGCCAGGTTGTTGAGAGCAGCCACGCGACCACTTAAGTCATTCAGTTCTTCAGCCAGTGCAAGACTAGATTCCAGGTGATGTTGCGCTTCTTCCAGCTTTTGTTGTTTGCCGACGAGGATGCCCAGAATGTTGTGAGCCTGGGCCAGAGCGCGAGTATCATGAGCAGTTTCGGCCAGGGTTAGCGCTTGCTGCGCCAGGTTCAAGGCCTGGGCGACCCTGCCTCGATGATATGCCGCCAGGCTCCAATCGGCATAGACCCTGGCACGTGCACCGGCAGGACCAGTTTGCACCTCCTGCGATCCTTCGTAAGATTCCCTCTCTCCAAGGGCATGAAGTGCAGCTTCAAAATGGCTTTCAGCCAGGTCCCATTCCCCACTTCGTTCATAGACATTGCCTACTTTGTGCTCTACATACGCTAAAGCAGATGGAGCGCATAGAGCAGCAGCTGTTTCGTAACTCTTCAAAGCGTTCCCATACTCACCCAGCAAGGTGTATAGATCACCTATGCTTTCATGCAGAGCAGCGGCGCCAGAATGACCCAGCGCCAGCGCCATTTGTAGGTGAGCAAGCGCTTCGGCGTTGGCATAGAGGGAACGCGCACGCTCTCCTGCCAGCTTAAAGTATTCTGCCGCAATTGGTTCATTGCCGGACATATGATAATGATAGGCAATTTGACCAGCCAGCAGGTTGATGGCGCGATTCTCCCGCGTGTGTCCAACCAGAGCTTCCGCAACCCGGCGATGCAGGAGCCGGCGCCTGGCCAGGCTTGTTTCTTCATAGACCAGGGCACGTAGTCTCTCGTGGCTAAAATCGTAGTCCAAGGCCTGCTCGCCAGCGCCACCGCGAACTTCTTCGATCAACCCCTGAGCTATCAACTCCTCGAGAGCTATCACCGTCTCTTCCTCGCCGCGCCCACTTACTTCTCGCAATGTGTCAAAATCGAATGACCGCCCGATTACAGCAGCAGTACTAAGTAACTGCCTGCCTGTTTCGCTCACCGAGTTCAAGCGCGAATTGATCAGATCCCGCACTCCGCCCGGTGTGGACCAATTATCACCCTTGGCTGATAGCACGCCTTTAGTGATGGCTGTCAGGTACTCTATAAGGAAGAACGGCAGCCCTTCGGTCTCTTGATACAAACGCTCAACTAACCCACCAGGTAAGGCTATGGCATCGCCTGGTGTAGCCGATTGCACCAATTCGCGGACGCCAGATAGGTTGAAGCGAGCCAGTGAGAGAATGGTCGCATTACCTGCTCTCATAGCCTCGTTCTGCATTTGATACAGGCGATGATCATTCAAAGCCTGTTTGCTGCGCCAGGTCACGACCAGGCATACAGGGTGTTGGTGTAGTCGCCTTACAAGGTAGCTCAACAGATCAATAGTGGCTCCATCGGCCCAATGTATGTCGTCAAAGAAAATGATTCCAGGCCGTTTACCCTTGCAGATTGCAAGCAGCACCTGTCTGAGGCCTTCAAAGAAACGGCTTTGAGCGCCTGGACTGTCAAGTGGCAAAGGTGAAAGCAAACCAGGACGCAGCGCGAGCAATTCTGGCAGTAAACGAGCAGCTTCGCTTAGCCAGGACCCTGGGATATCCTCCAACCTGCGTTCCATGTCTTTCCGCGCAAGAGCGACGCGCAGGCCAGTCACAACAGGGCCAAACGTGAGATGTGTTTCTCCCTCGTAACACTGTGCCGTGATTACGTTTGCGCCTTTGGCCTGGGCATAAGCCAGAAATTCTCCGGCCAGGCGCGTCTTGCCAATACCGGCTTCTCCTTCCAGAATGACCAGGTGACCGCTGGTTCCTATGGCACCATATGCATCCATCAGTGTTGACCATTCGCTTGAACGGCCAACCAGGGGATAGTTGACATTGGGAGTTACCGGCTGAGAATAGGGCACAGTAGAAGAGGATGGCAGATCTGCTGCCAACGACAGAGAGCCAATAGCCACTCTTGCTCCTGAAGCGGCAGATGTACTGTGTACTGGCACCGGAAGTGGTATTTCCTGCTGTTCTTTGATCGCCTCATAGAGTTTAGTCGTCGATTCCAGGGGGGCTACACCTAATTCGCGTTCGAGAACTTGAACACATTCCCTGTATTGATGCAACGCGGCGCTGCGCTGGCCATTCCAGGCATACAACTGCATGAGAACGCGATGCGCAGGTTCATGCAATCGATCAAGTGTTAACCAGCGTCGAGCACAGGCAATAGCGGACTCAAAATCGCTGATGGCGGAATAACACTGCACAAGGCGTTCGAGCGCACTTGCGAGATCACGGCGCAGAGTATCTGCTTGAAAGAGCTGCCAGTCGTCAAATTCCGGGCTATCGCGCAGGCTGAATCCTGCCAAAAAATCATCTTCATACAGCGCCACAGCCTCACTGAGAGGCTGCAAGCAGGCCGAGCATACCTCGTTTGGTGAGTGATTATGTAAGCGGCACCCGGCCAGGTAGTTACTGAACTCATGCACATCCACCCAGATGCCAGGGTTGAAATTCAGGCTGACATGCTCCCTGTCAATTTCTAACCAGGGTTCATGGAGTGCTTTATTGAGCGTCGAAAGAGTACGGCGCAAGGCAGCTCGAGCATGAGCCTGGTCATAATCTGGCCAGAGTAATGCTGCGAGCGCATCGCGGCTTTGGCGCTGCTGAGTGATGGCGAGATAAGCAATGAGAGCAATTGCCTTGCGTGTATCAAGGTTGATGTTCTCACCATCATGTACTATGCGTGGCGTGCCCAGTAAAAAAAGAGTCAGCCGGGACATATAAATACCTCCACTCCACGAGGATTATATGTCACACGCCCCAAAAACGCAACGAAATGTTCCCATTATGCTTTTTCGTAACGTTATGAATCGAGTTATGGTTATAAGACAATGGCATTGTATACTCTCTTATGCTATACTCTTCCTGAAGACTGTAATCAAGGGGTTTCTGATGATCAAAGGAGAAAAAATGACAACTCTGCGCTGGACATCACGAGATTTAGAGGTAATGCCAGACGACGGCAAGCGCTATGAAGTTGTAGATGGAGAATTGTACGTGTCGAAGCAACCGCACTATCATCACCAGCTTGTTTGCAGCAGGCTAGTCGCATTACTTGACGCCTGGAGCTCTCAAACGAAAGCTGGAGATGCAACGTTTGCACCCGGGCTGATCTTCGCGGATGATGACGATGTAGCGCCAGATGTCATCTGGATTAGCCGAGAACGGCGAGCTACAGCGCTCCAGGCAGACGGCAAATTGCATAGTGCACCTGAGCTTGTGATTGAAGTATTATCACCAGGCGCAGCAAACGAGCATCGAGACCGCGAGGCAAAGCTCAAACTCTATTCACGACGCGGAGTTCAAGAATATTGGGTCGTGAGCTGGCAAGAGCGATATCTTGAAATCTACCAGCGTGAGAGGGCTATGCTCAAGCTCAACAGGACGCTCTATGAAACCGACATGTTAGAGTCTCCGCTATTACCGGGCTTTTCCTGTCAAGTTAACCAGATTTTTGCAGGTATATAAGCCTATCTTCAAAGCAGATAAGTGAAGAAGGAGAGAGATCAGGAACTACTCCGCAGGAGTTTTTGGCTGAGGTGGCTCAAACATAGCCTCTTCGTACTCCCGGGGTGGGGGAAGTTGGGCGCGGCTCCTTCCCATCATACCGCCAATAACACCTCCAGCCAGCCCAAGCAGAACTCCCAGCACAATAAGGATTCCGCTACTAAGCAATGCACTCGTGATTATTAGTGAAGGTGTGTAGGTGATATTCAGGTGCTGTGAATTCGCATATTGTTGGCCGCTTTTGACTTGAGCATCTATAGTGATAAGGATAAAGATGAAATAGATAACGACAAAGATGATCAACCCAAATAGTCCCGTCCACAAGCCTCCAAGAGCGCCCGTAACTGTCCTGCCTGTCTCCCTCGAAGCTCGCATACCTGCCAGCAATCCAGCTACGAGGGTGAGGCCTGCGATTAAAATTATGCCGCCAATGAAAAAATTAAGAGCGATCAAAACGATACCAAGGATGACACCGAAGATGATGCCTTGCCGTAGGGCAGGATTACCCACCCTCGATAAGAGGTTTTGCATAAATTCCTCCCTAGAATATATTATCCACCTGATTGATTTTGATTGCTAGCGATAATATCCTCAACGCATCATACTCCAGTTGATATGAATAAGCAAGCCTGCTTTGCATTTATTTGTTCTATCTGGCCTTCATCCTACCTTTTCTTTGGGCTTTGGGGACGATGCAGCCCTTGCTCCAGTTGCTCAGCATAATGACGCCATTCGTCAACTTGCTCCTGTAATCCATCTCTCTCACGTGTGATTTGCTGGAGATTGTTTCGCAAGGCCTGCCTGTCTTGCACTGCCCGCTGCAAATTATCCTGAATAGATTGCTTCTCCTGTGCTGTGAGGGTCAAACTTTGCTGGAGATCCTCAAGCTTTTTATTAGCTTCTTCCAATTCTTGACTCCGCATACCATGCTCATGATGCAATCGCTCTAATTCCTGTTCCAGGTCTGCGACTTGCGTACGGACGCTCAGCATTTCTTGCGAGAATCTCAATATATTCTTGCGGTGTTCCTCTTGCTCGGTTTGTAAATCATTCTCGAGTACGGTTATTCGTGGACTGTAGCGCCATCCGAGCAAAATATCATATAATTCACGCTCGGCGGTGCGCTCCTTGCTGCGAAGGCGAAGATTTTGCAGTTCAACGGCATTCCAATGACCACCTGCGAGCAATCCGCCCAATGCACCTAACGAGACGGCCAAACGGTCGGGCTGCAACACGCCCGTCTTGCCTGCCGATTGTCCAGCCCAGAGGCCATACTCACCAAGCATCCTGGCATATTCGCGAATATCCACATTTGGCGCGAGTATGCCGAGCAGACTTGCAGCTTCGGCACGTAACATCGTGGATGCTTCGGAATCATGCAGAATCTCTAAGAGCATCTCTTCCCCTTCTTCCCCCAACAACAGGAACGCATAGACGAGCAGTCGCTGGTGGTTCGGAAAATCATACAGTACCTGGGTTATATGCTCGATCACTGTGGATCCACCGAGTAAGAGCAACAAAGAGATGATGCGCAGGCTGGCCCTCTCGTCACTATGGGTTTGCACATGTTCCAGTAGCGATGGAATCATCTCGTGCTCGCCATGGCTTTGCAAAGCTTCATCATGGATACGCTCTAACAATAAAGCCATGGCCATGGAGATATTGTCTGGTTCGTTGCTCTGCAGCAGTTGAACGAGCTCATCCTTAATAACTACAGTGCGCATTCTACGAAAGATGCTTCGAGCTGCGGCTCGCCGGGCACGATTACTGGTATCGCTATGAGCGGCCCAGATAAAGGTAAAGGCAGGCACACCCATTTCACAGAGAATATTTTGCGCAGTCTGAGCCACCAACGTATCGGGATCAGTTATCAGATTACCCACGCCAGGCACAGCCTTTGCCCCAATCTCCACCAATGTGATTTCTGCTCCATGGCGTCTCTGCTCCACCCGTAAGGCCGCCAGGAGATCATTCAGAACTGTTTCACTGCGCGCATCATCTTTATCTACAAGGCGCACCAGGGATTCAGATACAGCACCTACCAGGTGCGCATCTTCCAGGCCTTCTAACAGAACGGGAACACTCAAATCAACCAGTTCGTTCGTGAGTAGATGCACCAGCGATTCATGTGCACGCTGCGGAGGCGAAAGATTGAAGAGCTGCACAACCTCGTACACTAACTGTGGCGTTTGTTGTACAAATGTCACGAGGATACGCCGTGAACGCTCCTGTGCCTGATTGTTCAAAGCATCCAGCCCTGGCACCAGATGTGGCAGAACTACTGGGCCAAACTCTAACAAGATGATCTCAGCAGCATCGCCGCGTTCATCATCATCCAAAAGGCCAACTAAAGGCGGAATAGCTTCGCGAGGATGCTTTAGTAAATGCTCGGCAATCACCGCGCGCCAGGCTGGCTCAGGATGATTCAGCTCTTCCAGCAAAGCTGGCACGACCACCTGTCCGCTCATCTGCCCCAGGATGTACCGCACATAGTTTTGTCGCAGGCTGTCAGGATGGAAAAGATTTCCTACAAGTACCTGCGCCGCTTCAGCTCCCTTTGCCAGAAATATATTGATGATATGCTGTACTTGCGCATCACTGCCCTGCCCTAATACCTTGAGTAACCGTTCGCCAGGGAAATGTGGCATACCAAGCAGAGCACGTTCTATGCGAGAGATAGGTACCGCTTTCTGTTCAACCTCGCGTTTCCTGTTCTCCGCCGAAGGCCCTGCCGGAATTTCCTCCTCAATTCCATCATCCAGTGCGGCAATAAGGGCATCCAGCGCCACATCTTCAAGATAACTCAGAGCATTAATCGCACCCTCATATATGAGCGGATTCGAACTTGCGAGCATGTTAAGCAACGGTACTACTACTCGTTGATCGGGGAATTGTCCCAGAGCGTGTACAACTGCTACCTGGAGCGTATGCTCGCCCTGGTGCGGTTGTAGAGAAGAGTCCTGCTGACTCTTCGAGGAAGCTAAGGGAGGTTCCAACAGGGCTATCAATGCCGGTATTGCCCGCGGATTACGTATGCGTTCGAGCACCTGTACTAGCAGGTGAGTGCGTCCAGATACAACAGGCGAAAGTGCCTGGATTACAGGAGTTGTTGCCTCGTCTCCTATTTCGCTCAGAATCTGCTCTGCCCTGGTAGCGACAAGCTCGTTATCGCTATGAAGCACACGTTCAATCAATCCTGGAATACTTCCAGGCACAAAGGCGTGCAGAGCAACCGCGACCTGCTGCTGAACCGCAAATGCAGGATCATCAAGGAAGCGCAGTAAATAAGGCAAAGCACGCGGGTCGCGCAGAGCTGCAAGCACTTCGACAATGCGCACTCGCATTATTTCAGGTGTTTGCTGCTTCAATTGTCCCAGTAGATAGGGAGTCGCCGCTGTGCCAATCTCCTTCAATGTCCTAATCGTAGCATGTACAGATGTATCATCATCAGAAGAGAGATTTTGAACCAGGAATTCAATTGCCTTTTCCCCTGCCACGCTCACCTCAGCGGTACGTGCCAGATGTACCAGCATTTCTTGTGCCTTTTGCTGGCTTTCTGGCGCATCATTGGAGGTGAGTACCTGCAAAAGTGCATTAACGAGAAGCGCATGTTGTGAGGGAGTTAGCTGATGGGCAGGCTGAGGTTCGCTAAGAAAGCGCTCCAGAATATGCAATATGGTCCAATGGACCTGTTGCCTGGTCGAGGCCGGAGTGCGATCTTCCAATTCATAGATGAGGCGAGTAAAGCTGTATTCCGGACCAAGACGGATAAGCGCATTGGCGGCACGTCCAACAATGGCCTGGTTTGAATCACGCAAGCAGAGCATTAATGGCTCTACAGCACTTTGCTCGTCAGTTCCACCGAGGATATTAATAGCAGCAGATCGCAAACGGCCACTCCTGCCAGGCGAGGATTGACTCAACTCTGCGGCGTGAGGAACTGCGACATCACCAAAATGCCCTAAGACACGCACCAGCCGTTTGACCATCGTTTCATAGTCAGTGTTATCAACCACATCGCACAGTTGTTTGAAGAGCAGATCAAGGACAATTGCCGAATTCAGCCGGGTTATAAATTCCTCAATGCCATCAATCACAAGTAGGGTAAACAGCGATTGATAGATTTCTTGTGCGCCCTCTTCCGCATAACGCGTGCAGAGGCGAGCCAGAGTATTGCATGCCTGCTCATCTTGCACAACCAGAGCAACCGCTTCTTCAAGACCGGGCGGCAATTGAATCTGTTGCGCACTACCAGCCTGCGGCGGATTGTACGCAACACCCATACATAGCAGGCTCAGGGTCAGAGCCTCCAAATTGAAGGCAGGAATCCGTTTTCCAAGGGCGGCAAATCTATTCGCGTACTCAATAGGGTCATCCAGTAGCCCGGCCCAAAGCGCGACGGGCGCAATAAATCGAGCCTCTACACTCCAATGCCCAGAGTTCTCTTTAGGGGTGTGATTCATCACATCTTCAGCGCCAGCGTTCACGGCCTGTGCCCTGGCTGCGACCCCCTGAGCCAAAGAATACTCTGCAACAAAGTATGCTGCAAGCACTTCATGGCGGAAGCTCAGTATGCCAGCCGGGCTGATCTCAATCAGTGCCGCACTTTGAGCAAATTGCAGTAGCCTGGAGAACTCCTCAGAGGGCGCAATAAATTGGGCCCCTACGCTATTGGGAGCAGCGTTGGGGGGTGCAATAAATTGGGCCCCTACGGCATTGGGTGCAGCGTTGGGGGGCGCAATAAATTGGGCCCCTACGGCATTGGGTGCAGTGTTGGGGGGCGCAATAAATTGGGCCCCTACGGTGGGCCGATGAATCGGCTGTGGGCCCGATAAATCGGCCCCTACGGCATCAGGTGAAGCGTTGGGGGGCGCAATAAATTGGGCCCCTACAGCATCGAGCGCAACCAGGCTTTGTGGCGGTTGTTCGCTCAACCAGCTCTTTAATCCATCTGCCAGGTCTTCAGCCCGCGACCCCCTGTCCTTCCCTCTGACCGGCAGTTGGATTGCAGTACCAGCATTCGTCCACCTGGCAGCGCAGGCTAGCTCGCCCAAAAATAGCAATACCTCTTCCTCAGTTGGGGCCGAGTTGCTCCATTGCGGTTGAGATATTTTCTGTTCAATAATAATCTTTACGAAAGCTCGCAAGAGACGACCACGTGTGTCGAGTTGCTTTCCACTATTGGCACCGATGTCATCGATGATCTCCATCAAACTAAAAAACATGAGCGGGTTGGTGCAGTGATCACGCAAGCGGCTGTGATTTATCACCTCCATGACCTGTCCAGCGGTATGACGCCAGCTTTTGCTAGAATCCTGATCTTCAATGAAACGCTCGACAAAGCTACGCATCTGATTGGTGTCCAGGGAACCGATGTAGACATGAGCTACGAGGTTTGCTTCCGCTGCTTGCGCAAGTTGTGGCAGCTCCTGATAATCGACCTCCCGGCAGGTTAATACCAGCTGATTCAGATTTTGTCCCATCAATCCGGCTAATTCCGCAGCGACGGCAGCCCGGAACTGATCGTCAACTTCATTTAAACCATCGCAGAGAAACAAAATACGTCCTTGCTCTATCAATTTGCGAAGAAAAGGTCCCAGGTGATGCATCCCCGCCAGGTCGCTTGTAAAGAGAAAATCGAGGAGCGACCGGGTACTTGCACCGGCTTCCTCTTGTGGAGATCCGGCTTTGTGAGTTTCCAGGTAGAGACTATAGTTCCTCAAGGGAATATACAGCGGGATCTTATTCCGACCAAGGATCAGCGACCGGGATTGCTGCAATGCTGCGAACTGGTACAAATAGAGAAGAAGTGTCTTGCCTGCTCCTGGGGCACCAAGAATGAGCTGATGGGGCTGGGAAACTGCAAAAGTTGCTCCCAGGTCTTGTGCCAGCTCAAGCATAGATATACTGCGAACGCGGCTAGGGATCGAAAGATCCGGGGATTCCTGATAATGAGTGATAGCTGTTTCATAGATTGCGGACCAGGAAGTGAGCGGTGTGTACAACGTGCGATACAGCTCCAGCGCTTTTTGCACATTCCTCACGTACCTTCGAAGCGCCAGTGGTTTATCGATGATTTGCACCAGTATGCAAATTGCAATCAGCTGGATGAGCGGAATGAGCAGTAGTAGAGGAGTATTTACGGGGATCGCCAGTAATGCGGAGAGGGTATGAGATGCCCCACTGCCGAATACGTTGAAAGGATTTAATATCCAGAGTGCCGCTTCAATAAAAGCGAGCACAAAGGCTATGCCAACCCCAATCAATATGTTACGGAGAAGGCGAGAGGAAGAGAGACGTTTATTCAAGTGATGATCCATCACCTCTTTACTGGTATCCGTGGGAGTTACAGGGCGTTGATCTTCCATCATTTCCTGTACAACACTCTTTCGTTGGATTTACAGTGCTACGGTAGAAACAGTATATCGCACAATGTCTACTTGAACAAGCAGTAATGAGGACATCACAAAAAGCCCAAACAGTCCCAATTTGGTGGAGTAATCGATAGCTTTTCAAGGTGATTTACGTTACTATAATAAGGGGTGTTGACGGCCTGCCCGGGTTTGCGAGCAAGGCAATACATGAATTGCACGCTACGCACCAACCAATGGATTGCAGGTCGCCTTAGTGTACTTATCAATAGATCAGATTATGATGGCCTATATGCTAAAAGCAGTCATTCATTTTTCTGCCGAAAGAGGTATTTATGGACTCAGCCAGGCCTCCAACGTCTAATAAAATGCAGCCAGACGGAGAAATCGGAGAAAAGGATACCCTAAAACTATTTACTCAATCATCTCGTCAAACGGGTACCAAAGAAGATGACACCCGATTAGATGTAATTGATACCCTGAAGATCCCCGCTACGGCCGACAGAGCTACCATGCCAGAGATTCCAACCACGCCGTTGAAGACGGCATCACAAAGAGGCATTACGCGTGGGAAAGCAGTGGTATGCATGGCTTTGCTCCTGATGGTTGTCCTGACTGCTAGCTATGCTGGTTATGCGCAATTCATAGGTCCCCAGGGTTGGGCTTTCGTAATTGGGGGGCCTGCAAACACAGGCAACAATAATTTGATCACGTCTATAAACAATGAGCTCAAACATGATCATGGCCTCACCCCAGGGGCGACAGCTCAGCCAACGACCCGATTGACCCCTCAGCAATATATCAACCTGATTGTACAAAATATGACGCTCGATCAAAAACTCGGCCAGATGATGATCGTGCAGTTTCTTGGTCCAACATATTCGCTGGACATAAGTACGATGATCAGTCAATACCACGTCGGGGCTGTCCTGTTGTTCACTGTCAATAATAATATTGTGGATAAAGTACAACTCAAAGGGCTTATCCAGCAAATGCAAAGCAATAGTTCAACTCCCCTGGTGGTTGCTATTGACCAGGAGGGTGGAACGGTAGACCGCCTGGAAGCACTGGATGGACCTCGACCAGCCGCTGCAGTTACCGGTGCGACCAATGATCCCAGCAAGGCGGTGGCAGCGGGCATCCGGGATGCACAAGACCTGGCATCCTACGGGTTTAATCTCAATCTTGCCCCTGTGGTTGACGTCACGGATGTCTATAACCCACAGCTCTATGATCGCACTTATGGCAACAACCCCGCGTTGGTCACGAAAATGGCTGAGGCTTACCTGCAAGGTCTGCAACAGAGTGGCAAGGTACTCGGCACGCTCAAGCATTTTCCAGGCCTGGGTGATGTAGGCGTCGATCCGCATAGCGGAGTACCCAATCTGTACCGATCTAAGAGGGACCTGGAGGCCATCGATTGGGCGCCCTACCGCGCGCTTATCCAGCAAGGCAATGTATATGCGATCATGGTGACGCATGAAATTGTGCATGCAGTAGACGATACTAAACCTTCTTCGCTTTCATATAAGGTTGTGACGGGCATTCTGCGCGACGAGCTAGGCTTTCAAGGGGTAATTTTGACGGATAGCTTGACTATGGAAGGCATTACCGCTTACTATACAGAGGCGCAGGCTACAGCCGAGGCTGTCGAGGCTGGTTCGGACTTGCTGATGGGCGCCACTTCTCCAGCGGGTGTCGCCGCCATGATCCAGGGAATCAAAGAAGCAATGGCTTCCGGTGCGATTAGCCAGCAACGTATCGATGACTCGGTACGCCGCATTTTGATGCTTAAATTCGAGATGGGACTGCTTTCCATTCCAGCAAGTTAAATGATACAGGTAGTGGCGTTAATATTGCAGGCTCCACAACGGCGCGATAATGCAGTTGAACACAATAATCTGGGTATACTTGGCCGTGCATCTGGCCGATGATGATTTTTACTAACCAAGACCGGTAAAGGTTTGTCATCCTGAGCCCATTCGCTTCGCTCAGGGTAAACTCCGCGAAGGATCTCGCGCGATGGGCAACGAGATGCTTCGCTGCGCTCAGCATGACAGGACCGGCTTTGGTCGGTAATGTTCATCATCGGCGATGGGCGCGATAAATCGGGCCCCTACGGATGGCCAGGTTAGTTTAGTAATGTGCATAATCAGGCCCCTACAAAGGATAGATGCATGGTACATTCAGGTAAATCGAATTCAGTGCGAGAGAAACGCCTGTCTCTGCTGGTGATAGGTCTGGTAATATTTGAGACGATACTGGTGACCATGGCGCTGGTACCAGCGCAGTTGTGGACACGGTTTTTTCCAGAATCCACAAGCGCGGCACTGGATGGGCCATTTCCTCCGATCCTTGCACCCATCATTCCAGCACTGCTTTATCTTGTTCCCACAGCAATTGGCTTTCTATGTCGTAGCTGGCAGCGAGCGCTGCTGTACGCTACCTTACCAGCCTGGATTGGGTTGGGACTGTTTGTGATTGCTGCCGCCTTCAAAGTCGGTGTATTCTACCTGATCTCACCCACGCAGGTAACAGCGAATGTCAGTGTACTGGAACTGTTCGCCGCATTAGGCGCTATTGGCTGGCTCGGGCGGTATATTTTCAAGCTGCAATGAAGCGAATGTGGGTATAGATAGGGAACCTGATGCGCCGACCACTCAAGCTGGTACACCTTAATGTCGAGCAGCCCGAAGTCTCGACAGCAAGGAGAGAGGATGGAAATGTGAGGGATGTACAAAAGGGCGAAGAAGCTAAAAAACTTGAAGAAGCTGAAAGCCATGTTGAAACACTAAATGCTGTTCCTGGCGAGATGCGCACTACGTCTATTAACGTTGCAGAGTCAGAGATGCCGTTGGGAGAAGCAGGCGCACGGTATCTACTGAAGCGCACTCCTTCAAGTTACCTGTTCAACCAGGCCTATGGGCTGTGGGTATTTATCTCTTTTTTCATCCTCACGTTGATCATGACACGCAAGGTGTCTGTAGTCGAGTATGGCGTTTACGCTATAGCAGCGACAGTATTCAACACCATCGCATATATTGTCGCGTTTGGATTAGAAGATGCTACCACTACATTTGTTCCTCGCATCCTTGCAGAGCATGGAAAGGCTGCAGCAGCACTGCTAGTGCGACGGCTGCTAGCGCTGCGCCTGGCGATCCTGATAACCAGTGTCAGTATCATGCTCTTTACTTTGCCAGCACTGGCAGCCTTGATCGCTGCTATTCCAATTTCGGGTTCAGCAAGCGTAGCAGCGGGACTGCGCGATCCGGGCCTACTCGGTCATATCGCGCCCATTGCTATCTGGGTGCTGGGAAACGGCATTGCCAGCCTGCTCATAGCTGTATACGCATCTGAAATGCGCATGCGTATCGTGTTTTTGTTCGGCAGCGTGGTGCAGGTGCTCTTACTGGTACTCAGTTTCATTACGCTACAACTAGGTTGGGGTATTGATAGTGTACTCTGGTTGCTAGCCATCTGTTCGTTATTGCACGCAGCGGCATTTACACTCTGGCAGGCCCCATTGCTACTCACAAGAGGAGCAACATACAAACAATCGATGAAGCCGGTGTTGCGAGTGGGAATCTCAGCCTGGTTAACGAATCTTGTCTCAGGTGCACTACTCAAGCAGGTATCAATTATCCTGCTAGCCTACTTCGCTGTCTCGGTGGCACAGATCGCTTATTTCAATCTCTCCTTCCAACTGGCAGACGCTGCCAGCCTCTTACTGGTGTCAGGATTTGGTGGAGTTGCTGGATCGGCGCTCGCTGCTGCATTTATAGGAATGAACTACGAACGCATATCACGCGCCTGGCAATCACTCATCAAGATCGAAACATTGCTGTCGGCCCCAGTACTGTTGTTCTGCCTGTTCAATGCGCAAGCTATTGTATATTTGTTTTATGGTCCCAAATATGCCCCTGTGGGTCCATTACTGGCCATCTTCCTCTTCTTCAATATCATTGTGCGCGTGCTTGGCACGACCATTCATCAATCGACGCTCTATGTAACGGGCAAACCCAGATTGGTTGTGTTAGGGCAGTTCGTAGGATTGGTAGTCTTGATAGTGATTGGCATAGCGCTCATTCCTCGCTGGGGGCCAGCCGGCGCACTCGTGGCCGACGGAATATCGAAGATTATTATGGGAGGACTGCTGCTCGCATTTCTCTGGCGGGATTTACCCGAGAAATACCCCCTGGGATTCACTTTGCGGGTGTTACTGGCGCTGACGATAGCGGCGTTGCCTGGGATAATCTGGCATCCGTCCGGTCGATTATCGCTGGTGATATCTGGCACGATGTACCTTGTGTTGGCCATTGGGCTGTTGCTGCTGATTAAGCCGTTGAACGTAAAAGACCTGGAGATGGCAGGCCAGACAAATAGATGGGTGGGAAAGTATTTGAGGTGGTTTGGGAGGGGTTAAAAAGTGATGACAGGCAACGAACGATATGCTATACTTGCTGAGGTTTTAGACTAAAATCTACCACTACATCGTAAGTGTTATTGCCGATGTGTAACGTGGAAGAGGGGAGACAGAAGATGAAATACCGCCTTTATATTGATGAAGTGGGAAACTCAGATTTAGGTTCTTCTAGAGACCCAAACCACCGCTATCTCAGCCTCACTGGTATTATCCTTGACCTGGAACATGTCTCGACAACAGTCTTTCCAGCTATAGAGGCCTTGAAGCATGATTATTTCGATTCTCATCCTGATGAGCCAATCATCCTACATCGAAAAGAATTGGTAAACAAGAAATATCCTTTAGCTGATATAATTGCTCATCCAAGTTTCCGCGCCACTCTAGCGCGTAGAGAACACCAACCACAGGCTGACAATTTTGGCGGCAAGATCGCGGAAATACTTGAAGCTAATAAGTACGTTAGAGGTCCTGATGGACGAATAGATAACTGGGGAAGAGAATGGCTACCATAAAAAACGGCCCCAAAGGGCCGCAAAGGCTTAAAACCTTCCACCTCCAGGTAACTGGATTACTATAAATATACCATATGAGCGAGACATTCGTCAACGAAATTTTTAGCGACCTAACGATGGATATGGAAGGTGGAGAGAAGCACGCAACAAAATCCACCCTTCCAACACTTCTTCTAACTCATCACGACAAGCTTCAAGTATCTCTGCGCTAGCATAGAATCCTTCGAAACCAGGAATTCCCCGTAGAAAGTGCTATCATCTGGCAAAATCTCATATCTCGCTTTTCCCATAGCTTCCTGGATATAGTTCTTTAGCACAGTGGACTCCAATTCCTTCCTCGACTTGTGAGATCCTGAAGCCGATAGGCAACCAAACAATAGAGCTTCTCAAGGTTCCTCACCTAGTGACTGCTCTACAATTTGGTGTGCCTGGGGCTCGACCTGTGCTAATAATGAGCTAAACTCTTCGTCTCCGAGCGCTTTACGCAGCGTATCGAGGCCGCGTTGTGACTCGTCACAGTAGGTGCTTTGTACCTCGTTAAGGATATTTCTAGCGAGCAGTAACGCGGCAAGGGCAACCTCGTAACGCTGCTGATCGAGGTAGAGTTTGCCCAGATTGCGCATCACCTTACCCTCACCCTCGTGATCCTCTACCTCCCTGGTGATACTCAAGGCCTCCTTATAGTACTGCATGGCTAGCTGCTTATCTCCAAGACTCTCATGGACCGTGCCCAGATTCTTGAGTGTTCGGCCTTCACCTTTTCGATCTATTTCGCGCCGGATGATTATAGCTTGCTCAAGGTATTGCAAGGCTTGCTCGTACTGGCCCAGCTTTCTGTATACTTTACCAAGATTATTCAGCGACCATGCTTCTCCTTTACGGTCTCTCTCATCTCTAAAGATGCTCAACGCCTGTTCGTAATACTCTTGCGCTCGCTCTTTCTGTCCAAGGTCCTCGTAGACACGACCGAGATTATTGAGGGTCGCGCCTTCTCCTATGCGGTCGCCTATCTCTTTAAAGATGCCCAACGCCTGCTCATAGTATTGCTGCGCCTGCTTACTCTGCCCCAGGGCAATATAGACGCGGCCGAGGTTGTTGAGGGCAGAACCTTCTCCCGGGTGGTCTTCCTGCTCCTGGCATATGAGCAAGGCCTCTTCATAGTCGCCCCGTGCCCGCTCGTTGTTTCCTAAATCGGCAAAGACACGACCTAGATCATTGAGTGCTCTGCCCTCTCCGAGACGGTCTCCGTCCTCATGATACATCTGCAATGCTTTTTCAAGATACTCTCGCGCTCGCTCGACGCGACCCAGCATCCTGTAAACCACTCCAAGATTGTTGTAGATGCGCGCTTCTTGTGCACGTTCTGGATGCCATTTGTCCAATGGAAATAGCAGTAAATACAATTCTAGCAGAATGGCATCGCCACCCGAACGCTTGAGAGTGGCGAAGATACCCTCCTGCTCCATCAATGTGTAGGCTTCTTGCCATTGCCCGGCCTGGTACAACTGCCAGATGGCTTCCACCAGTGGTTCGACGTCTCTATACTGTCGTCGTTTTCCTCGCGGAGGACAATTCGTAGATGCATATTGCAAATAATGCTGTGCAGCTTTGACGTGCGCTGTTTGCAGCGCCTGCCGGTTGGCCTGCTCATTGTTCTCAACAAAGTGACTTTGCGCATAAGCGACAACAATGGCATGCAACTGATAACGGCCCTCACCGAAGGCCTGAAGCAGGTGCTGGTTCAGCAAGGCATCGAGGGCCGAGTGTGCCTGCATTTTTGGTTCTTCGCCAGCGAAATCTAAAAGGGCATGTGCTGCATTCAAATGTACTGGCTTACGATATACGGAGAAAGCCAACAGCAATTTGCGCTCTTCTTCGTTCAGTTTCCGTGTGTAGATGCAGTCAAGTAGGTTACGGGCGACGTTTCCGGTCCAGACCTGAGCATATATTGCATCTTGAAAGAAGGAGTCCAGGCTTAGATTACGGCTACGCAGAAAGGATGCCAGGAGTGTCAAGGCGAAAGCATGACCCTGGCAGTGCTCCACAACGGTTCGCAAGTCCGTTTCTGTTCCTTCGATTCTTAGTTTCCGCAGCAGGTCTGTGCCCTCGGCGATTTCCAAACCTTTGACGAGATATTCCTGCATATAGGTGGGAGGAAACTCGTGAGTTCCCTGCGGCCAGGAGCGACTGGTAAGTAGAATGCGACAGGTACACTGCTGGCTATTGATTGCATCGAGCCATTCGCCTACCCCTGGGCGATCTGCAAGGGCATGCCCTGTCTGCAAATCAAGCAAGTTCTCAAATTGATCCAGGATTACCAGTCGTGGCTGATCAGCCGTGTTCAGCACATTGAAGAGCGCCATGGCCTGGTGCTGCAGGGATAGGTTAGTAAAATCAGGCAGTGGCTTACCAAACACTTCAAAGAGGTTCCCCGCCAGGTCAGCAAAGGTGACAGCAGGATCGATATTCAGCCAGATCGGTTCGGTAGTAAATGGCCCATTGCCAGTACGGCGTTGCTCTTCAGCATAGCGATAGGCCAGGGCCGCGAGTATGGATTTACCTACACCGCCGATACCTGTCAGCACAACGACTGTGATGTCGGGTTGAGCTAGCTTCTCATAGATATCTTTGACGGTTTTTTCACGTTGCTGGATAGTCCTGGGGTCAGTGAGCGGAGGAACACCCATAATGCCCCGGTAAGCAGCTTTATCGAGAGGGCCCGATTGAACAGGATGAGGACGATCAACCGGGGAGATGAGTCCGAGAACTTGTGGCATTGCAGATCCCGCAGGAGTGGCTGGAGATACCTCTGGCAAGAGGGAAGAACGGAAGATAGGGCGAGAATGGTCCGGCGCGTTAGATGAGACGGGAAAAAGCCATTGGAAGAGGCCGATGACAACGCCAAGGACAGTAAAAATGATAATTGGCAGGATAGTGGTTAAAGAACCCTGGCTGGTCACTATCCAGATAATAGCGCCAAGAGCAACGAGCAGGAGTATGATACTCGCAATGACCCAGCGTGTCCAAGGAGGCCGCTTACGCCTTTGTTCATGTTGCCGTGCATTGTCGAATTGCTGGCCTTGCTGTTGCGTTGACATGCTATAAATCATCCCCCAGTACTGAAGGTATTTTCAGGCATCAAAGGGATTATAACACGGTACGAAAAAAATGGGCACAGATACTTTGTGGCCGGTACACGAATTGGATGTGGGCAATGGAGTTCGAAAGGGCGCGATAATGCAGATTAATTTTTGGTCAGGATAGCGGAACATCCAGCGATGGCCGATGAATCGGCGGTGGGCGCGATAAATCGGGCCCCTACGAATGTAGCAATGCAGGCTCGCCCCAATCGCCTATGCGTGTCGGGATCAGTTTCCAATTTAGCAGGTGGTTTTTCTGGATAGTCAAGGTGAGGATGCTGCCTCGCCGCACCACCTCCTCGTACATATTGTCAAAAACAAAATTACCCAGGCTATAGACGATCAGCTTGCCCTTGTAGAACTCGTACGGCTCAATCACGTGGGGATGCGCACCAACGACGAGATCAGCACCAGAATCAATGGCGACCTGGGCGAGATAGCGCTGGTGTGCAGTCACCCCCGTAAAGTATTCGATGCCCCAATGTACAAAGGTAATCACAAAATCGGCTAACTGGCGGGCATGGACGAGGTCGCGCCGTAGGTCGGCTTCGTTCAGCCAGGCATGACCAGGAGTGGTACCGGTGGCGGCGAAGGAGTACGGATCAATCTCATCATATGCAAGAAAAGCGATGGTGGTCCCATGCACGGTTTTGAAGATAGGCGTGTGAGCCTGTTGTTTGTTCTGGCCACCACCAATAGGTGTGAGGCCACGCGTGGGAAGGGTGAGGAATTCATCGAGAAAGGCAGCTTTCCCATAGTCACCACTGTGGTTGTTGGCGACAGAAACCAGGTCAAAACCGGCGGTGAGCAGGCGATCATAGGCGCGGGCATCACCACGAAAAACATATGACTTGGGAACTGGGGCGCCCAGCTTAGAGATAACGCACTCCAGGTTACCTATGGTGAGATCGAAGCGGCGTAGAAAATCGGCGGTGTAGGTAAATGGATATGGGTCGCTGGGCGCAGTGGCTAACATGTGGCTGTTCACTGTGCGGCCAAACATGACATCACCAGTAAAGGCAAGCGTAACAGGCGTTTCTGATGCGTGACTGGGCGACGCATTGGCTGGAGCAAACGTGGGAGATGCGTTGCGGGCAGGGGTCGCTGTGCTGCTAGTCGTGTGGGACAGGCTATTTGCCCCGCAGCCTGCCAACCCGAGCAGAGCGACTCCCCCTGCAAGCAGCACTTCGCGGCGTGTCCAGTTTCGTTTTAGCGCATCGAAGCCGTCCAACTTTTCCATGGGGCCATTTTATCACAAGCAGAGAGAACGATTGGCTTTTGGGAATTTTTTACTATACTATGGTATCATGAGTGCGCAGGCGCATATTCCAAGGCAAGTTTGATAGATAATGAGACGAAACAAATTATTTCAGATACGACTGTACACTTTACGCTCGATAATTCACAGTAATTAATTGATCAGGGCTCCCGAACGTCCACCGATGGCCGATGAATCGGCGATGGGCGCGATGCCTCACCCCCTGGCCCCCTCTCCATCTTTGATGGAGAGGGGGAAGCGGGCCCCTACGGATGACCGGATTAGTGTGGTAATATGCACTATTGGGCCCCTACTGAATTTGCTAACGTATATTATCCTGGTGTTCGTAATACTGCATATGTTCAATAAAGCACCAATGCCTCTAGATCCGATACTGGTTATCAACGCCTATGCTCAAGGAATCTTCCCTATGGCGGACCGTTCTGGCAAAATCAGCTGGTACGCGCCTGACCCCCGCGCCATCCTGGAACATGAGAATTTGCATGTCTCGCGTTCGCTGCGTGCCACGATTCGTAAGGGTATTTACAAAGTGCGCATGGACACGAGTTTCGAGAAGGTGATGCGCTACTGCGCTAAACGAGAGGAGACGTGGATCAATGAGGCGTTTATTACTGCCTATACACAGCTGCATCATGCAGGGTTAGCCCATAGTGTGGAGGCATGGAAAGATGGTGTGCTAGCCGGTGGGCTATATGGTGTGTCGCTAGGAGGGGCTTTTATGGGCGAGAGTATGTTTGCGCATGCTACCGATGCTTCAAAGGTCTGCCTGGTTGCGCTGGTCGAACACTTGAAAGCGCGGGGGTTTGTGTTGCACGATGTACAATTCTGGACGCCGCACCTAGCAACGTTAGGTGTAACGGAGATTTCGCTCAGGATGTATGAACGGCGTTTAAAGGAGGCGCTGCGTTTAGAGTGTACGTGGGGGGGGATGATTGGCAATAGAACGCAAGAGTGCCTGCTATAGCAAGGCTGGGCAGGCAATGATATGGAAATTGTAACACTTGTAACACTTGTAACACTTGTAACACCTGTAACAGATACTGCTGGTGAATTCAAAGGGCGACCGCAAGGGTCCCCGCGCAGCACACGAGAGAGGTGCACGAGGGCGACCGCAAGGGTCCCCACTCCATCGGCGAGAGAGGTGCACAAGGGCGACCGCAAGGGTCCCCACCCCTCTCCACACCACTCCCGCCCTTACTAAGTTGTGTAGAGAATTCGATGGTATGATTGCTTCGCCCGCCTCCAGGGTGCGAGAATGCAGTCTCATTTTGTAATTGGGATAGAGGAACATCAAGCGAGGGGCGATAATGATTTTTACCGACCAAAGACGGTGATTGAGCCGCAGGGAGGACGAGGGCGGCGCAAGCGCCCCCACCCTGCATCCGCGCCACCCCCGCCCCTACAATGGTTATGAATTACCGATCTTGATTGGGAAAATTCATAATCAGTTGTGGCTGCGATGAATAGGGCCCTACGGTTGGCCTAGTTATTGTGTTAATCTCCATTATTGGGCACTTACGCTTCACGACATTGCTTCACTCGGCGTTCGTAGATGATTTTCCAGGTGAATTTGTAACATTTGTAACACTTGCATCACTTGTAACACTTGCATTCCTCTTATATTTTTCATCAATAGCTCTTAATTCGTTCATCAATGAAGCTCTCTTAGCCATGTAGGGGTGATCAAGGGTGATGTATTTACCTCGAGATGGACGAGTAATCAATCCTGCCTCGTGCATACGGATAAGTGTCATGCGGATTGACTTGTAGTTTTGCCCGGTTTGCTCTGCAACCTCTTTCGCATCGAGTGGCTCTTTGGCTGCTTGCAGCACTTTGATAATGTCCTGTCGCGAGAAAGATAAGTTCATACCAGGACCAACAAGGGTTGATACATCGTGGTTGTTTTCCCCAAGCCATTGAATATATGGAACGCCACATTCATTTTGCAGCACTGTATATGTGAGGTTGGTAGCTCGCTCGCTGAGGTTGTTTTTTGTGGTAGCGAGGACGCGCTTTTTCTCGTCGGCGGGATCGTAAGCTACAATCAAACCACAGCGGGCTGCGGCAATGATGCTGATAGAACCAGCACCACGATAGAGCAGATTGTCTGAGGTACTTTTTTTGAGATGGCGTATGATCAGGATGGCACAGTTCGCACGCTCAGCTAAATGCGACAAAGGGGTGAGGACGTCTCTGACGGCCTGATCGCGGGATGAGTCAATGTTATGCCCCAGGACGGCCGTTAGCGGGTCTAAAACAAGCAGGATAGCTTTTGTATGCTTGATGGCCTTTTCCAATTCATGCAGGTCATGTGAAAGGGAGAAAGGGCGCTCGTAGATATTGACGTTTTTTACATCTTTCATATCAAGGCCTTCAACTGTGTTGAGCAAAAGCACCTGTGATGGGTCGCCTCCTGCCGCTTCCATGCGTGGCTTAATGGTATCTGCTGCGCCATCTTCAGGGGCGATCATGATGACACTGCCCTGCTTGCCCGGTGTGCCATCAGGCATTGGGCACCCTGTTGTCACACAGGCAGCAATATGAATGGCGAGCAGCGATTTGCTCATACCTGGATCGCCTTCGAGTATGGTGATTTTGCCCAAGGGTATACGCTTTTCCCACAGCCATGCAAGTTGTTGGGTTGCAATCTCAGAGAGGAAGGTGCCAGGTAACTCATCTAAGTCGGGTTGCGGTGTCTGTGCGGGATTTGTTAGCTGGTTGAGATCCGATTTCGCCAGCGTTACACCTGGGATTGTCCTAAAGTATTCGTAATGTCCCCTAAGCGCTATGTTTATGGACTGTTCGCTTGCGCCTTTTTTACGCATGTCTTCGGCCACCACACGTAATATGTTGATGGTGGCCTGGCGCGTCTCCAGTCTTTGCTGTAGTCTATATGCTTTGTTGAGATCACCAAGATTTTTGTTGGCCTGGCGTAGATTTTTGTTGATATCCTTATAATTCATGGTTACATCTTCCTGCTTGATGCCGTTTGAGTGCCGAGATGGCAGAACGGAGAAACAAATTGCTTTGGATCAGTGTCTTGCCTGCCCGGGGGTATCGGAGATGGTCGTTGTCGTATAAACATAATTTCTTTCTTGTCTCTGACAAGAGACAGGGTTAAGATAAAAAGTAAGCGAACAGCAGAGTTGCTCGTTTCTGATCTCAGTATAACGCCAGCTAAAAATTTTGAACAACAGTGCTAACCGCTCCTGATCTCAGTATAACGCCGGGTTCAAGATTGAGAAGTAGGAGGACAGCGGGCGACGCCTCACCTCTTCCCTCTCCACGTAGTGGAGAGGGTGAGGTAGCCCCATTGATTCCAATATATTCGCCAAGGAGCACTGAAAGGGTTGAGGAGAATGCCGATGGAAAGGAGAGCACTTGTGTGTCATGCTGAGCCTCAGCGAAGGATCTCACCCGCTAAGCCGCGATGCTTCGTTGCACTCAGCATGACAGCATCCGAGCTCATTGGTGCGCTGGGAAAGCGAGAACACTCTCAGTTGTCATCCTGAGCGATGCAAGGATCTCACGTGTTGGGCAACGAGATTCTTCGCTGACGCTCAGAATGACAGTAGTGGCCGATTCGTCTCTCTTCAGTAGATGTGCTGCTAGAGCCATATGGTGGAATCAATGGAGGTAGCCCTGGCCCCTACAGGAAGAGCCAAAAACAGGTATAATAAAGCCAAATCGAGTTATCGACGGGAAGGTCCTTATGCGTATTCTGATTGCCCCTCAATCACTCAAAGGGAGTCTCACGGCTGCCGAAGCAGGACAGGCTATTGCACAGGGTGTGCGCGCAGTTTATCCAACGGCAGAAATAGATATCGTGCCAGTAGCGGATGGCGGGGAGGGAACCGTACAGGCGCTGGTTGATGCTACAGGCGGCATGATTGTACAGAAGAAGGTAAAAGGCCCAATGGGCGAGCCTGTTCCGGCTTTCTTTGGGCTGATGGGTGATGGGCGAACGGCTGCGATTGAAATGGCAGCGGCCGCAGGGTTGCCGCTCGTTCCTCCTGAACGACGCGACCCGCGCATAACGACTACCTATGGAGTGGGTGAATTAATCCTGGCAGCGTTAGATTATGGACGCCGTCACTTTATCATTGGCATCGGAGGTAGCGCAACCAATGATGGGGGCGCCGGGATGGCACAAGCACTGGGCGCTGCACTGGTAACGAACAAGGGAACAGAAATCGCTCGCGGCGGTGCTGTGCTGGCTACTCTTACGCATATCTCAACGACAAAAATGGACGCTCGTTTGCAAGAATGTACAGTAGAAGTTGCTTCCGACGTGACTAATCCATTGTGCGGACCTGCAGGCGCTTCAGCAGTCTATGGCCCACAAAAGGGAGCAACGCCTGGGATTGTGCAAGAATTGGACCAGGCGCTGGCTCATTACGCGCAGATTATAGAACGAGACCTTGGGGTATCTGTGCGGGATGTGCCGGGGGCAGGCGCTGCCGGCGGCCTGGGTGCTGGATTGATGGCTTTCCTGCACGCGACATTAAGACCGGGTGCGCAGATTGTCCTGGAGGCTGTGCAACTGGAAGAACATGTACGCACAGCAGACCTGGTGATTACGGCAGAAGGGCAGATCGATTCACAAACAGCATATGGAAAGAGTGTTGGTGCGGTTGCAGCCCTGGCAAAACGTTTTGGATTGCCTGTACTGGCGCTTGCAGGAAGCCTGGGAGACAATTATCAGACAGTCTACGAGCTTGGTGTGGACGCTGTAGCAGTGCTTCCTACCGGGCCTATGAGCTTAACATATACCATGGAACATGCTGCCCGGTTGACGAGTGATGTCGCTGAACGAGCTTGCAGATTGCTGCAGGTTGGGACTAAGATGAAAGACCTGTAATAGATACTTCTGGCGAATCCAAAGGGCGACCGCAAGGGTCCCCGCGCAGCACACCAGAGAGGTGCACAAGGGCGACCGCAAGGGCCCCACCGCTCTCCACACCACCCCCGCCCTTACAAAGCTGCGGAGAGATTTGGTTACTGGAATTTTCTCTTTCAAAAAGAAGTTGTACCTAGTAAGAGTCTTAACGTCTGAAATATTAAGCGCCTTCTGACCTGGAAGTTGCATCGTTAAGGGGATGCACAACGTATATATAATATAAGTATAAGGACTATTAAAAAGTTTGAATGAGTCCCGCTCGTAGTCCGTTCCTTTATTCTAGAGGAGTAGTAGCCAGTATGCCAGAAAATCTGTATGCCACTGATAACGCGGACTTTGAACGCCTGCTTTCGCTGGGTTTTTCAAATAGCGAAGCCGCGCGGCTTGTCTATATGAAAGACCATGTGAACGATCAAATCGAATATCGTGAAATGCTTGAAGAGCAGCATCGTTTAGACTTTATTCGCTGGCTGGTTAAGCATAACCGCCTGGAGAAATAGTTTAAGATAGATCAAGATCGAAACAGAGTGGCTGTGAGAGGCCAGGGTGTGTTCTGGCCTCTCACAGCCATTCTGGGTCAAAGCTCTCTGGTTGCCCCTCTGGGACAGGGAGGGTTTTTTTATGGCGCAATACCATTGCCCAAATCACGAGGCCCACGGCTTTTAGTAGCCTCGCTGCTGACCGCTATTGGACTCGGATTTTACTTGCTGGGCGGGAATGTTGTGTTTAATCCCTGGCTCGCCGTCGTCTTTACATTTTTTGTGGCTTTTAATATCGGCTTGTTAAGCGGATACAACATATTGGGAATGCTTGCAATTCATTTTATCAGTATTTATACCGCTGGATTAAATGCCAGTGCACCTGATAAAGTGCATGCCAATTTTCTGGCGTTTGTTGCAGCCTTTGGTTGGGGAGCAATCGTCTCACTTATTTATAACTGGAAGGGACAACCAGCACACGAAACCACACAACATAAAACTGCTGATTACTTCTTAGCAGGAACTCGCATGGGAGTGGGGACTTCCGTTGCTTTACTGGTATCGACCCTTTTTGGTTTTGAAAAACTTGGTTGGGCGCCGAGCGGCGCAGGTTTGGTGATTGGCTATGATACTCAAACATCAAAAGCACTCGCATGGGCACGGTTTGTGGCGACGCTCGGTGGTGCCATCCTGGCAACGATCTGCTTTTTTATCTCAATTAACATTCTATTTTTAATGGCCATGAGTTTGGTATTTACGGTACTCAACGGCCTTTTTAGGGCCACAAAAGTTGGATCAATGCCACTGTTTTACACAGCAACCATCTTGATTTTGTTCAGTATTTCTTCTCCGTTAAATGGCCCGACATTGGCTGCACAACGCATTCTTTACAATGTCATTGGAATTTCTATCGGACTTGCTTTAGTGCTCTATCCCTTTCCAGCTCTTACTAATCGCTTTAAGGCAAGATTTGAATCAGCACAATCAAAGGTGTAGACGTAGGAGAGTTTTGAACCGTAGCGACCTCCAATTTAAAGCCGGAACCATGCCTATGGCGGCTCAGGTGGTTGGTGCATCGACCTCCAGGTGGTAATGCTTCATATTGTTGGGGTCAATGAAGACGTAGATGGCATCTCCTACCTTGTAGCGGGTTTGGTAACCAGTCGCGGTTCCCTTAAACTTGTAGGTTCGCTGGGTCTCGGGGTCTGTCCATTCCGCAAAAATTCTCCACCCCAAATTTTGCCCTTCGATCGACGGTGGTGCTTCGAGCAGTGGAGTAATTAATGTAATTCTCGTAACTGTTGCAACCACACGTCTGCCATGTTCTCTATACCAGCCTGTACTGTGGAAAAGCCAAACCGATAGCACGAGAAGAATGATGAAGAGCAAGAGGTTCATGGTATCTCCTTCCATTCTCATATCCACTGAAATTGACATCGCTGCCTCATTCTACCTTTTTGGCGGCTCAGTTTCCAGGAAGCCATGCTATAGCTCATGAGGAATAACAAGGGAACGGGAGGAAGGATCTACCGGTTGGCATTTTTTGTGCAGTTGCTGTGGGCAGCATCTCCGTGATGGGGCTGGCTTTCGGCCGGGATGGGAAGCTGTACGCGACCGATAATCCGCAAAACCCTGGGCTCTATCTGATTGACGCCAAAACGGGCTTTGAGACAGCGATCGCGGCCGTGCCTTTTGGCTTTTCAAGCGGTCTCGAGTTGGTGAACCCAGACTAAGACAAACGTGCGGGTGTGCTAGTCGTGATTCGGCAAGACCATTGTCTTCGCCAGGCCGCGAGGGGAAAGATGCACTTGCCGCTCCAGGTTGCGTCCTGCGAGAGTTCGAGACTCGTCTCCCGCTCCATGGACGCAACGCTGGTATGAGGGTCAAAAATCATGATCCTCACTATAGCCTTCCCAGGGTAGCGTGACTGGTCTGCGATGGAACCATCTTCTGCCAACTATTTGGGTACAGCCGTCTTAAGTGGTGGAGGTCTTAAAAAAAGGAAATGACATCTGCCTTGCATGGTTCCTGTACAGTTACTCACATTGATGGGTTGCGTTGTACTACACAGACACATTCAATTGAGAATGTATTGTGTCACGTTGTAAGGGGGATTAAACGATGCAACAACCACCAGACCCATATCCACAATTCCAGCAACCCGATTATATGCAACCTCAGACCTTTGGACAACAGCCATATACACCACCTCCACTAGAGCCAACGCAGGCGGCATATCGTAATCCCTATGAGGCTACAAGTCTCTATTATGGAGAGATACCACCTGCTCCACCTCCACCGCCGAAACAACGTCATATGGCGCTTGTAGTAGCTCTGGTGATCGCCTTGTGTTTGATCGTAGCGCTTGGTGGTGTGCTCCTTGCTGGGATGCATGTGGGCACCGAGCCGCGCAGTACACAAGCAACGTCTACTCCAACAGTTGCCCCGTCACCTACTGCTACGCCTGTGCTCGTGACAGCGCAATCCATCGTACACGACTTTCAGAGCCAGGGGCTTCCCACCGAAAACTTGTCGTATGGCGTGACGCTTAGCCAATGGACAGGTAGCTATGCATCGACTATCAGTGAGCAAGGCTCAGCAGCATTTATCGATACAGCAGCCTGTGGCCGAGGCGGGGCCTGCGATGCTGGAGGCGTTTGGCTAGGTATCTATCACTCAATTGGTGATGCGCAAGCTGAGTATAACGGCTTTCTTAATTGGAGCAGCCAGCAAATGATGCCAGGCGGCGGTAATATGGATATCAATCGAGAGGGGCGTTGCCTGCTTATAGGAGAAGACCAAACATCTGCCTATGTGCAGATCATGCAAAAAGACTGCACGTGAGAGTAGGGGTAGAACCACATTGAGTTTGATTTGGGGGTAAAGGTAGCGAGCCTGTCATATACCTCAAGGAAATTGACTATGGATGTATTGACCCATCTGGCACGGTTACGCCTTCGAAAAAAGTGGCCTCGTCAAGTTGTTCTGAAGTGACTTTCGTTCCTAGCAGGTTTGTTCCTTTTAAGATGGCTCCTCGCAGATTGGCTCCACTAAGGTCGGCAAAGCTCAAATCGGCTCCGCCATCTAAGAAGGCTTTTTCCAGGTTGGCTCCATTCAGATTGGCTTCGCCCAAGTCCGCCGCAGTTAAGACAGCTAAGGTCAAATTAGCTCCAGTTAAGTTGGCATGAAACAGGTTGGCTTTTGTTAGCTTAACTAAGCTTAGATCGGCTCCGCTTAATTTAATATAAAATAGGTATGCGCTACTCAGATCGGCTTCGCTCAAATCAACGATCCTCTTGCCTTTCTCTATAAGGCCAGACTCATACAGGAATTGGAGGACACTCGCTTTACGATTTGAATCTAATCCACGTAGTACTGTCATCGTCCTTACACGTGCTATTGTTCGTACCTCGTCTTCTGGCTCAGACCCACGCAATCCCTCATGAAGTAGAAGTTCTGACATCTTGTCGATGTACACTTGCAAAGCAGCTTCACGCTGATTATCCTTATTCTCCGCATCGCTCACTTTGCCTTGTCGTGTAGTAAACCATACTGCTCCAAAGCCCACCACGACTGGAATGGCAAGCACTCCAAGAAGTTGTAACCAGTCCCATAAAGTTTTCGATGGTTGCGCTATGGTAGCTGTGTAGTTTCCTTTGGAGGTGCTTGTGATTGTGATTTGACTTGTTCCGCTATCGAAACCTGACCAGTCCCAGCCAAATCTATATGCCGAGAAAAAGAAAAGAATGAGCACTAATACCAATATTACTACGATACCTGTAGCGTAGGGATGTTGTTTCATTTTCTGCCACCAGGAACGAAACCTTGCTCCTATTTGCTGCCACCATTTCTGAAGTTGCTTTGCCTGTTCTTCCATTGCGCCACCTCTGTTCCAACATGAATTATTCCAGGCAAGTATAGCAAAGGTAGCTCGTATTGCATAGTCACGTAAAGGTATGTGGGACACGATAGCCAGAAGCAGAACAGCCAGAATTGGGTTTTGGGTGATGGTGTGGTTTGTTGTTGGGGAAACTGCATTCCGCTGCGTTTAAATACAGGCGCTAACAGAGAAAACGGTTAAAAGCTTTATTTTTCGCGTCTAATCGTTTATACTTTCTACATTGTTCAGTGATAAACGTTGTAACGTCCGCAGGTGCGGTTGACTGAGCAACCTTTCCCCCATAGAGCAAACACATAAGGCAAACGGGAATAAAGCCGCTCACGCGGCAACCCTCAAAACAGCTTAGGTAGGTGTGTTCTTTAGGCAAGGTTGAATTTGAAGAAAAGTCCTTGACAGATTGAACAGCCACACAGTGCCACGCCTCTGTGCAGCGAAGGGCTGTCTCGATAGGCAGCGAGATGCTTCGCTCCGCTCAGCATGACAGGGCTGTCCTTTCCTGTTAGGTTGATGTGTATTGGGCGGACATTCTTGGCCACCTGAATTATGTATTCTTTTATGTTATACCCTCACCGCTCTCTACAGGCGGATTGGGGCGTGGGTTTGAGCAAGCCATAAGCCGAATTCTGTACCCGTGTTGCCTTGCGGCCCCACAGGTGGCAATCATCTGTCTGGGACGCCAGTTACCTGACGCCTCGAGCGACCAACCCGAGGGTTGACAGACGAGCAATCTGCAAGTGTGCCAGCATGTGGCACACTATTTCCTCTGCTAGGTCTTGCTCCGGATGGGGTTTACCCAGCCAGCCGGTCACCCGGCTGCTGGTGAGCTCTTACCTCACCATTTCGCCCTTACCCGGCAAACGGTACTCGTTAGAGAAACTCTTTATCTTAAAGTTGCCGGGCGGTATGTTGTAGAGTAGACGGCTGGCGCGTTGCTGTTTGTCATCCTTTGACATGCCAAAAAATCTTTCTGGTAGTTTCATCGGACAGTACGTTTCCATCCGCCCCTCCCCGAACCGTGCTTGCACCTTTCAGCGCACACGGCTCTCCAGTGTCACAGTGTCTTTTCAAGTCGGGTCACTCGTTTTGTTCTGCCACTTGTCTTACATGCATGAAACCCGTGCTTGTCTCCTGACGACGCATGGGGCGTCCATACGTGATGTCTTCGTGGCAGGTTTTACAGACGACCATCGTTTTGCGTTGGCGGGCGGCCATCAGCACCATCCATCGGGGCTTCGGTCGCCTGTCTTTCACTTGGAGGTCTTTCAAAGCGCGAACATGATGCACCTGACATTGCTCATGGGCACCACAGTACTCACAGGTGTCCGCCAGGAGCCTCTCTTCTAGCTCTGATCGCGTACTCCAAATGTGCGCCGGTTGATCGTTAAGGGTTGCACCGATGTTCCACGTGAGGGGTATTCCTCCCCACTCCGCAACCAGTGGCTTCTTTCCTTCACGCTCTTTCGTTACTCGTAGTCCCTGATAGGGTTTTCCTTTCACGTTGAGCGTTGCCTGGTACCTCCTTTACACTTGCTTGCCAGGTATTTGCAACTTGGATGCAAGCGTTTTAATGAGTGACCTTTCCATATCCCATCTCAATCGAGGTAGTTTCTGGCTAAGGTCGTGTGCCAGCCGGTAATATTCCACGAGTCCGCGATATTCCGCCTGATACGTGCTGACGATGGTAAACACCGTATTCGTTAGCTGTTCAGGCCGATGGATTGGCTTTCCTTCCTCCGTGTAGTCCTGACATTTCTGGTCTATCACGTCCTTTGGGACTTGAAACCCTATTTGCGCATTGACGCTCCGCCTCCCATTGGTTTGCGTCCTGTCGTTGTGCAGTACTTGGATTTCGTATCCTAGAAATCTTGCTCTCTCTGTCCGTGCGTGGGTAATCAGAGTTTTTGCCTGGGAGAGTTCCAGTTTGAGTTGTTCGCGCAAGAACGCTTCCAGCTTGAGCTTGATCTCTTCCGCCTCTGACTTTGGGCCTACAAATCCCAGGAGAAAGTCATCGGCATACCTGACGTATTTCAACCGTAGGAAGTCAGGGTCGTCAGGGTCTTGGGAAGGGAGTTGTTGCATCTGCTGTCTTATCAGCTTTGCTTCTTCTGCCTTCCCTTGTTTTCTGAGGCGGCGGAGTTTACTTCGCAGCTTTTGATAGGCTGCGTTCACTTTTCGCCTCTTCCCTTTCGTATACTCCGGTACGAGTTCTCGCTCTACGTACTTATCCAGCCTGTCGAGGTAGATGTTCGCAAGGAGCGGACTCAATACTCCGCCTTGTGGCGTGCCACTTAGCGTTGCATAGAATTTCCACTTCTCAAGGTATCCGGCCTCTAGCAGTTCACCGATGAGCCTGATAAATGGCCCGTCGTGGATTTTCTCCTGTATGGTCGATAGCAAGATTTGATGATCTAACTTGTCGAAACACTTGGAGATGTCCCCTTCGATGAACCACGTTGTTCCATCCCACGTTTTAACCTCGCGGAGGGCCGTGTGGCATCCTCGCTCCGGTCGAAACCCATGAGAGTGTGCTGAGAACTGAGGTTCATAGTAGGCGTTCAGTATCAGTCGCACGACTTCCTGTACTAGCTTCGATGTCCAGCCAGGAAGCCCTAATGGGCGTTTCTTCCCGTTTTTCTTCGGGATATACACCCGTCGCACAGGTTCCCATCGAAACGTTCCATCTCGTAATGCTTTGATGGTGCGTTCAATTTTCTCCTGTGACATTCCCTCAATCGTTTCATCCGTTGCGCCTTGTGTCATCGCACCCTTGTTCCGATACAGCTTTCCGTAGGCTGTCAGGTACAAATCTGGATTGTACAATAGCCGCTGAACTCGTTCCAGAGGCAGCCCTTTCGTGCCTCTTTCCTGAATGAGTCCCAGGATGGTGTTGGTCGTTCGCATCTCGCGCCTTACTCCTTCCTTGACTCTCTGTAACACCTGCTTCCCTTTCCCCTGTATCAGGCTTTCCCTGACTCCCTGGTAGGGCGTGACTCCTACGAGTACTATGGAAGCTCCGTGACCTTGAGCCTCTCGGCTTGTAGGCCATCCCGAATTCCGGTCTAATCAAACGTTATCAGTGCCTTTAGGTTCCGCTTGCCCTCAAACCCCTTCATTAGGGGCCACTCATCACAGGAAGCTTTCCGTTGGCGGAATACCCCCAACGTATTATCATGGGCCACAAAAACTCCCATGCATTGTGATGTCACCGTCTCAGATAGGCTACGGTGGAAGAAGTGATCCATCGTGTCGGGCGTAGGCTTAGCTTTCGCTTTGCCACGGATTCAGCCTCAAGCTTTTCCATAGGCACAGGGCTGGCGGGTACAACTACGCTACCTATCTTCGCGCTTCCCCGCTTCTGGACATGCTACCGTTCCCCGTCGTGTTTCCACGCCGAAGTCAGTCCCTTTGCCCTAAGAGGTAATTGCTTCCAACCTCCCCCTGCTTAGCAGGTATTTGACTAGCCGTTAGACGGCGCACTCTGTGGCACTTTCCTTGAGGTCACCCTCACTGGACGTTATCCAGCATCCTGCTCTGTGGAGTTCGGACTTTCCTCGAGCCTTGCAGCCCGCGATTGCCTGTTTTACTCAAACCCACGGTATTAAGAGTAACATATGTGTGCAGACCCGTCCAGTAAGTGATTCTCCATCCTGTAGGGGGACGGCGAGCGACCAGAAAGGCCCACCCCAGGGCGCGATAAATCGGGCCCCTACACCGCCCTCGCCCCTACGGGAAAGGATGTTCATTCGGAAGGATCAAGAGCTAGTAAGTTGACGACCTGGACAAAAAGGGGCTACAATGACGACAATTACGGTGAACACTGTAATACAGAACAAGGTTCCATCGAGGAAAATTCCATGACGACAGGCCGGCGAATACGCCTGACATCGCTAGCAAGTTGCGCTGGTTGAGCTTCGAAGATGGCCCCAGAGGCCCTGGCGCAGGTTCTGCGTCCATTAACTTTGCAAAGCGCTCCGCCCGAATTACTGGTTGGTCTGAATTCTGTCGATGACGCCGCCGTGTACCGGGTGAATAACCAGCAAGCGATTATTAGCACTGCGGACTTCTTTCCGCCAGTGGTTGATGATCCTTATGCCTTTGGGGCGATTGCTGCTGCCAATGCCCTGAGCGATGTGTATGCAATGGGCGGGCAGGTGCTCATGGCTATTAACCTGGTGGCATGGCCGGATGACCTGGAGCTAGACATTCTCAGTGAGATACTGCGTGGCAGCGCAGATATTGTTGCTCAAGCAGGCGCGGTCATAGCTGGCGGTCACACGGTTACTGATAAAGAGCCCAAATACGGCCTTGCCGTAACAGGGATCGTCCACCCAGATCATATCTTGACGAAAGGTGGAGCGCGGCCCGGTGATTATCTTATTCTTGGAAAGTCACTGGGCACAGGTCTGATTACGACAGCACACAAATTCGACAAGGTTGAGGCCAGCGACCTGGATGCGGCTCTTCAGTCTATGATGCAGCTAAATCGTAGAGCAAGCCAGGCTCTACTACATCCTGGGGTGCACGCTGTTACCGATATTAGCGGATTCGGTTTGCTCGGCCATGCCTGGGAGATGGCTGCGCAAAGTCTTACAGGCATGCGTTTTCAATTCGATGCGCTGCCACGGTTGCCTCACGTGCGACACTATGCAGAACTGGGCTGCATTCCAGGTGGGGCGCATCGAAACGAAGCATATTTCACTCCCCATCTACGTATTGACGAGCGACTGGATAGATTTGACCGGGAAGTTTTGTGGGATCCTCAAACGTCGGGAGGACTCTTCGCTGCCGTCGATCCAAAGATCTGGCCGGTATTAGCCGCTTTAGCGCCTGAAGTGATGTTCTGGCATATCGGTGAGGTAACTGAACGAGTGGAAAATGAGGCAAAGGTGGTACTGGAGGTATATTGATGCGCGAACCGTTGGAAGAGGCTATGGGCATACATTTTCAGAATCCGGCCTTGTTGCAGATGGCTCTCACGCATCGTTCCTACATCTACGAAACTGCCGGAATGGGATTAAGTTCCAACGAGCGGCTTGAATTTCTAGGCGATTCGATCCTCGCGTTCATCAGCTCGGATTACCTGTATCACACCTTTCCCGCATTGAGCGAGGGTGAACTTAGCGACCTGCGCGCTGCCCTGGTGAGAGAGGAGACGCTGGCAAACTTTGCACGCGAGATCGAGCTGGGAAGTTTCCTGCTGATGGGGAAGGGAGAGCAGAGCAGCGGAGGAAGCCAGCGCGTACTTGCATCAGCATTTGAAGCCGTTCTCGGGGCTTTGTATTTAGACCAGGGACTCGAAGCGGTGCAGCGATTTCTCTTGCCCTACTTAGAGCCGCTAGCACACACTATTGCCAGCAAGCGCCTTTTCAAAGACCCCAAGTCTCTTTTTCAAGAGCTGGCGCAGGCACAGAATGGCGTCACACCATCATATCGTCTTGTCAGCCAAGAGGGACCATCCCACAGGCGTGAATTTACAGTAGAGGCGCTGTTGGGAGGGGAGGTAGCAGGCAGGGGGCAGGGGCGTAGCAAACAAGCTGCAGAGCGAGAGGCAGCACGTGTTGCCCTGCTCAACCGGGGATGGATTTGAATCAATGCGCAGGGCCTTCGGGCTGCGCATAAATAGTCTTTTCACGTTCATATAGCACCATGCCAGGCCCGCCGCCTTTCATATGCCGGACATGACGCTGCAAGGTATAATCGACGGGCACACTGGTGCTCCCACGCGCCTGGCTGTAGTAAGCGGCGAGGCTTGCGGCTTGCTCAATGGTGCTACGAGGAATGTCGCGACCACCCGCTTTGATAAGCACATGGGCGCCAGGCACACCACGCGCATGCAGCCATAGATCGTTGGCCGTCGCCTGGCGGAATGTCACCTCTTCGTTCTGGCGGCTGTTCTTCCCGATCAACATCGTGAAGCCATCGCGGCTCTGTACATGTAAAGGGACGCCTCCACCAGGTGGCACGGGTTTACCTCTGGCCGGTTTACCTCCTTTGCCTTTGTGCGACTGTTTACGTGCTCCTGCTGGCATCATCCCTGCATTTTTTTTTGCGCCACGAATATAACCGGCACTCTGTATCTCTGCTTTGACCAGAGCCACTTCAGCAGGGGTATCAGCCAGCATCAGATCGGCCAGCAATTGCTCAACTGTCGCCAGTTCGGTCGCATTTTGCTCGATCTGACCGGGAACAAGCGCTAGAGCGCGGCGCAACTTGTGGTATTTGTGGAAGAGGCGATTGGCGTTGCCAACGGCGTCAAAGCGGGGATCAAGAGGGATAGTCACCTCAGATGGGCTGGCCTGGTTCTCAAAGATATTTTGCAACACCACGCTACTCTGCCCCTGCTTCACCTCATGCTGGTACGCAAGCAGCAGTTCAGCCTGAAGACGATAGAGGTTGGCCTCTTCGGAGGCCACGAGTTCTTGTTGCAGCAATTCGGCCTTGCGTTTGCGGCGCTCGAGCTGTGCCTGCAGGACTTTTCTTACAGGAGCGCGCACGCTTTCCAGCGCATCGCGCCACTCAACACCGGCATAAAATTCGTCGATCAATACATTCATTGAAGGCGATTCCTGTATACGTACCCCGGGCATTCCGGCATATTGTTCTAAAATATACGGAGCAAAGGCGACAGGAACAGCATGTGAAGCCGGTGCTTGCGTCTTGACAGAGTCTCCTACACGCTCTACAAGTCGTGGCTTCCATGCATGAGTATCGTACAGGACTGCCAGTTCGCGCACATTCCATGCCAGTTCTTCCCAAGGGGTTCCAGCAGTATCGATCAACGATTCTGTATCACCAGTTGTGCGATAGACGGCTTCACGCGCCAATAACGGACTGAAGCCAAGTAGATTTCTTGTTAAGAGTTGCCACAGCTTTGGCTCTTGTAGCTTCGCGCGTTTACTCTCATTTTGCGGGGGCAACTCTTTTGTGAGCCCGCTATCCTCTGCCCCGCACATTGCCAGTTGGGCGGCGGTGATGGATGTTGGCTCCAGCCGAGGTAAAGACGCGCCAGCGACTACGCGCTGCTGTGGAGGTGGCGGCACATATTGTACGTGTGCAGCTATGACGCGGTAGCGATTTACATCCGCCCCTACATGTTTGAGACTGCCGAGGATCAATCCATGCTCATCACACAGGATGATATTGCTCAGGCGGCCCATCAACTCAATGATTAGGCGATAGCTGGTGCCCTCTTCAGAAGCACCGCGATATCCAGCAGTAACCTCGATGACACGTTCCCAGCAAGGTTGCTGAATGGCTTGAATGCGAGCGCCTTCCAGGTATTTACGCAGCAACATAACAAACACGGGCGGTTCACTCGCAATTTTTAGGGGTTTGAGCGCGGTGAGATGCGCCCGCGCCAGTTGAGGATGAGCGGAAAGATAGAGCCAGCGGTTCTGTCCTCCCTGGCCGGGCTGTGAGGCCGGGGCATAGCATTGCAAGGCAATGGAGTGTTCGGTTGGCTGTATGATAGTATCAATGCGCGCGCCGGTGAGGAGCAAGCGCCATTCACCGGCAACAGCCGCGAGAGTGATTGCATCGATATACATAAGTATGGCCTTCAAATCTACTTATCAGGATGCCTGTGTGTGTTGTACAATAATGACAGTAGCAGTTCCCACAGTATAACAAAGAGTGGCCTGCTCGTATACTAACCCCCGATTTCCAGTAGTGTAGGGAAAACGGTATGCAACTTGAGACGGAGCAAGGCGTGTCCCAACAGCAGCAACCCGCACCTCTACAGCCCTCAACTCGCCAGGGACTCCTCTTCGTGCTTTCAGCGCCCTCCGGGACGGGGAAAGACACGGTTATTAACGCGCTTAAACAACAAGGTCTGGATTTTTACCTGGTTCCATCGGTCACCACCCGTGCCCCACGTCCCGGTGAAAGCGAGGGCAACCCGTACCATTTCGTGAGCCAGGAAACGTTTGAGCGCTTAGTAGCTCAAGACGAATTGCTTGAATATGCTAATGTGCACGGCAACTGGTATGGGCAGCCACGCAAGCCAATCCGGGATAATTTAGCCTCGGGGCGTGATGTGTTGCTGAAAATTGATGTGAAGGGAGCAGCAACCATTCGTAGTAAGGTGACCGATGCTATTTTTATCTTTCTGACTCCAGAATCTATAGAGGAACTTACTCAGAGGCTGGCCACACGACAAACGGAGACGGAAGAGGAACTCCAGAGGCGGCTGGCCGACGCAAGCAAAGAGTTAGCTGAACAGCATTTGTACGACTACCTTGTCCTAAACCGGCAGGGGCACCTGGAAGAGGCCGTGGATAACCTACGCGCCATTATACTGGCTGAGCATTGTCGTGTTCTCACTCGGAAATTCGAGATTTAGAGTCATCAAGGAGGATGCTTTTATGTCTGAAGAACGTTTTGAGCCATCCGGTACGAAAGAACGCAACCTGGCTATGGAGCTGGTGCGTGTTACCGAGGCCGCGGCTCTGAGCGCAGCTCGTTGGATGGGCAGAGGCGATAAAGAGAAGATTGACCAGGTCGCCGTAGATGCCATGCGTCAAGCCCTGGACGGCGTTGATATGCACGGAACTGTAGTGATAGGCGAGGGTGAAAAGGACGAGGCCCCCATGCTCTATATCGGTGAGGAAGTGGGTAATGGTACTCCTCCAGAGGTGGATGTAGCCGTAGACCCGGTTGATGGCACACGACTCACCTCCCTCGGCCTTCCAGGGGCGATTGCAGTTGTGGCAACTGCTGAACGAGGAACAATGTATGCTGCTCCTCCAGGTGTATTCTACATGGAAAAGCTTGCAGTTGGTCCTGTAGCCAGGGATGTGATAGATATCAATGCGCCCATCGCTACCAACCTGGAACGTATTGCCCGCGCACGCGATGCTCGTATCGATGATTTGACGGTAATCATCCTGGATCGTCCACGTCATAGTGAGATGATTAAACAGATTCGCCAGGCAGGTGCCCGCATTCGCCTGATTATGGACGGTGATGTGTCAGCGGCGATTCAAGCGGCAATGGAATATTATACCGGCGTCGATGTGCTTATGGGTACTGGAGGCGCGCCAGAAGCAGTGCTGGCTGCAGCCGCAATCAAGTGCGTCGGCGGAGCAATACAGTGTAAGATCTGGCCTCGTTCAGACGAGGAACGAGCAATGTTCAAAGCTGACGGCATCGATCTCGACCAGGTGTTTCAAACGGATGACCTGGTGAAAGGACACGATGTATCATTCGCGGCGACCGGCATCACAAGTGGAGAATTGCTTAAGGGGGTACAGTATTTCGGTTGGGGAGCACGCACTTTTTCAGTCATGATGCGCTCGCACTCCGGTACGGTACGATATATTGAAGCGCGTCATAAATGGCGCAAAGCGCAGTATGAAATTGGCATACCACGCATTGGTTAAGACCTCCTCCAGAGTCGCGAATTAGCCTGGCGGGGCTTTCCCCGCCAGGCCTGTTGATAAATTAATCCGTTCCTCACTCCATGTAACCCTCCAACGTATACATCACTAGTGACAAATGCTACCTGGCTATTGCCAGTATTTTGATTCCCACACATGCTCAGGGAGGCCTCGAGCCTTGTAACGCGAGGCCTTTAAAAGGAGGCTTTATGCTAAAAGCACCGATACGTTTGAGCGTTGCCATCGGAACATTAGTTGTTGTTTTGCTACTTGGTCTAGTGCTCGGTTTAGTACTTGGGAACACCATCCTCGCTAATCGCAACAACAATTCTACAAACGCCAGTGCACCTGCCAGTAAACCCCCTTCTGTCGCAACAGTGACTATCCCGCAAGGCCAGGACATGTTTGACCCTTTCATACTACCTGTACAACTTAACACAACTGTAATCTGGCAGAACAACGATCTCGTTTCGCATACCATTATGACGGCGCCGGATCAGACTCCTTTCCTGAATATCCAGGCGTTCTCATTGAATGCCGGAGCGGACCAGAGTGTTAAGTTTAAATTCACAAAGCCCGGCTTATATCACTATTACGACGACACTATGGCAGCATGGGATACGGCCACTTCTCGTGTGAAAGCCAATAAGGGCGTGCCTAATTACCCACTGGCGATGGACGGCGTGATCTGGGTGCAAGGATTCATTGGAGATCTGCCATCCGGGGCCACCAATCGTATACCCGCCGGTCACGATGACTTTGCTACCGAGTTCGTAGCTATTACCGATATCGGCACAATTTCGTTTCACAATTTCGACGAGGACCCACATTTTGTTTCACTGGTACCGGGCCTGCCAGCACCGATCAATCCTGTCTCGATTGGTATCAATCGCATAGGTGGGACACAGGATTTTCCAGGAGGTGAAAACATCACCCTGATCTTCAGCAAACCGGGATTGTATTATTACTATTGCGCTAACCACTCACTGGTCAATAAAGACTGGCACCGCGCCCAGGCGTTTAAGTTAGCATCAGAATTCCCGGTCCCGATGGAGGGTTTCATCCTGGTTATGGGAAGATAGGAGGAGAAAGATCTCCTAATTACGATTTGAGCAATTTTTCAATGACGGCGCCGGCGACCTGTGAGGTACCAGCGGCGGTAGGATCATCGGGGCGGGGCTTGAGGTCATAGGTGACATTCTTGCCTTCAGCAATGACCTGAGCTATGGCTGCCTCCAAATGTTTAGCAGCGTCTTTCTCACCGAGGTAGCGTAACATAAGCACCCCTGAAAACATCATTGCCATCGGATTGACTTTGTTCAGTCCTGCATACTTGGGTGCGCTGCCATGCACGGGTTCAAACACTGCATATTGACTGCCAATATTGGCACCTGGCGCTACTCCCAGGCCGCCTATCAGGCCAGCGGATAGGTCGGAGATGATATCGCCATACAGGTTAGGTAACACCAGTACATCATATTGTTCGGGTTTCTGCACAAGCTGCATACACATATTGTCTACGATACGATCTTCAAACTGGATTTCGGGATATTCCTTGGAAACTTCATGAGCAGTAGCAAGGAACAGTCCATCAGAGTATTTCATTATGTTGGCTTTGTGTACCGCAGTGACCTTACGGCGTCCATTCGCCCTGGCATAGTCAAATGCAAATTTAACGATGCGGCGTGTTGCCACAACAGAAATATATTTGATACTGATCGCGGAGTTATCATCAAGACGGGTTCCGGTGGTGCGAGCAATAGTCTCAATGATTTCTTGCTGTTCAGGCGTACCTTTTTGAAATTCTACTCCAGCGTAGAGGTCTTCTGTATTCTCACGCACAATAATCATATCGATATGCTCATAGCGCGAACGCAGTCCTGGATAAGTTTTGGCAGGGCGAAGATTTGCGTAAAGATCAAGTTTCTTGCGAAGCGCTACATTTGCGCTGCGAACACCTTTGCCAACAGGAGTAGTGATTGGACCTTTTAGCCCTACTTTTGTTCGTTTAATAGACTCAATCACTTCATCAGGTAAAACCGTACCATGCTTCTCCAGCATCTCTAATCCAGCTTGCTGGATATCCCAGGAAAATTCTACTCCAGTCGCTTCGAGAACGCGGCGTGTAGCCTCGGTAATCTCGGGCCCAGTGCCATCACCTGGAATGAGCGTAACCTCATAAGGCATGAAATCCTCCACAGGAGCTGAGTGTTACTTCAAAATGTGCGTATGTAACCAACACCAGATTATAGCACATGGCTTCCCGGCAAATGAGGTGTATTCGACTGCATTCGCAGATGGATTTCAGCGATTTAGCCCGCTTGTGGTGGCCTTTTTCGTTGTAGTTTTTTTGCTGGCGACAGTAGCCTTTTTTCGTGTAGTAGTACGCGAGGTAGTACTTTTCGTACTGGCTGCAGTCGTTTTCTTTGCCTTCCCTCGTGTTGTTCCAGCCGTGCTTTTTTTGACTGTTCCCGAGGCGCGCCCGTTCGTTGATGGCGCCTGGGTAAGAAGTTCTTTGTCCCTGTTGGTTGTAACTTTCTTGCGTGTCACACGTCGCCTGGTTGCGCCATCCTGTTGAGGTTTCTCCTCGGAGCTTCGCTGTACAGCGATGACTTCTTGATAACAGACAGGATCCTGTCCTACGCGTGGAATAACCATCAACCCACCGCAGTTAGGACAGGGTTCTGGTAGCGGCTTCTCCCAGATAGCAAAATTGCAGGTTGGGAAATTGCTACATCCGTAAAAGATGCGATTCTTCTGCTTCGTCTTGCGTTCTACCAGATCGCCTTGACATACCGGGCAGAGCGCGCCAGTTTTATTGACAACGGAGCGGCGATAACGGCATTCAGGAAACCCTGAGCAGGAGATAAAGCGTCCAAAACGACCTGTACGTATGACAAGGTTGCGCCCGCATTCGGGACAGACTTCATCAATCTCCTCGACCGGTTTCTGTATGCGGTTCATCTCTGCTTCGGCTTTATCCATTGTAACCTTGAAATCGTCGTAGAAGCTGTGCAGGAACTCCTTCCATGACTGTCGCCCCTCTTCGACATCGTCCAGTTTCCGCTCCATTTCAGCCGTGAAACCCGTATCAACAATCTCAGGAAAGTGCTTATTCATGACTTCGTTAACCGTAAAACCCAACCAGGTTGGCACAAAACGCCGCTGCTCCTGAATGACATAACCCCGATCTTGAATTGTGCTGATGATCGGCACGTAGGTACTGGGGCGGCCAATACCCTGCTCCTCAAGCTCTTTGATCAAACTTGCCTCGGTATAACGTGGAGGAGGTTGAGTGAAATGCTGCTCTGGAGTTATTTGATGCAGATCAAGCACTTCATTTGCGCTTAGAACGGGAAGCGTTCTCTCCTCGTCCTCGCGCTGCCATACTGCAAAAAAGCCAGGGAACTTGAGATGAGAACCTGTAGCCCGGAAGATGTACTGGCTCGCAACAATGTCTACGCCTACAGTATCAAAGACCGCGGGTGTCATAAAGCTGGCAACAAAACGCCGCCAGATCAGGTTGTAGAGCTTAAACTGATCGGCTGAGAGATGCGGCCTGACTATCTGAGGAGTCAAATTGACATCCGTCGGGCGAATCGCTTCGTGTGCATCCTGGATTGCGGCCTTAGCCTTCCCTGTCCGTCCCTGTCCAACATAGGGTTGACCGAATGTTTGTGCGATATAGGCTTTCACTTTCGCCTGGGCTTCATCAGAGACACGAGTCGAATCTGTACGCATATAGGTAATCAGCCCCTGATGGCCTCGCGCGCCCAGTTCAAGCCCCTCGTAGAGCTCCTGGGCAAGATTCATCGTTTTCTTCGGTTTAAAGGAGAGTCGCGAAGAGGCCTCTTGTTGCATGGTGCTGGTCGTATATGGTGGATTGGGTTGGCGGCGTTGCTCTTTCTCCTCAACTTTCAACACAGTATATACAGCGCCCTGTAGCTCTGCCAGAATAGCATCTGCCTCAGCCTGAGAAGTGATTTTGATACGGCCCTTTTCCGCCCGCAGTTTTTTTGCGCCATTTTGCGCTTCTGGCGAGCCTGCTGCCTGCTCCTCATCCTCAGAAGAGTTTTCCTCACCGCTGAATTCGGCAATATCTTTGAGGCGAGCTACCAGATTGGCTTCGAAGCGCTCTTGCTGCCCCTGCTTACTCAGCAATGCAGTGATAGTCCAATACTCTTCTGAGACAAAAGCGCGAATATCAGCTTCACGATCACAGATGAGGCGGAGCGCAACTGACTGAACACGCCCGGCGCTCGTACCCGATTGTATGCGTCGCCAGAGTAGAGGACTGATCTTATAACCAACAAGCCGATCCAAGACACGACGAGCCTGTTGCGCATTATAGAGATCTTCGTTGATATCGCGAGGCTTGCTAATAGCTTGCTGGACGGCCCCTCTGGTGATTTCGTTGAAGACAGCTCGCCTGGGATTCTTTAGTCCTAGCGTCTCCTTTAGAGACCACGCGATAAATTCTCCTTCGCGGTCAGGGTCAGGAGCCAGGAATATCTCGTCAGCACGCCTGGAAGCAGCTTTGAGTTCATTTATCAACTTAGCTTTTTTCTCAATTATCTCATATTGTGGAGTGAAATCCTTGCGTATGTTGACACCGAGGCCCTTTTTGGGCAGGTCCATAATATGCCCCATGGATGCGCGAACTTCGAAGTCACTCCCAAGAAATTTTTCGATCGTTTTAGCTTTTGCTGGTGACTCTACAATTACAAGCTTCTTTGCCATCGACCCTACTTTATCTCCATTTTCTTTGTCACGATATATCCAGCTTCTACAA
>Ga0187846_10000094_pt1 | contig 51035 bp, 48 predicted proteins | sample TC_taG_FD_161473 | JGI IMG/M metagenome (GOLD analysis project Ga0187846, IMG submission 161473) | Biofilm microbial communities from the roof of an iron ore cave, State of Minas Gerais, Brazil - TC_06 Biofilm (v2) | ecosystem: Environmental > Terrestrial > Deep subsurface > Cave > Wall biofilm... | reverse complement strand
CGGACCGCCGGGCGCGACCAGCGTCCATTCTTGAAGTCGGCGCTGACATAACTCCCGGTATCCAAATATTTGAAACCGAGATTCGTCCAGGAGATCGGCTGGTTCATAGCGGCATGGACCGAGGGGGTGGCGGTGGGCTGGCGGCCATCGAGTTTGGGCTGCATGATACGACGCCTGCCTGCCGCTCGACAGCCGTTCCCGTTGCGAATGTGCGGCGCTCGACTGCGTCGCCCGTTCAGCCGGTAGCGCCGAGCCCCGATCGAGCCGGGGGTCGCTCGCGCGCGATCCGGCTACGGGCGACGGCCGATCGCAGTGCGGCGGCGACTCGTCCAGCCCCGACGCCGGCGCCGGCGAACCCGACTAGCGTCTCAAGGACTCGGCTTCCGCTCGAGGTCATTCGGCGCGGCAGGGGGCGCGAAGTCGACGTCCTTGGTCTCGGGTCCCCAAGCCGCGCCGACGAAGATCAGGAGCGCCCCGATCACGACCAGGACGAGCACGGTGTACTTGAAGGGCATGAAGGTGGCCAGCCCGGTCTGATAAAACACGTAGAACGCCGGCAGAATGATTGCGAGGCTGTACCCCAGACCGAAGCCGGAGGCCCGGACGCCGGTCTGGAACCGTTCATTGATGTACACGGTGCCGAGCGCTCCGGGCGCGACGACCAGGACCGTGGTGATGGTCGTCAGCAAAATGACCTTGCTCAAATTGCCCGGCGCCGTGCTGATGAGCAAGTAGTAGAAGAACGTACCGAAGACGGCGCTGACGACGCTCGCGAGCATCAGGTATCGGCGACGCCCGATCCGCTGGCTGATCGCGCCGCCGATCACGTAGACGACGGCGAGCGCGAGGTAGGCGATGACCAAGGCGAGCGTGAGATTGGGACCGGTCACGCCCATCTGGGTGGCGAGCAGACCGGGCATGACGGCCAGCGCCGCGTTCAACGACAGCCAGAACCCCGTCATCACCACGAACACCTGCAGGAAGCTGCGCAGGTTCGCGCCTCGGAACAGGGTCCTGATCGGGGATTCGGTATGCGCCGATTTTCGCCACACCTGCGACTCCTCGACCGAGCGGTAGTAGTAGATCGCGAGCGCGAACGCCATGGCCGCCCCGACCAGGAACGGGATCCGCCACCCCCATTTCACGTAGGGCGAGTCGAGACCCCCGACCGGCACCACGAACAGCACCGCCAGCGTGACCAGGGAGATCGCAGCCGTGCCGACCGAGGCCGCGCTCTGGATGAACGCGCCGTAGAAGCCGCGCTTCGCCTTGGGGCAGTACTCCATCGCCAGCGGATTCGCCGACGTGTACTCCCCGCCCAGGAAGATGCCGTCGACCAGGCGCAGGAAGATGAAGATGAAGATCACCGCTGCGCCCCATTGCTCATACCCCGGCAGCAGGGCGATGAGCAGCGTCACCACGCCGAAACCGGCCACCGAGATCACGGTCGTGCGCTTCCTGCCTATGGTGTCGGCGAAATGGCCGAAGATGAAGGCGCCCACCGGCCGGCCGATCAGCGTCGTCGCGAAGATCATCGCCGAGGCGATCGCGGCCGTGGTGGGAGAAATCGTCTTCGGGATGAAGTAGACGATGGCGGGAGCGAGCGCAATGACTGGCAGGAAGATATCGTAGTTGTCGACGAAAAACCCCACGAACGCCCCCCAAATCGCTTTGCGCGCCTGCGGGGTCAGCGCCTCCGCCGGTTGGGACCGCACGGTATCCACCCGTTCTCTTCCTAGTTGCACAGTACCACTCCTTTATGGCAACGCGGTCCGGTTACCCGCCGCGAACCTGCGCGAACGCCCCCGCCCGTCGCGACCGTTGCGACCGCCGCGATCGCTCCTGCGGTTAATCGTTTTGCTCCCATTTGCGTTGTCTCCTGTTGACTACAGCAAGGTGTCGGTCAAAGCCGCTGGAGTTGGACCGCTGGATCCGCGAGGCTTTCGGCACGCACGGCCTTCCGGGTTTGCACGAGTTTCTTGGCCGCGCGCAGGTCACGGGGCGCATTGACCGCGACGATCGCGGCGATGCGATCGCCCTCGAGATAGAAGCAGGAGAAGCTCGTACCCGCCGGATCGCCGCGCACGACCGGCTCCGGCCACCGGGCAGGCAGCCCGAGGATCTGCAGGTTGACGTCGTACTGGTCCGACCAGAACCAGGGCAGCTCGTCGTAGCGCGCGTCGCGGCCGAGCGCGGCCTTGGCCGCAACGATCGCCTGGTTCTGGGCGTTCGCCCACGACTCGATCCGCACCCGCCGGCCGAGGCAGGGGAGCGGCGTGTTGGTGCAGTCGCCGGCAGCGAAGATGTCGGGATCCGACGTGCGGCACTGCTCGTCGACCACGACGCCGTTGTCGACGGCGAGGCTGGCGTCGCGTGCGAGCGCGACATCGGGCTCGAGGCCGATGCCGGCCACCACCGCGTCGCCCTCGAGGGTGCTGCCGTCCGCGAGATGGACCTTGAGCGCGCCGCGGTCTTCGATCGCCTTCACGCCGACGCCCAGGCGGAACTCGACGCCCTCGCGCCCGTGGCGCGCGCGAAGAAACGCGGCGATGGCGGGCGGGACGCTCCGCGCGCACAGGCGGTCCAGCGCCTCGACGACGACCACCGCCGTGCCCTGCTTCCGCGCGGTCGCCGCGACCTCGAGCCCGATCCAGCCCCCGCCGATCACGATCAGCCTCTTGCCCGGACCGAGCGTCGCGCGGATCGCGAGCGAGTCCTCGATCGTGCGCAGGTAGAACACGCGCGGCGAGTCGCCGCCGGGTATCGGCAGTCTTCGCGCCGTCCCGCCGGTCGTCAGGATCAGCCGGTCGTAGGGAACGCTCTCCGCGCCGGCGAGCAGCACGCGCTTCGCGGCCCGGTCGATCCGCGTCGCACGCACCCCGGCGCGGAAGTCAAGATCGAGTGCCGCGTGTTCATCCGGCTTGAACAGGTGCGTCGATTCCGGCGGCGCCGCGCCGGCGAGCACCGCTTTCGAGAGCGGCGGGCGCTCGTGCGATGGATGCCGCTCGGCGCCGATGAGGGCGATGCGGCCGCCGTAGCCCTCGGTGCGCAGCGTCTTCGCTGCCCAGCCGCCGGCCTGCCCGGCGCCGACGATCGCGATCGTGTCCGCACCCATTCAGGGTGCCGCCTTCGCGCGGCGGCTCTTGCCGTCGATGCCGCCGACCACCGCCCACTCCGCGAACGCCTCCGGCGACGGCTGGAAATCGCTCGGCTGCCACGTGCCGTCGAGCTGGTCTTCATCGGAGTAGTACTCGATGAGCCCGCCGGCCGGATTCTTCACGTACCAGAAGTACGCGGACGAGATCGGGTGCCGGCCCGGGCCGAGCTCGGTGTCCCAGCCGCAACGGCTGATGTGCAAGCCCCCGCCGAACACCTCGTGCACGTCGCGCACGGCGAACGCGACGTGGTTGAGGCCGCGCCGCGCGACCGGGGGCTGCAGGAGGAAGAGGTCGTGGTGCCCGCCTTGCGCGGCGCAGCGCAGGAACAGGCCGCGACCGGGATAGCGATCGGACACGCAGAAGCCGAGCGTGTCGACGTAGAAGCGCTCGGCCTCTGCCAGCCGATCCGTGAAGAACACCACGTGGCCGACCTCGATCGGTTCGGCGCGTTCGTAGAAGGTGCTGCGCCGGTTGGTGCCGCGTCCGGACTGGCCCCAGGCATTGATGGGGACGCCCTTCACGTCGACCTCGCCCTTGCGCGTGACCCGGAACCCGAGCGCGAGGCCGTTCGGGTCTGCCGTCTCCAGCGTGCCGGCGTTCTCGGCCCAGTGGCCGCTCGCGCCGAGCGCGCGACGCAGCCGGTCGAGATCCGCGGTGCGCTCAACGCCCCAGACCACGCTGCGGAGCGTCGACCCGCTCTCGATCGCCGGCGGGAGGGTCGGGTCCGCGGCTGGCCGAACCTGGACTTCGCACCCGTTCATGGTCTCGAAGTCGAGCGCGGCCGCGGATTCGCGCGCGAGCTTGAGCCCCCAGTCGAGGAAGAACCGGCGGCACTGCGCGAGGTCCTGGACCCCGTAGGTGATGCGGTCGATACCGAGAATGCTCATCGCGACCTCTCTCAATCGGCCCATGCGAGGGGATGCTCGTTCAGTCCCCAGTACAGGCTCTTCTGGTGCTGGTACTGGAGGATGCCGAGCCGGCCCTTCTCGATGCCGAGGCCACTCTCCTTGACGCCGGTGAACGGCGTCGAGATCGAGAACTGCTTGTAGGTGTTGATCCACACGGTGCCGGCCTCGAGCGCGCGCGCGGTCCGCCACGCGCGCTTGTAGTCGCGGGTCCAGATCCCCGCGGCGAGCCCGTAGACGCTGTCGTTCGCCTGGGCGAGCAGCTCCGTCTCGTCGCCGAACGAGAGCGCCACCAGCACCGGACCGAAGATCTCCTCCTGCGCGATGCGCGCGCCGTTGGCGAGGCCGTCCAGGATCGTCGGCTGGTAGAACCAGCCGCGGTCGAAGAGCGCGCCGCGCGGCCGCTGGCCGCCGGCGAGGAGCCGGCCGCCCTCGTCGAGGCCGAGCTGGACGTAGCGTTCGATCGACTCGCGGTGCTTGGCGGTGATCAGCGGCCCCATCTGGGTGCGCGGATCCTCCGGGTCCCCGACGCGGAGCGTCTTCGCTTTCGCCGCCAGCCGATCGAGGAACTGCGCCCGGATCGACTCCTGGACGAACAGGCGCGAGCCGGCGATGCACGATTCGCCCGACGAGCTGAAGATGCCGTACAGCACACCGTTCACGGCGTGGTCGAGCTCGGCGTCGTCGAACACGATCGTCGGCGACTTGCCGCCGAGCTCGAGCGTCACCGGCATGAGCTTCGCCGCGGCGATCCCGGCGAGCGCGCGACCGGTGGTCGTGCCGCCGGTGAACGACACCTTCTTCACCAGTGGATGCTTGACGATCGCGTCGCCGATCACCGAGCCCTTGCCGGGCACGACGCTCACGACGCCCCGCGGCACGCCCGCTTGCTCGCAGATGCGTCCCAGCTCGAGCGCGGCGAGCGGCGTGACCTCGGCCGGCTTCACGATGACCGCGTTCCCGGCCGCGAGCGCCGGCGCGAGCTTCTGCGCTTCGCTCGCGATCGGCGAGTTCCACGGCGTGATCGCCGCGATGACCCCCATCGGCTCGTGCACGCTCATCGTGAGGTAGTCGCCGCGCGGCGGGGTGAGCGTCTCCTCGAGCGTCTCGCAGGCCGCGGCGAAGAACTGGAACGTGCCCGCCGCACTCGCCACCAGGGCGCGGGTCTCGGTGATCGGCTTGCCGTTGTCGCGCCGCTGCAGCTGCGCGAGCTCCTCGGCTCGCTCGGGGATGAGCGCGCTCACGCGGTACAGGATGCTCGCGCGCTCATGCGGCTTGAGGCCCGCCCAGTCGGGCCGGCGCCGGGCGGCATCGGCGGCCTCGATCGTCTCCTCGACGTCCGCGACGCTCGCCGCAGCGAGCTCCGCATTGACGCTGTCGTCGGCGGGATAGCGCGAGGCGTAGACGTCGCCCCGGCCGCGGCGCCATTCACCGGCTACGAGTATCGGCATCAGCATGTGGCGGTATCTCTTTTCAGAAACGGATCGGGGCCGCAAGATCGCGCAGCGCCCGGACCGCGCTGTAGGCGGCGAGCGAGGAGGTCTTGGGGTTGTCGGCCAGTGGTTGCCCGCGCAGCGTGATCTCGAGCGCCCCGAACGCGCCGCGCGCGACGACGTGATGGATGTTCTCCGTCACCCCCGGGTCGGCGATCAGCGTGACCGCGGTGTCGTCGAGACCGAGTCCGGCGAACGCGACCGTCGCGGCCACGTTCGCGTTCTTCGGGTAGAGCCCCGCTGCCCCGCGCGCGCTGCCCTGGAAGATGACGGTGGGCGCGGTGAGCGCCTTCAAATCGTGCGCTTTCTCCGCCGGGGTGCCGAGCCAACCGAGCGGCGGCTTGCGGCCGGTATAGGCCACCTCGCGCAGGCCGCCAACGCGCGCCGAGGCGATGGCGTCGATGCCGCCGACGGCGCCCGAGATCAGCGTGAGTTGCGCATCACCGGCGCGCGCCGCGGCCTCCAGCCGCTCCGGCAGCCCGGGTTCGGCCAGGGCACCGACGGAGACGAGCGCGACGTCCACGCCCCGCTCGAGCAGCCGCACCACATCCTGAGCGACCACGCCGTGGCCCGCGCACTCGATCGCGACGTCGGGCAGGGGCGCGAGTTCGTCGAGACTGCCGATCACGCTCGCCGCGCTGCCGAGCGTGCGCTCGAGATCGGCCCGGCGCTCGGGTCGCTCGAGGATATGCGTAATCCGGACGGACGGGTCGCCGACGAGCCTGGCGAACACCAGCCGGCCGATCGCGCCGTAGCCGATGAGCAGTGCGCGCTTCATCGGCCTTGGGCCGCGGCCTGGCGCAGCGGCGGACCGGCGAACTGCGTCGCGAACGGACCGATCGCCGTCATGTCGATCTCGATCAGCACCGGCCCGGGCTGAGCGAGCGCATCCCGCAGGACCGCACCCACCTGTCCGAGGTCGCGGACGCGGTGGAACGGCAGCGCGATCGACTGCGCCAGCCGCTCGAAGTCCGGGGTATGCAGATCGGCGTAGTACCGGCGCCCGCCATAGATCGCGTCCTGGATGTTGCGGATCACCCCGTAGCCGCGATCGTTCATGAGCAGCACGGCGACGTTCGCCTTTTCCTGCACCAGCGTGGCGAGCTCGCCGAGGTTCACCTGCAGCCCGCCGTCGCCGACGAGGCACAGGGTCTTGCGTTCGCCGGCCGCGAGCGCCGCGCCGATCGCCATCTGCACGCCCTGGCCGATCCCGCCGCCGAGGGCGTGCACGCCATCGCGCGGGCCGGCGATGCGCAGGCTGCGGTTCCCCCAGGTGCTGTTGGAAACGGTGACGTCGCGCACCCACACGAAATCGCGGCCGACGGCGCGTTGCAGCTCCGCGACCAGCCGCTCATACGGTCCGAGCCCATCGCGCACGAGCTTCTCGGCCGCCGCGCGCGTCGCGCCGAGGTCGCGGGCAAACGCCGGGTCGGGCTTCATCCGGCCCTGGAGCCGATCGGCGAGCGCCGCGAGCGCCGCCGCGGCGTCGCCCGCAACGAAGAAGTCATCGGTGTAGCAGCGTCCCTCGCTCTGCGGATCGGCGTCGATCCGGTACAGCGGCCGCGGCAGCTTGAGCTTGTACTTCAGCGTCTCGTTGCCGCGCAGGCGCGAGCCGACGACCAGCATCGCATCGCAGCTCGCATAGAACTTCTCGACCGCGTCGTAGAGGTTGAACGCGCCGAGCGACAGCGGATGGTCCTCGGGGAGGATCCCGCGTCCCTGGACGCTCGTCACGACGCCAAAGCCGAGCTCCACCAGCCGCTTCACCGCATCGCCGGCGTGCCGCGCCCCGCCGCCGAGCCAGAGCAGCGGCCGCCGCGCGCGCGCGAGGCGCTCGGCGAGCGCATCGAGCTCGCTTGCGCCGGGCCGCGGCGCGGCGATCTCAGCCGGTGCGAGCGAGGGCGGCACGTCGATCTCGGTCGCCTGGATGTCGATCGGGATCTCGACGCTCACCGGCCCGGCGGGCGCGGTGAGGGCGACGCGGAGCGCCTCGCGCAACGTGCCGAGCGCCGTCTCCGCGCTGCGCACCCGGAACGCGGCCTTCGATACCGCGCGGAGCATGTCGAGCTGCTCGGGCGCCTCGTGGATGTAGGCGAGCTCGCGGTCGAGATACGGCACCTCGATCTGTCCGGTCAGATGCAGGACCGGAGTCCCGGCCGTGAGCGCTTCGACCATCGCGCCGCACGCGTTGCCGGCCGCGGTGCCGGTGCTGGTCACCGCGACGCCGAGGCCCCCGGAGACCCGGGCGTAGGCGTCGGCCATGTTGACCGCGCCCGGTTCGCTCCGCGCCGGGACGAACCGGATCGGTGCCGCGCGCCCGCGCGCGGCGGCGGCGGCCGCGCGGCGGCCGAACGCGTCGAGGATGGGCATGTTGTGAATCGAGATGACGCCAAATGCGGTGCGTACCCCGCACAGCTCGAGGAACGCGGCGACGAGTTCGCCGACGGTGAAGCGCTGGTTGCGGTCAGGCATGGTGGGAATGTCCCCCTGAAACGTCGATGAAGCTGCCGGTCGTGTACGAGGCCAGCGGGGAGGCGAGGAAGACCATCGCGTAGGCCGCCTCCTCGGGACGCCCGAGGCGGCCGAGCGGGATGCCCTTGCGTTGCGCGAGGGCGAGGGTCCATGCCTCCCACGTTTCGCCGGGCGCGGCCTGGGCCTGGTAACGGCGGCGCCATTGGCCGGATTCCACCAGGCCGATCAGGATCCCGTTCACGCGCACGCCGCGCGGTGCGAGCTCGGTCGCGAGCGAGCGCACGAGGTTGAGGACGCCGGCGCGCGCCGCCGAGGTCGCGACCATGTGCGGCTCGGGCTGCCGCGCCAGGAGCGAGTTCACGCACACGATCGCGCCCGCACCGCCGCGCTCGAGTTGCGGCACGAAGGCGCGCGTCGGGCGGATCACGCTGAAGAACTTCAGCTCGAGCTCCTCGCGCCAGGCCGCGTCGGTCGTGTCGGCGAAAGTCGAGACGCGCCCCTCGCCGGCATTGTTGATCAGGATGTCCGCGCCGCCGAACTGGGTCGCCACGGCGTCCGCGAAGCGACCGACCTCGCCGGCGTCGAGCACGTCGCAGCGGTGTCCAAGCAGCCGATCGGGCCCGGCGTCCGCGGCGAGCGCCGCGAGCGCCGCATCGAGGCGCCCGGCGTCGCGGCCGCAGATCGCCACCCGGGCGCCCGCCTGGAGCAGGATGCGCGCCGTCGCGAGTCCGATGCCGGAGGAGCCGCCGGTGACCACCGCGACGCGGTCCTCGAGCCCGAACGAAAGGGTACCCACCATGGGCGCGGCGCTAGGCCGCCGACCGCGCGGCCGACTGGGCCGACCCGGACTGCTCGAGCGCGGCGATCTGCGCCTCGGCCTTCTTCTCGAGGATGCGGCGCAGCCGCGCGAGCCCGGTGTCGTGCTGATAGAGGAACTCGCGCGAGCGCGCGTTCGGCGCCATGTTTTCGAGGACCACGCGGTCCTGCTCGAGCACGGCCCAGTGCAGGCCCTCGAGCTTCGTGCGGTACATGAAGTGCCATACGTCCCGCACCCAGCCCTGGCAGTTTCGGGTGCGCCAGAAGAACACGAGGCAGTGCTCTTCGTCGACCGGGGTGACGAACCCCGTGATGCCGAAGTTGCCCCCCGGGCCGGCACTCGCGCGGTACGGGATCGCGAGGCGCAGCCAGGTCGCGCCGGTGTCGCCGAACTCGGTCCAATCGAAGTTCACGTCGCGCTGGTTGGTCTTCTCGAAGACGAGCCCGGTCGGGGTCTTGCGCAGCTGCATGTTCGCGGTCTTGTCGCCCGAGGCCATCGAGTGCGACAGCGCGTGCAGGTAAGCGCCGTGCATCGGATCCATGACGTTGTCGATGGCGTAGCGGTAGTTGCACTTCCACTTGGCGAAGCACAGGATCGCGCCGTACTCGTCGCTCGTGAGCTCCGCGGGCAGCTCGAGGGGGCAGGGCTCGGGGTGGAGCGCGTCGCCAAAGTAGACGAAGAGGCCGCCGCGGATCTCCTTCACCGGATAGCTCTTCACGGCGCGCTTGCCCTCGAGTGGGCAGGGGTGAACGGCCGGAACGCTGCGCACCGTCCCGGTGCCGTCGACCTCGACGCCGTGGTACCAGCATGCCAGCCGGTTGCCGAGGTTCCAGCCGAGCGAGAGGCGCGCGCCGCGGTGCGGACAGCGGTCCTCGATCGCCTGCACTGCGCCGTTCTCGTCCCGCCAGAGGACGAGGTTCTCGGACAGCCGTGTGATGCCGACCGGCGCGCCGGCGACGGCCCAGCTCGGCAGCACCGGGTACCACTGGTTCAGCAGCCCGCGATTGACGAGCCGCTCGACCGCTTGGGGATCAGCCATGATGCCTCCGCGATGTCATGCGAACGCGAGCTTGCCCAGCTCGCGGAAGGTGTCCTGGAAGTTGCGCTCGGTCCACGCCTCCCCGTTCGGCGTCTGCACGCCTTCCCGATTGAGCGCGGCGACGATGTCGGGCAGCGCGTAGATCCGCTGCGAGAAGATCTGCTCGAGCGTGTCGGCGAGCGTGCTCTCGTACTCGCTCGGCACGGCTTGGCGCGTTTGCCACTGGATCAGGTCCCGCTCCCGCGTCGCGTAGATATGCCCGGCCCCCGCCTCCTGGCTCCGGCGGGGATTGCGGTACGCCTCGAGGTACGGGTTGAAGTCCTGGATCACCTCCGCGGCATTCGCCGCGGGCAGGTGCATCCTCATCACGCCTGCTTCTGCCATGGTCGCTCCTTGGGCTGGTGGGTAACGGAGTCAGGCCGCCGCGGCGGCCGGCCGGTAGTTGAGCGAATGGGAGAGCTCCGCCGCGCTGCTCAGCACCTGTGCGACGAGGCGCTCGCGGAGCTCTGTCGGTTCGAGCGTGGGGCGCTGCGCGGTGACGCTGATCGCCGCCACGGTGCGGCCGCGCTCGTCGCGCACCGGCGCCGCCACCGCAGAGATGCCCTGCTCGAAGAACGACTCGCTCACCGCGTAACCGCGCGCGCGGTCCTCCAGCAGCAACTGCTTGAGCTCGGCGAGCGTCCGCGGCGAGCGGGGCGAGACCGGCGGCAAGGTCGCCTCGGGATACAGCGCGCGGAGCGTCCGCTCGTCCGCGTCCGCGAGCAGCACGCGGCCAAGGATGGTCGCATGCGCCGGCAGGCGCGTCCCCACGCTGACGTTGCTCACGAAGCTCGATGGCGGCGACGCCTTCAGGATGATGACCGCCTCGCGGCCATCGCGGATCACGAGCTGCGCCGACAGGCCCGCCTCGTCACGCAGCCGCTCGATCACCGGGCGGGCGAGCTCGGCCACCTCGAGCGCGGCGATGTACTCGAAGCCGAGGCGGAGCACCGCGGGCCCGACGCGGTAGCGCTCGCCCTCCCGCTCCAGGAAGCCGAGGAACTCGAGGGTCTGCGCGAGACGGAACGCGGTCGAGCGCGGGATCGCGAGCAAGCGCCCCATCTCCGCCGCGGTGAGCAGCTTGCGGGTCCGATCGAAGAGCTGCAGCATCCGCAGGCCGCGCTCGAGACCCGGCACGTTGTAGCGTGGCGCCGGAGCGTTCATGCCGCACCTCGCATGCAGCTCGCAGCAAACTCTTCGATGATCGCGTTCACCGTCGCGGGGGCGTCGAGGTAAGCGAGATGCCCCGGACCTTCCAGCAGACGGAAGGTGGCGCGCGGGAACGCGCGTGCGATCCGCTCGCACCCCGCCGGCGGCGTGATGGTGTCCGCGGTTGCCGCAACAACCAGCACCGGGCCGGCATAGCGCGCCGCATCCTCGACGAGCCGCCCCGTCCCCAGCATGCGGGCGGCCTGGGTGTAGCCGTCGGGGCGGATCCGCGCGGTGCTCCATGCGGCGAGCCCGCGTGCTTCGGCGGCGGCGGTTTGCGACAGCATCCCGGGCGCGAGTTCCTGCGCCATGCCGTCGGGACCCAGCCGCGCCAGCCGCTCGAGCCGCGTTTCGAGCTTGTCTGCGCGCTCCTTCGGATCGGCGAGCCCATAGCCGCCGGCCGGGTTGAGGAGCAGCAGTCCGGCCGTGCGCTCCGGCCGACTCGCCCCGAACGCGCCGGCGATGAGCGCGCCGAGCGAGCTGCCGACCAGCACCACCCGGGCGATGCCGAGCGCATCGAGGAGCGCGGCGAGCGCACCAGCATAGTCGGCGGCGGACGGCGACGCCGCGGCGAGGCAATCGGACTCGCCGTAGCCGGGTGCGTCCCACGCGATCGCGCGGAAGTGCGGCGCCAGGGCTTCGAGCTGCCACGCCCAGGACCCGGATTGGCCGCCGATGCCGTGCAGGAGGGCAAGCGCCGGCCCCGCCCCCGCCGCGCGGTAGGAGACGATCGCGCTACCCGCCTGCCGCCTGGCGAGCGGATAGGCGGATACGAGCGCGTCCGCGCGGCGCAGATCGAGCATCGCCGTCAGCGCTTGATCTTGGCGAGCGGGTGATCGGGCGGATAAGTCGGCGTGATCGGGGTCGGCGCGCCGAGCATCACGCACATCAGCGCGTCCTCTTCGCCGATGTTGATCTCGCCGCGGTACACGCCAGGCGGAATCGAGATGAGGTCGCGATCGCCGACCACCGTCTCCCAGCGCTCGCCGTCCTTCTCGCACATCACCTTCACCTTGCCGCGGAGCACGAAGAACACCTCCTCGACGTCGGTGTGGATGTGCATCGGGCCTTCGCCGCCGGCCGGGATGATCATGGTCGAGAACGTGAAGTGCTCGGCCGGGACCACGTTCGTGTCGGCGGCCACGCCGGTGCCGCCGGTGCCGACATAGCGCATCTGCGCCCGGCGGTACTTCGGGTCGTAGTCGGCCTGGAACTTGAGCGCGTTCCAGTCGTACTTGCGGGACGCGAGCCGCGCGACGCGCGATTCCATCCATTGCGCCAACGTCGCGCCTGCGGGACGCTCCCCCGCGCGTTTCGTCGTCGATTCCCGGACAGCTTCAGCCATGTGTTCTCTCCTGCAAGAAGATCCAATCAATGCATCACAAACCCGCCGTTCACGGCGAGCGTTTGGCCGGTAACGAACCGGGCCGCATCCGAGAGCAGATAGACGAGCGCACCGCAGACGTCCTCGGGCAGCTGCGCCCGGCTGAGCGCGCGGCCTTCCAGGTACTGGCGGTGGCGTTCCTCGGGCACGTACTCGGTCGCCTCGACCAAGGTCAGCCCGGGCGCAACGGCGTTGACGGTGATGCCATCGGGGCCGAGCTCGCGCGCCATCGACTTCGTCATCGCGATGACCGCGCCTTTGCTCGCGACGTAGGCGAGCAGCCGCGGTGCACCCCAGAGGGCGGTATCCGAGGCGACGTTGATCACGCGTCCGGCGCCCGCGGCGCGCAGGTGCGGCCACGCCGCCCGGGTCGCAAGCCAGGTGCCGCGTACGTTGACGGCCATCACGCGGTCCCAGACCTCGATTTCGAGCTCAGCGAGCGTCTTGCCGCCGGAGCTGGTGATCGCCCCGTTGTTCACCAGACCGTCCAGGCCACCGAGCGTGTCCGCGACTTTCCCGACGCATTCGTTGATCGAGGCGGGGACCGCGAGGTCCAGCGGCACGAACGTGGCGCCGAGCTCCCTCGCCGCGGTGCAGCCCTCGTCTTCGAGGATGTCCGCGATCGCCACGCGCGCCCCGGCAGCCACCGCCGCTGCCGCAAACGTGCGGCCCAGGCCCCGGGCGCCGCCGGTGATCAAGATGCGTCGATTCTGCAGCACCGGTGCCCTCAGTCCACTTTCACCAGCAGCCGGCCGCCCTCGACCTTCACGGCGTAGGAGGCGAGGTCGCGACCCCCTGGCTCCTTGGTGCACCGGCCGGTCGGGATATGGAACTTCGCCCCGTGCAGCGGGCACTCGATCTCCTCGCCGTCGACGAACCCCTGCGACAGGAGCGCGTAGGCATGCGGGCAGACGTCTTCCAGGCCGTAGTAGGTCCCGTTCACTGAGTAGAGCCCGATCTCGCGCGCGCCGACCGTCACCGTGATCGGGACATCCTCGGCGACCGCCGCCGCCGCCGCTACGTCGTGCCAATCCGACATGAGTGTTCCTTGTTTTATTAGTGAAACCATGTTTCAAACATGAAACATCATGCCTAATGCGATCGCCGCTGTCAAGCTGTTTTTTTGCTGGGCTGTAGCTACCTGGGGCCACCGCTACCGCGGCACGATCCGCGTGCCGGCCCGGCCGTCGAGCGCTGGCGCAAGATGCGCCGGATCGGTGATGATTCCCTCTCCCCCGCCGCCCTCCAAGAACTCGATCACGGCGCGGATCTTCGGCCCCATGCTGCCGCGGTCGAAATGGTCGGTGTCATAGAGCGCCCGCGCTTCGGCGAGCGTCAGCCGATCGAGCCAGCGCTGCGTCGGTTGGCCGAAGTCGAGCGCGACGCGCTCGACGCCCGTCGCCACAACCAGGCGGTCGGCACCGAGCAGGCGCGCGAGCAGGCTCGAGGCAAAGTCCTTGTCGATCACCGCCTCGATGCCGCGGAGTTCGCCCCGCTCCGTTTCGATCACCGGTATTCCGCCCCCGCCGCAAGCAACGACCACATAGCCGGCGCCTACCAGGTGCGAGATCACGTTCAAATCAATGATCGCCTTCGGCAACGGCGATGGGACCACGCGCCGCCAGCCGCGGCCGGGGTCTTCTTTCACCTGCCAGCCGAAATCTGCAGCACGCTGCTGGGCCGTCGCTTCGTCCATCGGCGAGCCGATCGGCTTGGTGGGATCCTTGAACGCCGGATCGTTGCGATCCACCAGCACCTGCGTCACGATCGCCGCCGCCTCCCGCCGGATGCCGCGCCGGCGAAATTCGTTGCGCAGTGCCTTGATGAACATGTAGCCGAGCGCGCCCTGCAAATCGGCGCCGGCGTAGTCCATCGGCACCGGGATGACTTCGTGCAGCGTCAGCTCGGAGCGGCGCAGGATGAATCCCATTTGCGGTCCGCTGCCGTGCGTGAGCACGACGCGCCAGCCGGCTTCGATCATGTCCACCACGTAGCGCACCGTCTCGCGCGCGGTGTCGTACTGGTCCGCGATCGTGCGGTGCGCCTCGTCCCGAATGAGCGCGTTGCCGCCGACCGCAATCACTGCGAGCTTGGCTTGATTCGTCATCTCGGCTATCCCTCTGCCAGGAGCATGCCCGCACTGACCCTGAACACCGCTAGTCACCGTTCGTTAGAGCTGTGCATCCAGCGTGAGCAGCGCCTGGACGAAGCATGCGAGCGGCGCGCGAGTGAGCCCGGCCCCGATCTGACCGACTCCGGCTTCACGATGGGCGATCCCGGTGTTGATCACCGGCTCGATGCCGGTATCGACGACCTTGCGCACGTCGATCCCGCACGGTGTACCGCGGAAGTCCAGGGCCGGCAGCTGGAATGTGTTCGACTCGCCGAGCGTGAGGTGCCGCATCAGCAACGAGTTGGCGGTCGCATCGTCCGGTGTGCCGCCGACGAACTTGACGATGGCGGGTGCCGCGGCCATGGAAAATCCGCCAAAGCCGGCGGTTTCGGTGATCGCGCTGTCGCCGAGGTCGCGGGCCGCATCCGCCGCGCCATAGCCGGCAAAGTACAGCCCGTCGATCTCGCCAGCCGGCGCCGTCAACCAGCGCTGACCGAGCCCGCTCACGCGAATCCCGAATTCGACGCCGTTGCGCGCCATGGCGGTGACCATGCTCGACCCGGCAACGCCGTGCGCGGCATCGAGCGCGAGCTTGCAGGATGCCATCGAGATGTTGAGAAAAAAATGCTCGTTGCCGGCGACGAAATCGAGCACCTGCGCGAGATCATCGGCCGGCAGCCCGGCGCGCGCGAGCGCCGGCGCCAGGCGGCGCAGCAGCAGCGCGCTCGCCGCGGCATTGCGGTTGTGCAACTCGTCGCCCATGATCAGCGCCTGCGCCATCAGCGGTTTCAGCTCGACGCCTTCGAGCAGTTCGAGCGCCGCGCGCATTGCGGGTGCGAGCTTTCGCTCGATCCACTCGAGCCGCGCCAAGACATCGTCGCCATACGCGCCGAAACGGAGCGCCTTGCCCAACCCCTCGTTGAAATTGCTGAACGAGCGTGCGCCGCGGGCCGCATCCTCGACGATCCACACCGGCATCGACGGGCTGATGATCCCCGCCATCGGGCCGACGGCGCCGTGATCGTGGCACGGCTCGAACGCGATTTCCCCGCTGGCCGCCAGATCGCACGCCCGCTTGGCGTCGCTCGCCCAGCCTTCGTACAGAATCGCGCCGATGATCCCGCCCTGCATCGGCCCGCACATGCGCGCCCATTCGAGCGGCGGCCCGGCATGCAGGATCATGCGCTCGCCCATCGCCGGCAGGGTCGTCTGCGCGCGGCCGACCGTTCGCAGCAGCGGCGATGCGGCCAGGAAGGCTTCAAACGCCTGGTCGTTGGCCCGCTCGACCGATGGATGGTTGGTGAGCCGCGCGAGCGCCATGCCGGCAGACGGGTCGCCGAACGCGGGCGGCCGCCACTCGATCTGGCTCACCTTGCCGCCTGCGGCCGCAATGGTGTCGGCGAACTGTGCGAGCCCGACGTTGATGACGCCGAGACTATTTTGGAGCAGGCTGGCCATGACCGGACACGATCGCGGCGGCGGTGCGCGACGCCTGCGCACTGCTCTGGGCGAGGATGACGCCGGCCTCGATCAGCGTCGCCGCCTCGCGCGCCAGACCCTGCGGGTCGCGCTCGGTGCCGCAGATGAAGCCGACGAACGCAATATGGCGCCCGCCCGCCTTGGCGAGCGCCTGCGCTTTGCGGAGGGCGGGCAGCATCTCCGCCGCCGGGTTCGGATGAGCGCCGTAGCCGAGCACGACGTCGAGCAAAATCACCGCGACCTCCGCGTCGGCCGCCTCGCGCACCATGCGTTCGTTGCGCAGCCGGTGATCGATCATCGGATGCGGACGCCCGCGCGTGAATTCATCGTCGCCAAGATCGAGCAGCGTGTGATCGCGGCTGTGCCAAACGTCGCTCAGCGCCGCCGCCACGCCGACCGGAGTATTGGAGTGAACGTCGGACAGCGCCCGGGACAGCAGCAGCGTCGCCTCGTAACAGAATGTCCCGCCGCTGAAGAGCCCGCGCACGAAGCGCTGAGCGGACGCCAGCCGCGGCGCGGTGAACGCGGGCAGATCGGGCTTCGCCGCTTCGATTCGCGCGCCGCGCGCAGCCGCTACCGCCATCGCCGCCGCGTCTTCCAAGGTGCCGGCCGCGGCCACATTCGCGCCTTCGATATCTTGCGCCGCAGCGCCGAGGAAGCACGCAATCACCGGCTTGTCGACCGCGCGCGCGCGCCGCAGGACTTGTTCCGCGACGACCGGCGCTGGCGGCTTCGACAGCAGCACGATGACGCGCGTATCGGCATCGGCTGCGAGCTCGTCGATGCCGCGCAGCATCGTTGCGCCGCCGACTGCCGATTTGAGGTCGCGCCCGCCGGTGCCGAGCGCGTGCGACACGCCGAGCCCGGCTTGATCGATGAGCGAGGTCACCTGCTGTATCCCGGTGCCGGACGCACCGATCACGCCGATCGGACCGCGCCGCACCGCATTCGCGAACCCGAGCGGCACGCCGCCGACGATTGCGGTGCCACAGTCAGGGCCCATCACCAGCAGGCCGCGGCGATCGGCCTCGCGCTTGAGCAGCACCTCGTCTTCGATGCTCACGTTGTCGCTGAAGAGCATCACGTTCAAGCCGAGGCGCAGCGCCTTGAACGCCTCCGCGGCGGCGTACTCGCCCGGCGTCGAGATCAGCGCGAGGTTCGCACCCGGCTGCGCCGTAAGGCCCATCGCGATCGTACGCGGGGCAGTCTCCCGCGGGCCGCGCCGTGCCGCGGGCTCGGCAGCGCTTGACAGCGCGCGCTCGGTCGCGTCGAGCGCCGCCCGCACCTGATCTTCGCTGTCGCCGCGCACCACCACCAGCACATCGGTGGGCGATGCATTCACCGTTCTATCGAGTAGCCCGGCTTCACGCAGCAACGCGAGATTACCCGCGGTCGCCATGACCGCCGCCGCCTGACGGACGCCCGCGATCGCGGCGATCCGGGCCGAGAGCTGCATCAGCGATACGGAGTCGCGGTACGTGCCACGGATGATTCTGAGCGATGCGGGCATTCGGGCGCGGTGGGTGGGTATTGCACCTCGCCCCGGCATCGGCCGGGCGGTCGCTAGTTTAACTGCGGAGCGTGGCAACTATACAGCGGCGACGGTATTCTGGCGGCATGGAGACCCTGCGCCAGTCCCCGACTACGCGAGAGAACTTCCTGCCCGCCGCTGCAGGCAGCCTGGACCTCGCCCAGCTGCGGCAGGCCTACCGGTCGGGGACGATCCGCCCCGCGGATGTGGTGGCCAGCGTGCTCGATCGCATCGGGCGCCGCGGCGACGACAAGGTCTGGATCGACCTGGTACCGACCGGCGAGCTCGAGGCGCGCGCCGCAGCGCTCGCAAAAAGTGCCCCGGACGCGCTGCCGCTCTATGGCATTCCGTTCGCAATCAAGGACAACATCGATCTCGCCGGGCGTCCCACGACGGCCGGCTGCCCCGAATTTGCCTATACTCCTCAGGCCAGCGCACCAGTCGTGCAGCGGCTGATCGATGCCGGGGCGATGCCGATCGGCAAGACCAATCTCGACCAGTTCGCAACCGGATTGGTCGGCACCCGTTCTCCCTACGGCGCCTGCGCGAACACCTTCGATCCCCGCTACATTGCCGGCGGCTCCAGCTCCGGCTCGGCCGTCGCGGTGGCGGCGGGGCTCGCGTCCTTCGCGCTCGGCACCGACACCGCCGGCTCGGGCCGCGTGCCGGCGGCGTTCAACAACATCGTCGGGCTCAAGCCCACGCTGGGGCTGCTTTCGACGCGCGGCGTGGTGCCGGCCTGCCGCTCGCTCGACTGCGTGTCGATCTTCGGCCTGACGGTGCGCGATGCGCAAGCCATTCTGGAGGTGGCGCAGGGATTCGACCACGACGATCCGTATTCGCGGCCGGAGCCGGCCGCTCGCGCGCCAATCGGGGACCGCTTCATCTTTGGCGTGCCGCGCAAAGCCGATCTGGAATTTTTCGGCGATGGCGAGTACGAGCAGCTCTACGCCGCAGCCGTTGCCCGGCTCGAGGCGCTGGGCGGTGAGCGGGTCGAGCTCGATTTCGCCCCGTTCCTCGCGACCGCCCGGCTGCTCTACGAGGGCCCGTGGGTCGCCGAGCGCTGGCTCGTGATTCGCGATCTGCTCGCGCGCCAGCCGGAAGCGGTGCATCCGATCACCCGGCGCGTGATCGAGCCAGCCACTTCGCTGTGCGCCGCCGATGCTTTCGCCGCGGCGTACCGGCTGCAAGCGTTGCGCCGGCAAACCGAGACCGTATGGGACCGTATCGATGTCGCGGTTACACCGAGCGCTGCGACGATCTACACGCTGGCCGCGGTCGAGGCCGATCCGATCGCGCTCAACAGCCGGCTCGGCCGCTACACCAACTTCGTGAATCTGCTCGATCTGTCGGGCCTCGCGCTGCCCGCGGGCTTCCGGCCCGACGGACTTCCGTTCGGCATCACGCTGCTCGCTCCCGCGTTCCACGACCGCGCGCTCTGCGCGCTCGGCGACCGATTCCAGCGCAGCATCGCGCTCCCGCTTGGTGCGACCAATTGCGCGCTGCCGCGCGACGACGACACGCCGCCCACCGCGCAACGCCAAGGTACGGTCCGCGTCGCGGTCTGCGGCGCCCACATGTCGGGCTTGCCGCTCAACCGGGAACTCGCGGAGCGCGGCGCGCGCTTGGTGCGCAGCGGCCGCACTGCGCCGCGCTACCGCTTGTTCGCGCTCGAGGCGTTTTCGCCACCGCGTCCCGGAATGGTTCGAGGCGAGCGCGGCGCGGCCATCGAAGTGGAGGTATGGGAGTTGCCCGCCGCCCGATTCGGCGGCTTCGTCGACGGGATTCCTGCGCCGCTGTGCATCGGCACCGTGGAGCTGGAGAGCGGCGAGCAAGTGCATGGATTCCTGTGCGAGCACTACGCCACGGCGAGCGCGCGCGAGATCACGGAGCTTGGCAGCTGGCGCGCCTACCTCGCACAGCGCAACCGGACGGCCGACACAATCTAGTCACGGAGGGATCTCGATGGCATCAGTACCGGCGGAGCCGTACGAGTTCGAGTTCGCGCCGCGCACCTGTGCGCTCATGATCATCGATATGCAGCGCGATTTCGTGAATCCGGGCGGCTTCGGCGAAGCGCTCGGCAACGATGTGTCGCTCCTGAGAAAGGCGATCGCGCCGACCAAGCAAGTGCTCGACGCGGCACGCGACAAGAAAATGCTGGTCATCCACACGCGCGAGGGCCACCGTCCCGACCTGAGCGACCTACCGCTCAACAAAAAGCTGCGCGGCCGGCTGAAGTCCGGGATCGGCGATCCCGGCCCGATGGGACGCATCCTGGTGCGCGGCGAATACGGCCACGACATCGTCGACGAATTGAAGCCGGCACCGGGCGAGCCGGTGGTGGACAAGCCCGGCAAAGGCGCGTTCTACGCCACCGACCTTGACTCGATACTGCATAGCCGAGGCGTCAAGCAACTCGTCGTGTGCGGCGTGACGACCGAGGTCTGCGTGAACACCAGTGTGCGCGAGGCGAACGATCGCGGCTACGACTGTCTCGTGCTGGAAGATTGCGTGGGCTCGTATTTCCCGGCGTTTCAGACCGCGGCGCTCAACATGATCATGGCGCAGGGCGGGATCTTCGGCTGGGTCAGCGATTCGATGCGCTTTCTCGACGCCCTGGCGAGAGCCTGAGCAGGGGCGCATTCATCGACGCGCTCGCTAGGCGCACAACAACAGGGAGAAGGGGACACCATGGCGAACCAAACTGAAGCAGTGCAGGTGCAGTGGTGGGTGCCGGGAGACTGGAACGGGTTCTTCGGGCTGTTCACCAATGTCGTCCTGAACGTGATCGTACTGACCGGGCTGTGCCTGGGGGTGGTCCACATCCCCGACGGTGTCGTGTTCGGGCGCATCCTGCCCGCGCTCGGCATCGCGCTGCCGATCGGCAACATCTTCTACGCCTATCTTGCGTATCAACTCGCAAGCAAGGAGGGGCGCACCGACGTTACCGCGATGCCGTATGGCCCGAGCGTGCCGCACATGTTCATCGTAGTGTTCCTGATCATGCTGCCGGTGTACTTGAAAACGAACGACGCACTGCTGGCGTGGCATGCCGGGCTGGCGTGGGCATTCATCATTGGCGTGATCGTGCTGCTCGGCGCGTTCGTCGGCCCGTGGATCCGCGCCCACACGCCGCGCGCGGCGATGCTCGGCACGCTCGCCGGAATCTCGATTGCATTCATTTCGATGCGTCCCGCGTTTCAGAGCTGGGAAGTGCCGTGGATTGCGTTCATTTCGCTGGCGATCGTCCTCATCACGTGGACCGCGAACGTGCGGCTGCCGGGCGGCGCGCCCGGCGGTCTGGTCGCGGTCATCGTCGGCATGATCGTCGGCTGGCTGGCAACTGCCTTCGGCTGGAGCGCATACATGAGCCCGGCCGCTGTGGGCGCGTCGTTCGCGCAGTTCGGTATCCACCTGCCGACCCCGTCATCGGATGTCCTGGCCGGACTCAAGGACGTCGCCCCGCTGCTGGTCACCGCCGTCCCGCTCGGCATCTACAACTTCACTGAGGCGATGAACAACGTTGAAAGCGCTGCAGCCGCAGGCGACAACTACAACCTGCGCAAGATCCTCGCCGCAGACGGCATCGGCGCGATTGTCGGCTCGCTGCTCGGCAGTCCGTTTCCGCCCGCCGTGTATATCGGGCACCCCGGCTGGAAGGCGGTCGGCGGCAGAATCGGCTACTCGCTCGCAACTGGGGTGGTGATTGCACTGGTGTGTTTCCTGGGTTTGACTGCGCTGCTGCTCGCGATCGTGCCGCTGGTGGCAATCCTGCCGATTCTGCTCTACATCGGCCTCGTGATCGGCGCGCAGGCGTTTCAGGCGTCGCCGAAGAATCACGCGCCCGCGGTGGTGCTGGCGATCATTCCGAACGTCGCCGCTTGGGGCCAGACCCAGGTGGACGGCGCGTTGGCCGCGGCCGGAACCTCCGCTGCGCAGCTCGGGGTCGACAAGCTGATGGGAACCGGCGTCGTGTATCACGGGATGGCGCTGCTCGGCGGTGGGGCGGTGCTCGCAGGCCTGGTGCTGGGCGCGCTGGCGGCGTTCATCATCGACCGCAGATTCAAGGCGGCCGCGATGTGGGCGTTCGCCGGCGCAGCGCTGTCGTTTTTCGGCTTCATTCACGGCACACAGCTCGGCTGGGCGATGTCACCCCAGGTGACGCTCGGTTACGTGCTCTTTGGCCTGGTATGCCTTGCCGCCGGAACACAGGAGAAATCGGCATTGAGCTGAGCATCATCGACTCGCGCGCATTCCAACACCTGAGCAAAGGAGGGCACCGGTGGAGAACTTGAAGCGGAGAAAATTCATTGCCGGCGGGCTTGGACTTGCAGCAGGAGCGAGTGCCGGCGCGGGAATGCTCGGCCTCGGCGCGCGCCCCGCGCGCGCGGCTGGGCAGCCGGTTGTACTCAAGCTCGCCCATCCGGACACGCCAATTCACCCTTCCCAGACGATCGCCACGCGCATCGCGCAGCTGGTCGAGGAACGCACCGCGGGGTCGGTCAAGATTCGCGTGTTCGCCGGGGGCCAGCTTGGCAGCGAGGTCAATATCGTCTCCGGGCTCACCACCGGGATCGTCGACCTGGCAATGCACACGACCGGCTTCCTGGAGTCCTACTTCCCGCGCATTCAGGCGATTGACCTGCCGTTTCTGTTCGAGGAGTCTCGATCGGCGGAACGGCTGCTCGACGGCCCGATCGGGCAGTCGCTGCTCCAGGACATGGAGACCAAGGGCATCTACGGGCTGACCTGGGGCCACTACGGCTGGCGCGAGACCGAAACCAACACCCACGCGGTGAAGGTGCCGCAGGACCTCAGCGGGCTCAAGGTACGCATCCAGCCCGGTGCGGTGTTCGCCGCCACGTTCAAGACGGTCGGTGCCGTTCCCATCGTGATCGATCTCGCGGAGCTCTACATCGCGCTGTCGCAGGGCACGGTCAACGGGTACGAGCTGCCCTTCATGGCGGTTGTCTCCACCAAGCTGGTGGAAGTGACCAAGTATGTCAGCCTCACGAATCACGTCTACAACGGCGGGGCGTTCATGGCGAGCAAGGTCCGGTTCGACAGCCTCACGCCTAAAGAGCGCGCGGTGATCCGGGAGACGGTGCGGGAGATGCAGCCGGTCTGGCGCAAACTCGTCGCCGAGAAGTCGCTCGAGAGCCGTAAGCTCTGTGAACAGCGCGGCCTCGTCGTCAACGAGATCGACTACCCCGCTTTCAGGACGGCAGTGCAACCGGTCTACATCGAGTTCCGGTCCAACATCGGCGCCGAGTTCGTCGATCGAGTGATCAAGGAGGCGGGCGCTTAAAGCGGACGCGCCGCATTGCGCCGGGGGATCGGGAGGGACATGACCGGTGAAGCGTCTCCGGTCGCTGCGGAGCTCGATCCGGCCGCGGCGCACCCGCGGGCGGAAAGCGGCTGGTCGCGCGCGCTGAATCAGACGCTCGGGGGTGTGCTCGCGGCGGCGCTCCTCAGCGAGCTCGGCGTCGTCTTCTTCAACGTCGTGGCCCGCTCGCTCTTCAGCTTTCCGCTGCTCTGGTCCGACGAGGCGGCGAAGCTCGCGCTGTCGACAATCGCCTTCCTGGGAGGGACGTTTGCCTACCGGCGCGGTGAGCACGCTTTCGTGCATACCCTGGTCGAGGTCCTGCCGCTCCGGTGGCAGCGCGTGCTCACCACGCTGTCCGAATTCCTCGTCTTCGCCATCGCGGTTACGGCCGGCCTGAACTCGCTCCCGCTCCTCGCCGCCCGTTGGGCCGAGCTGACGCCGATCCTGCAGATGCACGCGAGCTGGTTCGCCGCCCCGCTCGTGATCGGCATGGTCGTCCTGGCACTGACGGCGATCGAGCGGGTCCTCGCCCTCCATCGGCCGACCGTGCTGGCGGTGGGCGGCGCGTTCTGCGCATTGGTCCTGGTCCTTGCGCTGACGCGCGATGCCTGGCGGCCCTGGTTCGCGGGCGATGCGGCGCTTGGCCTCGCGCTCGGCCTTTTCTTCTGCACCGTCGTAATCGGGCTGCCGGTCGGCTTCGCGCTACTCCTCGGTACGCTCGGCTACCTGTACGCGTCCGGCGCGGTGCCCATGGTCGCGCTCGCCCAGAACATGGTCGACGGCACCGGAAATTTCGTGCTTCTCGCTCTCCCGTTCTTCATCTTCGCCGGCCTCATCATGGAGACGGGCGGCATCAGCCTTCGCCTGGTGCGGTTCGTGCACACGCTGGTCGGGCATTTCCGCGGCGGACTGCTCCAGGTCATGGTCGTCAGCATGTACATCGTCTCGGGCCTGTCCGGCGCGAAGACGGCCGACGTGGCCGCCGTAGGTTCGGTCATGCGCGACATGCTGCGCCGCCAGGGCTACAGCCTCGAGCAGAGCGCTGCGGTGCTGGCGGCCTCGGCCGCGATGGGCGAGACCGTGCCGCCCAGCATCGCCATGCTGGTGCTCGGCTCGGTCACGTCGCTCTCCATCGGCGCGCTGTTCATCGCCGGGCTCGTCCCGGCGGCGGTGGTCGCCGTCTGCCTGATGACGCTGATCTACTTTCAGGCACGGCGGCTCAACGCCAAGGGCCTGCCACGCGCCAGCCTGCGCCAGTTTGCGACGGCGGCGCTCGGCGGCGCGTTGCCGCTCCTCATGCCGGTGATCCTCTTCGCCGGCATCCTGCTCGGTATCGGCACCCCCACCGAAGTCTCATCCTTCGCGGTGATCTACGGCATCGTGCTTGCCGTCCTGATTTATCGCGAGCTCGGCGTGCGGGAGTTCGTGCGCTGCGTGATCGACTGTGCGTCGATTTCCGGCATGATTCTGTTCATTCTGGCTGCGGCGACCAGTTTCTCCTGGGTGCTCACCGTCGCCTACTTGCCCCAACGCCTGGTCGAGATTCTGACGGGCGCGCACCAGAGCCAGTGGCTGTTCATGCTCGCTTCGATCCTGCTGCTCATCGCGGTCGGCTCGATCCTCGAAGGCTTACCGGCCCTGCTCATTCTGGCGCCGATCCTGATGCCCATCGCGAGCCAGGTCGGCATCAGCCCGCTGCATTACGGCATCGTGCTGCTGATCGCGATGGGCATCGGGCTCTTCATGCCGCCCGTCGGTGTCGGTTTCTATGTCTCCTGTGCCGTCTGTGAGACGACGATCGAGAGATCGACGCGCGCGATGATTCCGTTCCTGGTCGTGCTATTTCTCGGCCTGTTGCTGGTGGCGATGGTGCCTTGGTTCACCCTGTTTCTGCCGGCGATGTTCCATCTCGGCGGCTAGCGTTGGTAGCTCGCGCCCTCGCGAGGTCGCGCGTCATCCAGGTTTCCCTTTTGCCGGTCGCCTCGAGTAGCCGGTTTTTCGAAGTCCGTGAACGGCGAGCGGCGCCCGGCATGATTGGAATCCACGACCCCCTGGTCCGTCGGCGCTGTGTGCCCCAACGTGATGTATCTTGATCAGCGACTTGCAGCGCTTATCTAGGCTGAGGCCCGTTTGGCGGCGCCTGATGCATTCCATGTGCAGTGGTATCTTTCGACCTGCTACAAAAAAAACTTGTCAGCTCACACCAGACCGAGAGGAGAGCCTTGGTGAAAACTACCCAGCGAACTGCCGCGAAATCCATCCGGGCCAGGACCGGGTCGCTGCTGTCAGCCGCGACGCTCTGCGCCGTCCTCTGCGCCCTGCCGGCCGCGGCTGCGGACCCCTATAAGATCGACGTCATCCTGCCGTTGACGGGCGGCGCTTCGTTCCTCGGCAAGGGTGAGCAACAAAGCTTCGAGCTGCTGCAGAAGTCGGTGAACAAAACCGGCGGCATCAGCAACCAGCCGCTGCAGTTCACCTATTACGACGATCAATCGAGCCCGCAGACCGCGGTCCAGCTCGCCAGCCAGATCGCGGCGTCCAAGCCCGCGATCATTCTTGGGCCATCGATCGTCGCCATGTGCAATGCGGCGGGCGCTCTGATGAAGGACGGACCGGTGATGTACTGCCTTTCCCCTGGCATCCATCCGCCGAAAGGCAGCTACGTCTTCACCTCGAGCACCTCGACCTACGACCTTGCCAAGGCACTCATCCGCTACTTCCGCATGAAAGGCTGGACGAACATTGCGATCATGACCAGCTCCGACGCGAGCGGACAAGACGCCGAGCGCGGCCTGAAGGAGGCCGCGGCGATGCCGGAGAACAAGGACGTCAAGTTTGTGGCGCTGGTCCACTTCAATCCGACTGACGTCAGCGTCGCGGCGCAGATCGAAAATGTGAAGGCGGCGAATCCGCAGGCGTTCATCGCGTGGAGTACCGGCGCGCCGATCGCCACCATCTTCAAGGGCATCGTCCAGGCCGGGCTCGACGTCCCGACCGGCACCACCGACGGCAACATGACCCACGCGCAGATGAAGAATTACGCCGCGTTCCTGCCGAAGCAACTCTACATCCCCAGCGCGCTATGGCCCGGATACGGCCAGAACCTCGGCATCGATCCGGCCGTGGAGAAGGCCCAGGCGGCGTTCTACGCGGAATTCGAGGCGGCGGGATTGCTGCCGGACCTGCCGGGCTCGATCGCCTGGAACACCGGGACGATCGTCGTTGATGCACTGCGCAAGCTTGGCCCGAACGTGACCGCGGCGCAGTTGCGAAGTTACCTCGAGAACCTATCGGGGTTCGCCGGAATCGATGGCGTTCACGATTTCCCGAAATCCCCGCAGCGCGGCCTGGACTTGAACGACGCGCTGGTGACGCGCTGGGATCCTGCCAAGAACGTCTGGATCCCGGTCAGCAAGCCGACGGGGATTCCTCGGGAGTAACGGCGCGAGTCCGAGCGGACGTGGGGGAAGCCGCTCAGATCATCATCGGCGGGTTGCTCCAGGGCAGCGTCTTCGCGGTTGTCGCCCTGGGGTTCTCGCTCGTATTCCGCGTCACTGGAAGCATCAATCTGGCGCAAGGCGCGTTCTGCATTCTCGGCGCGCTCACGATGCATTCCCTTGAGCAGTCGCTCGGCTGGCCCGCCATGCCGGCGGCGGCGGGAACGCTCGCGATAACCGCTCTAACAGGCGTCGCAGTCGGCGCGGCGACGTTCGTGCCGGCGCTCGCGCGGCTTCCAGCGAGCAGCATGCTGATACTGACGGCCGGCCTGCTAACCCTGCTCGAAGGTCTTTGCCTGGTCATCTGGGGAAGCCAGCCTTACGCCTCGCCGCCGTTTTCCGGCGAAGCGCCGGTGATCGTCTTGGGCGTGCGCCTGCCGACCCAGGGGGCCTGGATCGCCGGCGCGGTGCTGTTGATCATGGTCGGGATGTGGTACCTGCTAATGCGCACGGCGGTGGGCGAGGCGCTGCGCGCCTGCGCGGAGAACCCGACTGCGGCGCGACTCATGGGCATCGACGTTCCGCGCATGACGCTCCTCAGCTTCACGCTCGCCGCCCTCATTGCCGCGGTCGGCGGCATCGTCGTGGCGCCCATTATCTCGTTCCAGTTCGACACCGGGCGCTTCTTCACCATTTCCGGCTTCAGCGCTGTGGCCATCGGCGGCCTGGGCTCTTTGGTCGGAGCGATCGCGGGCGGCGTCGTGCTCGGCGTCGCCGAGCAGCTCGCGGCCGGCTACCTTTCCTCGCTGTTTGCCAATGGCATCGCGCTCGGCCTCCTTATCCTGACCTTGCTGGTGCGGCCGAGCGGTCTGTTCACAGCGAGGAGAGCGCGGCGCGAGGACGTACGTGACGAGCACCGGGTCTATCACGCGATCGTGCGGCTGCAGGGGCCGGGCGCGCTCGTATTTGGCGCGATCGCCGTCGCTGCGATCCTCGCCCTTCCGTGGGTCGTGCCAAGTGGTTTGATGAGCTCGCTCATTATCACCGGCATCCTGTTCATCGGCGTGCTTGGGCTCGACGTTCTCATGGGCTACACCGGCCAGGTGAGCCTCGGCCAAGCGGGCTTCATGGCGGTCGGCGGCTACGCGGCGGCAATCCTCGCCACCAATTACGGCTGGCCGCCGCTGCTCGGAATGCTAGCCGGCGTGTTGCTGTCGCTCGCGTGCGCCATCGCACTGTCGCTCGTCACCATGCGGCTGCGCGGGCACTACCTCGCGCTCGGCACGCTCGCCTTCGGGCTGCTGATCGATTCGCTCACCGTCGGCCTGACCGAAGTGACCGGCGGCCCGTCGGGGCTGGTCGGTGTTCCGTCCTTCTCGATCGGGCCATACGCTTTCGATACGCCGATCAAGACGTACTATCTGGTCGCGGCACTGGTTATCGCATTGGTACTCGCGCTACTCGGCGGGATCCGCTCGAGCTTCGGCCGCGCGCTGCAGGCGGTGCGCACCGATCAGACCGCGGCGAGCGCGCTCGGCATAAATGTGCCGCGCTACAAGATGGCGGTCTTCGCGATTAGCGCGGTGCTCGCCTCGCTCTCAGGCAGCTTGTACGCGTTTTACTTCCACTTCCTTTCGCCCGAGATGGTCGGCACGCAGCGCTCGCTGGAGATGATTGCGATGCTCGTGGTGGGCGGCGAAGGCACGCTGGTCGGACCGCTCTTCGGCGTGGCGCTGCTGACACTCCTGCCTACGATCTTTCAGCCGCTCGCGCTCTACAAGACCCTCGCCGAGGGCGCATTGCTCGTGTTGGCCGTGCGCTACCTGCCGGGAGGCATCTTTGGCACCCTCGCCCATCTCCTGTCCAGGAAGCGCGCAGCGGCGTCGCCGGTCGGCTCGCTAGCGTCAGAGAAGATCGCGCGATGAGCGCTCCCGCCCTGCACGCGATCGGGCTTGGCAAGTCGTTCGGCGGCCTGCGTGCTGCGAGCGACGTCTCATTCACGGTGCCGGACGGCAGCCTTACCGCGCTGATCGGCCCGAACGGCGCCGGCAAGACGACGATTTTCAATCTCGTCACCAACCTTTACCAGCCCGATGCCGGCGATGTGCGCTTCTATGGCGTATCGCTTGCGGGACGCTCGCCCGGGGAGATCGCCGCGCTGGGGCTGATGCGAACCTTTCAGGCCGCGCGCATTTTCCCCGGCATGACCACGCTCGAGAACGTGCTCGTCGGCGCTCATCTGCACGTTCGGGCGCCTGCGTTCGCGCAGATGCTCTGGCTCCCGAGCTCCCGCCGCGAGGAACGAAATCTGGGCCGCAAGGCTGCTGCATTGCTCGAGCTGGTCGGGCTCGCCGAGTTCCGGAACGTCGCCGCCACGGAGCTGCCGATGGGCGCGCAGAAGCTGCTGGAAGTGACCCGCGCGCTCATGGCGCAACCGCGCCTGGTGCTTCTCGATGAGCCCGCGGCCGGCCTGAACGAAAGCGAGACGGCCGAGCTGGCGACGCTGCTGCGCGCGGTGCGTGACAGCGGTACCACGGTGATGGTGGTCGAGCACAATATGTCGCTCGTCATGGGCGTTGCTGACCAAGTCATTGTCCTCGATGCCGGCAGCATTGTTGCCAGTGGCACACCGGCGGAAATCCAGCGCAACGCGCGGGTCATCGAAGCCTATGTCGGCCAGTCGCTGGAGGCGACCTGATGCTCGAGGTTCGCAGACTCTCGACCGGCTACGGCAGCCAGCCCGTCATTCATGACATCGACCTCTGCGTCCGCGCGGGCGAGATCGTAACGCTGATTGGCGCAAACGGCGCCGGCAAGTCAACGCTGCTCAAGACCATTTCGGGCCTGCTGCTGCCCAGGACGGGATCCGTTCTGCTCGAAGGGGAGAATATTGCGCGCCGCTCGACCCGCGAGCGCGTGCAGCTCGGCATCGCACACGTTCCCGAGGGGCGCCAGGTTTTCGCCGGGCTCTCAATCGCCGAGAACCTGCGCCTGGGCGCTTACGCGCATCGCCGCCAGCGCGGCGATGACTCGCTGCAAAACCGGATTGCCGGCGTTTGCGAGCGCTTCCCGGTGCTGCTCGAGCGCCTTCACGATCCCGCCGGGACGCTCTCGGGCGGCCAGCAGCAGATGCTCGCCATCGCCCGCGGGCTGATGGCGAGGCCGCGCTACCTGCTGCTCGACGAGCCCTCGCTAGGCCTCTCACCGCTTCTCGTCGTTGATACTTTTCGCATGATCGCCAACCTGCGCGCACGGGGTCTCGCCATTCTGCTGTCGGAGCAGAATGCCCGCATGAGCCTGGCCATTGCCGACCGCAGCTATGTCATCGAGACCGGCCGCGTGGTGCTCGAAGGTGCGGGGCAGGAGCTACTGGGACGACCCGAGATTGCCGAGCGATACCTCGGCGTCGGCAAGGCTGTAACCACGCTCGGTGAGCAGCGGCACGCCAGCTTGGTCGCCGGATTGAGAACCATCTTTCCCCGTTGAGGTTCGCGGGTTTATGGTCGGGAAACACTCGCGTCGCTGACCGCTGTCATTGTGGCCATGCTCAGGATCGATGCTCGGCTGATTCCCGCGAAAGGTCCTCCCTTGTTCGAAATCGGGCCTCGAGCGCGTACCGTTCTACGGGCAGCCGGTGATCGACGGACCGCCAGAACGGGCGCAACCGGTTGAGTCGTTTCGTCCTCGCGACCGCCGGGTCCTTGGGTAATCTGCATCCGTACGTCGCGGTCGCCCGCGCGTTGATTGAACGCGGGCACCGGGCGACGATCGCTGCCGCCGAGGACCATCGCGCCGCCGTCCAAGCGGCCGATGTCGAGTTTGCGCCGATCCGCCCGAGCGTGTCCGATTTCGGGGACTACCGCACCCTGGTGAGGACGCTCTTCGACGATCGTCGCGGGCTGGAGTACCTCATGCGCCAAATGGTCATGGCGCATCTACGGTCCGCCTACGAGGATCTGTGGCGGGCGGTCGATGGCGCCGATCTGCTGGTCTCCCACCCGCTTACCGTCACGGCTCCACTCGTGGCGCGGCGCCGGGGATTGCCCTGGGTCGGAACGGTGCTCGCGCCGATGAGTTTCATGTCCTCCTGGGACCCGCCGATCCTCCCCGTCGCGCCCTGGCTGCGAAAGCTGCGCGCATTGGGGCCGACACCCTACAGGCTGGCGTTTAACCTGCTCAAGCGCAGCGTGCGGGCATGGGAGGCGCCGCTCGATGACTTCCGCCGGGAGCTCGGGCTGCCGCGATCGACACAGAGGGCGATGTTCGAAGGACAGTTCTCCCCGGTTCGCAACCTGGCGCTCTTCGATCCGCAACTGGCGACCCCCCAGCCGGACTGGCCGGGTCATGTCCGCATCTGCGGGGCAGCCGTCTATGACGGCGTGGGGCCGGACGCGGCGACGCGTCATGAGCTCGAGCGTTTCCTCGCCGAGGGGGATCCGCCGATCGTGTTCGCCCTCGGCTCGGCGGCCGTCTGGATAGCGGGAGATTTCTGGAGCAAGGCCGCCGCCGCAGCCCGGCGCCTGGGGCGACGCGCCCTTCTGGTGACCGGCCCCATGGCGCCGGAGGATCTGCCAGCGGGGGTGCGGGCGCTGCCTTACCTTCCCTACTCGACGGTGTTCCCGCGTGCAGCTGCCGTCGTGCACCAAGCCGGCATCGGAACGCTGGCGCAGGCGATGCGAGCCGGCCAGCCGCAGATGATGCTGCCCATCGCCTTCGACCAGCCGGACAATGCGCGCCGCGCGGCAGCGCTTGGCCTGGGGAGGGTGTTGCCGTTTAGGACGGTGACCGGTCAGCGGCTCGCGCCCGAGCTCGCAGCCCTGCTCGATCGGCCCGCGTACGGGCGCGAAGCTCGCGCGGTCGCGGCGGCGCTGACCAAGCTGGACGGGGCGGGGTGCGCTGCGGAGGAGTTGATCGCGTGCGCTAAGCCAGGCGCGCGGATCGCTTCCGATCCGGGATAGTTCGCGCAGGCGATCGGTGCGTTCCCCGCAAGCCGTCGCCGCAGCCTCCGCCGGCCGGGGCGTTCGAGTTGGTTTCGGCACGCGCGTTGCGCGCCAGGGCTTGACAACAGGCAAATACATGCATATACTTGCATCGTATGAAACGCGATGTCGATGCCGGTACCCCCAATCCGCTCTCGCTTTGCCCCGAGATCGTCCAGGTGTGCGCGAACTTCAATCTGCGCCGGGCCGCTCGTGCCGTGTCCCAGTTCTACGACGGTGCCTTGCAGGGGAGCGGCTTGCGCAGTACTCAGTTCTCCATGCTGGTGGCGATCCATGAGAACGGACCGCTGACGGTGAATAACTTGGGCAACGGCATGGTGATGGACCAAACCACCGTGTCGAGAAATCTGCGAGTGCTGCAGAAGCAGGGATATGTGGCAATGGTGCCGGGGACGGACCGACGTACGCGCGCGGTGAGCATCACCAAGAAAGGCACTAACGTGCTGCGGGACGCGATTCCTTCGTGGAAGAAGGCCCAGGCCCACATGACCACGACCCTCGGCGAAAAGCGGATGCAGCAGCTGTTCGAAGGACTGCAGGCGGCGACCACGATCGCCAGGGGAGTCTAATTTTTTGGGTTGTTATATGCATATACATCTGTATCACTGGGTTGAACCGAAAGCAAGCTGACCATTCCTGAAAGGAGTACGACCATGTCCAAGCGTTTCATTGCAAGACCCGTCCTGATGGTAGCCGGCACGCTGCTCCTCGCCGCCCTGGCGTCTGCGCACAGTGTCGGAGCGGCGGCACAGGGTGTAACCGGCTCCGGCGCCGGGGACGCCCACGATCAAGCCCGCCGCCTGCTGCAGCAGCACGACGCCGCAGCATCGCGGGCGACGACGGTGTCCACGGTACTCGGTATCGCGCGCGCCGCCGTCCCGGATGCGCAGGAGCAGGCAAGACGCTTGCTGTCACCCCCCGCCGCCGGTGCCGGGGAAGTCGCAGAGTCCGCGGGCGCTACGTCGATCTTCAAGCATGAAAAGGCCGATGCCCACGCACTGGCCGAAGTTCTTCTCGCGAGACCCATTACCTATTGAGGGGCGAACGGGTGCGGGCAAGGGGACGGCGAGCGCAGTCGATCGGCCCCCTGCCCGCCTCGCGTCGGCTTCGGGTTTCGCCCCCGGGTAACCGCAGGGGCTAGTCAAGGGTTTCACCTACCAGGAGGGCATAGAGATGGCGACACTTCGGAACACTGAACAGCAGGCGGCTTTGATTTCCGGCGCCGACTCGGGCACCGGCCATGCGGTAGCGCGGCCATGATGAAGCTCACTGCTCGCTGGCTGCTCGCGCTCCCCGCGCTCGGCGCGATCCTGGTACCGCTCGCTGCAGACAGCGGCGGCGATTCCCTTTCCAACTCGCGCCGTCCAGAACTCGAATACCTCCAGGCGGTCAATCGCGCCGGTCCGCCTCAGGATCCGCAGTTGCTGTTCCTGTTGACGGGGGCAATACGCCAACGCGAATCTTCACCGCGAGGGCGCTGAGCAGCTTTCCGCCCTGCTGAGGGAGTTTGAACCGCGCCTTTCCGACGAACAGAAGTCCCTTTACTTGGCGGCCATCGGCGCTTTGCGAGCGGGGCACGCAAACGAGGTGCCCCTGCTTCGCAGGTTCGGCTGGGTAAAGGACACCATCGGCATTCTTGAAGAGGCCAAGGAGAAGTCTGGAGGGAACATCTACATAGTGCGGTGGATATCGGGCGTCGTCTACGCTCAGTTGCCAGGCGTGTTCGGAAAAAGACAGTCCGCCAAGGACGATCTCAACTAGTGCCTGCGGAACATCGACCAGGCGCCGCACCCAGGGTGGGCGAGAGAGGTCTACTTCGGCCTCGCCAAGATGGCGAAAGCGGACGGCGAAGACCGCAAAGCCCAGGAATTGCTGCAGCGGAGCGGATTTCCCGATTTCGACAAGCCCGTGACGGTGACTTCCCCGGATTCCGTCGAACCGGGCCGCAGGGCACTCGTTCTCGGCCAGGCGCATCACCGAAATCGTGCCCAAGAAAATCTATGCCCTGTCCGGCTTCGAGTTCACGGAGTACTACTTCGTCGTGTCGGAGGACGGGCGGGAATTGATTGGAATCGACGCCGGCACGCGCCCCGATTCGGCGGAGGCGGCTTACTCCGCGCTGCGCGCCTACGCGCCCGGCCTACCAGACCTTACGACCATCCTAGTGACGCACGCGCATTGGGATCACGTGGGCGGCCATCGCTATTTCCGGAGCGTGAACCCGCGGTTGAAAATCTACGCTCGTGCCAACTATCACGCGGAAATCTCACGTTCGGCCGGCGTTCCCCGGGCGTTCGCCAAGCGGTTTTTCGGCGAGCGCTTCGACTTCGACGACGTCACGACCTTCAAACCCGACGTGACGATCGACCGCCCCACTGCGCTCACGATCGGCGGCACCCGCTTCGACCTCATTCCCGTGACAGGCGGTGAGACCGAAGACGCCATGTTCATCTACGTTGCCGGCCACGGCACCCTCTTCGTGGGCGACTTCATCATGCCGTACCTCGGCGCGCCCTTCGTCCAGGAGGGAGATCTTGGGGGGCTGCTGGAAGCGATCGATGTCGTGACGGGATTGAATCCCCGCCATCTGCTCCATGGGCACGAGCCGTTGAACCACATCTTTGCCACGCCCGCGGTCCTGGCAGCGATGAAGTCCCATCTTTCATGGTTGCGCGCGGAGGTGCTCGCTGCGATTCAGCGCGGTAGCGACCGCTCGGCTATTCAGCAAGCCAACCTCATTCCGCCCGGGCTGCTGGCCGGGGAGCCGGGCGCCCACCTGCCCTACCTGGTCATGCGCGAGAACGTGATTAACCGCATCTTTCACCAGACCGTGGGCTACTGGCAGCCGGACCTGCAAGGAATGGATTTCCTTGGGCGGACCGACCGCGGATCGATGCTGGTCGACTATCTTGGAGTCACGGAGCGGCAGTTGTCGCGTGGCGTCGAGCGGATGATCGCTGACGGCAGGTACGAGCTGGCCGTGAACGCACTGGACTGGGCGCGTGGGAGATATCCCGACAGCGCCCACCTGGAGTCGCTGGAGCGCGTGGCGTACCTCAAGCTCATGGAGAAGTACCAGGAATTCAGCCCGTTCAAATTCATCATCTACTCGGGAAAGGGCGGCCTTGACGTTCCGCAATTGGCGCCTGCGACCGCGACTGCAACGATCGGGACGTCGCAATGAACGCGAGGCGGCCAAGTGCGCGGCGCTCGATCAGCGGCGCCGGTTGCTGATGCTGCGCGCAGACCGCCACACCGCCATCCTCTCGAATCGAATGGCGCCCGTTCCTTCAGGGTCAACGCACTCAGTCACGTGGTCAGCGCCGCCATCAAGCCACGAAACCACTTCAAGCCAGCGTCGTGATCCGTGCGCTCATGCCACAGTTGCGACACGGCAAACCCGTCTATGCGCAACGGCGGCTTGAAAATCCGCAGCGGCAATGCGCGAGCGTAATGCTGTGACACCCGTTCCGCCATCACGATGACGAGGTCCGAATTGGCCACCACGAACGGCGCCACAAGGAAGTGTGGCACGGACAGCGCGATTCGCCTGGCGCGGTTCATCGCGCCCAGCGCGTGGTCCGTCGCGCCGTAGAATCCTCCCCCTCGCGGTGAGATGAAAGCGTGCGACAGCTCGGTAAATTTCGCCAGTGTCAGCCGCGTTCCCACCTTCGTGTTGTATCGGCTTGCCAGGCACACGAAGCGTTCGCGGAAGAGTTCGCGGCTCCGCAGGCGCCCCGATACATCTCGGAAATTGGCTATCGCAAGATCGACATTGCCATCGGCAAGCTCGTCGGCATTGGTCCGGCCGTCGAGCGCGGTGACCGCGACATTGATCCTTGGCGCCTCGGCCTGCAGGCGCCGAATGAGTGCCGGTAGCAGGACGAATTCCGAATAGTCTGTCATGGCGATGCGAAACGTCCGCTGCGACGTCATGGGCTCGAACGGCCGCGCTCCCGATGACATCGCATCCACCCCTTGAAGGACCGCCCGCGCGGAGTGCGCGAGGTCCATCCCGCGCGGCGTGGGCACCATGCCGCGCCGAGTCCGGGTCAACAAGGGATCGCGAAAGACTTCTCGCAATCGCTTAAGCGCACTGCTCATCGCCGGTTGGCTGAGGTGCACGCGCGAGGCGGCGCGGGTGACGTTGCGCTCGGTGATCAGTGCGTCCAGGCACTCTAACAAGCGCAGGTCCAGCTTCCTGATATTCATGGTGCAAATACTCTAGCATTGTCACATCGGATTGGACAAATGTTATGGGCAGCCCTACCCTTTGAGTCGTGTCTCAACGCTCCGCAACCTGAACCCCTCGGGGAATTGCGGGGCAGCTACGGGGTAACTCATGACAGTGTCGGAAAACGACGGTACCGGCGCTAGCGAGCGAACGCGCTCGACCGGAAAAGTGGACTTGGGCCGGCGTACGCTTCTCAAGGCCTCGCTGTCGGTCGGCGGCGTCCTGATGCTCGGGTTCACGCTTCCGGCAAAGACCGCGAGCCTGCTCGGCGCCGCGACACCTTCCCCCAGCGAGGGCGAAGTAGCGGTCACTGCCTGGGTTCGCATCACGGCCGACAACCAAGTGACGCTGATTGTTTCCCAGGCCGAAATCGGACAAGGGATCAGCACGACCCTCCCCGCCATACTGGCCGATGAGCTGGGTGCCGACTGGTCCCGCGTAAAGCTGGTGACCGCCCCGTTTTCGAGCACGGCGACGGCGTACCGCAATCCGCAGCGGAACTGGATGTTCACCGGAAATAGCGAAAGCGTCGAGAGTTTCTACGAGCTGATGCGCAAGACCGGAGCCGCCGCGCGCGAGATGTTGACGCGAGCGGCCGCGGCGCGTTGGGGAGTCGACGCCGACGCGTGCCGCGCCGAAGAGAGTGTCGTGATCCACCCGGCGAGCGGCAGGCGGTTGACCTTCGGCGACGTGGCAGGCGACGCGGCCAGGCTCTCGCCGCCCGAGAAGCCGACCCTCAAGGCCGCTCGCGATCTGAAGCTGATAGGCAAATCTCTGCCCAAGGTCGATGTGCCGTCAAAAGTGGACGGCAGCGCGGTGTTCGGAATTGATTTCCGCGTTCCCGGCATGCTCGTTGCGGCGATTCGTACACCTCCGACCATCGGCGGGACGATCAAGTCGTTTGACGACACGGCCGTCAGAGGCGCGCCTGGCGTGCGCGGCGTGGTGCCGGTGTTGAACGGGGTTGCGGTCATTGCCGATACCTACTGGCAGGCGCGGACGGCGCTCGCCGCGGCGCACTTCGATTTCGACGCCGGGCCGAACGCCGATCTCGACACCGCAGCGCTGCGAGCGGCGTACCGCAAGGCGCTCGAGGATGGCCCATGGGCGACCCCGGTCAATCAGGGCGACGCCGCAGCGCCACTGCGCGGCGCGGTGCACGTGATCCGCCAGGACTACGAAAACCCCTTCGCCGCCCACGCCACCATGGAGCCCATGAACTGTACCGCTCTCGTGACCGCGGACCGATGCGAGATCTGGGCGCCCACACAGGGGCAGGAGCTCGCGTTCGTCGCGCTCAAAGCCGTGCTAGGCCTGCGCGACGACCAGATCACCGTGAACCGTACCCCGTATATCGGCGGCGGCTTCGGGCGGCGCCTGCTGCCGGATTTTGTAATCCAGGCGGCGCTCGTCTCGAAAGCCGTCGGCAAGCCGGTGAAGCTGATTTGGGATCGCGAGGAGGACATGCGCCACGACTGGTACCGCCCCGCAACAATGCTGCGCCTGACCGCGAGCCTCGGCGCGGACGGGCTGCCGGCTGCACTCGCTGCGCGCGTGGTATCGCCGACGATTCTCCTGCCGGTGTTCCCTCCGATCGCGACGATGCTCAAGGAGCAGGGATTCGACCCGAGCGCGATGGAGGGAATGATGGAAACGCCATACGACCTTCCCAACCGCAGGGTCGATTTCCATCTCTTGACGATTCCGATTCCGACTTCGGTCATGCGCACCACCGGTTACGGACCGAACATCTTCGCCCTCGAGAGTTTCATCGACGAGCTGGCTCATTCCGTCCGGATGGATCCGTATCGGTATCGGCGCCGACTGCTCCGCAAGAACCCGCGCGCGCTCGCGGTGCTCGATCGCGCCGCCGCGCTCGGCGGCTGGGGCAAGCCGCTGCCAAAAGGACAGGGACGCGGGATCGCTTTCGCCGACGCGTTCGGCACGCTGCTCGCCCAGGTGATCGAGGTTCAGGTCGAGAATCGCGATGTGCGCGTGAAGCACATCACGTCGGTGGTGGATTGCGGACGCGTTCTCGATCCCGGTATCGCCACCAACAACATCGAGGGCGGCGCGATCTTCGGGCTCGCCTACTGCAAGGCTGAAGTGACCTTCAAGGGCGGCCGGGCGGAGCAGGAAAATCTCAACCGCTACGAGCTGCCGTATTTGGCCGAGACACCGCAATTCCGCACCGAGTTCATCGCCGGCGCAGAGCAGCTCGGCGGTGTCGGAGAAGTAAGTCCCGTCACCGTCCCGCCGGCGCTTGCCAATGCCATTTTCACGGCGACCGGTGAGCGTATTCGCTCGATGCCCATATCGCGCCACGGTCTGCGCTTCGCCTGACGACCCACACTCTCGGAATACAGCATGGAACTGAACGTTAACGGCAAGACGCTCCCGGTCGAGGTCGACCCGAACACCCCGCTCCTGTGGGTGTTGCGCGAGCAACTCGCCTTGACCGGCACCAAATTCGGCTGCGGCGTCGCCGCGTGCGGTGCTTGCACCGTGCACGTGAACGGGGTAGCGGTACGCTCCTGTTCGTATCCCGTCTCCTTCGCGGCAGGGAAGAGGATCACGACCATCGAAGGATTGTCTTCCGACCGCTCGCACCCGCTGCAGCGAGCGTGGATCGTCGAGCAGGTGCCGCAGTGCGGTTATTGCCAATCCGGCATGCTCATGTCGGCCGCCGCGCTCCTTGCGGTCCACCCGCACCCGACGGATGCGCAAGTCGACGCGGCGATCACAAACATTTGCCGCTGCGGCACCTACCCTCGCGTGCGCCGGGCGATCCACCGGGCGGCCCGCGGCGGATGACGGACGCATCGTCATGACCCGCAAACGCAACGCCTGCTTTCGCGTCCGCCTCGCAACTGGCGGGGCAGCGGCCCTCGGCCTCGCCTTTGGTGTGGCCTTCACGGCATCGGCGCAGGTCGATCAGCTCAAGGTCGCCGAACCCGACCCGCGCGCACAGAGCGAACAGGCGTTTCGCCGCATGGCGACGGTGCTCACGCACCCGCGCTGCCTGAATTGCCATACCCGCGTCGACTATCCGAAGCAGGGCGATGACCGACACCGGCACCAGTTTCGCGTGTTACGCGGTTCAGACGATCGGGGCGCCGCGGCGATGATGTGCTCGACCTGCCATCAGCCGGTCAACAATGCGGCGAGCGGTGTTCCGGGCGCGCCCAACTGGCATCTAGCGCCCCTTCGCATGGCGTGGGAAGACCTGTCCGTCGGCGAGCTATGTCGCACGATCAAGGATACGTCCAAGAACGGCGCAAGAAACATTCCGGCCCTGGTCGAGCATCTGACCGGCGATCCACTGGTGCAGTGGGCGTGGAACCCGGGAGGCAATCGGGCGCCGCCGCCGATCGGGCAGAGCGAGTTTCACGAACTGGTGCGCGGATGGGCGGATTCGGGCGCGGCGTGTCCAAAATGAATTCGACCTCCCGCGTTCAGCGAGCGGTCATCGGCGCCGTAGCTCTCTGCTCATCGATCGCCCCGCATGCCGAAGACGCACTGCCCACGCTCAGGCCGTCCAGCCCAATCGCTGCCGCGCAAAGCGCCGCGAAGGGTTACATCGTGCAGGAAATCCGCGATCGCCTCTATTGGCTAAGCGACGGGGCGTACAACACGATGTTTGTCGTGTCATCGGACGGTGTCATAGCGATCGACCCCTTGCCGACGCTGGGCACGAACTACCTCAGGGCAATCGCTCAGGTGACCGACAAACCGGTGACGCACATCATCTACAGCCACGAGCATACCGACCACATCGGCGCGGCGCACTTGTTCGACAAGACCGCGACGATAGTCGCGCAGAACGAGACCGCGAAGCTGCTCGCCACCCGGAATGACCCGCGGCGCCCGATGCCGACGATCACGTTCGAGGATACCTACACGCTGACCGTTGGCGACCAGACGCTTGTGCTCGACTACAAAGGCGTCAACCACGCAGCCGGTAACATCTTCATCTACGCGGCGAAGCAAAAGGTGTTGATGCTGGTCGACGTGATCTACCCCGGGTACATGCCCTATCCCAATCTCGGCATCGCCGTCGACGTCCCGGGATACCTGAAAGCGCATCGCGATGCGTTGACCTACGACTTCGACACCTTGGTGGCAGGTCACGTCGACCGGCTCGGGACCCGGAGAGATGTCGAGGTATCCCTAGCATTTGCCACCGACCTGCAAAACGCTGCAGCGCGGCAGCTGGCGGAAAGACCCTTCCCGAACTATCTACAGGAACACCCAAGCGAGAACAAGTGGTTCGTGCACGACGCCTATGAGAAGCAACTGGTCGATCGATGCTACGCCGAGCTGCTTCCAAAGTGGCAGGTACTATTGGCCGGGGCGGAACTGACGCTCAAGAGTCAATGCTGGAGCATGAGCGTGGCGCTAGTGGTGCAAACGCCTGCGGTGGAAGCATCGTTGCTGCGGCGGCCGCGCTGACCGCCCTGCAGCTCGTTAAGGTTGGCTTTCAGCCCGCGGCAGGATCGCTTCCGGCGACGGTTCGGCGCCTAAGGAAAGGGGAGTTGCTGCTGACCGAAACGTCAATTCGCCAGGAAGAGCCCCGCCTTGCTCTACTGCGGGTTCGCGCGATCGCGGCGGGTGAGGAATTCACCCTCGACTATCGCTGCCTGGAGGGTCGCAGTCCCGCTGGAAACTCTGGAGAAAAGCAATGACGACATCTCTCATGCTTCGCATCGCTGCTCTAGTCACCTTGCTCTATTGTGCAGGCCATACGCTGGGCGCCCCGTGGACGCCTGCGACCGGCCCGCTGGAGGCGCCGGTCCTCGAAGCGATGAAAACGCACCGATTCGAGGCGCTCGGGTCGAGCCGGACGTACTGGGAGTTCTACTGCGGATTCGGATGGGTGATCAGCGGCTATCTACTGCTGCAGGCTGTCGTCCTGTGGCAAATGACGGGACTGGCTCGCGTCAATTCGTCGATCATGCGCCCCATCATCGCGTCGTTCCTCGTCTCGTTCGCGCTGAACGCCTTACTGGTCTGGAAGTTCTTCTTTGCCGTGCCTCTCGCCCTGGCCGTAACCATCGCCGCATGCCTCGCCATAGCCCTCTCGCTCGCGTCCGGAGGGAGCAAGCCGAAAACGGTACCGCAGTCGCCGTAGCTGTCGCATTCCGTCTTTCAGGAGAACGCATCGCGGACCGCATGACTGTAGCGCCTCTTCGTCACGGTCGCGCTGGTGGTTCGTAGCGGTGATGCACGCCCCGAGCTCGGCGAGCTCAACTACCCTAGCCGGCCTCGGCGGCCGTCACTTCCGAGAATTCTTCGGCGTTATCGCGACGCCGGACCTCGAGGGGTTGCAGGGCGCCGTCGCGCCCGCGTCATGCGCTCCTACACGAGACCCCGTGAAGCCGTTCGGCGCGAGGACGCTGATTGTCGATCTGTCAAGCGGCAGTTGCGTCTGATCGCGTAGAACTGTGGATATCTTTCTTCTCGAAACTGGGGCCGATGGCGATGCATTCCATGCACAGGAAGATTGAACATCCTGTGGAAAAGCGCCCTGCTCGAAACACCAAGGGCCTGGAAGAAAAGCAATTTCCCTAGGTTGCTCAGGAATTGAGCGTTTCGAGACGGTGGTGGTGCATGGCGACCCATCGCGAGCGCGTTGATCGATCGGCTCCGGGATCTTGCTTGCTTCGGTGAAGGTCTATAGACTGCGGCAACAAAATTCAGTCCGAGTCGCCTCGCCTGCTAGGCAGACGCATCGGCAAGCTCTCCGAAATTGCGTGTCGCATGGTCGAATACGTCGTCGTTTGGGAGCGATCATAGACCGCGTCGAACGCAACGTTTCGCGCGGCGGCTCTGCATATCTCCGTGACCGTGGGGCTGATTCGCGTTCCGCTCGCGGGATTTGATTGAATGCAACAATTCAGGGGGTAGCAATGGACGCTGCAGGTGACGCAAACAGCAGGATGCAGGTTGGACTGCAATACGTCCTGCAACTCTCGGAGAAGTATCGCGTGCCGCACGAGCGGGCGATCGCGATGTATGAGCGCGAGTACGCGCAATTGAATAGGGGCGCCCACATCAAAGACTTCCTGCCGCTTTTGGCGGCCAAGGCCATTGAAGCGGCATTGCGGGCACAACGCCAATCCTGACCGGTACGCCGAGCTAGACCTGGAGCATGTACCGCTTCAGGCGTGAGATCCCAGGCGACAAGCGTTTCGACTCGCCGGCTCTGGCCGATAGCTCGACCTCGCCTTGGAGTACGACGTCCATCAATCGCCGCGTTCGCCTTCGCCGAGGATCGCCGATCGGGGGCGAAGGGCACGAATTCCGCGGTCGCCGTGATGACTTACGGGTAGTGGTGGGGCTAGACCAATGCAGGTCAATATTGCCCCTGTGTTCCGCGGCGGGGGATATCGCTGCATCGTCGCCAAGGTGGAGTGGTCCAAACTTCCGCCCGCGCGGGCGCGGCGATAGCACGCCAGCACTCGTTTGATCGCCCCTCCATCACTTGGACTGCTTCAGTTCCTGATAGGCCTTAGGCACGTTGATTTGCGCGTGTACCCACGGATAGATCTTGTAACCGTCGTATTCCTTCATGGTCACGGCTTCCACGGTTTCTTTTTCCGACGCACCGCGCGCAATCGCCGCGTGCACTTCGCTTTTCAGCTGCCGCGGGTACGCGATGGCGAAATCAATGCTCTTCACATCAACGGGCGCGCCATGGCCCGGAACCACTTCGCTGGGAATCGATACCACCCAGGTCAGGCACGCTCACTGAAGGAAGCGGGCGAGTGCGGCGATAGTCTCGTCCGGGCGCTCTTCCAGAATCCAGTGGCCGGTGTCCTTGAGGACGACTACCGTCACGTCCGAGGCGACGAGTTTCGCCTGCGCGGCAAGCGCCGCGCCATTTGCTTTGTCGCCGCCGATCGAGAGGACCGGGAAGGAAAGCTGGGTCTTCGATAGCTCCGCAAAATCCGCTGCGGTCTTCGGGAACGATGCGAAATACGCAAAGCCGGCGGCCATCCGGCCTGGGCGCGCGTAGGCGTGCGTGTAGGCGCGCCGATCCGACTCGGGAATCGAGCGGGTCTTGTCGGCCGCGAAATCGTTCCAAAAGTGTTCGAAGAAGATGCGTTCGCGGCCTTGCACCAGCGCCTCCGGCGTCGCACCGTAGAAGCGGAAGTGCCAGATCCCTGGATTGTTGTAGACGGCCTCCCACGCACCGACGCCCGGCAGGAACGCATCCATAAGTGCGAGTTTCTCGACTTCCTGCGGATACATCGCGGCGTAGGCATACGCGACCATCAGCCCGATGTCGTGCCCGACGACGCGCACCTTCGGGTACCCGAGTGATCGCACGGCAGAGTGGACACGCTCGGCTGAGGTCTTCATGTCGAGGCCCGTCTTCGGTATCGACGAGTCTCCGATGCCCGGCAGATCGGGCGCGATGACCGTGTAATGGGGCCCGAGCACCTTCGCCAGCGGCTTCCACATCCGGGACGTTTCGGCGTAGCCGTGGAGCAAAAGCACCGGCGGGCCGCTGCCGCCCAACGTCACGCTCAGGGTGTCCCCGTCAACAGCCACCGACTGGGTCCTGAACCCGGGTCCGAAGTCGGCGGCGTGCACCGGCGCGGTACCGATCAACACTGCGAGACAGCTGAGCGCGACCAAATGCGACGCGGGGAGACTACTAAGGGTACCGTACATGACAGTTTCCTTGGAGTTGACGAAGGGTCCGGCATTGAGCGCCGGGCAACGGCGAAGGCGATGCGCCCGAGGCGATTCAAGTGATCTCCACAATAGACTAAGCAGTCCAAAATACTCAAAAAAAGTCAGTCCAGAATCGAGAGCGCGACGCGGGCCACCTGTTCGAGGCCGGCGCGATTGGAGCTGGCCCGCGCGGTCGCCCTCATCCCCTGAATTGTCGCGAGGAAGAAACGGGCGAGGGCGCCGGCGTCCTTGTCCGCCACCAGTTCGCCGGTTCGCTGGGCCCTGCGCAGCGCATCCTCGAAGATCGCTTCGACCTCGGCCTGATTCGTCTTGACCAAGTGCGCGATCTGCTTGTCGTCCAGAGCGCGCTCGAGGTTCGCACTTAGCAGGAGGCACCCCCTCTCGTGGTCAGCGCGCGACTCGTTAACGATACCGAACAGCAGCGCGGCAAAGCAATCGCGCAAGGGATGGCCCGAGGCAAAGAGGCGTCGCATCGCGGCTTGAGTCGAATCCCGGTACGCTTCGAGCGCGCTTAGGTACAGCTCGCGCTTGTCACCGAAAGTGTCGTAAAGGCTCTGACGCCCGACTTGCATGGCAGCCATGAGGTCGTCCAGTGACGTCTTTTCATAGCCATTGCGCCAGAACACCTCCATCGCCGCCGACAAGGCGGTGCGAGGATCGAACTCTTTCGGTCGGGCCATCTATTTGGACTATACAGTCCATATTGATGGCGGTCAAGCGCCAAATCCCGGGTAAGAAAAGGTGCATGGAGTACTTGCTCGGAAGAGGTCTGCGCTTTCCGCTCCTCAGGGCGCGGTGATCAACCCATATACAAGTACCGCGATGGCACAGATCAGCAGCACGGCGCCAATCACGGTCACGGTGTTGCCGATCGAAGCGTGGTTCGGCTGGCCCACGATCATGTGGATAAAGAAACCTCCCGATTGAGCTAGGATGCCTACAAAGAGCACCGCGCAAGCTGCGTGCTTGACCGCAGGGGAAAACGATGTATTGTTCATGAACGTGTAGTACAGCAGCGACATCAGCACCAGCACGCCGGCATGAGCGTGGCCCGCTCGGAACCAGGTCACTTGAAACGGTGTCAGGGCGTTTTCCCGATTGACAAACTAGAGCAGCGAGTAGCCGCCGTACATCACGGTCGGCAGTGCAATCCAAGCCAAAATGATCCACACACGCAGCCCGTTCATCTGAGTCACCTCCTAGATGGCCAAAGGCCGGCAAGCATGGGCAAGCCGGCCAACGCGATCACGCGCATGCTTCGAAGATACCCCAGCCGACGCGTCGTCAGGAAAATCTCGCCGGCAACCAATTCGAAACGACGCTTTGTGGCGACAATCCGCTGTCGGCCGAGCGAACCTGCGAAAGCGCGAATATTGGTCAAGAACCCGCCGCCCTCGAAGCAACCAAGCCTGCAGCGCGTGGTTCCTTGCTAGCCGGCACAATCGCAAGTCACCTACGGATTGGCACTCAGTTTCTCAGTCACACTTTGCTCGGCGCCCACGTTAGTGTGCTTACATGGGCGGGGTTATGGCTGCGGCATGACAAGTTGCGCGGACTTGTTCGTCGCGAAGTTAGCCTGTGACGTAGGTGAAGCGCGATCCCCGTCGCCCACTCACTCAGAGCGAAAGCGGAGGCATCCACAATGTCGGAAGACGGACTAGTCACCGTCCCAAGCAAATACTCGGTCAAGGATACTGTCGATCGGCTTGAGGTTGATCTAAAGGCCAAAGGCGTCACGGTCTTTGCGCGGATCGACCATGCAGCAGGGGCTGCTTCGGTCGCGATGCCACTGAGGCCGACGGAGCTGTTGATTTTCGGTAGTCCGAAAGGCGGAACGCCGTTGATGCAATCCAACCAGACGATCGGAATCGACTTGCCTCTGAAGATCCTAGGCTGGCAGGACGCGGGCGGAAAAGTCTGGCTTGCTTACAACGATCCGGGCTGGCTTGCTCGGCGACATCGCCTCGATCCGGGTACCAACGCGGGCGTTAACGCGCTGGCAACTGTGCTCGCAAATCTCGCCAACGCTGCAGCCGGATGATCGCAGACGCCACGACTGGCGTGAGCGCAAACATGCCGTTTCGGACCCCACCAACTAGCCAAGCGCGTCGTTCACATGCCTGGCATCGCAATCCACCCAGACGACGCGTGTGTGCACCTGCCCCAGAATGGGCGCATTTCCCTATACCACTACCTTTGCCTGGCGTACGCTCCGGTCGCTCAGCGACGCTCAACGCGACAGCGCTTCGCGGCCAGGAACGGTCTCCCTTCGCCTTCGGTGCGCTGATGCCCGGGCTGTTCGGATGGGCAGCGGCATAGGAACTGTCTATTCCGCTTCCAGCGCGACCTTGAGCTTGGTGCCGCGCACCACGATGCCGCCGCGCTCGCCGGGCACGACGCTGCCGTAGCGCGGGGCGAACGCCTCCGGCAGCGGCCTCGCTGCCCTGGGCGCGAGCCACAGGCGAAGCAGGTGCCGGTGGCGCTCGGGCTCGGGCCAGTTCTCAAAATCGTTCCTCGAATGCAGGATCTGGTGGTTGTGCAGGAACTGCATGTCCCCGGGAATGAACGCCATCGAGAGATGGGTCCCCGGGGCGTTCACCAGCTCGTCCATCAGATCCATCGCCGCGAGCTGCTCACGCGTGAGGCGCCGCGCTGCCGGGACGTTCCGCTGCGCGGACTCGATGTACTGACGCACGTAGATGCAGGAGAGCTGCCCGCCGTACCAGTTGAATACGGGGATGTCGAACCAAGGCTGCATGCCTTCGGGCACCTCGCCCCGCCGGTCGGTGGGAAAGGGCTCGAAGAGCGCGGGAAGCAGGTCCGGCCGGCGCACGAGGATCTCGTTATAGAGTGTCATGGAGCTCGCGATGAAGCTCTCGCCGCCGGACTTCGCGGTCTTGAGGCACAACAGCCCGACCACATCTGCGGAATCGGTGTGGTATTCGAGCTTGCGGCTGGTCTGGTAATAGCGCGTGTTCGGGTCACGGATTTCCAGGCCCAGGTCCTTGACGTGCCCGAGCAGGTGCCCCTTCGCGTTCTGCGAGCGCGCCGTGCCCAGGTGCGAGCCGATTCCTAGATAGGCAATCGCCTGCTCCTCGCGGCTATAGCGCTCCACCGGAAAGCCGCGCAGCATGACGAAGCCACGGCCTTCAAGCAGGACGCGCAATACGCCTGCGAGCACCGGCGCGAGCGAAGGCAGAGGGAAGCTCGCGGGAGAGATCGCGGTAAGGTCCGCGCCGCTCGCCATGAATGCTCGCACCGCGGCGTCGAGGTCCGCGAGCTCGGGCTCGGAAAACCTGCGGATCCATTCGCTTGGGCGGCGCGCGAGCTCGCGCCCGTACCAGACCGAGGGGCCAGAGATCGCGCCGGGGGGCATACTAGACTCCGCCATCCAGCCAAGGATACCCGGGGGAGGAACATGAGGTCATTTCTCGCCGCGCTTGTTTCGCTCGCGGCCTGCGGCGCTGCGCTCGCGCAGGGCTATCCGTCCAAGCCGATCACCTTCGTCATCCCGTTCACCGCGGGCGGGGATTCGGACCTCTCCGGTCGCAACGTCGCGATACATGCCCAGAAGTACCTCAACAACCAGCCGATCGTGGCGCTGAACCGCGTCGGTGCCTCCGGGGTGATCGGCGCGATGGCGGTGCGCACCGCGCCGCCGGACGGCTACACGCTGCTCGTTGCGCGCATCGCGACGCATGCCATCGTGCCGGCGCTCGACTCTAAGGTGCCGTACAAGTGGAACGAGTTCACAATGCTTTCGCTAATCGAGCTCAACCCTTACATCTGCTTCGTCAAGGACGATTCGCCCTACCGCTCGGCCACCGCGCTCATGGAGACGATCCGCGCCAATCCGGGCAAGCTCAATTTCTCCACCGCGGGCATCAGCACCAGCCAGAACATGGCGGTACAGTATTGGCTGACCCTTGCCGGCTTGACCAAGGACCACGCGGTAGGAATCCCCTACAAGGGCGGCGGCGAGGTGACCACTGCGGTGCTGGGCGGCCAGGTGCAGTTCGCCTGCAACAACGCACCCACGGTGATTCCGTATGTGAAGTCCGGCGTGCTGCGGGCATTCTTCGTCACGCCGTCGCAGCTGGCCGAGCTGCCCGAGGTGCCGAGCGCGCGCGATGCCGGGTTCCCCGACATGGAGAAGATCGTCGGCTGGACCGCGCTCATGGGTCCGCCGGGCCTAGCCAGGGAGGTCGTGGACCGCTGGGTGGACGTGTTCACAAAGCTCGCCAAGGATCCCGAATGGCAGGCGGGTAACGCCAAAATCGGCGGCATCGCCGCCATCCGCTCGCCGGCCGAGACGGAAAAGTTCGTGCGCGAGCAGTACGAACTGTACGAAAAGCTCGGCACCTTGCTCGGCATCCGGCAGTAGAGGAGTTGCGGCAGGTGAAGCTGCGCGGTGCAGATGTCGTGGCGCGGGCGCTCGCGCGCTCCGGCACTCAGCAGGTGTTCGCCCTGTCCGGCAACCATGTCATGTCGGTGTTCGACGCCGCGCTCGATGCGCAGCTGGCAATCGTTCACGTGCGGCACGAGGCGGCGGCGGTGCACATGGCCGATGCCTGGGGCCGGTTGACTGACGAGCCAGGCGTGGCGCTGGTCACGGGCGGGCCGGGCCACGCGAACGCCCTGTCCGCGCTCTACACCGCGCTCGCGGCCGAATCACCGCTCGTGCTGCTCTCCGGCCACGCGCCGCTGGAGGAAGTCGGTCGCGGCGCGTTCCAGGAGATGCGCCAGGCGGAGATGGCGGCACTGGCAGCCAAGGCGTCCTGGACTGCGCGCTCGGCGCAGACGTTGGGCGATGACATCGGACTCGCCATCCGCATGGCAAAGGCGGGGAGGCCGGGACCCGTGCACGTGTCGCTGCCGTCCGATCTTCTAGAGGCAGGGGTGGAAGCGCAATTGCCGCCCGTGGGAACGTCTTCGCCCGAAGAGTCCGCGGGCGACCCGGCGGCTCGGGAAGGACTGCTGGATCACTTGGCCGGAGCCTTGCGTCCGCTCGTCATCACAGGGCCGCAGTACGCCCGCGCCGGCGGCCGTGCGCTGGCGCGGCAATTCGAGGAGGCAACAGGAGTACCCGTCCTCGCAATGGAGAGCCCGCGCGGGGTGAACGATCCGGCCCTGGGGCTCCTCGCGGAGGTGCTCGCACACGCCGATGCTGTCGTGCTCGCGGGAAAGAAGCGGGACCACTCGCTTAGATTCGGCGCCGCCTTCGCGCCCGGTTGTCGTGTGAGGGACGCGGAGCCGGATTTCGTGGGGTGGATCCAGTCCGCCTCGGGCAGGACATGGCGGCGAAGCGCCTGGCGCGAGGAAGTGCGTGCGGCGCTCGCCTGGCGGCCGTCGGAGTGGGCGGGACTCGCCTCAGGTGAGCAGGGACCGCTCCATCCGCTCGAAGTGTCGCGCGCGGTGCAGAAGCTCCTCGATGCGCCCGAGGCGGTGCTCGTAGCCGACGGTGGCGAGTTCGGCCAGTGGGCGCAGGCGACGCTTGCTGCTTCGCACCGAATCATCAATGGCCCTGCAGGTGCGATCGGTGCTGCGCTGCCTTTCGCCGCCGCAGCCAAGCTCGCATTTCCGCGGTCGAATGTGGTGGCGATGCTGGGCGACGGCACGTTCGGGTTTCATGCGGCCGAGCTGGACACCGCGGTGCGCTGCGGGGTTGCCTACGTGGCCGTGGTCGGCAATGACGCGAGCTGGAACGCCGAGCGCCAGATCCAGCTCCGCGACTACGGCGCGGCCCGCGCGCGCGGCTGCGACCTGTTACCGACGCGCTACGACCAGGTGGCTCAAGGCTTCGGCGCGCACGGCGAGCATGTCACGCGGCCCGCGGAGCTTCCGGCAGCGCTCGGGCGTGCGATGGGTGCTGGGCGCGCCGCCTGCGTCAATGTCATGATTGAGAGTGTTCCGGCGCCCGTTTACCGGAGAGCGAAAGCGTGATCTCGGCGACCGGGATTCTCGATCGAGGAGGTCCTTGCAAGGCATTCCAGGACTGCCGGTGGCCTGACGCGGGAGTTGGCGTACGCCCACAAACACCGCGCCCTATTGTGGCTGACGGGAGTAGTCGAGCGTTAATTTGCCCGACAGGCCGCTTCCGGTACGCACGCTGAGCCTAACCCCTTCTCGAACGACGGGATGCTCGCTACCGGAGGCCGAAGGTCAGTGCAGGCGCGCGAGTAGGTAGAAATCAGCCGACTAGGACCCCATAAAGCGAAGGACAGAGTGATCCTGGTGTATTGCAACCAGGGCCTAGCACACGGCGCCGAAGGGACGGAAATCCTGAACAAAGCTGGATTTGCTGGCGCGGTGAACCTAAGGGACGGGATTGAGGGTTGGGCCGGCGCGGGCTATCCGATCCAGAAGACCTGACTGTGCTTCCGCCCGGAAGATGCGCGACCCATGAGGCTATTGACCGCTTTTCTCCTAGTGATCTTGCTGCCTCTCGCAAAGGCAGCCGACAACTCGATGACCTAATCGAGTATCGATTCATCGCTGCTAGCGTCAAACCACGTACGTTCGAGGCGTCGGTTCGAAAGCTCTGGAGATACACGGACAGCTACGCTCGCGTTGAGGAGTAACCTCACGCCTTCCGCTTATAAGAGGCGGCGGCGAGTCGGACTCCTTCTGGATACGGAGTTCCCGCGAAGTCGAATTCCTTGGCGAACTTTGTCGAGTCGAACAGGTAGGGAGAATCGCTCTGATACAGCATCTCGTACGACTCGCGAACCAGGGGATTGAACCACCCGGCTATCCGAAGCATCGGCCTGGTCAGCACCCGGTATTTTGAGGCCACGCCGAACTCCTTTGCGGCTATGGCGATGAACTCTTTGCCGGTTGGCGGATCGGGCGCGGTTGGCAGATGCCACACCTGGTTCCATGCCGACTCTCGCTCCGCCAGCATTGCCAGGCCATGCGCCGCATCAGGGGTGAAGGTCAGCGAGTGAGGTACCGCAGCGTTGACCAACCACGACGCCCTTGACGCCTTCGCGAAAGCCTCAAAGACCAGAACGTTCGGTACACCGTTTTGGGTATCGGGGCCGTAGAAATCCGCCGAGCGTGCGATCAGTGCGCTCAGACCGCCAGCCTTCACTTCATTCATTAGCGCTGTCGCGATCTTTGCGCGGATCTCCCCCTTCTTCGAGCAGGGAGCGTAGGGAGTCTTCTCCGTCATCGGGCCATCGACCTTGCCATACATATAGACGTTGTCGAAGAAGATCAGCTTCGCCTGCGTTCGTTTGCAGGCTTCGATGGTATTAACCATGATCCGCGGCCAGAGTTCCTGCCACACCCCAAGGTCGTACTTGAGACCCACGAGCAGGTGCACCACGCTCGACCCGGCGACTGCCCGGGCGGTCTGCTCCCGATCAGTAAGATCTGCCGCGAGCAATGCCGCCCCGGCCACTGGTTTTGGGTTGCGACCCACCAATCGGAAGGGCGTGTTTCTCGCCACCAAGATCTTGGCGAGTTCATTTCCGATCGGGCCGCCGGCACCAAGGATCGTGGTCATTGTCATCACTCGACTTGCCTCTTCACTAGATGCCATGGGTTATTAGCACCGGCGTGGACGGCGCCACTCCTGACCCTAAGCAATGGGATGGACTCCCCCTCACCCAATCGGCATCGAAGTGCCAGACTGGAAGTGTCATCCACCAGTCGCTGGGAGAGGAGGAGTCAACATGAAGCTTATTC
>Ga0187846_10000093_pt1 | contig 51221 bp, 48 predicted proteins | sample TC_taG_FD_161473 | JGI IMG/M metagenome (GOLD analysis project Ga0187846, IMG submission 161473) | Biofilm microbial communities from the roof of an iron ore cave, State of Minas Gerais, Brazil - TC_06 Biofilm (v2) | ecosystem: Environmental > Terrestrial > Deep subsurface > Cave > Wall biofilm... | reverse complement strand
CGCCGGCATCGAGGCCGTCAACGTGCCCTTCAAAGGCACGCCCGAGGCGCTCACCGAGGTGATGACCGGGCGCGTGGACTACTACTTCTGTCCGGTGAACGCGGTGCTGCCGCTGCTGAAGGACGGCAAGCTGCTCGCGCTCGCGGTGGGCAGCACCAAGCGCTCGCTCGCGCTGCCCGATGTCCCGACCACGCTCGAGCTCGGCATTCTCAACTCGGACTACAATTTCTGGGTCGGCCTGTTCGTGCCGGCGAAAACCCCGCGCGAGGTCGTGAACCGCCTTTACCAGGAAACGATCAAGGCGCTGCATTCGCCCGATGTGCGCGAGCGGCTCGCCCGGCTCGGCGCCGAGCCGATGGATATGCCGCCGGAGCGATTCAACGCCTATATCCGCGACGAGATAGGTTCGAACGCCGCGCTGGTGAAGGCGGCCGGGATCAAAGTGGAGTGACGGGCGGCTCGACCAGGGCGCGGACGCAACCCCAAGGCCATCGACGCCGCCGCGTGCGCGCAATCGGCGCGCGGCGGTCAGACCGCCCGGAAGGCGATTCGCCGCGCGCGGATCGCCGCTAGGCTGTGACGGGATCCCGCGGGAGGAGCGCACCATGAAGCGAATAGTCATCTGCGCCGACGGCACGTGGAACCAGCGCGAGCAGGTGGACGAGAAGACGGGCAAGCGCAAGCCGTCGAACGTCACGAAGGCGGCGCGCACGGTCCTGCCGAAGAGCGCCGGCGGCGTTCAGCAGGTCGTCTACTACCACGAGGGCGTCGGGACCGGCAACGCGCTGGACAAGGTCACCGGCGGTGCGTTCGGCGACGGGATGTCGAGCAACATCCGCGATCTCTACCGCTTCATCGTGTACAACTACGATCCGGGCGACGAGCTGTACTTCCTCGGCTTCAGCCGCGGGGCGTTCACCGTGCGCAGCCTTGCCGGATTCATGAACAAAGTCGGGCTCGTCGAGAAGGACGATGACTTCTACACCCCAGAGCTCTATGCGCTGTACGAGAATAACGCCGCGCCGGGGTCCGCGGAATGGCAGCAAGCGTTCCACAACGTCAAAGGCGCGCGTCCGTGCCCGGCGATTCACTTCATCGGCGTGTGGGACACCGTCGGCTCACTCGGCGCGCCGGGTGCGGCCGGGCAACTCCTCAACCGCAACAAGTACCAATACCACGACGTCGATTTGCACCCGAGCGTTCTGAATGCGTATCACGCGCTCGCGATCGACGAGCAGCGCCAGCCGTTCGCGCCGAGCATCTGGACGCGCCCCGCGGGTTGGGCCGGTCGGCTGGAGCAGGCCTGGTTTGCCGGCGTGCACACGAACGTCGGCGGCGGCTACGACCCGGACGGGCTGGCGAACGAGGCGCTGCAGTGGATGGTCGAGAAGGCCGAGGGGGTGGGGCTCGAGTTCGACCGGCCGTTTGTCGCGAAATATCGGCCGTGCTTCAACTCGACGCTGCGCGACTCGATGCGTCCTTGGTACCAGGTGATGGGGGACTTCGTGCGGCCGATCGGCGCGCATCTCGCCGACGGCGAGATGGTGCATCAATCGGCGATCGATCGGTGGCAATACTTCGCCGAGTATCGGCCGAAGAATCTCGCGGCATTCTTGAACGGGGCCGGCGCGGGCGCGACGTACGCGCAAACGACGCGCATCGCGCGCGGGACACCGTGCTAGGCGCCGCGGCCGATCGGCGACCCGGCGCGCCCGGGCGGCGACAGGCGGGTCGCTAGCCGACCCGCTCCACCGCGCGCAACTGGCGCGCGCCGCCGGGTTCGAAGAACGACGCGAGCGTAATGTCCAGCTCACGGTCGGCCATCGAGGCGGTCGCGCGCACCAGGGTCGCGAGCTCGCGCTCGACATCGTCGCCGCGCACCGCTTCCGGATCGAACACGACGCTGCGAAAGACCTCGGCGAGCTTGATGCGCTCAGAGTCGCGCCGCAGCACCCAGCCGCTGCCCGCGATCTTGCACACCCAGCCGGCGCTCTCGAGCCGGTCGAGGAGCGGCTCGGTCGCCTCCCAGGAGAAGCCGAGCGAGCGCGACAGATCGCCGAGCGTGAGCACCCCGCCTTTCTGGTGGGCGCCGGCGAGGAGCTTCAGGAGCTTCACCGCGCCGACGAACTGGCTCGCGGGATCGCGGCCGAGGGAGAACCCGCGGGCGCGGAAGTTCGGCAGCGCTGCGGTGACGATGGCGCCCGAGAGCACCACCAGCCAGGAGACGTAGATCCACAGCAGGAAAATGGGCACGCTCGCGAACGTGCCGTACACCAGCCGATGGCTCGAGAAGTGCGCGATGAACTCGGCGAAGCCGATTTTCGTGGCCTCGAACGCGCAACCGGCGAGCAACCCGCCGACCGCCGCATCGGAGGCGAGCACTTGGCGGTTCGGGACGGTGCGGTACAGCAGCGCAAACGCGAGCGAGCTGAGCGCAATCGGGACCAGACGGAGGGCGATCGCGATGTAGTCCCGAAAGTCCTGCCCCAACCCGAGCGCGCCCAGCAGCTTGAGCAGCGACGAGCTCAGCGCGAGGCTCCCGCCGATCAGGATCGGCCCGACCGTCAACACCGCCCAGTAGATCAGCACGCGCGCGGCGACGGAGCGCGGCCGCTTGACCCGCCAGATGGTGTTGAACGTGCGGTCGATGGTGAAGGCGAGCATGATCGCGACGACCGCCAGGAACCCGACCCCGAACCCGGTGAGCCGCGCAGCGTTCTCGGAGAACTGCGGCAGGTAGACCGTGATCACCTGCGCGGCGGCATCCGGCACGAAGTTGGCGACGATGAACTGGCGCAGCGCCTGGGACAGCGAGGCGAACGCGGGGAACGCCGCGACCACCGTCAGCGCGACGGTCACGAGCGGCACCAACGCGAGCAGGGTGGTGAAGGCAAGGCTGCCCGCCACCTGAGCGCACCGATCCTCGCGGATGCGGCGCACGACGGAGCGCAAGAACTCCCATGCTGCCGGCGGCGTGGTCAAGGCGCGCTTGAATGCTCGGGACAGGCGCTGATTCATGGAGCTCACCCGAAGTGCCTGGGGGATAGACCGATACTACGCGGTCCATCCCGGCCGGCCGGGGCTCGGCGCGCCCCGGGTGAGGGGAAGTTCTCGTTTTCCGCCAAGCGGCGCCGCGAGCGCGTCTATGCTGCGCTCGCACAGCGCAAGAATAGCGACGAGCTATCAACAGCAGCGGCGCGGCGGCCCCCGGACGGCGCGCCGCAAGCCCGGCCGCCGTGACGCGCTACACGAGCGTCACGTTCTTCAGCGGTAGGCTGCGCACCGGCTTCCCGGTCGCGGCATAGATGGCGTTCAGAACGGCCGGCGTCACCACGCTGATGGTCGGCTCGCCGACCCCGCCCCAGAAGTCGTAGGTGGGGACGATCACCGTCTCCACCTTTGGCATCTCGGCGAGCCGCAAGATCCGGTAGTTGTGGAAGTTCGACTCCGCCACGCGCCCGTTCTCGATCGTGCACTCGCCGTAGAGCGCCGCGCTGAGACCGTAGGCCACCGAGCCTTCGACCTGCGCGGCGATCTGGTCGGGGTTCACCGCATGGCCGCAGTTGAGCGCGAGCACCATGCGCTGAACTTTCAGTACGCCGCGGTCGCTCACCGAGACCTCGGCGACGGCCGCCGAGTAGCTGCCGTACCCCATGAATTGCGCGATGCCGCGATGCACGCCGGCGGGCAGCGGCTGGCCCCAATTGCCCTTGTCCGCGGCCGCGTTCAAGACGGCGAGATGCTTTGGATGCTTGCTCATGAGGGCGCGGCGGAACTCGAGCGAGTCGGTTCCGGCCGCTCGGGCCACCTCCTCGATGAAGCACTCGATGTACACGGCATTCTGGTTGGTGTTGACGCCGCGCCACGGGCCGACCGGGACGTGGGTGTTGCGCATCGCATACTCGATGAGCAGGTTCGGCACGCTGTAGCCGAGCTGCGCGTCCCCGGGCTTTTCGGACCAGCCTTGGAGCTGCCGGTCGTCGTTGCCGCCGTTGGCCGCCGGCGGGTTCAGGTACGCGTTGATCGACTGGCCCGACAGACGAACCTGCAGCCCGACCAGCTTGCCCGCCTCGTCGAGGCCGGCGCTCAGCCGGCACTGCGAGATCGGCCGGTAGAAATCGTGCGCCATGTCCTCCTCGCGGCTCCAGATCAACTTGATCGGGACGCCCGGGAACTGCTTGGCGATGGCGACCGCCTGGTGGGTATAGTCCTGCGTGCCGCCGCGCCGGCCGAAGCCGCCGCCGAGATCGTGCCGGTGGACCTCGCATTTGGCGAGCGGCAGCCCCGCTTCCTCGGCCGCGGCCGCGAGCGAAGCATCCGCGCTTTGCGTCGGCACCCATATTTCGACCTTGTCGGCCGAGACTTTGGCGGTGCAGTTCATCGGCTCCATCGTCGCGTGCGCCAGGAACGGCGTGCTGTAGACGGCCTCGACTTTCTTCGCCGCGCCCGCGATCGCCTTCGGCGCGTCGCCTTCCCTGCGCCCGGCGTACGCCGCATCGGCCGCGAGCCCCTCCTTGAGACGCTCGGCGATGGTGGCGCTTGACTGGGACGCGCCGGAGCCTTCATCCCAGACGATCGGCAACGCTTGCAGCGCGGACTTGGCGCGCCACCACGTATCGGCGACGACGGCGACGGTCGAGTCGTTCACCTTGACTGCGCCGCGCACGCCCGGCAGCCCCGCGACTTTGGCCGCGTCGTAGCGCACGAGCTTCCCGCCGAACACCGGACAGGCCTTGACCGCGGCGTGCAGCATGCCCGGGAGCTTGAGATCGATCGCGTAGATCTTGCGCCCGTCGACTTTGTCGGCCGTGTCGAGCCGCTTCATCGGCTTGCCGGCGATCTGCCAGTCTTTCGGATCCTTGAGCTGGATGCTCTTCGGGTCCGGCGGCGTGAGCTGGGCGGCTGCCGCGGCGACCTTGCCGTAGGTCGTCGAGCGCTTGGAGGCCGCGTGCGTGATGACGCCGTTCGCCACGGTCACTTCGCCGACCGGAACGTGCCACTGATCGGCTGCTGCCTGCACGAGCATGATGCGCGCCGCCGCCCCGCCGCGCCGGACATAGTCCTGCGAGGCGCGGATGCCGCGGCTGCCGCCGGTGGCCGTCTCGCCCCAGACCCGGTCGCGGGCGAGGTTGCGGTCGGGAGCGATCGTCTCGGTTGCCACTTTCTTCCAGTCGCACTCGAGCTCCTCGGCGACCAGCTGCGCGAGGCCGGTGAGCGTGCCTTGCCCCATCTCCGAGCGCGCGATGCGGATCACGCAGACCTCGTCGGGCCGGACGACGACCCAGGCGTTGACCTCGGTGCCGGTAGCCGCCGCGCGCTGCGCCGCAGCCGATCCGATGCCGAACGGCAGGTTGAATCCGAGCGCCAGCCCGCCGCCTGCGGCGGCGGAGCCGACGATGAACTTGCGGCGCGAAGGGTTCATGGCTTTGCCGCCGATCGTGTTGTTCACGGTAGACCTCCTCGAGCCTAGACGCGGGACTTGCTCTTGACGGGCGCGGCGTCCGCGCCGGCGGCCATATCGGCTGCCGCCAAGTGCACGGCCGCCCGAATGCGCTGGTAGGTGCCGCACCGGCAGATGTTGGTCATCGCCTGGTCGATGTCGGCGTCGGTCGGCTCGGGGGTCTTCTTGAGCAGCGCCGCGGCCGCCATAATCTGCCCCGACTGACAGTAGCCGCATTGCGGCACGTCGAGCGCCACCCAGGCTTTCTGCACCGGATGCGAGGCGGTGGCCGACAGGCCCTCGATGGTGACGATCCGGTCGGTGGCCTTCAGCGTTCCGACCGGGATCGAACAGGATCGGACCACCGCGCCGTTCAAGTGCACGGAGCAGGCGCCGCACTGCGCGACGCCGCAGCCATATTTGGTGCCGGTAAGGCCCACCTGCTCGCGGATGACCCACAGCAGCGGCGTGTCGGCCGCCACCTGCACGTTACGGACTTTGCCATTGATGTTGAGCTGTGCCATGGACATCCCCTTCGATTGGCCCGGACGGCGAATTCTATCCGCGAAAACTTCTCGGTGGCTTGACGGGAGGCCGGATGCAGCAGTCTCGACCGCGACGCCCTAGCCGCGGCGAAGCTTAGCGCATCGGGCGGCGCGCAGCGGGACCGCGCGCGGGCGGCTCCGCAATCGCCGGGCCTAACCGATCGCAGCGTGAACTTTGGATGAAGAGCGGCGCGTGCCGGCGACGCGCGGGAGCGAGATCGACATGGCGGGCCGGCGACGATCCCGAAGTGCGGAGCCGGCTCCTGAAACGGAAACGCCAGGGCGGCGAACTGCGCCGGCCAAGGGCCGGCGCGGTTCGGCCGAGGAACTACTCAGGGCTCGATTTTCCCGCGTATTTCTCCGCCCTTGTTGGCCGCGGTGTGGACGTTCACGTAGGTATTGCCCGCCTTGTAAGCGGCATATTGCGCGTCGGTCATCTTCGCGCCGACCGGAACGGACCACTCGCCGCTGCTGCCTTTGGTGAGCGGAATGGCCACCGGACCGTTCGTGCCCGGCGCGCCGATGTGGATATGGGCCGCCATGCCGTCGACGCCGGTAGTCTTGACCATGCCGCTCACCGACTTGTCGTCACTCACCTTGATAGTACCCTTGCCCGTCGCGTCGGTCTTGACCGGCGGTACTTCTTGGCCGCCGTCCAGCTTGACGTTGTCCGTGGTGAACATGGCCTTCGTCGAATCCCACGCCGAATCCATCGTTTCACACCCGGCGAGGGCCAGCGCGGCGGCGGCAATCACAATGGGAATCGACCTGCGGTAGATCGTTGACGATTTCATCGTCCGGTCCTCCTGTGGAGTGTCGTCATTGGGTAGGAAGCGCAAGAATAAAGGGTAGAACCAGTCCAACCGTACCACACACGGCCCGATCCAGCTCGAAACGGGCTCGAGCACTCGAGCGGCGTCTCAAGATGGAGGCCGTGCCAGGTGCAATCGTAGCCCGATATCGGCGTACCGTGCAGCGGGCCCGCGCCCATGACAGCATATGCTACGACGCTTCCGGCCGCTTCGCACGAGCTGGGTGTTGGACCGTTCGTCGCGGCTAGCCCACCTGGCCTCTTAGGGTACAGGGCGTGTCGGCCATGGTCGCTCAGCCCTTCGTGCTCCAGAGCGAGTTGCCCCATCAGCGCTATCTCAAGACCATTCGCGGATACATCGCCGAATGCGATCGACGTGACGCCGATCGGGCAGTACGTGCCTACATCCGCAGCAGCCGCTGCGCGTTGCCGCTCAGGATTTTCCGCTTGTCCTCGGGGGCGAGCTGCACGTGTTCCATCCACCGCGTGCCGGGAACGTTGGGCACGAACGGCCAGTCCACCGAGAACAGGATCCGATCCGCGCCCATCTCCATGATGCAGCACAGGAGGGCGGGCGTAGAGAAATTCCCGCTCGTCGTGATCCAGAAGTGCTCGCAAAAGGTGTCGCGGAACGCGCTCGGGCGCGCCGCCCCGCGATCGAGCGCCATGTCGATGCGCCACAGCGAAAACGGCAGCGATTCGCCGAGGTGCCCGAGGATGACCCGCGCGCGCGGGTAGGCGTCGAACACGCCGGACAGCACGAGCCGCACGCCCTGGGTGGCGGTCTCCACCGTGTAACCCCACGCCGCGGTGAGCAGCTGCGGAAACTGCTTCAGGTAATCCTGGTAGTACGCCTCGACGACGGCGGGATGCGGCGCCGAGGGATGCACGTAGAGCGGCACATCCAGCGCCTGCGCGCGCTCGAAAATCGGCCAGAAGCGCCGGTCGTCGAAAAAGACGCCGTTGGTCGGCCCGTGCACCATCGCGCCCTTGAAGCCGAGCTTGGTGACCGCGCGCTCTAGCTCGTCTGCGGCGGCGACCGGATTCGCCGTCGGCAGCGCGGCAAACCCCGCGAAGCGGTCGGGATGCGCGCGCACCGCCTCGTGCAGCCGGTCGTTCGCGCGCCGCGCGAGCGGCACGGCGGTCTCGGCATCGATCCGCTGCGTCGACGGCGCGGCGTGGGAGATGACTTGCACGTCGATGCCGGCCTCGTCCATTTCCTTCAGGCGGAGCGCGCCCAAATCGTCCAGCCGCTGCCGTAGCGCCGGCTGGTGGCCGTCCTTGGGGCCGAAATGCTGCGCGACCTCGGCGTCCCAGTAGTGCTCTTCGAGCGCAATCACGAACGGTTTGTCGGCGGTTGGCACGGGAATAGCTGCTCCAGTTGTTCAGGATGCCGCGGGCGGAACTCTAGCAGTTGAGCGCGCGCGCTGTCAGCCCGGCCGGGGCGCCAATAGGAAAGGCGGAAGGTGCGGGTTGGGCTCGCGCCTTTCACGCAGCCGTCACGCCATGGTCATCTGCGCGCAACGGCGCGCGGGCCTAATGGCGCGGTGGGCACTGCCCAAAAACGAGCGACCAACCGACAGGAGGAAGGATCATGGGCCGATTGCGTACCCTGCTCGACATCGCCGCGCTGCTGTTCGGCATCGCGTTCCTCACCGGCGCGCCCGATGCCGCGCAGGCGCTCTGCGCGCTGCAATCCGCGGACGGGCGCATCAAGCACGTGGTCCATATCCAGTTCGACAATGTGCACTTCCTGCGCGACAACCCGAATGTGCCGTCGGACCTGGAGCTGATGCCGCAACTGCTCAATTTCCTGATCGACGACGGCACGATCAGCGCGAATCACCATACGCCGCTCATCTCGCATACGGCGACGGACATCCTTACCATCCTGACCGGCGTCTACGGCGATCGCATGGGCGTCCCGGTGGCGAACAGCTACGGCTTCTTCCGCGCCGATGGGTCGATCGGTTTCTCGAGCTCGTTCCTCTACTGGACCACGCCGAGCAACGGGACCCTGGCCGCCGGCGATGGCCAGCCCAATATGCTGGACGAGCATCGCAAGACCATGCCGGCGCCGTGGGTGCCGTTCACCCGCGCGGGCTGCGATGTCGGTGCGTTCTCGATCGCCAACATGGAGTTCGAAACCGTCCCGAACGACGTCATCAATGTGTTCGGCGCAGCATCGCCCGAAGGCATCGAAGCGAGCAACCCCGCCTTGCGGGACAAGGCCAATGCCGATTTCCTCGGCATCGCCGTCCATTGCGCGCAGCACAGCCCGTTGTGCGCCGACCCGACCCACGCGCGGCCCGATCTGCTGCCCGATGAGCCCGGCGGGTACGCCGGCTTCAGCGCGCTGTTCGGCAATCTGCACGTGCAGCCGATGATCTCGCCGGGCGAGCCGGTGAAGGACCTCGACGGCAACGTCCTGCAGACGACCCAGGGCAACGTCGGTTTCCCCAACATCTTCAATCCGCTCGCGACCCAATCGCTCGGCTATGCGGCGACGATGCTTGAGGCCGGTGTCCCGGTCGTCTACCTCTACATCGCCGACGCGCACGATTCGCACGCCAGCGGCCCGGCCCGCGCCTTCGGTCCAGGCGAGGCCGCCTATGTCGCCCAGCTGCAGGCCTATGACGCGGCGTTCGGTAAATTCTTCGTCCGGCTCGCGGCGGCCGGCATCACCAAAGACAACACGCTCTTCATCGTCACGCCCGACGAAAACGACCATTTCGCCGGGGGCCCGCCGAGCCCGGCCGACTGCGACGGCGTCCATGTGCCCTGCACCTACGCGAAGATCGGCGAGATCGACGCGCTGCTCAATCGCCTGCTCATCACCCAGCGCGGCAACACGACGCTGTTCAGCGTCCACAACGACGACGCGCCGACGGTCTACATCAACGGCAATCCGGGACCGACGGATCCGATCACGCGGACCTTGGAGCAGGACCTGAGCAAGCTCACCGCGGTGAGCCCGATCACCGGCAACACCGACCTGCTGACGGCGTTCCTCGCCGATCGGGCCGAGATGAAGATCCTGCACATGGTCACCGCGAGTCCGGCGCGCACGCCGAGCTTCACCCTGTTCGGCGACCCCGATTATTTCTTCCTGAACGGCAGCGCCACCAACTGCTCGCTCCCGCCGGCCTGCATCGACGAGGCGCCGGGCTTTGCCTGGAATCACGGCGACGTGCAGAAGGACATCACGCGCACCTGGATGGGGATGGTCGGGCCCGGGGTGCGGCGGCAAGGCGTGGACAGCCAAGTGTTCTCGGATCACACCGATGTCCGGCCGACCATGCTCGCGCTCGTCGGACTGACCGACAGCTACATCCACGACGGTCGCGTGCTGGTCGAGAAGCTCGACCATTCTGCGCTCCCGGAAGCGCTGCGCCGGCACCGCGAAGCGTTCGTCGAGCTCGCGGCGGTCTACAAGCAGCTCAACGCGCCGCTCGGCTCGGTCGGCGTCAACAGCCTCGTGCTGGCGACCCGATCGATCACGAGCGACGATGCGACCTACGGGCGATTCCTCAGCACGATCGGCACTTTCACCGCCGCGCGCGATGCGCTGGCGACGCAGATCAAGTCGCTCCTCGACGGCGCGGCCTTCCACGGCCAACGGATCGACGAAGATCAGGCGGAGACGCTGATTCGGCGCGCGCGCTGGTTGATTGACGAGGTGGAAGACTTTGCGGCGGCCCGGGGTCGATTCCACTAGGCTCGCAATGGCGGGCGAAATGGCGTGCAACCGGACGCCAGCGGGCGAGGTTCACCCGCGCCTGCGGGTCCGCCAGGGGCGCACCCGCGCCGAGCCGCGACCGGCGTGTCGGGCACATGGGGGTCGTGCCCGGGTCGGACGATCCTCATCCACGGGCCGGAACCGGTGCTGGTAGACCTCTATCTACACGAAGGCTCGATCGAGGCTCGCGAGCAGGCGGCAAACATCGACGAGGCGATCGATTTCCTGGAGATCGTCTGGTCGCTCGGCTGGCGCGCGGTCGATGTGACGCTGTTGCGCGAGGGGTTTGGCGTCGCCTCCTTCCAGGGAACGATCGAGGGCGCGATCGAGATGCTTCGGGGGCAGGTTTTCCCCGACGAAGCCGCGATGCTGCGCTGAGCGGCACGGCAGTCAGCCCGCGCCGTGCCGCTGAGGACGGCGGCACGCCTCTGGCGAGCTGCGCCGCGGTGCGTCCGCTCCGCGCGGGAACTAAGTGGGATCGTTGCCGTTCGCGACCGGAGACGACCGCGACGACACAAATCCTTTACCAGGCCGCAACAAATTCGCAGCGGGCGCGTCATCTCGAGGCGCTAGGCTGCTCCCCGCTGTCACCCAAAATGCGGAGGAAAAGCATGCTCTCGAACACGGCCCGGCAGGGCGCACTGCGTTTCCGCTTCGCGCTCGGCACCTCGCTCATCGCCCTGTTGGGGACAGCCCTTGCCCCGGTCGGCGTGGGCGCCGATTCCGGCATGGCGGCAGATCCCGAGAAGACTGCCACCCCGATCAAGCACGTGATCGTCATCATCGGCGAGAACCGTACCTTCGATCACCTGTTCGGCCTCTACCGGGCGAAACCCGGCCAAACGGTCTCCAATCTCCGGTCCAAGGGGATTCTGAATGCGGACGGGACGCCCGGGCCGAACTTCGCGCGGGCCGCGCAGTTCACGGTCCCGCCCCAGGCGAACTACTACATCAGCGCGCCCAGCAAGGCACCCTACGCAGTGCTGCCCCCGCCCACCCTCAACGGGACGCCGAAGGCGCAAAGCGACACCGCGCCGCCGTTCAAGTCGCTCGCACTCGTTGCCGCCATCGAGCCGGCCCTGGAACCGGCCGATCTGATCCTGCTCACGACTGGGCTTCAGCGGCCTCGCGAGCACGACGGGCGTCGACACGCGCGTCCTCAACGGCACGGTCCTGCCGAACGGGCCGTTTCAGCTGACTTGGCCCGGGCTCCCGTACGACGCCTACACCGGCGACACGATCCATCGCTTCTATCAGATGTGGCAGCAGTCAGACTGCAGCGTGCAGCACGCGCGGCGGGCCAATCCCGCCGGCTGCCTCCATGACCTCTTCCCCTTCGTCAATACGACCTTCACGACGGCGGACGCAGGGGGCGGCAATTCGATGGCGGTCTACAACGTCAACGACGGGGATGCCCCGTTCCTGAAGCAGCTCGCCGACGAATTCACCCTGAGCGACAACTTCCACCAAGCGTTCATGGGCGGCACCGGCGCGAACCACGTCATGCTCGGCACCGCCGATGCGATTTACTGGGGCGACGGCAAGGGGAACGCGACTGCGCCGCCAGCAGCGGTCCCGCTCGCGAATCCCAATCCTAGGCCGGGGACGAACAACGTCTATGCGGTGGATGGGAACTGGAGCAACTGCTCCGATCCGCTCCAGCCGGGCGTCGGGCCGATCGTCGCCTACCTGCGGTCGCTGCCATATGACGCAAGGCCGAACTGTGCGCAGGGCCATGTCTACATGCTGAACAACACCAGCCCGGGCTTCCTGCCGAACGGCCAGCTCAACCCGAGCGTGAACGCCGTGCCGCCGTCCGGCCTGCGCACCATCGGCGACGCGCTGCTCGAGAAGAACGTCTCCTGGGCCTACTACGGCGGTGCGTTCAACGCCGCCGTGAACCTCGCCAACGGCTCGAAGAATCCGCTGGACGGCGTGGGCCTAGCGTACTGCCAGATCTGCAACCCGTTCCAGTACGTCTCCTCGATCATGGGCAACGCGGCGGTGCGCGCGGCGCACATCAAGGATGTCGTGGATCTCTTCAGCGCGATCCAGGGCGACACGCTGCCGGCGGTGTCGTTCGTCAAACCCGACGGGTTGCTGGACGGCCATCCCGCCACCTTGAAGGTTGACCTCCTCGAAGCGATGGTGAAGGACATCCTCGATCGGGTCCAAGGCAAGCCGGCGCTGGAGGCCGAGACGGCCGTATTCATCGTCTTCGATGAAGGCGGAGGCTACTGGGACTCGGGGTTCGTCCAACCGGTCGACTTCTTCGGCGACGGGACGCGCATCCCGTTCATCGTGGTTTCGCCCTACTCCAAGGGCGGTCGAGTGGTTCACACCTACTACGATCACGTCTCGATAGCGAAATTCATCGAGCGCAACTGGCGCTTGAAGCCGCTCACCGATCGCAGCCGCGACAACCTGCCGAACCCGATTGCGCGGGAGGACGACCCCTACGTGCCGCGCAACATGCCGGCGATCGGGGACTTGATGGAGATGTTCCGCTTTGACGCCGATGAGGACCGCGCCGAGGGCGACCGCGACCGGGACGATCGGGATCGCCGTTAGCGGCAGTTGCCGCGGAACGCGAGGGGCCCCCCGGCCAATCTCGACGCCCCGGGCGCGTGCCGCGGCGCCTACGGCGGCCAGACGGGCTGATTCCGCCGTCCTTACCACGGCGGTCGAGCGGTGTCCGATTTCCGGGCGAGGTGCTGCGACGCGGCCGGGGCAGACGATCCTGAACCGCGCCTTCAGTCGACCACCACCGTCTCGCCGGCGCGCACCCGGTCGCCGGGCCGCACGCGGACGGTCATGCCGTCGCGCCACGGCACGACGAGGTCGACCTGCGAGCCGATGCGGATCATGCCGAAGATTGCGCCCTTCTGGACGGTGTCGCCCGGCTTCACGTAGCTATCGACCCCGGCCACGGTCTTCGCCGCAATCTGCACGACGTAGCAGGGAACGGGCGCGCCGCCCAGCGCACCGTTGATCTTGGTCACGGTCCGCTCGTTCTGCACGATGTGCGCGGCCCCCTCGTAGTAGGGCTCGCGCCGCGCCAGCACGCGCCAGTGCATCGGGCCCATGTGCGCGTTGCGCCCGCGCCCGGGATGGTGGTGCACGAACTCGACCGTACCCGCGAGCGGGGCGCGGTTGTAGTGCACGTCGAACGGGCTCATGAACACGCCGATCAGGAGCTTGGGCAGCACCGCATCCTCGCGCACGATGTCGGACAGGCGCGCGGCGAGGCCCTGCTTGATGTGGATCACATCCGCGTCGGCGGCGAGCTTCTTCACGTAGACCACGGTGCCGTCCGCCGCGGCCACCAAGCCCTCGCCCGCGGGCGCGGCGCGGGGCGGGTTGCGCCAAAACCAGACGTAGCGCCAGAATAGGTACGCCGCGCCGGCGACCAGCGCGACGCCTAGCCCGGCGAGGGCGGCGCCAGGAATTTCCACGCGTCCTCCTCCAGCACACGCACGATCGCGACGCCCGACGAGAACGGGAAATCGACGAGCTCGAAGAGCGAGCGCTCGCGCTTCACCGCCTTCAGCCAGCGCCTGACGCCCGCGTGACGTACCAGCTCGCGCACGTAGATGTTGGTGTCGTGAAGGAGGAGGTAGGTGTTTTTGTGCGCTTGCCTGAGCGTCGAGACGAAGTCCTGCCGCACGTCGTCGTAGGCATGGCTGCCGTCGATGAACGCGAGGTCGATCTCCGGCAGCCCGAGCTCGCCGTAGTGCGCGAAGAACTCGTCGCTGCGCAGCCGGTAGTGCGTGAGCAGCTGCGCGACGCCGAAACGCGCGAAGTGCTGCGCGACCTTCTGCGGATCGTCCCACTGCGCCGTGCCGCCCACGGTCTTGAACGGGCCGTCGGTGAGTACCGAGTACGAAGGATCGACGAAACTGAGTTGCCCCCGCGCGTTGTCCTTGAGCGCGAGCGCGAGGCACACCACGCTGAAGCCGAACCCCGACCCGATGACGAGCACGTGCTTCGGGCGCAGTGCGCGCGCGAGGGCGTAGTAGAGGAAACCGAAGCCGAGGTTGAGATTGTCAGGCGCCTCGTGGTGCCCGAGCGGCTTCGCGTCGCGGAAGATCGTCCAGATGAGCTCCGGAGTGAGGCTGAATCCCGCCGCGCCCGCATCCAGTCGGGCGCCGGGCCAGGGTCTGAGACTCGATGTCGCCATCGCACTCCTTGTTGTGGCGGGCACGGCGGCAACGCTACACTGCTTTCGTGACGGTAATATTTCCGTCACGGGCCGCGCCACGGTGCGGCGGTCAAAGTCGCCCGAGTCGGACGGCCGGATCGGCAGGCCGCCCGCGGGCGCGCGGGTTTTTGCAGCCACCGAGCGCCGTGCGGACGCGAGGCGGCGATTCAATAGAATGGCGTGGCGGGCGTTCGGCCGCGAACCGGCGGTCCGAGGGAGGAAGATGATCGCACGCAAGCAATTGGGCATCGCGGTCGTGGGCGCCGCGCCCATCGGCGCGCAATGCCATTCCGGCGACGACTTCGAGGTCATCTCGCGCCCCGAAGTGGGCGCGGTGATCGTGTCCACCGCCGCGGGCGAGCACGTCCTGCCGGTCGTCCAGGCGCTCGAACTGGACAAAGCGGTGCCGGTGGAGCGACATCGACACGGGGAGTAACGCAATGAGAGACAAGCTGTTCGAGCGGGGCCTCAAACTACGCAAGCAGGTGCTGGGCGCGGCGTATGTCGAGAAGCAGTTCCAGGATGCCGACGAGTTCTCGCTGCCGATGCAGATGCTCGCGACCAAATCGGCATGGGGCATGGTGTGGGCGCGCCCGGGGCTGCCGCGCAAGGTGCGCAGCATGCTGAACATCGCGTTTCTGGTCGCGCAGGGCAGGGCGGACGAGCTCGCGTTGCACCTCGACGGCGCGCGCCGCAACGGCGTGACCAAAAAGGAGATCGGCGAGATCCTGCTGCAGTCGGCGATCTACTGCGGCTATCCGGCCGCGCTGGGCGGCTTCCGGACCGCCCGCGAGTACTTCGCCAAGCACGAGCGGCCGGCCAAGCGGCGGCGAAGGTGACGCCGGCATCCGGCGCGAGGCGGGAGGGGTGGCGCGCGAGGCGACGCGCTGCCGCGGCATTGCTCGCCGGCGCCCTCGCGGCCGTGGCGCCGGTGGCCGCGGGTGCGGAGGCCTATCCGGCCAAGCCGATCCGCTTCGTCGTGGCGTTCCCGCCGGGCAAGCTGCCCTTCGATCCGATCAAGGATCTCGCGCCGTAACCCTGGCCGCGTTCACCCCCAACGTCCTGGTCGTGCACCCGTCGCTGCCGGCTGGGACGGTGAAGGAGTTGATCGCGCTGGCAAAGGCGAGGCCGGGCGAGATCAACTTCGTCTCCTCGGGGTACGGCACGCCGGCGCATCTGGCGGGCGAGTTGTTCAACTCGATGGCCGGCGTGAGGCTCGTCCACGTGCCTTACAAGGGCGCCGCCCCAGCGCTTGCGGATCTGCTCGGCGGGCAGGTGCAGGTCATGTTCTCCACCATGCCGCCGGCGCTGCCGCACCTCAAAGACGGGAAGCTCCGCGCGCTCGCGGTGACGAGCCTGCGGCGCTCGCCGGCGACGCCGGACCTGCCGACGGTGGACGAGGCGTCGCTCCCGGGCTTCGACGGGAATACCTGACACGGCGTGGTGGTGCCCGCGGGCACGCCGGCGCCGAATCATCGCCCGGCTCAACCGCGAGATCGTGGCGATCCTGCATTCGCCCGCGGTCGTGGCGCGCCTGTCGAGCCAGGGCGCGGAGCCCGTCGGCAGCACGCCGGAGGAGTTTGCCGCCTACATCAAGGCGGAATCGGTCAAGTGGGCGAAGGTCGCCAAAGAGTCGGGCGCGAAGGTGGAGTGACGCGGCCCGCGCCCCGAGCCGATTGGGCGAGGGTCAGTTCCGCGGCTCGCCGGCGACGACGTACGCCCACAGCGCTTCGATGTCATCGGGCTTGAAGAGGTCGCCCCACGGCGGCATGTTGCGGATGCCGTTCGTCACCGAATCGACGAAGCGCGCGTGCTCCGTGCGCGGGAAGGTATGGAGATCGATCGCCCACTGCGGGTTCGCCATGTGCGCTCCGTGACAGGTCGCGCAGTTCCGGGCGAAGAGGTCCGCGCCCCGCTTGATCTGCTCCGGCGGGAACTGCTTCACCGCGGCGTCCTGGGCGAGCGCGCTCGCACCGGCCAGCGCGAGGCCGAGGCCGCAGGCCGCGAGCACTCTCATTCGCTTCGCGCTCGCCCGTTCAGTCGGGCATCAAGGCAAACGTCCATACCGAGCCGCCGACCGGCACCGATTGCGCGGCATAGCGTTTGGGGAGGCTGCCGCCGAGACCCGACAGCACGGTCACGTATTGCCGGCCCCGGTGGGTGTAGGTGATCGGCGGCGCATTGATGCTCGAGCCGGTCTTGAACTGCCACAGCGTGGCGCCGTTCGCGTCGTCGAGGGCGATGACTTCACCGGTCAGCTTGCCGGTGAACAGCAACCCGCCGTCGGTCGCCAGCACGCCGGCCGAGTTGACCATGTCGGTGATCGGCACTTGCCAGGCGACCTTGCCGGTCAGCGGCTCGATCGCCATGTGGTAGCCCACCGGGTCACCCGGCTTGGGCGGGCCGAAGCTCGTCTCGACTTGCGTGTAGCCGGCGCCCAGTATGAACTCCGACTGCACGAACTTGATGAGGCGCGATATGTTCCACGAGTTGACGTACACGAGCCCGGTCTTCGGATTGAACGCGACGAGCGACGCGTTGGTGCCGCGGGACGGCCACACCTCGACCGTCTCGCCGGCGTTCGCGCGCTGGAGGAGGTCGGTGAGAGCCGGTCGGCCGGTGGCCAGGTCGATGTGCGAGGCCCAGTTGACCTTCACGAACGGATTGGCCGCGATTAGCTTGCCGGTCGCGCGGTCCAGCACGTAGAGGAAGCCGTTCTTGTTGGCGTTGATCAGCACCTTCTGCATCCGGCCGTTGACCGGCAGGTCGGCGAGTACGCTTTCGGCCGTGGCGTCGAAGTCATAACTGTCATTCGGCGTGTACTGGTAGTGCCATACCCGTTCGCCGGTTTTGGGCCGGATCGCGAGCACGCTCGCCGTGTACAGGCTGTCGCCGCCGGAGCGATAGCGGGGGTTGTAGGGCTCGGCGTTGCCGGTGCCCCAGTACACGAGGTCGAGTTGGGGGTCGTAGCTGCCGTTTTGCCAGGTCGCCCCGCCGCCGTACCGCCAGGCCTCGGCGGTGGCCGGAGGCCAGGTCTCCGAGCCCGGCTCACCCGGCGCGGGCACGGTGTAGAGGCGCCACAGTTTCTTCCCGGTGTCGGGATCCCAGCCGTCCAGGAAGCCGCGCGTCGTGCGGTCCCCGCCCGCCATCCCGGCAATCAGCACGCCGTTCGCGACGAGCGGCGCACTGATGCCGGTGTAGCCCTCTTTCCATTCGGCAAACTTCTGCTTCCACAGCTCCTTGCCGGTCTGCATGTCGAGCGCGAGCACATGCGCGTCCAGCGTCTCGCGAAAGAGCTTGCCGTTATAGATGGTCGCCGCGCCGCGCACGATCGCGCCGGAGTTCACCACCCGCAGCACCGCGCGGTCGTATTGGACCGGCGTACGCCAGATCTGCCGGCCGGTCGCAACGTCGAGGGCGAAGGTCCAATTGCCGTTCACCACGTACATGACGCCGTTGTAGATCGTCGGCTGCGCCATTTCACCCATGTCGCTGCTCAAGCTCGTGCTCCAAATCGGCACCAGGCGCTTGACGTTGGACTTGTTGATCTGCTTGAGCGGGCTGTACATCTTCAGGTCGTAGCCCATGCCGAACGTGGTGACGTTCTCGGTGTTGTGGCCGTCGCTCAGGAGCTCTTCGGCCGTTTGGGCGAATCCGACCCCGCACCAGGCGCACAGCAGCGCCGCGAGTACTTGCTTCATGACTCCCCCTTGGTTGGACCGGCCGCGCGCGAAGTGGCCAGCACGAAAGCGGATGATACGGAAAGCCCGCGCGCCCCGTCGCGTTGCGCGCGTCCGATGCGTGTCGCCGACGGGGGCGAGGCAGCGCTCGAATCGACCGCGGTGCCCGATGAAGCGCCCGCCCGCCGATGGCCGGAAACCAGCGTCCCGCCGCGAGTCGCCGCCAATCGATACGGCGGCTTCTTGATCAGGGCCGCCTGGGGCGGCGTTTTGCGGCCGGTCGAGCGGTTGGCGTCAGCCACTGCTCGCGCTGATCGCGCAAGTAGGGACGGTCAATGTGCTCGGCGAAGGCGTCGATGTCTCGAGCGGACACGCCGGCCGCGGCGAAGTGCGCCTTCCAGTTCGCCACGGCGTCCGCGACGTGTCGCACTTGCGCATGCGCTTGCGCCGCAGTGAGGCCGAACGCCGCGACCTCGGACAGCGCGTTCTCGATGCTCGACTCGGCTTGTTGTCCGCCGACGCGAAACTGCTGCTGGCCGAGCGCCTGGCCAGACGGGACGACGTCGTAGGCCGGCGACAGCTCGTACTGCCCGTTGTCGCGCAGCAGCAGCGCATGATTTTTTTCGTGGTCGTCGGTGTTGTCGATCAGGATGTTGAAGACCATCCGCCGAAAGAGCTCGGCGCAATGGTCCCGCTGCAGTTCGACGACGCCCCGCCGGCGCAGGAGCAGCGCCAAGTCGGGATACCCGAGCTCCGACGCCGCGGCGCGGAGCGCCACGTTGGCTGACAGCGCATGGACCCGCCGGCCGCCCGCACGGTCGAAGCGGAGAATGCCCACGGCGTGCCCGGCAGCGAGCGGGATAGCGAAGGTCGCCGCGGTGCGAATATCGGCCTGGCGCGCAAGCGTCATCGTCGCGTGCTCGACGATGGGGGTATCGAACGGGTCGCCGTCGTCGGAGAATTTGACCACCCATTCCCGACCATCGAGCGTGAACAATGCTTTTGGGCGCGCGCCGCCGAGCGTGACCCCAGGCGAAACCAGGCGTTTCAGGTTGGCCGGAATCGGCTCGCCGGCCATGACCTTCCGGACGAGCTCGTGGATCGTCGCGACGTCGCCGACGCTCGGCAACGGCCCGAGCGTGCGCGGCAGGTATTGATCGGGGGACACGGAGACACCGAGGGCGCCGAAGCGGTCATCCCCCGCAAAGTAGAGATATTCGAGCGTTGACAGCCGCGGCGGCTTGTCGAGAAACCGGATCACGCGCTCCCCCCAGCGATCGGGACGCGCATCGTCGACCGCACCGGCCGCGTCGTCCTGCACCACTGGGAAGTACTCGCCTGTGCGCAGCGGGAGGTCTTCGCTCAACGGGAATCCGCGCGCCAGCCACTCCTCGCCGTAGGTGAGTGACACGCCGCGCGGGTGGTGGGTCGTGCGCTGCACGTAGCGCAGAGCGCCGACGTAGCTCGGTTGCCGCGGATCCGAAACCCACCACAGGTACAGCTCGTCGGTCGGTCGGTAGCGCGCGGTCCGTTCGGTGGCGACCATGTCGGGACTCACCGCTTGGGTGGCTTAGCGGGCGCGGGCGGGGACGGGGACGACAGCCGCTTGTCGATCGACGCCTGCGACCGAACCGAGCGCTTTTTGGCGTCGCGGATGTTCATTTCGAGCGCGCCACGGTCGAGCGCCGGATCGGCGACGTCGGGCAAAGCCCCAGCCCGCCCCATCAGCCAGAGAGCGGTCGCATAGGTGCCGATCGCAACGCCCGGACCACCGTGTTCCAGGCGGATGAGAGTCGGTATGGACACCCCTAGGCGTTGCGCCCACGCGTGCTGGGTCTCGCGCCGGCGCTGGCGCGCCAGGCCGAGGTTTTCACCGAGCTGCCGCAATGCCTTGCGCACTTCGGGCGGCAACGAGGCGAGGGCGATCGACTGCTTTGACATAATATAAAGTTAATCATGTTGGCCTATTTTGTCAAGTTTATGTTATTCGAAAGCGTCGGGACTTGGCTGGCTGGGCCGGGGCTACCGCCGCTCCTGCGGCGCAGGGGTCGCCGGGTGAACCCTGTGCTCGCGGCGGGAACTTCTACTTAGCGGGCGTAGGGGGCGGAAACGGCCTATGGCGCGAAAGGAACTCCGGCCTGATTGGAAGGCCGCGCGTCGCCGCGCGGTGCGCCGAGGCGTCAGCCGCCGCGGGCGGCGATCATGCCGCGGTCGATCACGAACACCCGATCGACCATGCTCTCGGAGTGCTGGAGATCGGACTCGGACAGGAGCACCGATCTACCTTCGCCCTTGAGGTTGTGAATCACCTCCACCAGCCGCCGGGCGAGCGCTGGTGCGACGCCTTCGAACGGCTCGTCGAGCAGCAGCAGCCGGGTGCCGGCCATCAGTGCGCGGCCCAGAGCAGCGAGCTTCTGCTGGCCGCCGGAGAGCTGCAGCCCACGGCGCGGCGCGACTTCGCGCAACTCCGGCACCAGGGCGTAGACGCGCTGCAGCCGTTCTCCGGCGTCCGCCGCTTTGATCGCCCACGCCGGCACCAGCAGGTTCTCCTCGACGGTCAAGTTGGGCACCAGGCGCCGGTCCTCAGGCATGTAGCCGATGCCGAGCGCGCTGCGCCCGTGCACCGGGAGCTGCTCCAGATCGATGTTATCGAGATCGATCGACCCCGACTGCACCCGGAGGATTCCCATGATGCTTTTCATGAGCGTTGTCTTACCGGCGCCATTGCGGCCGATGAGGCCCGCCATCATGCCGGTCGGCAACTCGAGCGACGCGCCGCGCAGCACCTGCACCGACTGGATCGCGACCTCGATGTTGCGCACCCTAAGCATGCGGCGGTCGGGCTCGGTTCTCGTCCATGCGGCGCAGCTCGCCGCCGACGACGTATTTCTGCACCTCCGGCGCGGCGAGCGCGGCGGCCGGCGGTCCGTCCGCGATGATCGCGCCGTCGTAGAACGCGAGCACGCGCTCGGCGAACCGGCTCACGACCTCCATGTCGTGCTCGACAAACAGCACGGTGGCGCGCTCGGCGCGCACGGCGCTCATGACGATCTCCATGATCCCGAACTTCTCCTCGACCGACACCCCGCTGGTGGGTTCGTCGAGGAGCAGGACCTTCGGCTTCGCGATCATGGTCAGGGCGATGTCGAGCAGTTTCCGCAGCCCGCCCGGCAGGGCTTGCGCGGCGCGGTCGCGGTAGCGGGTGAGGCCGAACCGCTCGAGCAGGTGATCGGCCACGTCGGCCGCGCTCGCGTCGTAGCCCGGCACCTTCGGTACACCGCGCTGGAAGAAGCCGCCCCGGCCTGCGTTGCGCAGCACCACACCGAGACCGATCGAGACGTTCTCGAACACGGTGAGCGAGTTATAGAGCTGCGGGATTTGGAACGACCGGCAGATCCCGAGGCGCGTGATTGCCCGCGGTGCGAGCGCGGTGACGTTGCGGCCCGCATAGTGGATGCTGCCGAGGTCGGGCTTCAGGTAGCCGGTGATCAGGTTGAGAAACGTGGTCTTGCCGGCGCCGTTGGTCCCGATCAGCCCGACCACCGACTCCTGCTCGATCGCGGCACTGATGCGCCGCGCCGCGACGACTGCGCCGAAGCGCTTGTCGAGGTCCCTCGCCTCGAGGATGGTCGCCATCTCAGGCCCGTTGCCGGCGGGTGAAGACCGACCACAGCCCGTTCGGTAGGAACACGATCACGAGGAGCAGGGCGGTGCCGAGCACCATCTGCCAGGTGTTCGGCGAGAGGTCGAAGGCGAAGCTCTGGACGGCGTAGAACATGATCGCGCCGAGGAAGGGCGCGATCACGCTGCCGGTGCCGCCGAGGATCGTGACGAAGATGAATTCGCCAGAGGTTGTCCAGTAGGCCATCTCCGGGTCGATATGCCCGACCGCCGCGGCGACGAACGCGCCGCCGAGGCCGGCGAGGGCGCCGGCCACGACATAGTTCACGTGGATCGCGTAGCGAGCGGACGCACCCATGTACTCCACCCGAATCTCGTTGTCCTTGATCGCCGGGGCGAGCTGGCCAAGCGGCGTGGCGAGGAAGCGGTTCACTGCGATCGCCGCAACCGCCACGACCGTGCAGACCACGACGAGCAAGACGTAGCGCACCCAGGCTTCCGCCGGCCGAATGCCGAACAGCGTGAACGGGAGCACGTTGAAGCCGTCGGTGGAGCCGAATGCCTCGGTTTTCACCAGCAGGCCATACAGGATCATCGACAGGGCGAGCGACAGCAGGCCGAAGAAGATCCCGCGGTACTTCGCCATCAGAAACCCGAGCGCGAGCGCGGCGAGGCCCGCCGCGGTCATTCCGGCCAGCATGACGAGCAGCACGTCGCTCACGTGCCAGAACCGGCCGAGCGCACCGCCGGCGTAGCCGCCGATGCAGAAGTACAGCGCCTGGCCGAACGACACCAGTCCCGCCCGCAGACACAGCACCAAGCCGAGGATGACAAGCCCCTTGGACAGCGCGATCGTGAGCAGGAAGAGCATCCAGTCGGGCAGCAGCGGGCCGAGGGCGGCCGCGGCGGCGAGCGCGGCGACGAGGATGGGCACCGTGCGGTCGCGGCTCATATCTTGCGCGCCTCCGCGGCGCTGAATAGGCCCCGCGGGCGGAACGTGAGCACCAGCGCCATCACGCTGTAGATCACGAACAGCTCAAACTGCGGGGCGTAGTGAATCGTCGCCGAGCGGACCAGCCCGACGATGAGGGCGCCGAGCGCCGCGCCGGAGAGGCTGCCGAGTCCGCCGATCACCACGACCGCGAACGAGAGCACGATCACCTCCACGCCGATGCCCGGGACGACCGAGATCGTGGGCGCGGTGAAAGCGCCGCCGATCGCCGCGAGCATCGAGCCCAAGGTGAACGTGACGAGATAGAACCGGCCGACGTTGATCCCCATCGCCCGGCTGATCTCCGGGTCGTGGATCACCGTCACGAGCAGCTTGCCGACGCGCGTCCGCGCGAGGACGAGCGGGAGCCCGGCGGCCGTGGCGAGCGCGATCCCGATCAGGATCAGGTTGTAGGTCGGGTAGATCAGCCGGCCGAGGTGGATGCTGCCGAGCAATCCATAGGGCTCGGCGATGAAGTACGGGTCGGTGCCCCAGACGAGTTTGATCAGGTCCTCGAAGATGAGGAATAGCGCGTAGGTGATCAGCATGATCACCACTTCGTCCTTGGCGTACATGAAGCGCAGCAGGCCGCGCTCGATCAGCGGGCCGACGACCAGTCCGACTAGCACCGCCGAGCCGGCGAGCACGAGGTACGACAGGGCCGGCGCCATCCCGCGCGCGAGGAGCGCGCCGGTGAGCGATGCCGCCGCGTACGCACCGAGCGCATAGATGCTGCCGTGGGTCACGTTGACGATCTTCATCACGCCGTAGATGAGCGTCAAACCGACGGCGGCGAGGAAGAGCCAGGCGGAGTAGATGACGCCGTCCGCGGTGACGGCGACGAGCTGGTCCACGGGTTCTTACAAAAAGAGCGGCCGCCCCGAGTCGGGAGGCGGCCGTTCGGGTGTGAGGGCCGCTACTTCTTGAAGCCGCTGTTGATCCAGTCGACGCTCTTCACGCCGTCCGGCGGGTTGACCTGCTCGGCGGGGTAGCGCTTCACGTTGGTGACGGTCATCTGGCCGTTGACGAGTTTCGTTTGGCCGTAGGCGGTCTCCATGATGGCCTGGTGGCCCTTGGCGATCGCCATGCGCACCGCGCCGCCGGGACCGGTGAACTCGACGTGTTCGAGCGCCGCGATGACCTGGTCGATCGCGGGCCGCTTGCCGCCGTTCGCGGCTTGCGCCTTCTCCCACGCCGCCTTGACGCCGAGGATGGCTTGGGCCATCTGGTAGGAGGCGTAGTTCGGCGGCGCGCCGTAGCGGTCCTTGAACGCCGGCGCGAACCACCGGTTGTATTCGTTGTCCGGCGCGAACGCGCCGAACGGGCCGCGCGCGCCGATGACCGTGCCGTCGGGAATCTGCTTCGCCAGCCGATACATCGCGGTCTCGCCGGTGGTGAACACGATGGTCTTCTGCTGCATGAGCTCGCGCGGCGCGGCCTGCAGAATGAAGGCCTCGAGATCGCCGCCCCAGAAGCTCGTGTGGATCACCTCGGCGCTGGAGGTGAGGAGCGCCGAGATCTCGGCGCCGTACTGACCGGCGAAGAGCTTCGGCATTTGCGAGGTCGAGACCTCGACCTTCGGGAACAGCTGTTTGATCGCGGCCTGGAAGTCGCCCCAGGAGTCCTGGCCCCAGGCGTAGTTCTGGTTCAGGCCGGCGACCGTTTTGAGGCCGGGCTTCAGGGTCTGGACATAGAGCGCCGCGCCCACGCTGTCCATGGTCGCCGTCGGCGAGGTGCGGAACACGTACTTGTACGCGGCGTCCTCGAAGATGCGCGGCGTGCCGCAGTCGAAGAAGACCGTGAGCTTCTTCAGCTCCTCTGCCACCGGCGCGATGGCGAGGCAGTTGCCGCTCGAAATGTAGCCGATCACCAGGTCGACGTTCGCGCGTTGCGCGAGATTGCGGAATTCGGTGACCTGTACGGTGGTGCTGCCCGCCTCGTCGATGACCACCGGTTCGATCTTCGCGCCGCCGAAGCCCTTTTCTTGGTACGGCTTGGGCGCCTTGCCGTTGTTCACCTGCTCGATCACGATCTCGGCGGCGTTGCGCGCCGGGACGCCGAACGGGCCCGCGGCCGGCCCGGACAAGAACGCGACGATGCCGAGCTTCACTGCGTCCTGCGCGCTCGCGGCCGGCGGCGCGAGCGCGGCGGCGGCGAGCGCCGCCGCGATCAAACCGGTGCGGTACGGGTCCATGACTCTCCTCCTCCTCGACTGGTCTGGGATCGTTGATTGCGGCACTCAGCCGGTGCCGCCAGTCGGACAAAATCCTGGGGCAAAGCCCTGGCCCGGTCAAGTCGCGCCCGGGCGCGATCCGGACCGCGCGCCGCGCCCTACGCGGCCTGCCGTGCCCGCCCTTGCCGGTCGAGGAGGTCGGCGGCGACGAGCGCCTGGCGGATGCGCTCGATCTCGGCCGGCGGGAGCTTGACGAGCGGCGGGCGGACCACCGCGCGCGGCAGCTTTCCGAGCAGGACCAGCGCTTCCTTCATCCGGTTGTGCATGTCGACCCAGGGCTCGGCGTAGAACGCCTCCGCGGTCGGCCAGATCCGGTCGTGGATGCGCTTCGCGGTCGCGAGATCGTTCGCGCGCACCGCGCGGAAGAGCTGCGCCTGAAGCGCGGCGATCACCGAGCCGCTGCCCGACAGGAGCCCGTCGCAGCCGAGGACGAGCGAGCTCATGAGCCACGAGCTGTGGGTCGTGAGCACGGCGACCGGCGGATCGAGCGCGCGCAGCGTCCGGATCTGGCGCTCGTGGAGCTGGGGGCTCGCGCACCAGTCTTTGATCGCGCGCACGCTCGGCACCGCTTCGATGATGCGGAGGAGCGTCGGGAGCGGGTAGCCTTGGCCGCCGGCGAGCGGATATTGGAAGACGATGAGCGGCAGGTCGGCCGCATCGGCGATGCGCCGGAAGTGTTCGACCGCCATTTCGGGCCGCTGGCCGAAGGTAAACGGCCCGGGCGGAAAGACGAGCAGGGCCGCCGCGCCGCCGGCGGCCGCCATGCGCGCGATGCGGGCGGCTTCGAGGCTGCCCTCCGCATAGACGCCGTGCACGATCGGCAGGCGCTCGCCGATCGCGTCCCGTGTGAGTTCGAGCACGCGTCGCTGCTCCTCGAACGTGCAGGAAGCGACCTCGGACGCGTGGGCGTTGATAGTGATCGCCGACACGCCCTCCGCGGCGGCGACATCGCGCACGTGGCCGCGGTAGGCGGCCTCGTCGATCGCCAGGTCGTCGTGGAACGGCAGCAGCACCGCCGGGATGACGCCGTGCGGGAGGTAGTTGCGCTGAGGCGGCATGCGCGCTTCGCCGTTGGCTACGAGAACGTTCCGCGCCGATCTTACCTCATTGCCACCCTGCGGCCTACGCGCAATGCACCGGGCTGAACAGCAATGCGCCGGCGCGAAGCGCGCTGGGTGCAGAAAGGCATGCTGCCGCTGCGCGCGAACGGTCACGCGGCCGCCGGCTCGGATCGCGCCCGCGGCTTGACGGTGGCGCGCTGCGCGCCCGATCATAGGGTCCCCAGTTGGGACCACAGGGAGAGCTACCGTGCCAGCGCTTCGCACCAGAAAAAACCACCTCGCCTTCGCCCTCGCCGTCACCGCGCTCGCGCTCGGCGGCGCCGCATCGACCATGGCGCAGCCCGCCGGCAAGCACCATGCGCTCGCGGCGACGCTCGAGACCGTGCAGTGGGGCTGGCTCGATCCGAACGAGCCGCCGAAGCTGACGGTGAACTCGGGCGATACCGTCTCGATCGAGACGATGATGCACTCCCACGACAAAATCCGGGACGGGATCTCGATGGACGAGATCGTCGCGCTCCGCAAGGCGAATCCCGGCGGCGGCCCGCACTCGATGACCGGGCCGATCTACGTGACCGGCGCGGAGCCGGGCGACGTGCTGGAGATCCGCATCCTCAAGATCGTGCCGAAGACCTTCGCCATTAACTTCAATCTCCCGGGCAAGGAGTTCCCGACCATCGGCGCGCTCGCCTCCGAGATGCCGGACGGGTTCGTGAAGTTCTTCCATCTTGACCTCGCCAAGCGCCAGACCGAGTTCAAGCCCGGGATCACGATCGATCTGCAGCCCTTTCCCGGTACGCTCGCGGTCGGCATCGACCCGAACGATCCCTCGCCGCGCAAGGGCGGCTCGAAGGACCCGATGGCGCCGGTCTCGACGCTGCGGCCGTGGAAGAACGGCTCGAACATCGACCTGAACGAGCTGCAGGAAGGCTCGATCCTCTACGTCCCGGTGTTCCTGAAGGGCGGCCTGATCTGGATGGGCGATTCGCATTGCCGCCAGGGCAACGGCGAGGTGAGCCTCACCGCGCTCGAGTGCTCCTACAAGGAGATCGAGATCCAGCCGATCGTGCGCAAGGACATGAAGCTCGAGTGGCCGCGCGCCGAGACCAAGACCCACTGGATCATGATCGGCTTGGACGAGGACCTCAACAAGGCGATGGTCAACGCGGTGCGCGAGGCGGTGGACTTTCTCGCCACGCAAAAGATGGTGCCGCTCAGCCGCTACGAGGCCTACTCGCTCGTCTCGATGGTGGGTGATTGCCGCGTGACGCAGGTGGTGGACGTGCGCAAAGGCGTGCACTGCATGATCCCGAAGTCGATCTTCACCAAGAAATAGCCGGTGACGGGCGCGCGCGCGGCTCGACTAGCGCTCGCGCTCGCGTTGGGGCTCGCGCTCGCCGCGCCGGCGCTCGCGGCCGGCGAGCCGCTGCGCGTCGTCGCCACCTCGACTGACCTCCAATCGCTGGTGGAGGCGGTCGGCGGCGACCGGGTGGCGGTGGAGAGCCTTGCCCCGCCCGCGCAGGATCCGCACGCGATCGAAGTGAAGCCGGGACAGATCGCGCGCCTGAAGCGCGCGGCGCTCCTCGTACGGGTGGGGCTCGACCACGAACCGTGGCTCGCGGGCATGCTCGCCACGGCCGGCGACCCGCGCTTCGCGCCGGGGGCGCCGGCGAACGTCGACGCCTCGCGCGGCGTGCCGCTGCTGCAGACCGAGACCCCGCGGCTACGCGCCGACCGTGGCGTCCACCTCCACGGCTTCGGCAACACGCACTACTGGCTCGACCCGGAAAACGCGCGTCCGATCACGGCGACGATCCTCGAGGCGCTCGCGCGCGAGCGGCCCGAGGAGCGCGCGCAGTTCGAAACGAACCGCCGCCGCTTCCTGGAGCGGCTCGATGCGGGCATGGCGCGCTGGGTCGCGGCGCTTGCGCCCTATCGCGGCACGCGCGCGGTCGTGGTCCACGAGACCTGGCCCTATTTCGCCGCGCGCTTCGGCCTGGTGATCGTCGCGGCCGTGGAGCCGGTGCCCGGCGTGCCGCCGTCGCCGGCGACGCTTGCGGCGCTCACCGAGCGCATGCGCGCCGCCGGCGTGCCGCTCGTGCTCGCCGAACCCTACGCGAACGCATCGGTCGTGCGCGAGGTGGCCGAGCGCGGCGGCGCGCGCCTCGTCACGCTCGTGCCGTCGGTGGCGGCCGATCCGGCGGCGGGCGACTACATCGGTCTCTTCGACCTTAACGTCGCGCGCCTGGTCGAGGCGCTCGCGGCGCGTTCGAGCCGCCGATGACCGAGCTGCTCGCCCTGCCGTTTCTCGCCTGTCTCGTGCTGACCGGGATGCACGTCTACCTCGGGCTGCACGTGCTCGCGCGCGGCGTCATCTTCGTCGATCTCGCGCTCGCCCAGGTCGCGGCGCTCGGACTGACGGTGGCGATCCTCGCCGGCCACCCGGTGCAAAGCGACGCCGCATACTGGTATGCGCTCGCCTTCGCGCTCGGCGGCGCGGCGCTCTTTGCGCTGACGCGCACGCGCGAGGCGACCGTCCCGCAGGAGGCGATCATCGGCATCGTGTACGCGGTCTCGGCGGCGCTCGCGGTGCTGGTCGTAGATCGCGCGCCGCAGGGCGCGGAGCACATCAAGCAGCTGCTGGTTGGATCGATCCTGACCGTGTCAGCGGCGGACGTGATCGCCCTCGCCGGGCTGTACGCGGCGATCGGCGCGCTGCTGTGGTGGGCGCGAGGGCCGATGCTCGAGATCTCGCTCAACCCGGAGCGGGCCGTGGAGCGCGGCCGCCGGATGGTGCTGTGGGACGTGGCGTTCTACGGGACGTTCGCGCTGGTCGTCACCTCGTCGGTCCGGGTCGCCGGGGTGCTGCTCGTGTTCTCGTACCTCGTCGTACCCACGGCGATCGCGGCGCTGCTCGCGCGCGGCGTCGGCGCGCGGCTCGGCCTCGGCTGGGGACTCGGCGCGGCGGTGAGCGGGGCCGGACTGCTCGCCTCGTGGCAGTGGGACCTGCCGACGGGCGCGACGATCGTCGCAGCGTTCGGGGCGGCGATCGGTCTCACGGCGGTGCTGTTTGGGCTGGCGCGCGCGCTGCGCGCGGTGCGTACGCGCGGCGCGGCGGCGCTCGCGCCCGCATGGATCGCACTCGGCGGGCTGGTCACGTTCGCCGGCGCGCTCCTCGCCGGGTTCCCGCGGGCCGACCATCTCTGGCTCGACGCGCTGGAGAGCGTCGCGCCGGTGGTGCAGGAGACGTTTCTTACCGCGGAAGAGCGCGCGGCGCGCCGCGAGGCCCTGGAGGAGATCGATCGCGGCGAGACCGAGCTCGCGCGGCTGCGCGCCGTGGGGGAGGAGGTCCGCTGGGGCGCGCGCGCCATGGACGCCGACAAGGAGGAGCGTCTGCGCCAGTTCATCGCCGGCCGAAGCGAGATCGTGGCGGGCGAGCGGCTCGTCTTGCACGCGCTGCGCGAGCGAGCGCGCGAACGGCAGCGCTATTGGGTCGGCGTCCCGCTCGCGATCCTGGGGATACTGCCTTGGCTCGCACTCCGGCAGCGCGAACTGAGGCGGTAGGAAGCGCGCGCGTCGGAGCGCTGTGAGGGATGATGATAGGGCCGTTTGCGCGTCGGGCGCGATCGCCCCTGGAGCCTTTAGGATCGCGCGCGAGAGGCGAAAGGAGGGTGCCATGAAAGCCGCATTCGTCGTCTTTGACCGCATGACGGCGCTGGACTTCGTCGGGTTTTACGACCCGGTAACGCGTCTGAAGTCGATGAAGATCATGGACCACTTCGAGTGGCGGCTCTGCGCCCCCACCGGGCAAGTGGCCGACGATCGAGGGCTGCGGATCGCGGCGGACGCAGTATGAGCGCGGGTTTGTCGACTGGCTGAAGACCGCCGGCCCCGTGCGACTGAAGGTATCGGTGTGCACTGGGGCGCTCCTGCTCGGCGCCGCCGGCTTTCTGCGGGGCCGGCGCGCGACGACGCATCCGAACGCGCTCAAGGAGCTGGAGCCCTACTGCGGGACGGTGGTCCGCGAGCGCGTGGTCGATGAGGGAGATGTCATCACAGCGGGTGGCGTCGCGTGCGCTATCGACGCGGGCCTGCACCTGGTGCAGAAATTGGCCGGCGCCGAAGCGCGCGCGCGAATCGCTGCGGAGATGGACTATCCATACCGATGGAACGCCTAGCTTGGGCGCAATCGTAGCGCCGCGAGCATTCCCGGTTTGACTTGGCGAACGCGCATCCCCGCGAGGTCTGAACCCGCTCGCGGCGCTGCGGAAAATGGCTGTGCGTCCCAGCCGAAGGTATCCGCCTGCTTGACGCGCGATGCTCAGCCGCGAGTGACATGGGCGGCGACGCACAGCCAGCGTCCTTGCCGGCGCGCCCAGACATCGGTGTATCGGCCTGCCGCCGCCCGACCGTCGGCCCCGGTGTACGCCGTGCGCCCATGGATGAGCGCGATGTCGCCCATGATCCGAATGCGCACGTCCTGCGCCGCTAAGTTCGAGATCGTCGCCGGCGGTGTGATTTGCTTCAGGAAACCTTCGCGGTCGACGAGCGAGCCGTCGGGGTTGCTGTTCAGGAAATCTTCCGCCAGGTTCTCCTTGAACCAGCGCACATCCGACGCCTGGACCGACTTGATGTAGCCGCTGTTCAGCTGCTGCAGGATATCGACGTCCACATCGTTCGCGGTTGTGAGAGCTTGCATGGTCTCGCCTCCTTGGTGTTGCGGTGCCTGCGTTCGGTTGCATTGGACATTATTCTGCAGGCGGTGTAGCGTCGATGTTTCACGCAACGGTGAACTATGCATGAGGCACCGGAAATCGCCCGCATCGCCAGCCTGCTCGCCGACCGCGCCCGAGCGAAGATCCTGTGGACCCTCATCGACGGCACGACGCGTCCGGCCGGAGAGCTCGCTTACGCCGCGAATATCTCGGCGCAGTCGGCCAGCGCGCATCTTGCCAAGCTGGTCGACGGCGGATTGCTCGCTGGCGAGCTGCAGGGGCGCCATCGCTACTTCCGGATCGCGCGCGCCGAGGTTGCCGGCGCCATCGAAAGCATGGCCGCCCTCAGCGTCGCGTCCAGGCCACGGGTGCCGCGCGCGCCGCTACCTTCGCCGAGCGTGCCGGTCGAGTTCTTTTTTGCCCGGACTTGCTATGACCATCTCGCCGGCGAGACGGCGGTCAAGGTGCTCGAGGCAATGCTGCGAGCGCGATGGCTGAACGCGGACGGGCGCGACTTCGCCGTTACCCCGTTGGGCGAGCAGAAATTGACTGCGCTCGGGATCGATCTCCGCGCGGCGCACCGGGCGCGGCGGGTGTTCGCCCGCGCTTGCGTGGACCTCACCCAGCGGCGGGCGCACCTTGGCGGGGCACTGGGGGATGCGCTGCTCGAGCTCTATGCCGCGCGCGGCTGGATCCAGCGCCACCGTCGCTCTCGCGTCGTCAGCCTGACACCCAAAGGCGGCGCGAACCTTAGACGCTGGTTCGGTATCTGAGGCCACTCGCTAGGGGCTACCGAATAGGTGCGCGGTGAGATAGCGCGTGAGCACCGCCGCCTCGAGGCGTACCCCGGCTAGCCCGACATGGCCGTCGGGGCGGAGCAAATAGAAGGACGGGCTCGGGATACCGGTGCGGGCGAGTTCGCGGGCGTTTGCCGCGTCGGCGGGGATCGCGTGCGTGCGCAGCAGGCCGCGCAGTTCGGGCGGCTCGGCGGGCAGCGGCGGCTGGCCCACGGCGATGAGGTTGAAGCGCGTGTCGTCGAGCCGCGCGTAGAGATCCTCGGCCGGGACCCCCGGCGAAAGCGCCACCCGCAACCACGGAAAGCGATCGCCCGCGCGCGGCGCGTCGTCGGGCAGGCCGGGGAGCGTTTCGGAGAGCGGGCTGCGGCGGTACTGAATGCCGATCTGGGAGATGGTGCGAAACGCGAGCGCTCGCGCGCGGTCGAAGCGCATCGCGAACGCCACGATCTTGGCGAGCACGCGCGTGCGCAGAATCTTGCCCAGCCAGCGGTCGGACACGACGAGCGAGAACGCCTGATCGGTCGTCCGGAGCAGCCGTTCGGCAACCGGCAGCCGCTCGGCCTGGTACGAATCGAGCAACGCGTCGGCGGCGCGGCCGGCGGCGACGAGCGCGAGCTTCCAGCCGAGGTTGTACGCGTCCTGCAGTCCGGTGTTCATGCCCTGGGCGCCGACCGGGCTGTGAACGTGCGCCGCATCGCCGAGCACAAAGCAGCGACGGTCGCGGAACCGCTCGGCGCGCCGGTGATGAATGCGGTAGACCGAGAACCAGCGGCATCCCCGGAACACGAGCGCCGCGCCGACGTGCTCGTTGATCGACGGCGCCACGCCGGCGAACTCGAGATCGTCTCGGCCGCGCAGTGGCCCCGGGAGGATGCCGACCACGCGCCAGTGGTCGCGTCCAGGCAGCGGAAAGAACAAATGAAAACCGTCGTCCCAGAAATAGACGTTGAGCTCACCCGGCACCATCGACCCGGTGGCGGCCGTATCGGCAATGAAGAACACGTGCTCATAGGGGGCGCCGGGAAACCCGATCCGGTTGAGACTGCGCACCGCGCTGTGCGCGCCGTCGCAGCCCGCGACCCAGCGCGCGCGGAGCTCGCGCGTCGAGCCGTCGGCTTGCCTTAGCGTCGAGCGCACCTCATCGGCGCCCTGTTCCAACCCGACGAGCTCCGTGCGCCATCGGACTTCCAGGCCCCGCTCGCGCAAGGCCGCGGCGAGCAGCCGCTCGTTGTCGTCCTGGCCTAGAACGAGGAGAAACGGATAGGGACTGAGGTCGCGCCCGATGTCGCCGAGCGGGACGCGCGCCGTGCGCCGCCCCTGGACCCATAGGTTCGCGCCGCTCGCGCGCTCACCGAGCTCGAGCGCCTGCGCGGCGATGCCGAGCTGGGCGTAGATCTCGAGCGTCCGCGCTTGCACCCCGAGCGCCTTGGTCTGGACCGACGGGCCGGGGTGGCGATCGATAAGCACCGCGCCGACACCGCGGCGCGCGAGCTGATTGGCGAGCATCAGCCCGGTTGGGCCGGCGCCGACGACGAGGACGTCGGTATCTGCGCTGGTCGTCATGGGTCGGTGGCTCGAAATCTCCGGCGGCCGCCGTCGCGGGGACCCAGCAGGGGCGCGAAGCGAACGCGGCGCGCGCCCGTCCCGTTCTACGCCAAGCTCGGGCCGCGGCAGCTCCACGCCGCTCGCGCTGGCGGTGAGCGGGAACGGCCGATTCTATTCTCTCCCCTGGTCATGGCGGTGCGCCACGAGACGGCTTGAGCGCCGCGCGGTCCGCCTTCGGCGCGCGCTTTTTTCGCGGGATCGGCCCGAGGTAGGCGCTCGCAATCTGCTTGCGGGCGTGGCCCAGCTCTTGGGCCACGGCGAGCCGGGCGGCGTCATCGGTCGCAGCGTCGATCGCCGGACCGCCGCGCACCGGCGCGGGGGCGCCGGTGAGCATTGCATAGCGGTCATTGGCGTACTGGTGCCGCAGGCCGTGCGCGGTGACGCCGAGCGCGCGGCGCGTGATGCCGAAGCGCCTAAGGATGGTGCAAAGCTTCGTCATCGATTGCTTCAGGCTGCAGCCCGGATAGCCAAGATGCGCGTCGGCGCACGTGGCGAGGCGTTGCGCGCGCTCGATCGCCCCCCGCTTCGCGTCGCTATCGATCGGTACGTAGCGCTCCCGCCCGCCCTTGCTGCCGCGCTTGCCGCCGATCCACAGGTACCACGCGCACTTCGGGTCGGCAATGGCCGTGGCGGCGGCGGCCACTACGGCGCGATGCGGCTGCAGCATGATGGCTTCCCTCATGCGCAGGCCAAACGCCGATTGGAGATCGAGGTGCACCGCTGCGTGCTCGCTGTGGGCGGCGATCTCCGCGATCTTGCGCTCGGCGTCGACGCCGCTCGTCCGCCAGCTCTTGTCCCGCGTGGCCACATGCCGGCGACGCACGCGCGAGCGTTCGGGTGCGTAGTACGCGGCCGGCTGGACCATGCCGTGCTTGCCGATCCAGTCCGCGAGCCCGCGCAGAAACGACAGGTAGTTGTGTATGGTCGCGGCGCCGAGGCCGCGCTCGAGCCACAGCGCCACGGCGACCCGGATGTGGCGGTTGCCGAGCGAGCGCGGGTCGAGATTGATGCCGACCTCCCGCAGCTCGCGGAAGAAGCGAAAGAGGAACTCGCGCCGGTCGTGCATCGTCTTGAACGACACGCCCTTGCTCTTCACCGAGTGATGGTGGTTGTGCGCGCGGAGCAGCGCGTTCAGCGCCGGGATCCAGTTCGACTGATGCAGCGGAATGTCGGCCAGGGCGTGCGCGGTCGAGAGTTTGGTGCGGTCCCGGCGCGGCGGGCGGACCGTGGCGCGCAGCGCTCGATCGCGCGCCGGTGCGGCGGCAGAACCAGACATCTTCAAACCTTTCGTTGAAGTGCCCGCCAGCAATGAGGGCGGGCAGACAGACGAACGGGTGGAATCTGGTACGACGGGTGAGCGCGACGGATTCCCTCATCGCCTGCCCCGGAGTCGTCGCTACGCCCGGCCCGCGAGACTCCGGTCGCGGTCCGGGGGTGCCAAGGGTTTGCCGCGCTCGAGCGCGGCACGGTGCAACGGTAAAAACGTACGGCAACACGAACGAGCGCATTTCTGCGGCTCGCCGCTGATCGAGTGCGCCACCGCAAAAGGGATGGCGCGTCCATCCGCGCAACGCTTCGCCCGGACTCGCTTGGACTCGACTACCGGTTCCGGCCTGACTCATCCGTGTGGCGCCGCCCCTCACCGCACGCCAGGGCGGCACGGACAACACGGGATCGCCGCGACGATTCGCTCGATTGCGCGTCGGTCGACGGACCGCGACGCGGCGATCCCGCTACGCAGGCAACTCTCGATTGGGGAGCGGGCTACTCGCGCCCGCGCTCGGCGCACCGGCGGACGCCGGTGGGTCCATCGCGTCCCAGCGGGGCGCGACCAACGCTGTCAGGACGCCGTGGCGTCCGGTCTACGTGTTGGGATACTGCTGTCGGTCGTCGACTAGCGATAGCGTACCGGCCGGCGACATCGACCGTCGATGCGGTCGAACGATGAGGGCAGGTAACGACTGCGACGGCGGTGACGTCGCGCTACGGCTGCAGCGGGCCGCGACGGCCCGAGGTGCAGCGCCTCCATTGCTGCGGCGAGTATGCCCCGGCGCTTCGCGGCGCGTCAACCGTCCCCGGGGCGGGGCGATCGGGCGACCCGCTGAAAGGTGCGGAACGAGAGGGCCGCGCGCTAGTCGATCACCGACACCCGGATCCGGTCCCACTGCCCGCGCTCGTCGACGACGGTGATCTCGTAGCGGCCCGACGCGGCGAAGGTGTAGTCGAGTGAGCTGCCTGCCGGCACGCGCCGGGCGAGCTGGCCGTTCACCAGCCAGTACGTGCTCGTCTCCGGGCCGATCGCCGCGAGCGTGACGCGGGGCGCGGCCTGGGCGCCGCTCGCGCGGCGGATCGTCGCGCCGTCCTCCAGGCCCTGGATGCGCACCCCGGCGCGCGCCGGCGCGGCGCGGCTCGCGCAGCGCGCATCCCAGGGCGGCGGGAGGGCGCGCGCGCGCAAGTCGGCGTCGAGCCACGGTTCGAGCGCTGCCGGCCAGCGCGCGAACTCGCGGGCGAGGGCGCCGGGGGGCGCGCAGTCCGGCGCCACCCGATGGCCGCTCGCCGGATCCACCCAGACCGTGGCGCGCTGCGGCGCGCCGGTCCGAATGCGGTCGGGCAGGGTGGGGGGTGCCGTATCGTCGAGGAGCCACGCCGTGCGCCGGCGGTGGCATAGCTGCTCCTCGCCGGCGCGGACGGCGGTGCCGAGCGGCCAACAAACCTGCGCCTGCCGCACGCTCGCCGGGCGGGGCGGGCGCGCCGCATCGCCGGGCAGCGCATCGGCCACGGCGAGGAACAGCGGCAGCGCGGTGTTGGCGCCGAAGTGGCCCGGGTTCGGCGTCCCGTCGGGGCGCCCGATCCACACCCCTACTGTGTCGGTGTCGGTGACCCCGATCGCCCAGGCGTCGCGGAAACCGTAGCTCGTGCCGGTCTTCCACGCCACGCGCCGATAGTCGCGTGCACTCGAAACGTCGCCGGGCCGGTCGGGCCGCGGCGCGCTCTCCAGGATCTCGCGCACGATCCAAGCCGCCCCGGCGCTCATCATCCGATGCGCGGCGAGCGGGTCCGAGTCGGTGTAGCGCGGTGCGGCGGCGACGCCCCCGCGGGCGAGCGCCGCATACGCGCCGACCAGCGACTCGAGACTCGTGCCGACGCCGCCGAGAATGATGGCGAGGCTCGGCTCGCCGTCGCCCGGCAGCGCGAGTCGCAGGCCGCCCGCGCGCAGCGTAGCGGCGAAGCGCGCCGGCCCGATGCGGTCGAGGAGATCGACCGCTGGCACGTTGAGCGAGCGCGCGAGCGCCTCGCTCACGCTGACCGGGCCCGAGAACGCGGCGCTGAAATTCGCCGGCTGGTAGCCGTCGAACGAGGTGGGGGCGTCGACGAGCAGGCTCTCGGAATGCACCAGACCGTCGTCGAGCGCGAGCGCGTAGAGGAACGGCTTGAGGGTCGAGCCGGGCGAGCGCACCGCGCCCACCATGTCGAGGTGCGCGAAGCGCTCGGGGTCGCCGAAGTCGGCCGAGCCGACGTAACCGCGGACGGCGAGCGTCGCGTTCTCCACGACGAGCATCGCGATCGAGGTGCGCGGCGGCAGCGCGGCCGCCGCCGCGGCGATGTGCGTCTCAAGGAGCGCCTGGACACCGGTGTCGAGCGTGGTCCGGATGACCGGCGCCTGCGGCGCGGTCCGGCGCATGCGTTCGGCGAAGAGCGGCGCGAGCAGCGGCGGGCGCCGCGGGCCGGCGCCGACGGGCTCGCGCTTCGCGTCGGCGATGCGCGCGGCGGACCACACGCCGCGCTGGGCCATGCGGTCGAGCACTTTGTCGCGCGCGGCCTGCGCGGCGGCGGGAGACCGATCCGGCCGCAGTCGCGACGGCGACTGCGGCAGCACGACGAGCAGCGCCGCCTCCGCGGCGGTGAGGTCGTGCGCGGGCTTGCCGAGGTAGGCGAGGCTCGCCGCCTGCACGCCTTCCACCACGCCGCCATAGGGAGCCCGGTTGAGATAGACCGTGAGGATCTCCGCCTTCGAGAGGTGCCACTCGAGCTGCAGCGCGCGCAGGCACTGGCGCAGCTTGCCGGCGGTGGTGCGCGGCTGCGGGTCGAGGAGGCGCGCGACCTGCATGGTGAGGGTCGAGCCGCCGGAGATGATTCGCCCGTACCGCAGCCGTTGCCAGAGCGCGCGGGCGAGCGCGGGCGGGTTCACGCCGGGATGGCGGTAGAACCAGCGGTCCTCGTAGTGGATGAGCGCCTCCCGGTAGAGCGGCGACACGTCGGTCGCCAACACGGGGTAGCGCCACACCCCGGCCGCGTCGGGGAACACCCGCAGCGGGTAGCCGTCGCGGGCGAGCACGACCGTGGTCACCGGTGCGGCGCGCGGCGGCAGCGGAAACAGCCGATCGAGCGCGGCGAGCGCGATGGCGGCGAACCCGGCCGCGGCACCGAGCCACGCGCCGAGCACGAGCGCGCGCCGGACGCGCGGCCTCACCGCGTGCGGTCCGCGACGGACACGTGCTCGCCGCCATGCCCGAACGCACGGATCTCGGGCCGGTACATGTCCTCCACGAACGGCGGCGGGACGAGAAACTCCCCCGGGGTCACGACCCGCACGAGGTAGAAGAGATCGTGGCCGCCGCGCAACGTGAGCGCCGCCACGTAGCGGTCGTCGCGGTACTCCTGGTGCTTCAGCCGCTCGCGCTGCAGCGCCGCGCGCACGCCCACGCCGGCGATGTGCAGCCGATCGAGCGACTCGCCCGTGGCGAGGTTGAGGTTCTCGACCTCGAGGCCAGCCGGGATCAGGTCGACCACCAGCGCGTCCGCCACGGCGATCGCGCTCTCGATGTGCAAGCGGGCGACGAGCAGTTCTCCCACCCTCAACGTCCGCCACGCCGCCGGCGTGCCGTCCATCGTGTAGAGCGTGCGCGTGACACCGATCGGCGAGCTCGTTGCGGCGGGCGGCGCGCTCGGGTAGCCCTGCACCTCCACTTCCGCGTAGATCGGCGTGAGGCCGGTGTTGCGGAGCGTCCCGCCCTGGAGCTCGTCCCGGCTGAGCGGCCGGACCTCGCTCGCCTCCGACGCGAGCCGCGTCGTCTGCGCGCCCGATGCGAGTTCGGCGGTCCAGGGCTCGCCACGGTGGTCGGTCAGGTCGCGGCCGGCGAGGAACAGCGCGAGCCGCTCCTGCGTGCTGAGCCAGCGTCGCGCGCCGAGCTCACCGGCGATTTGGGCGAGGAGGGCGCTCCGCCCCGTCGGCTCGACGCCGTGGCGCTCGAGGAGGGCGTAGGCGAGTGCGGCGTCGCGCAGCACGCTGCCGTAGTCGCCGTAGTAGGCGTTCGCGGCGCGCACGAAGCCGAGCCCCTCGGCGATCGCTACCCCGACACGCTCGCCATCGCCCATGAGCTGTAGCGCAATGCCGAGGTGCACCAGCGGCAGGCCGGACTTGGCCTGGGCCCGATGCTCGAACAGGGTGCGCAGCGCGCCGAGCGGAGCGCGGTGATCGCGGGCGAGGATGTAGCCGGCGTAGGCGTTCGCGGCGAACGCGAGGTGCTCGCCGCCGTCGCGGCCGCCGTAGGGACTCGAGGCCGGGGCGGCCGCCTGCAGCCGGCGGAGGAGCTGGTCGGTGGCGCTGCGGTACATGGCTTCCGGGATTGCGAACCCCTGCTCGCGGGCGTCCTGCAGGAAACCGACGACGTAGGGCGTGAGCCACACCTCCTCCGGACTCGCCGCGCTCCACAGCCCGAAGCCGCCGCTCGGGAGCTGCATGCTGCCGATGCGCTGGAGGGCGGCATCGATGCGCTGCGCCCGCTCCTCGACGCTCAGCGCCGGCAGACCGAAAGCCTTGGCCGCCTGCGCGTCGACCCATACGTACGGGTAGGCGCCGCTCGTGGTCTGCTCGAGGCAGCCGTAGGGGTAGCCGAGGAGTCCCCGCAGCGCGCTCGCGATATTGATTGGCGGCACGTTCGAGAGCGCGATCTTTGCATCGACGGTCTTCGGCATCAGGCCGTCGACGAGGTCCGCTTCGAGCGCGAGCGTGGCCCCGGGTGCGAGCCGGTACCGGCGCACCCGGCGGTCGGCCGGATACCCGGGGCGCACCGGCACGCTGAACTTGCGCGCGAGCGCAAGCCCCTCGCCTGCGACGATCACCTCGATCTGCGCCAGGCCGAACTCGCGCTCGGCGATCGCCTCGACGGGCAGCGTCGCCTTCTCCTGGTCCTTGAGCGCGAGTGCGCGCGGCGGCGTGCGGATCGCGATCGGTCCGGTCGTCTTGAACTGCACGCTGAGCGACTGCGGCGCGCCGCTCAGATTGTGCAGGTCGAGCGCGAGCGTCGCCGTGTCGCCGGCGGCGAGGAAGCGCGGCGTCGCGAGCTCGGCGACGAGCGGCGCGGCCACCGTCGTTTCGGCCTGGGCGGCGCCGAACCGATCGCCGCTTGCCGCCACCGCCATCAGCCGCACGGCGCCGTTGAAATCGGGAATCCGCAGCGTCACCTCGGCCTCGCCGTTCGCGTCGAGCGCGACCGGTCCGGAGAAGACATCGACGATGCGCAGCTTCGGCGCCGAGTTGCGCCGCTCGCCGAGGTGCTTATCGCCGCCGAACCGCAGGCGGCCGCGCTCGCCCTCGAGCCGCTCGACGATGCGGCCGTACAGATCGCGGCTCTCCGGCCGGTAGGCGTGCTTGCCGAAGAAGAACGCGAACGGATCCGGCGTCGCGAACTGCGTGATATTGAGGATCCCCTCGTCGACTGCCGAGAGCGTGACGAGCGCCGCCTCGCCTTTCGCCTCGGGCACGCTCAGCTTCACTTTGACATCGGTGTCCGGGCGGACTTGCGCCGGCGCCGCGATCACGGGCTTCAGCCGGCGCACCTCGCGCTCGAGCGCGAGGTGCGCGAGACCGAACGCGCGCGCCGGCGTCACGCGGTCGCCTTCCCCGGCCGGGCGGAAGACCACGACCGACACATACAAATCATGCCGGCGCCACGCCGGGTCGATCGGGATTGAAATCACGGCGCCGCCCGCGGGCACCGCGGTGCGGGCGAGCCACAGCCGCCGATCGCCTTCCACCGTCACCAGCGCTTCGCCGGCGTGCGGCGGCGTGATCGTGAGCCGCGCCGTGTCGCCGTCGCGATAGGCGAGGCGGTCGAGCTTGAGCTGGACGCGATCGGGCCGCGCCGCGTGCGGTCCGTCCTCGCGCGCGCCCCAGCCGGCAAAGAACCGATATTTGGCAGCGAGCCCGCTCTGCGGGTCGTGCACCTCGAGCCGATACCGTCCCCACTTCACCGGCAGCGTGAGCTGGGCACGGCCGCCTTCGGCGATTGCGACCGTGCGCAGCTCGACCAGCTCCTCGGCTTCGGTGTAGCCGTAGTGCCAGCCGCGCTGTGGCTCGAACTGCCAGTAGTAGTCGCGGTCCTCGCGCACCAGCCGGGCTTCGAGCTGCGGTGCGGCGCGCAGCCGCGCGTCGGGGCCGGCACGCACCAGCTCGAAGGTGGCGAGCGCGTCCTCGGCCACGTAGTCGCGGTCGAATTGCGGCCGGATGCCGATCATCGCCTCGGCCGGCCAGAGCGTGCGCTCGATGCTGCGCACGACCGGGCGCCCGCCCGATTCGAGCAGCGACAGGGTGAGCCGCACCCGCATCGGCGAGCTGGGCCGATCGTGCAGCGGCGTCACGCGAAGCTGCGCGCGGCCCGCGGCATCGAGCTGCGATTCGGGCAGCTCCTCGCGCTGCGGCGGCGGCTCGGCGGCGTCGTCGCCGAAGCGGAACCCGGGTAGCCGGTCCTTGAGCGGCATTGCGTCGCGCTGCACGTTCAACGCCGCAAGCAGCTTGTTCTCGGCGGCCGGGGCGCCGTACAAGTAGCGCCCCGCCACATCGACCGTGAGCTCATCCAGCGGGCCGAGCCACCCCGCTTCCGCGTGGAGGTCGAGCTTTAACCGCTCCGGCAGGAACTCCTCCACGTTGAACTCGTAGACCGTGGCCGGCTCCTTGGCGCCCGGGTCGACCCGCAGCTCGAGCCGCCACCGGCCGGTCGGGGCATCTAGCGGAATCGAGATCGCGCGCTGGTAGTAGCCGCGCAGCCCCGCGTGCGGTTGCCACAGCGCCGAGGACGCCGACCGCCCGTCCGGGCGCTTGAGGGTGGCCGCAAGCGGCTGCGGCGGCAGCGGGCGACCGTCCGGATCGCGCAGGAGTGCTGCGAGCTGGAACACCTCGCCCGGCCGGTAGAGATCGCGCCCGGCATAGGCGAACACCTGCGCCGGGCGGTACGGGACGCCGCTCACGTCGAACTCGGAGAGGTCGAGCGCGGCCTCGCGCAGCGACACGAGCGAGAGCTGCTCCCGCTGCCGGGCGATGACGGCGACCGCGGCGCCAGGTCGCTCGGGGAACGCGGCGAGGCCGTTGTGGTCGGTGGTCGCGCGCGCGAGCGGCTTGCCGTGAGCGTCAGCGAGCTGGATCTCGATCTCACGCAGCGGCTTGCCGCTCGCGAGCGAGCTCGCGTGGACGTCGAGCGCCGGCCCGTAGGTGCGCACGTGCAGGCCGATGTCGCTCACGCTGAACCAAGTGACCTGGTGCTCGTAGCGGAACCGCCCCGGCTCGCTCATCACGGCGAGGTACAGGCCGGGGGCGCCCAGCTCCGCGATGTCCTCGACCGGGAGCTGGGTGATCGTGCGGCGGTTCGGCTGGCCGGCGGTGACGAAACGACCGGCATAGACGCTGTCGGCGAGCACGTGCAGCCGGTCGAGATCGTAGAGCGGCACCCCGCCCTGGAATTTGCGCCGCTGGTAGCGCCAATCGTCGCGGAAATCGCGGTCATCGTCGGACTCCGCCTCGACGCCGGCGTCGCGGCCGCGCGCGCGGCGGTCGAGCGCGAGATCGAGGAAGCGCGGAAGCTGCGCCGGCTTGACGCGGAGGAACTGCACGTCGACCTCCGGCACGTTCACGGTCGCGACCGGGAGCCCGCCGCTGGCCTTCGCCGGGAGCACCGTGCCGCGGCTCGCGAAGCCGAACGACGGCGGCACCGCCCGGGTGGTGACGGTGTGGCTTGTCTCGTCGGCGAGCGCCGTTCCGTTCGCCGCCGGGAGACCCGCCAGCACCCGGACCTCATAGGTCGACTCGGGTTTGACGTGCGGGAAGTAGAGGATGCGCGGGTTATCCCCGAGCACCCAGGCACCGGCGGCGGGCTGCCCCTGCGCCGTCGTTACCTTGATGAACGCATCGACGCGGCGGTCGCGCCCAAGCGGCGTGGAGAAGGTGAGCGCGAGCGCCGGCGCGCGGTCGAGGCTGCGTTCGGCGACGTTCACGACGCGGACCTGTTCGCTCGCCGCGGCGGCAGCGCTGTCTTCGCTCGGCGGCGCGCCCGCGGGCTTGCCGCGCGTCGCCCACCCAAGCCCTGCCAATGCCGCAATCGCGATCGCCGCGATCGCCGCCCCGATCCGCCGCTGCATGGTGCCTCCCGCGCCTGTACGTTCAGGCGGATTGCAGCGCACCGAAATGCCCCAGCGATGGAGCAAGTGCGGCGGACCGATCGCAGATGGTGGCTAAAGTCTGTTCCTAGCGCGAGCGCGAAGGCCGCGGACCTAACACGCTTTCGCCGCGATCGACCCGAAGGACGTCGCGCGCGCCCGCTTCCTAATGTGGCTGAGCGGCGCCGAGTGTGAGTAGGCCTAGGCGCACGCCGCCTAGCTCGGCAGGCGGGTCCGGGAGCGCGACGTTCGCGGCGGCGCCGGTCGTGGGTGGAGCGGAAGAGCTGCCCCGGCGGCTTGGGGTCGCTGATGGTCGGGCGGTCCAGTTGACGCGCGGGGTGGGGGCAGACCACTCAAGCGCCGCGCGCTGAATCCTGGCCATGTCCGTCTAGCGAAAGTTTTGCAACCTCATCGCTGGCAGCCATGGTGGCGGCGTCGAGGTTCGCCGGCGGCAGTTTGATCTATGTGCGACGCCACGGAAGGTTTTTAGTGCTTTAGGTCGTTCTTACGTAAGTAATAGCTTACAATAGTGCCGCATGGATGCAATACTCAAGGCGCTAGCAGACGGGACGCGGCGCCACATTCTCGCGCTCGTGTGGCGCGAAGAACGCACCGCAGGCGAGATCGCAGCGAAATTCGAGATGACTCGGCCGGCTGTGTCTCAACATCTTGGCGTGCTGCGCGCAAGTGGACTGGTTTCCGTCCGGCGCGAAGGAACGCGGCGGTTCTATAGCGCCAACCAAAAAACTTTGGCCCAGCTGCGTGCTGCCCTTGCGACGCTCTGGGACGAGCGCCTGGTGTCGCTGAAAAACGCCGCCGAGGCGGCGCAGCGGAAGAAGAAGTGCCGGTGAACGACGATCCTGACGTCCTCCAGCGCGAAATCTTTGTCGAGGCATCGCCGGAGACGGTATTTGAATTTCTCGTGGAGCCGTGGCTGATGGCGCAATGGATCGGGTTGGCGCACACGCTTGAACCGTGGGCGGGAGGGACGTTCCGCGTCGAGGTGAGCCGCGGTTATGTGGCGCGCGGCGTCTACCGGGAAGTCGTGCGGCCGCGCCGCGTCGTATTCACCTGGGGTTGGGAGGAGGCCGCGGACGCGGCGCTGCGGGACCTGCGGCCGGGAACCTCGCTCGTCGAGATCGATCTCGAGCCGCGGGGCGGCGGCACGCACGTCCGCTTGCGCCACAGCGGCCTCACCAAGGTGGTATCGGGACGGCACGGCGAGCGCTGGCGCCACTATCTCGTCCGGCTCGCCGCGGTGGCGCGCGGGCGGTAAGCGAGGGATTTCAATCGGAGGACAAGGTGAAAACGAAGACGCTGCGGCAGCGGGTCACGTTCAAGGCGTCCCCACGCCAAGTGTATGACGTGCTCATGAACTCGAGGAAGCACCAGTCGCTTTCCGGCGAGAAGGCGAAGATAAGCCAGAAGGTCGGCGGCCATTTCACCGCATGGGGCGGGCACATCTCGGGGATCAACTTGGTCTTGAAGCGCGGCAAAAAGATCGTGCAGGCGTGGCGCGCCACCGGCTGGTGGCCCGACCACTATTCAATCGCCATATTTGACATCGACCGGGCAAAGAGCGGCTCGACGCTGCGGTTTACGCAGATCGGCATTCCGCCACACCGCTATAGCGGCCATTACCGCGGCTGGATAGAGACGTACTGGAAGCCCATGAAGGAATTGCTGCAGCAGGGAAGCACGAGCAAGGAAACCCGGGCCGCGGTCGCGCTGGACAGAAAGCGAATCAGCGCGGGGCGCTTCCGGAGAAAAATTTCCCGCCGCTAGCGCCAGGGGAAAGATGGGTCATCGAAGCTCGCTTCCCTGACTACGGAAAGAGGGGCAACCGCTACGCTGTAGGTGCGCCTGTTTGCCCACAGTAAAAGCGGCAAATAACCGGTCAGCACTGGCGCGGGTTTGGAGACGATTCCTGCGATCAAGCCCCGAAGAGTCGTGAACAAGAGCACCGTCAGCGGCTGTCCACATCAAGCGCATCAATGGAGTCGTGGAAACCGCTTCGCACCGCGATTTCCCGCCGGGAGAGGTCCAGATCCTTGACGCGCAAGGAGAGGGATTCCTCGACCCGCAGCCCGGCCCCATAAAGGAGTTCGGTCACCAAGCGGGGAGTCCCTTCCGGGCAAGCCAACAACCGCACGGTGTCCGCGATCGATAGGACGACGGGTCTGCGCGCGGGGCGCTTTGCCCGATCGAGCTTTTCAAGCCAAGGAAGAGGCTGCTCCAAGACGACGCGGTACAGAAAGAGGATTGCCGCGAGTGCCTGATTCTGCGTCGCAGCGGCCACCCTTCGACTGATTCCCAAGTAATTCAGGAACGCAGTGACCTCGGCCGCGCTCATCTGCCGTGGATGTCGTCGGCCGTGGTATCGTAAAAACTGGCGGACCCAGGAGAGGTAGCAGTTCTCGGTTCGATAGCTCTAGTGCTTACGGCGTATCGCTGCCCGAACGGCTTGCGGGAAGGTCAGGGGTCGCCCGGAGGCGGTGCTCGGGTGCGCCATCTTCTAGTTTCACCAGGGATCTATGGAGAGCCCGCCGACGATACGCCCGCGACTAGCTCGCCCGATGAGCCACTGCCTCGTCGGTTCCTGGTTAAATGAACAGGATGGCCGGACTAATGAGCGGCGCTGTTCGCTTAATACAAAGTTAGGTTGCAGAATGATTGCCGTGCGCGAAGCTGAGCCCAGGGACGCCCAAGAGGCGGCCGATGTGTTGCGTCGCTCAATCACAGAATTGTGTGCACTCGATCACCGGGGTGATGCCGATACGCTAAGGAAGTGGCTCGAAAATAAGACGCCAGAGAAATTCCTTTTGTGGTTAGCAAACGCTGACAATTTTTGCGTGGTTGCTGAAACCAACAGTCAGGTGGTCGGCGTCGGGCTTCTTCATCGAAGCGGGGAAATACGACTTTGTTATCTCGCTCCTGGCGTTCAGCGCAAAGGCATCGGCAAAGCACTCTATTTGGCGCTTGAAGAGCAAGCGAAGGCGTGGGGACTAAGAACCTTACGGCTCGAGAGCACTGTTTCGGCGCGCCAGTTCTATGAGGCGCTGGGTTTCCGGTCGGCTGGGATGGCGACGCCGGGGTTTGGTATTTCGCATTGCCATCCATACGAGAAGCAACTGCAACCTAACCCCTCGATGCAGCCGGCCGGCCGCGAGCGGCCGGCGGCTGATCAAGAACGTTAGACCCCAAGGAGACTGCACTGTGCTTGAGGCTCTGCAGTTTCTCGCCGCCTCCTGTGTGGCTACCTTTGCAGGCGCGGCTCTCTACATCAATCTCGTGGAGCATCCTGCGCGCCTTAGTCTCGATGCGGCGGCGGCTATGGCGCAGTGGGCTCCGAGCTATCAGCGCGCCACACTGATGCAAGCGCCATTGGCCGTCGTGGGGTTTCTTGCCGGGTTCGGCGTCTGGTTGCTTGGCGGCGGAGTTGTATGGCTAGCGGCCGCTATTCTCATCGGGGCGGTCGTGCCCTTCACCTACCTCGGCATCATGCCCACAAATCACAGGCTACTTGCGCCTGATCGCGATCGTGCTTCCCCTGAGACACGGACGCTGCTTCAAAAATGGGGATGGCTCCACGGCGTACGGACCGTCCTGAGTATCTTTGCAACAGCGCTCATGCTCTGGGGGTTACATGGGGGCTAACCCCCAGGTCGAGCGGTCCGCCCAACAGCCACCCTGTTGGGTACGCGTTAGAAAGCTCGGGGCGCAAATGCCCCATCGACACACGCTGTCGTTCGTATCCGGGCTCGTTGTACTCAGCTTGGTCTCTGTGCCGCAGGCGGTCAATGGCGACCGAGGCGAGCGCCGTTCTTGAATGCCCACCCGTATTGGCTACAAAAGTGCTCGCAGAAAAACATCGCGGGTGGTCGATTTACAGCAACAAACCGTTGCGGCTAACCGGCGCAGATATCGCATTCGCCGTAGAGAACGAGGATGCCACCCTTGACCCAGACGAGACCAAGCATCTTGATGACGAAAACCTCTCCATCGTCAGTATATTTCTCTTAGCTAAGCACCGCGAAGTAAAGAAGCCTTCGCTTGTATGTCACTACGGAGTCCACGCGCAATTGAGCCGCGCGCTTCTGCCCAATGTCGTGGAATGCACAGTAGTTCAGCGTCAGCGCTTCAACGATCTAAAGGAATTCGAGTTCGAAGCATCGTGCAAATGACGCTTTCTAACGCTTCCATCGGTAGGAATTGCCCCGGCAAGCCGGGTCAAGCCTCTCAAGTCAAACGTTGAGGCTGTAGAAAAAGTCCCTCGCGAAAAGTGCTCGCAATCAGACGCGATATGAGAGCCGATTCCTTTGATTCCGACATCGCTGACCAACTGTGCCACGATCTCCTCGTGGAACGCCTCACAGACAGCGACAGCGCCGAGTTTTGGGCGGCCTGGAAAAAGCGGTGGGTTTCAACGGGGTGCTGAAAATCGCCGCAAATAGGGTTTTTCTACAGCCTCGTTAGATTAGGTTAGGTGCCCGAGTCGAGATGCCATCCGCTTTGAAACTCGTCTGGCCCTGCGCCGAGTGTTTACCCAGCTACCGCACTGCGCTTGAGCGAGGCTGGTCCGCCGACAACCTCCGCGGCAAGGTAGCGGCAGACGAAGAGCTGGCGAAAATTGCGAAGGACAGTACCGCTTTTCTTACCAGCCTGGTCGACCGTGAAGCTACTGGAGAACCGGTTACGCTTCCCGATGGCTCCAAGGTAGCGCGGCTCCCCGGTTATCGCCGGTGGCTTTGGGACGGCGAGTTCTGCGGCTCAATTGGCTTTCGGTGGCAGCGTGGCACCGAAGCCCTTCCGCCACATTGTCTGGGGCACATTGGTTACGCTGTAGTTCCATGGAAGCAAGGGCGCGGCTATGCCCGCGAGGCCCTAAAGCAGTTGCTCCTCGAGGCAAAGGCAGAGGGCCTGCGGTACGTCGAAATTACGACCGAGCCGGAGAACATCGCTTCTCAGCGCGTCATGGAGGTGAACGGTGGGGTATTAGTCGAGCACTTCACGAAACCACCGCAGTACGGGAGCACACCAGGCCTCCGCTACCGAATCGTGCTGCAATGACGGCACCTAACGACGCGATCGAGCCGACCGCTGCAAGCGTACCGCCTGTAGTACCCTCGCAGCTACGCCCCGTTTGGCGGCGGCTCATCGCGAGCGTTAGACCGCAGTAGTTCGAACACACATGCCGCTCGCAAAGCAACTCATCTTTCACGGCAGCGTAATCCTGCTTATCGGCTTGTTATGCGGCTGGCCGTACGCTCGGGCGCTCATTCGTGCCAAATCGAAGACCAGCGTGAATGCTTGGCGTGTCGCCCCCTTGAGCCCTCCGATTGCCGGCATTCTGCTGTTCGCATTGGCTGCCGTGGTGCCGCAGCTTCAATTGAGCGCTTCCGCTGTGGCATTGATGGGCTGGTCGTTCATAGCATCTAGTTATGCGTTTGCGGTAGCGCTCACGCTAGGCGCTCACTACGGCTTTCGAGGTCTAACCTCCAAGCCGCCACTACTCAATCGGGTTGTTTACCTCGGAAACATGGTCGGCGCCGTCCTCTCACCTCTTGGGTCAATCTCGCTTGTGTGGGGTGGGTATGCAGCGCTATGAAGGTCCGCAGCGGTCTAACTTCAGGCGGTGCGGACGAGCCGCGCGGGCCCGCCGCACAGCAAGAGACGTTAGGGCTGATTTCCGCGTTTGCCAACAGCATGTCGGCGTGAGAGAGGGGGAAAGATGAAGCTGCAGTGGGCCGAAACTATGCATCAGCGGATTAACGTCCTCGGCAACTTTTTAGTGGATGGCTTTCACTACTTGGCGTTGTTTGCCATCGGTGGCGCCATCGTATGGTCGGCAGTAGTAGCGTTCCTTGGAATGGCGACGAAGGGTCACGCGTCGATCAACGATATTCTGCTGCTATTCATTTATCTCGAGCTCGGAGCGATGGTTGGTATTTACTTCAAGACCAACCGCATGCCGGTGCGGTTTCTCATCTATGTGGCGATGACCGCGCTGACACGGCTGCTTATTGGAGACGTGCAAACACACCATCCCCCTGATGAGGGGATCCTCTTAGCTTCGGGTGCCATTCTCTTGCTCGCCCTAGCCACGCTTGTGATCCGATACGGTTCGTCCAGGTTTCCCTCTGGACAATCGAACAGTCGAGGATGAAGTAAGCGATGCATCGCGTTGCTGGCACCAGCAACGCGCATGAGCCCTAACATGCGCTTCAACACGTACGCCCTGCAAGCGGCGCACAAACCGCGCCCCTTGCAGGGTACCGGTTAAGCCGGGCGCTAGGCGTCTCATGGCCACCTTCGGTGATTGGGAGTTCGCTTGCGATCGAGACGCGACGATCGCAGCGTATTCACGGGCGGAGCTCGGCGGTTCGGGTACCTGTTCTTGTAACGGTTGCCGCAATTTTTCTGCTGCGCGTAGTCAGGTGTTTCCGCCCGCGTTCTTGTTTCTCCTCGAGTCTCTCGGCATCGATTCCCGTAAGGACAGCGAGGTGTATCGGATGGCTCAACTCGCACCGGGGCGCCATGTCTATGGAGGGTGGTTTCACTTCGTCGGTACGCTCGATAGGACGGGTGACTTCCCTGTTGTAGCATTGGCGGAGGGATTCGCGGCTTGGATGTGTCGGCGTGGCGCACCCGCATTGGCAAGTCTTAAAGAGCTTCCCTTGGTGCAAGTGGAATTTCAGGCTGAGAATGTGCCATGGGTACTGAACGAGCCGGAGCCTCAATGAGGCACGTAACAACACGTTGGGGCGGTCGCGCGACCGACAGTTTTCAGTGAGGACAACAGAATGTCGAGAATCTGGATCTGTCTTCGTTCAGCGTTAGCGATGCCGCGCGTCGCTCAACTTCTGCGTGAGGTCTCACCGAATCCCAGGAAATTCTTTATGTGCCAAGCCACACTGGTGTCCCAACGTTACTCGAACAAACTCAACTGGTTGGCCGGTTCGAGCGCATTTTGCTCCTGCACAGCAAGGCTAAGCAGTTGATCCAGTGGAGTTCGCTCGAACATGGTCAGACTCAGGATTTGTAGGATCTCGTAGAGGCTCGCGGAAAGGTTGAGCCGCTTCTTGACGATGGCGACGAGGACGTAGACCGACACGGCGATCCAGATCTGCGACTTGACTGCGTTCTCACTGGTGCCGAAGAAGACTTTGATCCGAAGATGCTGCTTGATCCATTTGAAAAACAGCTCGACCCGCCAGCGCATGCGGTAGAGCTGGGTGATCGTGAGCGCCGGCAGCGCGAAATTGTTGGTGAGGAATACGAGTCGCTTGCCGGTTTCGGGGTCGTTGAACTTGATCCGGCGCAGCGCTGCCTCGAAGCCTTTGCGCGAATAGAAGCCAGTGAGCAGCACCGTCTGGTCGCAGACGAGTCCGGTGGTTCGGTCGACAGGATGGGAGTAGCGGCGCTGGGCTTTGAAGTTCGACTTGGCGCGGGTGACGAAGAAGCTGCCCGCATCGTCGAACCGGGCCAAGCGATCGAAGTCGATGTAGCCGCGGTCCATCACGTAGAAGGCGCCGGGCTCGGGCAGCAGCTGATCCAGGATGTTGACGTCGTGGAGCTTGCCGTCGCTGATAAAGATGAACGAGGGAATGCTGCCGCGCAGGTCGAGCAGGGTGTGAAGCTTCACCGCGGCCTTGGTCGACCGGAATGGCGCCCAGGCAAACACCGACAGGCACAGGTCGATGGTGGTCGAATCGAGGGCGTAAACCGTGTCCCTCAAGTCGATGCCGAGGGGCTCCTCGGCATAGAGTCGTCGGGCGATCGCGATCAGGCTTTGGGCGAAGTCGCAATACATCCGCCAGTCGCGCGTTGCGTTGGCGTTGGCCAGGGTATTGCGGGCGACGTTGCCGCGGATGCCGAGGTGATAGAGCTTGGTGCGCTGTGCCCGGAGGCAGGCCTCGATGTCGCGCAGGCTCTCGCGATAAGTCAATTGTGCGAACGCCATGCACAGATACTGGTCGAGGCAAGAGAAGCGCTTGACCTTGTGCTCGCCTCGGTAGCGGCTGACGCAGCGACGGAAGGTATGCAGCGGCAGATGATCCATCACCTGCGCGAAAACGAGCTTGCCTGTGTACATCTGCAGACTCCGCGAAGAAACCCTTCGCAGCGTCGCAGAACCACTCCGAGCGGTTCAAGTCGGTGACAGGCAAAAAACGTATTTCCGTGCGAGCCATCAGTTAGTTAGCGCAATTCCGATCAACAACGTTGGGACACCCATTAGCCGGCCGATGTCAAGGGGAACAAATTCTTCATGCGACGTGAACTCACGGCGCTTCCTCAATTCAACGTTCGTCCCACCGACGCTCGTTCCCTCAATCGCGCCTGTTTTCTCGCT
>Ga0187846_10000092_pt1 | contig 51296 bp, 54 predicted proteins | sample TC_taG_FD_161473 | JGI IMG/M metagenome (GOLD analysis project Ga0187846, IMG submission 161473) | Biofilm microbial communities from the roof of an iron ore cave, State of Minas Gerais, Brazil - TC_06 Biofilm (v2) | ecosystem: Environmental > Terrestrial > Deep subsurface > Cave > Wall biofilm... | reverse complement strand
GCAGCCGCCTTCTGATCGCGCGCACGCTTCTCGACCTGCTTGGCTTCCTCGTCGGTCAACACTCGAATGCGGTCCGCAGCGATCTGCTTTTCCAGGCGGAACGGCTCGCGCCCGCCAAGGTGATCGCCGAACACGCCGTGCAGCCAGCCGAACAGCACCATATTCAGCAACAGCAGTCCGAAGAAGACTCTTCTCATCGGATGCTTTCGGCGCGCAGCCACAGGCCGCGCAGCACCAGGTGCTCCTCGACCGCAATGCCGGCGACCGCGTCCGACACCCGCAGGCGCGAAGCCAGGTCCTGCGCACCGCCACCTGCCAGCACCAGCTGCGGCAGGGCCCGCAAGCGCGCCAGCGCGCGCGCGCGGCGCTCGATCAGGCCGGCAATGGCATCGGCAACGCCGGTGGCAATCGCATCAAACGTGTTGTCGGGCATTTCGACCACCTGGCCGGCGCTGGCCGGAAGCCGTGCGGTGCCGCGCGCAAGGCTGTCGGCCATCAGCGCTCTTCCCGGCGCGATCACGCCGCCCAGGAATCGGCCGTCCGCATCGACCGAATCGACCGTCAAGGCGGTGCCGGCACACGCGACCACGAGCGGACGCCCCGGAAACGATTGCCGCGCTGCAATCATCGCGTACCAGCGGTCCGGTCCGAGCTGGCCCGGTTCGCGGTAGCTGTTCACAAGCGTGACTGCGGCGAATTCGAAGCGCGCCTCGGCCTGCAGCCACAGCGGTCGCGCTGCCGTCAGTGGCGCCACCGCCTTGGTGATCGTTTCGGTAGTGGCGTCCGACACCACGCTGCATCCGATCGCATGCAGGGCAGAGGCTGCACCGGACGGCAGTGACGCCAGCGTCGGCCCGAGCGCCGCAGCCAGGTTGCGCGCGAGGCCTGCCTCGACGGCGACCGAGCCGCGCGCCGACGGATCCGGTCCCTCGGGCCCGGCAAGCGCCCATTTCACCGCGCTGTTGCCCGCGTCGAGCAGCAGCCACTTCATGCCTGGGACGAACGCAGCGACAGCTCGCCGCTGGCCACCGCCTGTACTCCGCTGTCGGTCGACAGCAGCAGGCGGCCCGCCTCGTCGACGCCCAGAGGGACTCCGCTGAACGCGGGCAGGCCCGCCTGCATCAGCACCACCTGCCGCCCCACCGTCGCCGACAATGCCTCGAAACGGGAGCGGAATGGAACGAAGCCTTCTTTTTCGAAACGTTCGATCGCTTCCAGCACCGCTTGCGCAAGATGAGCGATCCACGCTTCCCGCTCCGACGCCAGGCGCCCCTCCGGTACGCGTTCGTCCAATGCCGCTGCCGGCTGATCGATCGACACCCGCGTTTCCGGATCCAGGCACAGGTTCACCCCAACCCCAACGACCAGGCTCGCACGCCCCTGCGGGTCGAACGCCAGCTCGGTAAGGATGCCTCCGAGCTTGCGACCTAGGAGCAGCAGGTCGTTCGGCCATTTCAGTTTGGCCTCGATTCCGCGCTGTCTCAGAGTCTCGGCCACCGTGATGCCGCAGGCCAGGGTAACCGCCGAAACGGCCGCGGGGTCCCCATCCCACGCTCGCATCACAGAAAACAGCAGCGCGCGACCGCGCGCGTCGTGCCAGCGCCGGCCATGCCGTCCCCGGCCGGCGAATTGGTGCATCGCCACTCGCACGGTCGGTTTCAGGGGTGCGGCCAAGCGTGCCAGTTCAAGCAGATCGTCGTTGGTCGATCCGGTCTGCTCGACCACCTCCACCCGCACTGTATCGGCCCACGCGAGCGCGCGTTCGATTGCGTCGCGCGAGGGCAGGACGCCGAACGCTTCGGCACCCGACGGGCCGCCGGCCGAAGCCTGTGCGGACGTGCGGCCGGTTTTGGGACTGGGCATGGGCGTGGTGACGTCTTGACGTCGTGAAAACCGTTCCGAACCCGGTGAACCCGAACGCGCGGCGACTGTACCACCGAAGCGCTTGCGGCCCGCCGTGCTTCGATCCGACAATCCGCCAGGGCCCGCGAGCCTAGTCCGGGGGGCGAGCGCGTACCCGGTGCAGACGATGCAGACGATGGCAACCGACTTCGAGAGCAACGCACGCAGCTCCGGCCCCGCCTCGCCGCCAACATCGCGGCTGGCACGCTGGGCGTGGGCTGCGTGGCTGACGCTGATCGTCTACGGCAGCTTGACGCCATGGAGCGGGTGGCGCGACGCCGGAGTCAGTGCCTTTTCCTACCTGACGGCACCGTGGCCGCGCCATTTGACCTACTTCGACGCCGTTGCGAACGTGCTGGCGTATGTGCCTCTGGGCGGCCTGTCCGTGCTTGCCCTGTATCCGCGCTTGCGCGGCTCGCGCGCCGTCCTCGCGGCAGCAGCGCTGGGCGTCGTCCTATCGACCGCGATGGAAGCGCTCCAGACCTTCCTGCCTGCAAGGGTAGCGTCGAATGTGGACCTGCTCACCAACGGCATCGGGGCCGCGCTGGGAGCCTGCCTTGCCGCCCCGTTTGCCGAGCGATTGATCGGCGGCGGCGTGCTTGCAAGCATCTCTGAGCGGTGGATCGCGCGCGACGTGGCTCCCGCGCTGGTGCTGATGGCGCTGTGGCCGCTCGCCCAGATCGATCCGGGGCCGATGTTGTTCGGTAACGGTCACGCTCTTCCCATTGCCGTTCCGACCGGTATCGGCGCCATCGTGGCCACTCAGCAGCCCGCGCCGCCATCGCCACGGTTCCCTCCGGCAGCCTTCATGCTGGCGGAAAGCTTGGTCACACTGGCGGGATTGCTGGGAGCCGGCCTGGCCCTGTTTTCGATCCTGCGCCCACAGGCGCAGCGCTACTCTCTCGCCTTCATCCTGTGCGCAGCGGGGTTGCTGGCCAAGACGCTCGCATATGGAGCCGCATTCGGCAGCGAATACGCTCTGGTATGGGCGACCCCGGGAGCCCTGGTCGGCCTGGCGCTCGGCGGCGCGCTGATGGCGCTGATGGCGCTGTCGGCCAGGTGGCGGCCGCTTGCGCTCGCGCGCGCGTCGCTCGGCTGCCTGTGCATCCTGGTGGTCGCCGTCAACGTCGTTCCGCCCAATCCGTATCATGCAGCGTGGATCGAACAATGGAACCCGGGAAAGCTGCGCCATTACAGCGCAGCGGCAACATGGCTGTCGGCCGCGTGGCCGTATGCGATGCTGACCTGGCTCGTTTACGGACTGTTTGCGCGGCGCGCCGCGCAAGCGGGCGGCACTTGAGGCCATCGACTCGCACAGCCAAATCGGTCGCATAAAGCGAAGCGCCGGACGCGCAGGCCACGGGATGTACTACAAGCACCACGTCTTCTTCTGCCTGAACCAGCGCGAAGCGGGCGAGAACTGCTGCGCCAATCACGATGCCGCAGCGATGCAGGCGTATGCCAAGGAGCGAATCAAGGCCCTCAGACGCGCCGGCCCGGCAAAGGTGCGGATCAACAAGGCGGGCTGCCTGGATCGGTGCGATCTCGGTCCTTGCCTGGTCGTGTATCCGGAGGGCGTCTGGTACACGTACTTGGACAAGAAGGATATCGACGAGATCATCGACTCGCACCTCGTAAATGGGCACATCGTCGACCGGTTGCGCCTGCCGTGAGATCCGAACGGCGTCTGATCGCCGGGCCGGCCGGTCGGATCGAAGCGGTGCTCGACTGGCCCGACGCAAGCCCACCGGCAGGCGTGGCTCACGTCGCGCATCCGCACCCGCTCTATGGGGGCAGTCTCGACAACAAGGTGGTCTCCACGCTGGCGCGTGCCTTTACGTCGCTTGGCTGGCTGTCGGTTCGATCGAACTTCCGCGGCGTCGGGGCTACCGAGGGCGAGCACGACGATGGTCGCGGAGAGCTCGAGGACATGATGCATCTGATCGAGCAGGTGGTATGGCTGCCACACGGGGCTGCGATGCCGCTTGCGCTGGCCGGCTTTTCCTTCGGCAGCTTCGTCATCGCGAATGCGGCCGACCGGCTGGGCAAGCAGGGAAAGCCGGCAAGGCATTTGATCCTCGTAGGTGCGGCGGCCGGAAAGTGGCCGATGCCGCAGGTGGACGCTGGTGCGCTCCTGATCCATGGAGAGCAGGACGAGACGATCCTGCTGACGGACGTGTTCGCGTGGGCGCGGAACTACGAGGTGCCGGTCGTAGTGATCCCCGGCGCAGATCACTTCTTTCACCGCAGGCTGACACTGCTGAAGACGATCGTGACCCGGTACCTGCTCGGCGCCGAAGCGAGCGACCACAACCCTGCCGGCAATCGCAAGGAATCCGATGAGCCTCGATGACGGCCTGTGCTACCTCAACGGAGAGTATCTGCCGCTGGCCGGCGCGCGCGTACCAGTGTTGGACCGTGGCTTCATCTTCGGCGACGGCGTGTACGAGGTGGTCCCGGTATACCGCAAGAAACCGTTTCGTTTCGAGCAGCACCTGGCGCGGCTGCAGCGAAGCCTGGCGGAAACTTGCATCGAAAATCCCAAGTCACCGAACGAATGGCGTGCGATCGTCGAACGGCTGGTCGGAGCGGCAGCGGGGCAGGATCTGATCGTGTACATCCAGGTCACGCGCGGTGTTGCCAAGCGCGATTTCGCGTTTCCGGCCGGCGTCACGCCCACGGTGTTCGCGATGGTTTCACCGCTGACGCGGCCGGGTGCAGCCCAGCGCGAACAGGGGCTGCGCGCGATATCGGTCCCGGACCTGCGCTGGCTTCGTTGCGACATCAAGTCGGTTTCCCTGCTCGGGGCAGTGCTGGCGCGCCAGCAGGCCGCCGACCGCGGGGTCGACGAGGTGGTGCAGCATCGCGATGGCCGCCTCACCGAGGGTTCGGCCAGCAACGTCTGGCTGGTCAAAGGCGGGCGCGTGCTGGCGCCGCCGCGTGACAACCTGATCCTGGAAGGGATCCGCTATGGCTTCGTCCAGGAGCTGTGCGGCCAGGCATCGATTCCATTCGAAGTGCGTATCGTGTCGATGCGCGACGTGCGCGATGCCGACGAGCTGATGCTCAGCGCTGCCACCCGCGAATTGCTGCCGATCGTCGAACTCGACGGCCGCCCGGTCGCAGACGGCCGGCCCGGTCCGGTGTACCGTGAGCTGCGCCGCGGCTACGACTCCGCGATCGCGGCGCTGTAGCATCGGGGAGCTTCCGATGGGCGAGCCGGAAAGCCTGATCCAGTACCCGACCGATTTCCCGATGAAGATCGTCGGGATCAACGTCGAAGGGTTCGAGGCGGCGATTGCACAGGTGCTATGCGCCCATGTGCCGGACTTCGACGTGACCTCGATTCAGGTGCGCGAATCGCGCGCCGGAAAGTATCTATCGATCAGCGCGACGATCACTGCCCGCTCGCGCAGCCAGCTCGATGCGCTCTATATGGAACTGACGCACCATCCGCTGGTGCGCGTGGTTCTGTGATTCGTTCACGCGCGGCGCTGGGCCGCCTCGGTCATGTCCGCCACGCGCGCTTCCAGGTCAGCCGGGTCTTCGGACGAGGCGCGCGCGATGTCGGCCTCGATCATGCTTCCCGCAACCAGCTCGGCGAGCGAGTGGTTCAGCAGGTGCGACAGAGGCGCGCGCCGGTCGATCTCGCCGCGGATCTGCAGCCACTTGGCGTCGCGGATCATCGCGCGCAGCTTCGGGTTGACCGTCATGATCTCGTGGGCGAGGTGGCGCCGCTTGCCGTCGCGACTCGGCAGCAGCGTCTGGCTGATCACGGCAGCCAGGAACGCCGCGGTGTCGCTCAGCGCCTGGTGGCGGAATTCGATCGGATACAGGTCCTGGATCCGCTGCAGCGTCTTGGCAGCCGAGCTGGTATGCAAGGTCGCGTACACCAGGTGGCCGGAGCTAGCGGCGCGAAAGGCTGCCTGCAGCGTCGCCAGGTTGCGGATCTCGCCGATCACGATCACGTCCGGATCCTGCTGCAGCGTGTGTTCGACCGCGAGCTCGAACGTCGGAACGTCGAAGCCGACTTCGCGCTGCTGGATCAGGCAGCGGCGTGACTCGAAGCGGTATTCCACCGGCTCCTCGATCGTGACCACCCGCAGGTTGGACCGGCCGTTCAGGTATTCGATCAGAGCGGCCAGGGTCGTCGATTTGCCTGCGCCCGTTTCGCCAGTGATCAGCACGAGGCCGCGTTTCAGCAGAGCCAGCTCACCGACCTGTTCCGGCAACCCCAGCTCCGCAAAGTCGGGCGGGGCCGGCCGCAGGCGACGCAGCGCGAGGCTGAAAAGGCCGCCGCGCCCGCTCGCGGTAAGGCCTCCGAAGCGCGTGATCGCCAGGCGGAATGCGACCCCCTGGATCGAGGTCACCGAAAGGCGAGTCTGGCCGCCGCCCGCAGCCACACGCGCCAGGATGTCCTGCGCATCCAAGCCGAGGTCGCGCAGCAGGTCCTCGATGTCGGACGACTTCACCGGCGTCTCGTAGCCACGCACGCTGCGCAGCCCGTCCGGCAATCTCAGGGCGGGAGGCACACCGCAATCGATGTGAATGTCGCTGACCGCGAAGTCCCGCTCCTCGGCGACATGGATCAGCAGATCGAACAGACGCATCCCCGCTCCTTACCCTCGCTCGCGCCCCTTGATCGGCGGCTCCTTTGGCGCATCGTAAGCCCCACGGTGCGCTTAAGGCCACCCTACCGGGAGTCGGGTCCGAGGACAAGCCGGGCCCTTTCATGACGAGCCCGACCCTTTTTTCACGCCCTTGGCCTACCGAGGGTTGCGGATCGCCGCCTGCAGCGCCGCCAGCGAGGTGGCGCCGCCAGCCACAAGCCTGAGGCCGCGGTCCCAGATTGCGGAACCGTCGGCAAGCAGCACGCGCTCCAACTCGAGCGAATCGGCACTGACTGCCAGCAGCCCACGCGCGCGCGCATCGATCTCCAGCACCTCGCATGCCAATAACCGGCCGCTGTAGCCGGTGTGCCCGCAAGCGGCGCAGCCGTGCGGTGCCGCGCGGCGAGGCCGACCGGCCTGCTCGCCCAGCCACGTGTTGCGCGCCGCGGCGAGAGCCTGACGCACCGCATCTTCCTCGTCGGGCACTGCGCATTGCGGGCACAACTTCGCCAACAGCCGCTGGGCGATCACCAGGGACAAGCCGTCGATCATCTGCGCTGCGGTCACCCCGAGCCGCCGCAGCTCGGCGACGGCTGCGCAAGCACGGCCGATCGCCATCCTCGAAAACACTCGATGCCCTGCCTGTGCCGCCTGGATCGCGAATTGCGCCGCGCGCGGCGAGCAAATCCGCCGGAGCAGCATCCGGCGGCCACGGCAGCGGCAGCAGTTGCCGCGCTGCAGATTCGAACTCGCATCGAGCTCTCGCAGCATCGCACGCAACGCAGTGCGACGGCCGCAGCCGGCCGGCCCGACGACCAGAACGAGACCCTCGGGAGCACTGATCGCGTGGCGGATTGCTTCCAGATCGGAGGCGGTGTAGCCGAGCTGTTCGAGTTGCAACCCCGGTGCGTGGGGCGAAGGATCTGCCGGATCCGCGTCGAACCGATGCAAGTTCGCTGCTGCTGCCGCTTCGGTCATCGACTGCGTGGAACAGGATGCAGGATCGGATCAGGATTCGGCCGCGGCCAGGAACACCCGCTCGGCCACCCGCAGGCAGGCCCGATGCACATCACCGTGCCACGGCTGGCGCTGGGGCCCGATCCGGCCCGAGTCGTTCATCGACGAGGCGAGCTCGGCTGCGACGTTGGTGAAGAACAGGACCGGCCTGCACACGACAGCGGCGCGCTCGGAAGGCGCCACGGGAAAGGACTGGAACACAGTGGCCACTGCCACGGCAATCGCGGTCCAGAAAGCCAGGCGGGTGATTCTCATGCGGTCGCCTCACAACTTAGGTCGCGCGCAGCAGTGTCACCTGTGGTCACCGCGGTCATCTCGTGCGGGAAGGGCCGTACTCGACCCACGTGCGCGACCGCCCCAGATCCTTGTGCAGCGAGCCGCGGTCCGGGTAGACGCCGAGGCCGCCGATCTGGAACAGGCGCGCCAGCTGCAGGTTCTCGCGGAAGGAAAGCCCGGGGTAGATGAAGTCGTCCGCCTCGCCAGCGAAATGGGCGTTGGGCTCGACACCTCCGACCAAGCGGTTGGTCTGCGGCGTGCGAAACCCCGACAACAGAACCATCGGGCGAGGCGACCGGAAGCGAGCCACCGCACACTGCATGGCATAGTTCAGATGCAGCAACCCCGGTGCGATCGGGCGCTGGGCGCCGGCCCGAAGATCGCGATAGATCCGGTTGATCGCGCAGTAGCCGTCCGGCAGCAACGCACCGTCGGCCCAATAAACGGTCCGTATGGATTCCTGCGCGTCGGGGCGAGTGATCCACAGTTCGCGCGGCAGCGACCACGCCACGCGCGCCCTGGCGGGAGCGAACCGGAAGGCGCCAATGCCGGCAAGCGCTGCGCGCAGCAGGAAGGTGCGGCGTTGTTCGAACTTCATCCCGATCCACGATAATCGGGACATCGCCGTGCCGCGCTACCACCCTCGGCAGTCGCATTGACGCCCACCGGGAATTGCGCCGGCCCGAAGCGATCCGCCGGGCTTTTCCTAATGAGATGCATCGCCCCGAACCGATCCGACGCCTGCTAGGCCGCGCGCCCTACGAACCAACGTTGCAGGCGATGCGCGACTTCACGCTGCAGCGGGAGCCGCAAAGCCGCGACGAACTGTGGCTGGTCGAACACGAGCCCGTTTACACGCTCGGCCAGGCCGGCCGGCGCGAGCACGTGATCGACCCCGGAGCGATTCCAGTCGTCGTTACCGACCGGGGCGGCCAGGTCACGTACCACGGACCGGGCCAGGCCGTCGTGTACACGCTGATCGATCTGCGGCGGCTCGGTATTACGGTGCGCACTCTGGTGTTCCGGATCGAGGAGGCGGTGATCCAGACGCTGGAGCCGTTCGGGGTGATCGGGCAGCGGGTGCGCGGAGCTCCCGGCGTGTACGTGCGATACATAGGTGTCGGCAGCGGCTCGGCAGGGCGCGAAGCGCCCGCCGGAAGCTCGTTCACCGGGTTCGCCAAGATCGCGGCGTTGGGCGTGCGAATCCGCAACGGCTGCAGTTACCACGGCGTAGCGCTGAACGTGGCGATGGATCTTGCGCCGTTCGCGCGAATCGACCCGTGCGGTTACGCGGGTCTTGCCGTCGTCGACTTGGCTACACTTGGGGTGGACCTTAGCTGGAGCGAAGCGGCCGGCCGCCTCTCGGACCGGCTGGCTGCCCACCTGATCCCGTGAGCGAAGCGAACGGACTGCCGCGCGTCAGCGCGAATCGTTCGGGTCTTTTTAAGGGCTAACTTGTGAGCGAGAACGCGCCGGCGGCGGCGCCTGCTGCAGCCGCATCCGCGGGCAAGATCAAGGGGGCGGGCAAGACTCGCCTGATCCCGATCGTTGCGCGCACCGGCACGGCTCCACTGCCGAAGCCGCACTGGATCCGCGTGCGCGCCGGGTCGAGCGCCACCCGCTTCTACGAGATCAAGGCGCTGCTGCGCGAGCACCGGCTGCACACGGTGTGCGAGGAGGCGAGCTGCCCGAACATCGGCGAGTGTTTCGGACACGGAACCGCCACCTTCATGATCATGGGCGATCGCTGCACGCGGCGCTGTCCGTTTTGCGACGTCGCGCACGGACGGCCCGAACCGCTCGATCCGGACGAACCCGCGCACCTGGCGAAGTCGGTCGCCACGCTGGGGCTGCGCTACGTCGTCGTCACGTCGGTCGATCGCGACGATCTGCGCGACGGCGGCGCGCGGCATTTCGCCGATTGCATCGAAGCGATCCGCAGCACCTCGCCGTCCACCCGGATCGAGGTGCTGGTGCCCGATTTCCGCGGGCGCCTGGACCGCGCGCTCCCGATCCTGCAGGCCACGCCGCCCGACGTGATGAACCACAACCTGGAGACCGTGCCGCGGCTGTACCGCAGCGCCCGGCCAGGCGCCGACTACGCGCATTCGCTGCGGCTGTTGCGCGAGTTTCGAGATCTCGTGCCAGACGTGCCAACCAAAAGCGGGCTGATGGTCGGGCTGGGCGAGACCGACGACGAGATCGTCGCGGTGATGCGCGACCTGCGAGAATCCGGCGTCGAAATGCTGACGATCGGCCAGTATCTGGCACCCAGCGCGCACCACCTGCCGGTGCTGCGCTACGTGCCGCCGGAAACCTTCCGGATGTACGAACAGGAGGCGCGCGCCCTCGGATTCGCGCACGCTGCCTGCGCGCCGCTGGTGCGCAGCTCCTACCACGCCGACCTGCAGGCGCAAGCCGCCGGGCGAGTTCCTTAGATAAGTATCTAATTCGAAAAATATCGAATATACTGGCGCGACCAGGAGAATTCCGTGGCCGCGCCCCCGAGCCCCTTGCCGCCTTCGCCACCTGCACCACCCGAGGCGGACTTCGACCGCATGCTTGCCTTCCTGAAGGCGCTGGCGAACGAAAACCGCCTGCGTGTGGTCGGCCTGCTGCTGAAGCGGCCCCACCACGTGCGCGAGCTCGCCACCGAGCTGCAGCTGAAGGAGCCGACCGTGTGCCATCACCTGTCCTGCCTGGCGCAGGTGGGACTGGTGGAAATGTCGGCCAAGGGCAACGCGCATTTCTACAGCCTGCGCGAGCGCGAATTGCGCCGCCTGAGCAGGATGATCTTCGGCAAGCGCAGCGGCGCGATCGCGTCGGCCGTCCAGGATCCGTCGGATTGGGCTTCGCGCACACTCGGTAACTATCTCGAGGGCGAGACGCTGAAGACGATGCCGGCCAGCCGCAGGAAGCGCTGGGTGGTGCTCAAATGGCTTGCGGAGAAATTCGCTTCCGGCAGACGCTATCGCGAGGCCGAGGTCAACCAGCTGATCCAGCGTCACTACTGGGACTCGGCCACGCTGCGCCGCGAGTTGATCGGCTATCGAATGCTCAACCGGGCGGAAGGCGTGTATTGGCGGCAGCCCGAAGAGGAGTGGTTGAGCGCCTAAGGTGCGCCAAGAGGCCGAACCGGCGCCTGCACCTGAAGAATCTGCCGCTGGCCGTTCGCGTCCACGAACGTCAACTTCAGCGGCACCATGTCGCCCGCTCTGAGCGGGCGCACCAGCCCCTCGAGCATCACGTGCTTGCCGCTGCGCTCGCCCATCTGGACCTTTTCACCGGCGGCGAGCGGCAGTGAGTCGAGCGCGCGCATCCGCATCACGTTCGCGCTCATCGTCATCTCGTGCACGCTGCAGCGCGCCGCCAGCGGGGATGTCACCACGGTCAGCCGCACCGCCGTATCACTCTCGAGCGTCATGTAGGCGCCGCTAGCGGTCTGCCCCTCGACTGTTCCGCGCACCCACGGATCGGTGACCGTGACGTGTGCGATGGCGGCCTGTGCGCAGGCGAGCCACAGTGCCGCCACCATCGCGAATGCGGCGAGGGGGGCGCGGCGGCAGTGCGCCGGCCCGGCCTCGATCCGATTCACTGCGACCCCGATCCGGCCGCGTACCGCCCGCGCAGGCCCAGCACAGTAGCGCGCGCCCGCGCAGCCGCCGCCGCAGCAACCGGGCGCGCCGCAGCGGCGGCATAGATGTGCGCGCCGGGAGACGTCAACGGACTGGGAGACAGCGTGGCGTATACACGCGCTCCCGCGCTGGTGGTTGCCGCAGCCAACGGCAACGGATTGCTGCCGACCAGTCCCAGACCCTGGTTGTCGCCGAGGAACAGGGCAGTGCTGCTAGTGAATCCACTGCTCATGTTATTCAGGGCGAGGGGCGCGCTGTTCAGATCGAACGGGCCCTGTATCCGCAACTCGTGCCAGGTGCCGCCATTGTCGTTGGACTCGCTCAACCAGACATCCGTATTCAAGACGGTGGAGCCGGTCGCATAGTCGCGCAGGTCGTAGTACGTGAGCGCCAGCACGCTGCCTGGAAGGTAGCGCACGGTAGGGCTGAAGGCGGCCGCCGCGGCGGCGCCATTGACCTGCTTCGGAGTGCTCCACGTCGTGCCACCGTCGGTCGAAATCGACAGCGCAATACCGTCGGACGAGCTGCTGCCGAACAGCTGCTGCCAGACGGCGGCCACCGCACCGGTGGCCGGATCGACCGCGATCTGCGCGATCAGCGAGCTGGCGCGGATTGCTGTTCCGTTTGGGATCGGATTTTTCGTGCCGACCGACTGGATCGTCGCAACCATCACCGGCGGCGACGGAGTCGACCAGGTCGTGCCGCTGACGGTTACGCCCACGACCTGCAGCGTGGAAGTCCCTGTGGCGAGGTCGAGCAGACTGAAAAAATCCAGCACGGCGCCGCTCGGCAGGATCGCGATCTCGTTATTGAACGCCTCATTGCCTGCACCGGGGTCGTACAGCACGCCGGTGGTCCAGCTTTGCCCGCTATCCTTCGAAAGCGCCAGGTAGGCCGGCATGCTGGCATTGACTCCGGTGCTGAGCCGGTCCCACACCAGATAGACGTTGCCGGCCGTATCAGCAGTGATCGAATCGCGGTCGTTGAAGAAGAACGCCGCGCTGCCGGTGGGATTGCTGTCCTGGATCACGGCAAACGGCGTGCTCCAGGTCTTGCCGCCGTCGGTCGAGCGGGATGCCAGCACCGCGCTCAACCCGCCCGCGGACGCAGAGCCGAAGGCGGTGCCGGTGGCCGAGAGGGCGAGCGCGCTCGCGACCACGACGCCATTGGCGGCGAAAGTCAGCCAGGGATCGGACGCGCGGTCGTAGGTGGCGCCCGGCCCCGTCCCGCCTGCGCACATCGAGAACGGCAGCACCACCGGCGTGCTCCACGTGCTTCCGCCGTCGCTCGAATGCGCCGTTGCGATTGCGCGCGCACCGAGACCTCCGCTCGGCGCGCTGTTGGGCCCGCCCGACCAGCGATCCTGTTCCCAAACCCCAACCACGTTCCCGCCAGGGATCACGGTGACCTGTGGCTGGATACCCGCTCCAGCCGTGAACGTTTCGCCGCTCCCCGCCACGGCGCTGCTGCATGGCGGCGTCGAAGCCGGGTTGGCTCCCGACACCTGGGTCGACACCGGAGAGCCGCCACCACTCGAGCCCGAGCCCGGATGGCTGAAGCCTCCCCCGCAGCCGGACACGATTGCGCATACGAGCGGCGCCAGTTTGACGGCCAAAGGTAGTCGGAGCGCGGCCAGGCCGATCAAATTCGATCGCGGAGGGCTCATCGGAAGGACCGGACGGAACATGGAGCGGTATTCTGGCATTTTCCGTGCACCTTTCTGGCCTCGGGCGGCGCCATGGCGCGCGTCGTCCGAATGGATGCAGGTCAAGTAGAGGGCTGTAACAGTCGACTAGGCGCTGCTGTCCTGCGCCTGCGCATCCGAATCCACTTGAGGGGGCAGTGGACAATCGAGCGCCGCGCACAGCGTGCGCAGGCAGCTCGCCGCCTGCCAGTTGGTCGATCCGTCCACGAAAGCCACCGCCACGCACGCCTTGATGAACTGCGGCTTGGCGAGCGGCGCCAGACCGTTCAGGCGATGCAGGGCTTGCGAAATACGCTCCAGCGCGAGGGCATCGCGAGCGATCGGGTTCGGATCGACTCCCTGCAGCAGCGCAGCGCCGGCTGCGTACGCCTTCGCCGGCGCCTGCGGCATACGCACCGTGGCCACCAGCGAAAGAGCGAGGCGCGCTTCTTCGCCCAGGTCGCGAAGCAAAGCGTATCGCGCCGGAAGCGCCGGCTGCGCAGCCACCCCCAGCCGCGCCTCGAGCACCGTGTACAGCAGAAATTCCGGAAGCGTCACGCGGCCGCCGGCAGCGATCAGCGCACGCGCCAGCTCGAGCAGCCGCTGGCGCGCCGCCGGCGGCAGCTTGCGCAGCGCCGGCATCGCAAGATCGATCAGAGGCAGCCGCCAGCCCGGCGGCATCTGCGCAGCGGCTGCGCGAACGCGCTCGATCTGTGCCGCCGCATCGGGCCCGAACACGTTGGCGGCGATCGCTTCCTGCCGTTGTGCCACTATCTGTTCCTGCTCGACCAGCAGCCCGAGGGCGAGCAGCTGCGCGCCGGTCGTGTCGGACAACGCCGCTCGCAAGCCGAGCGATTCGACCCGTTCCAGCAGGTGCTCGACGAACGGTTGCGCCGCCGCTTGCGGCTTGCCGATCACCGCCGACAGGCCCGATGCCGCGGTATCGGCTGCAACCAGCCCGGTAACGGGGCTCAGTGGATGCACCGGCGATCGCGCCATCGCATCGGCAGCGACCGCCTGCACGGCAGCCGGCGTTGCGGCCGGGGCAGCTCCGCCTTGCGAAGCCGCTTGCACCGGCCGCGCGGACGCTGCCTGCTGCGACGCGGCGGGGAACGGCAAAGGTGCCAGCTCCGGAGTCTGCGCACGGTCAGGTCCGTTCCACGCCACGAGCTCGGGCGCCGGCACGAAGTCCATCGAGCGGCCATAGATGCGCCGGATGCGTTCCTGCAGCGGCGGGTGGGTAGCCAGCCAGCCGTCGGCAAAACTCGCCCGCGCCGGCGCCAGGAACATGTGCGATAGCGTCTCGGCGTGCGGGTGATCGATCCTGCCGCCGTCGCCGTCGCCGTCACCGTCGTCTGCGCCCAGGCCGCCGATCTTGCGCAGCGCGCCGCCGATGCCGTCGACATTGCGAGTGAACTGCACGCTGCTGGCGTCGGCCAGGTATTCGCGCTGGCGCGAGACGCCGGACTTGATGAGGCGGCCGAACAGCACGCCGATCGAGCCGAGCGCCAGCAGCACGATGCCGACCACGAAAATGGCGGAGCGAGAATCGCGGCTTCGTCCACTGACGCCGATGCGGGGAGAATCGAATCCGGCCAGAAAGCGCCCGAACAAGGCCAGCATCAGCAGCCCTTGCAGCAAACCGATCAGCCGCAGGTTCAACGTCATGTCGCCGTTGAGGATGTGGCTGAACTCGTGCCCGATCACTCCCTGCAGCTCGTCGCGCGTCAGCCGCGTCAGCGCTCCGTGCGTCACCGTGATCACCGCGTCGCGCGCGCCAAGCCCGGCGGCAAACGCGTTGATCGTGTCCTGGCGCTCCAGTACGTACACGCGCGGCGCTGCGATGCCCGAAGCCAGAGCCATCTCCTGCACCACGTTCAGAAGGCGCCGTTCCAGCTGGTCCTGGCTCGACGGGTCGATCGCGCGCGCGCCGATCATGCGCGCCACCGCCTCGCCGCCTTCGCGCAACTGCTGCATCTGCAGCAGCGTGCCGCCGGCGATCAGCAGCACGACCACCGCGGTGGTGGTCGGAATGAAGTGGTTCGGCAGCGAGTCCAGTCCATGACGCGCCCACGCACCGTGCGGCGACATCACGAACAGATACAGCGCGCCCAGCGTCACGTTGACCGCAACCACGATCGCGATCACCGCAGCGCCGAACAGAAAGACCAGACGGCGGCTGGTGCGGCGCGCTTCGTCCTGCTGCTCGAAGAATGTGGCTGTCAACGGTCAGTGCCTCCCGTGGCCACCGTTGTGGCGCAGCCGGAGTGTGACCGGGTACGGTTCCGCTCGCGTTACGGCCTTCGCCATCACGGGGGCTCGGCCGTGCTGACCTCGCTTCACCGCACCCGGTCACACTCCGGCTGCGCCACAACGGTACGCGATCGCCTCAGAACTGCACCTTCACTGCCTTGCGCTCTTCCTCGCTTTCCGTGGCCTTCAGCAGCTCGGCCGCCTGGAACGAGAATGCGCTCGCGATGAAGTTGGTCGGGAACTGCTGCACCGCGTTGTTGTATGTCATCACTGCATCGTTGAATGCCTGTCGCGCAAACGCGATCCGGTTCTCGGTGCTGGTCAGCTCCTCGGTGAGCTGCATCATCGTCTGGTTGGCCTTCAGGTCGGGATAGGCCTCCGCTACCGCGAACAACCGTCCCAACGCGCCGCTCAGCCCGCCCTCGGCTGCCGCCAACTGGCGCATCGCGTCCGGGTTGGACGGGTCGGTCGCCGCGGCAGCGTGGGCCGATACCGCCGAATTGCGGGCCTGGATCACCGCTTCGAGGGTTTCGCGCTCGTGCGCGATGTATTTCCTGGCGGTCTCGACCAGGTTCGGGATCAGGTCGTAGCGGCGCTTCAACTGCACGTCGATCTGCGCGAACGCGTTCTTGAACTCGTTGCGCTGCGCCACCAGACGGTTGTACGAGGCGACCCCCCACACCAGGACGGCCAGCACCAATACCAGAAAAACGATCAGCCCCATTGCCCCTCTCCTCCCGACGTTGGAACTACAGATTGCGCAGCGTCGCCCTCGCCTTCACTCCAAGCGCACCGCTCGCCCCGCTTGGCGCGTTAGCAGTCGCCGCTGCCGGCGGACCAGCCGTGGCCGCCGCAGCACCCACGGTCGCCCCCGACTGCGCCTCGTTGCCGCCCTGCTGCAGCGGACCCTTTATGTGATCGAACGGCACCGTCGCGGCGAACGTTGGCAAATTGTGCGCACGCACCTGGGTCGCCGCTTCGTAGCCGGACGCCAGTTTAATCAACGTGGGTTCGCTGAACGCCGTGCCGAAGAAGCTGATGCCGAGCGGCACACCGAACACCATCCCCGCCGGCACCTGCACAATCGGATATCCGGGAGCGCCGGCCATTCCCGAGCTTCCGAAGATCAAGTGGTCCCCGTAGACCAGGTCCGTGGCCCAGGCCGGGTTGTCGGTGGCGGTCACGACCGCGTCCAGGTGGAACGTGCTCAGTGCCTGATCCATGCTGACGCCGGCCGCCTGATCCAGGTCCAGTGCGATGTTGTACGAGGACTGGCCGGCGGCGTTGCTTCCGAACAGGCTCGGATCCTGCGGCGCGTTCGGATCGGTCGTATTCAGCGAGTTGGCCTGGTCGAAGATGTCCTGGTTGAAGTACGGCATCTCGACATTCGCGTGCGAATTGTTGAAATCGATCGCGCTCTGCAGAGTCCCGCCGGCGACCGGCACCCCGACGCGTGTGGCGAAATACGCGGCCACGTCGTTCTTGAAGTCGTACAGCAGTACTCCGGTCTCACCGTTGGCCGGAGTGAATGTGAAGCCGGCCGCATCCAGATCGACGATCGTGGCGCCGGCATCGCTGAGGGCCTTGAACGCGGCCTCGATCGCGGCGGTCACCGCCGCAGGCGTGGGCACGTTGGTAAGACCGCTCAGGCCGGCGCGTGTGATACCGATCCTGGCCCCCTTCAAGCCGTTCGGGTCGAGGAACTGCGTGTAATCGGCAGGGATGCTGGCCGGTCGGGCAAAGCGACCGCGCCAGCCCAGCGGAACGCCGCCGGTGGCCGGATCCCGCCCGTCATACGTGCGACTCTGGATCACGCCCAATGCCGCTGCCGCATCGGCCACTGTGCGTCCGTGCACGCCGATCGTGTCCTGCGTGTGGGAGATCGGCACGACGCCGGCGCGGCTGGTCAGTCCCACTGTGGGCTTGATCGCGGCGACACCGTTGGCATTGCCCGGGCAGACGATGCTTCCGTCGGTCTCGGAGCCGAACGATACGGTTGCGAAGTTTGCCGAAGCGGCGGCAGCGGAACCGGAACTGGATCCGCAAGGATTACGGTCGATCCCGTACGGGTTGTGTGTCTGCCCGCCGCGGCCCGACCAACCGCTGATCGACTCGAATGAGCGGAAATTGGCCCACTCCGACAGGTTGGTCTTGCCAAGGATCACCGCTCCGCCGGCACGCAAATTGGCGGCGACAGTGGAATCGCGCAGAACTGCATCCCGACCAGCGCGAACGATCCCGCGGCGGTTTGCATCCGATCACCCGTGTCGATATTGTCCTTCAACAGCACCGGGATGCCATGCAGCGGCCCCAGCACGATGCCGCGTCTGCGCAGCGCATCCGCGTTGCGCGCCATCGCCAGGGCGTCAGGGTTCAGTTCGATCACTGCGTTGACACCGGGGCCCCTCGAATCGAGCCCTTTTATGCGTGCGATGTACTCGTTGGTAAGTTCGACGGATGTGAGCTCGCCGGAAGCCATCTCGGCCTGAAGTTGCGGCACCGTGGCCTCGTTGTGGCGCGTCGGAACTTCTGTTTCCTGGCCCTGGGCAACTGCTGCGATTGACAGCAGGGCCGCAGGAAGAATCGCGCGAAGCGCTCTGATCGTCATCTTGTCCCCCCTTGGGAAGCCTCCGCCGCCAGCCGCTGCAGCGGCCTGAAAGGCGCCGGCAGCTTACCCCCGGCAAACGACGGCGCTGCAGTGTCCGCAGTGTGCGGAGGGCCACTGTGCGCGTGTGTCTGCGCGCCTGTCTGCGCGTCGCTACGGTTTGCCTTCGTTCTTGGCGCCGCTGGGAGACTCCGCCTGGCCCTTCTTGATGTCTGCGACCTCCTGGTCAGTGATCAGGTCGAACAGTTTGACCACGCGGCGCACTCCGCTTACGCGGCTCGCCGCCTTGGCGGCGGCCTCGCCTTCGGACGGCGAAACTTTGCCGAGAAGGTAGACCACGCCCTGGTCGACGGTGGTTTTGATCACACCCGCCGGTACGCCCTCCGCGTTGAGCAGCGTGGCCTTGACCTTACCAGCCAGCAGCGTGTCATCGGCGCGGTCGCCGAAGGTGGCGAGGCTACCCACCGTAATCTGGTTGTCCACCTCGCGCACGTGCTCGACCTTGGAGGCGACCTGCTCGGCGAGCGCACGCTGCTCGGCGGTCTTCACCTGGCCGGCCAGCAGCACGCGGTGGTCGTAGCTGGTCACGTCGATGTTCATCGCGCCCTTCGGGATGTTGTCGATCAGTGCCCGGTTCACGCTCGATTCGATCTCGGTGTCTTCCAGCTGCGTTCCGGTTGAGCGCCGGTCCGTAGCGACGACGGCACCGCCGACCGCGGCGGTGCCCGCCAGCAGCACGCAGCCGTCGAGCAGTGTGACCGAGAGCCCCGCCAGCAGGACCCACCCGTACTTCCGCTTCATTGCGTGTCCTCCTCGGCGCCAAAAGCGGCGCGCAACCATTCGAACCGATCGCCCTGCGCAATCACGACATCGAACCGGCACGGCGGCCAGCGGTCGCCGAAGTGACTCTGCAGGTACAGCTGCGCGGCCAGGCGCAGGCGACGACGTTTGATGCGGTCCACGCTCTGCGCCGCTGTTCCATCAGGCGCGCGGCGCGCGCGGCTTCGCACTTCGACGAACACCAGCACCGGCCCGTCGCGCGCCACCACGTCGAGCTCGCCGACACGATAGCCCACCTGGCGAGCGACAATCTGCAATCCGTTCCGCCGCAGCATCGCACAAGCGGCCTGTTCGGCCGCATCGCCCTGCCTCTGGCGCGCGCTGCGCGCGGCGCGAACTGGCATCGCAGAATTCGAACCTGGCCGCGTTTGCTCCACTGGAAGACCGGCAATCCTGCCGTTGGTTCCGGGTTTGTGAATAATGCAATCGCGGTCGGCCAGTCCGGTCGGCCGGAACTGCTCCGAATTTGCCTTAGAAGGCGCTGCCCACGCTGCGGAGGCACGACGAAATGGATGATTCCGACTCCCGTGACAAATGGGCCAGCCAGCCCCTGATGGCTACTGCCGGCTTGGACCGGCAGCAGCTGCCACGCGCATTGTATGTAGTGGCCACGCCGATCGGCAACGCCGCCGACATCACGCTGCGCGCCCTGTGGGTGTTGCGCAGCGCCGATTGCATCGCAGCCGAAGATACGCGAGTGACCGCTCCTCTTCTGAAGCGTTACGGCATTATGACTCGCCCGATCGCGTTGCACCGTCATAACGAACGTGCCGCCACCGACAAGATCCTCGCGCGCCTAGCGCAAGACGAGCGGGTGGCGCTGGTGAGCGACGCGGGAACCCCGGGGATCTCCGATCCGGGTGCGGTTCTGGTGAAAGCCGCGTTGTCGGCCGGGCATCGGGTGGTGCCGGTGCCGGGGCCGAGCAGCCTTACCGCAGCGCTGTCGGCGGCTGGAGTGCAGACCACTTCGATCCGCCTGCTCGGGTTCCTGCCGCCGCGCGTTCAGGCGCGCCGCCGGCTGCTGCAGGAGGCAGCAGCGGACGGCGGTGCCTTCGTGCTGTTCGAAGCGCCGCACCGGATCGCCCAGACCGCGAGCGAACTGGAGGCGCTGCTGCATCCCGAACGCCGCATCGTGCTGGCGCGCGAACTGACCAAGATCTTCGAAGCAATCGTGCAAACCACCGCGTCGGAGCTTGCACGCGCGGTCGCCGGTCAGGGCGAGCGCGGAGAATTCGTCGTGGTGGTGGACGCTGCACAGCAACCCCGCGCCGGCATGGTCGGTCTGGACGAAGCGGGGCGGCGCTGGCTGCAGGCGCTCGTCGAGGAAGTGCCTGCAGCGCGCGCGGCAGCCATCGCAGCCAAGGCTACCGGCCTTGCGCGCGATGCGGTGTATCGGAGTCTGCTAGAGCAGCGCCGGCAGCAGCAAGTGTGACGGCGGAGTTCGATTCGACGATTTCGAACCACAGCGCGTTCAGGATCCCGAAGGCGAGCGCCAGGCCCAGTCCCAGCAACCAGCTGAAATACCACATCGAGCGACCTCCTCTTCAGTAATGGACCCCGCTCACGTCCGCCGCCGAGATCCTGCCCCGCAGCACGCGGAACACCCAGATCGTGTAGCCCAGGATAATCGGGACGAACACGAGCGCCGCTACCAGCATGATGAACAACGTCTGCCGGCTGCTCGATGCATCCCAGATCGTCAGGCTCGCCGACGGCGCCTCGGAGGACGGCATCAGGAACGGAAACAGGCCCGCCGCCGCAGTGCCGATCACGCTCGCCTGAACAATGGCGCTGGCGATGAACGCGAGGCCTGCGCGCCGCAGCGCCAGCGCGAGTCCTGCTGCAGCGGTCCCGACGGACACGGCCGCCGGCAGCAGCCAGAGTGCGGGAACTGCGGTGTAGTTCCGGAGCCAGGCGCCGGCGGCGCGTTGCACCGTCTTGGCAAGCGGATTCGATGGCCCTGCATGGTCGATTGCCCCGGCAACCGAAAAACCTTCGATGCTGCCCAGCCACACGCCGCAGGCGGCCATCGCCGCCAGCAGGACGACAGCGGCGCCGACGCCGACCAGCGACGCTCGATCCGCCAGCGGCTCCTCGGTCTTCAGTGCCGCATAGCAGGCCCCGTGCAGTACCAGCATGGCCAGGCTCACGACGCCCGATACGAGCGCAAAAGGCCGCAACAGGCCGAAAAAGCCCGCGCTCGAGATCGGACGGTGCAAATCGTCGAGGCCGAACGGCAGGCCGAGAAACAGGTTCCCCACCACAAGCCCGCACAGCACCGACGGGACGACGCCGCTGGCGAAAAGCGCCCAATCCCAGCCGTTGCGCCAGCGCGCCTGCGCCAGCTTGTCGCGGAACGACAGGCCCACAGGGCGCAGGATCAGCGCAAACAACAGCAGCATTAGCGCGAAGTACAGCGTCGAGAACGCGGCTGCGTACAGCAGGGGAAAGGCAGCGAACACGGCGCCGGCGGCAAGCACCAGCCAGACCTGGTTGCCGTCCCACACCGGCTCGATCGTGTGCAGCAGAATTCGCCGCTCCTCGTCGCTGCGCCCGACGAAGCGATAGATCACCGCAACGCCCAGGTCGAACCCGTCGGTGACCGCGAAGCCGATCAGCAGGACTCCCAGCAGCAGCCACCAGAGCAGCCGCAGCGTTTCGTAGTCGATCATCGCCGTGCCTCCCCGTGCGCTGCAGATGCGGGAATCGGCCAGTAGCCGAGCCGGTCGGGGCCGTGCCGCACGATGCGCACCATCAGAATCAGCTCGAAAACGGCCAGCACCGTGTACAGCAGGACGAATCCGGTCAGCGACGCGATCACGTTGCCGGCCGGCTGTGGCGACACACCAAGAAAGGTCGGCAGCACCCCCTCGACTACCCAGGGCTGACGGCCGTATTCGGCAACGACCCACCCCAGCTCTGCGGCAATCCACGGCAGCGGCAACGCCCACAGCACCGCTCGCAGATACCAGCGATGCTGTTCGAAGCGATGCCGCGCCGACAGGTAGAAGGAAACCGCGAACAGGGCGATCAGCAGCAGACCCACCCCGACCATCGCGCGAAACGCCCAGAACAGCACCGGCACGTTCGGGATCGTCGACTCGGCCGCTCGCTGGATCTGCTCCTCCGTCGCGTGCGGCGGATCGGCGGTCTGTCGAAGCAGCAAAAGGCCATAGCCGAGGTCGCCCTGATACTGGCCGAGCTGCTCGCGCGCCTCGCTATCGTGCGGGTCGGCGCGCAAGCGCATCAGTGCCTCGTACGCCTTGGCGCCGCGCACGATGCGCCCGCGCGCGCGGTTTGTGAGCTCCTCGATTCCCGGCACCTCCTTGCTGATCGAGCGGGTGGCGATCAGTCCCAGCAGCCACGGCACCTTGATCGCGGCGTGCGTCGTGCGCTGCTCGACGTCGGGCAGCCCAAACGCTGTGAAGCTCGCCGGTGCGGGCTCGGTCTCCCATTCGGCCTCGATTGCGGCGATCTTCATCTTCTGGTGCTCGGTCGCCGTATAGCCGGACTCGTCACCCAGCACGACGACCGAAAGCGACGAAGCCAGCCCGAAACTCGCAGCCACCGCCATCGAGCGCCGGGCAAATTCGCGGTTGCGCCCGTGCGCGAGCCACCAGGCGCTGAGCGCGAGCACGAACACCGCGCCGACGACGTACCCGGCGGCCACCGTGTGCACGAACTTCGACTGCGCCACCGGGTTGAAGAAGACCTCGTAGAACGATCCGAGCTCCATCCGCATCGTGTCGAAATGGAAGCTCGCTCCCACCGGGTTCTGCATCCACGCGTTGGCGACCAGGATCCACAGTGCGGAGAAGTTCGAGCCGATCGCGGTCAGGAACGTCACGACCAGGTGCGCCGGCCTGGACAGGCGGTTCCACCCAAAGAAGAACAGCCCGACAAACGTGGATTCGAGGAAGAACGCCATCAGGCCTTCAATCGCCAGTGGGGCCCCGAAGACGTCGCCGACGTAATGGGAGTAGTAGGCCCAGTTGGTCCCGAACTGGAACTCCATCGTCAGCCCCGTCGCCACTCCCATCGCGAAGTTGATGCCGAACAGCACACCCCAGTAGCGGGTCATCTGACGCCAGATCTCGCGCCCTGTCATCACGTACGTGGCTTCCATGATCACCAGGATCATCGAGAGTCCGATCGTCAGCGGAACGAACAGGAAGTGGTACAGCGCGGTGACGGCGAACTGCAGGCGAGACAGACCCACCAGGTGCAGATCGATCATCGGTGCGTCTCCTGTGCGGAAATGACGGGCGCCGACGTTGGCAGCATCAGGTGCGCGCCCGCCTCGTCGCTTCCAATCCGCGGGCGCTGCCACGGCGCAAAGAAGAGCAGCCACAGAGCTGCCAGCGCGCAGAGCTTGAAAGCGAGAGCCCAGCCGATCGTGCGGCGCACGCCGATGCACGCGGGCTCCGGGGCGCCATGCATGGCACCCGCGCAATTCGCTCTGGCCGCAATCTCGTTCATGGTCCGTGTGCAGGCAGGTCGATGCCGCGGACGCTTGTTGTTCAGAATGGCGCTTCGGCCATCACCTGTGCGATCGTGTTCGTGAGCTTTTTCGCGTAATCGATCTGCAGGAACTCGTTGGGCCCGTGCGCGTTGGACTGCGGTCCCAGTACTCCGGTGATCACGAACTGCGCCTGCGGGAAGCGCTGTCCCAGCATCGAGATGAACGGGATCGTTCCGCCCTCGCCCATCCAGACCGGCTCCAGGCCGAAGTGCGCGAGCGATGCGCGCTGCAGCGCGTTCTCCAGCCACGGCGCAGTGGCCGGGGCGTTCCACCCCGAAGCCGCGCTGTCCGCTTCAAACGACACGCGCGCCCCGCAGAGTGGATCGGTCAGCAAAATCTGCTGCAGGCGCTGCAGCGCCTGCCGTGCCTCGACGGTCGGCGGCAAGCGCACGCTCAGCTTCAGCTCGGTACCGGGCCGCAATACGTTGCCGGCCTCCTTGGGTTCCGGCAGGCCCGCGGCGCCGATCACCGACAGGGTCGCTTTCCACGTGCGGTTCAGGATCGCTTCGACCGGATCGCTCGTGACCGGGCGGACCCGTTCCGCGCTGCCTGCGCGCGGCGCAGCGCTGTCCGCGGCCCACGGAAATTGCTGCCAAACCTGATCGCCCAGCACGGCTCCGGCCGCGTTCGCCTGTTCGCGGCGGTCCGGCGGCACCACAGCATGGAACACGGGATCGAGCAATTCGCCGGTGCGGCTGTCCTCGAGGCGGTCGAGCAGGGCACGCAGGATCCGGAACGACGACGGAACGATCCCCGATGCATTGCCCGAATGTACTCCCTCGCGCAGCACGTGCACACCCAGCACGCCGCCGATCATGCCGCGCAACGATGTGGTCACCCACAAGCGCTCGTAATCTCCGCAGCCGGAATCCAGACCGATCAGCAGCGCCACCTGTCCCATCCGCGACGCCAGGTGTTCGAGGTAGGCGGGCAAGTCGAAGCTGCCGCTTTCCTCGCAGGTTTCGATCAGGCCGACGCAGCGCGGGCGCGACACGCCGCTCGTATCGAGCGCAGCGATTGCAGCCAGCGCCGCGTAGATGGCGTATCCGTCGTCGGCGGAGCCACGCCCGTACAGGCGACCGTTTTCCAGCACAGGCAGCCAGGGGCCGAGACCAGAGCGCCAGCCCGACATCTCGGGCTGCTTGTCCAGGTGGCCGTAGAACAGGACGGTGCGTTCCCCCGAGCTGGGGCGCGTCGCAGGGGCGTCGAAGAAAACGCACGGGGTGCGTCCCTCCAGCGCGACGATTTCCGCCTTCAGCCCGCGCACCGGCTGCATCCGCGCCCACGCCAGCGCATCGCGCGCGACGCGCTCCAGGTGACCATGCGCGCTCCATGCAGGGTCGAAAGCCGGCGACTTGGCGGGGATTCGGATGTAGTCGCTCAAACGGGCGACGATCGCGTGGTCCCAGCGATCTTCGACGAACTGACGAGCAGCGGCAGGAAGCATGCTATGACACCCAGCTACGAAAAGCGTCGTCGACGACAGGATACCGCTCCGGCTCAATGGCCCGCCGGCGTCTTCAGGTTCTCCTCGAAAAAGTGGATCACGTAGCCAAGCGTCAAGGCGATGTTGCCGCGCTTGGCCGAGCCATGTCCTTCGTCCGGGAACAGGATCAGCGGCGCCGCAATGCCGCGCGCGGCCAGTGCGTCGTGGATCTGGATCGCCTCGCCCGCCGGCACACGCGGATCGTTCAGCCCCTGGATCAGCAGCAGCGGCCCCTGCACCCGATCCAGGTAATTTATCGGCGAGAGCTTGCGCAGCGCCTCGGCGTCCTTGTCCGGATCGCCGTACTTGCTGATGCGCAGGCTGCGCCGGTACGCGGCCGTGTTGCGCAGGAACGTCTCCAGGTTGCTCATGCCGACGGTTTCGGCACCGGCATCGTACGTGCCGGCGAACATCGTCATTGCCACCAGCGTCGAGTAGCCGCCGTAGCTGCCGCCCGTGACGCCGACGCGAGGTGCCTTGCCGTTGCGCCCCCAGTGCGCTCGGACCCACTTGCCGGCGTCATCGATATCGCCGATCACGTCCAGTCGCTTCGGTCCGTTGTCGGCTTCCAGCCACGCCTTGCCGTAACCGTCACTGCCACGCACGTTCGGCTCGACGAAGACGAAGCCGGCTTCCACGAACAGCTGCGCGCGTGGCGAAAAGCCAGGCCGCACCTGCGATTCCGGCCCACCGTGGAATTGGACCACTACCGGGCAGGGATCAGCGCTCGGGTTCTCGTCCGGCGCACAGCCCGGCGGAAAGCGCACGAACATCGGAATCGGGGTGCCGTCGCTGGCCGGATACGACATCAGTTTCGGCGCGACGAAAGTGGATAGGTCGAATTCGGGCGCCGACGGCACAACCCATTGGGTCAGCTTGCCCTCGCGCCAATCCCACACATAGCTCACCGGCGGCGACTGCGCGGTCTCGATGCCGAGCGTCACGAAGCGGCCGTCCCGGCTCGCCTCTCCCGCGCGGACCTGCTCGGCCTGGCGCGGCAGCGGCAGATCGAGCGGCCCGAAGGTCTGGGCGTCGAGCACCGCAAGGCGCGCGTAGCCGCCGTCGTTCAGGCTCGCGTAGACGTGCCAGCGCGCCCGATCGATCGAAAAGCCAGCGACGTCCATCGAGCGCGGAGCCAGCACCTCGTGAAAGCTCTCGGGTTTCGTGTCGGAGCCGATCTGCCAGCGGTACAGGCGGCGCAAGTCGCTGAACCGGTTGGTCAGCACCAGCAGTTCACCGGGGTGCGCCGCGTACGCGGCGTCGTATTCGGTCTGCTCACCCGCTCCCAGCAGCGGCGTACGGTGTCCGGTGGCCGGCTCGAATTCGACGTACTCCTGCGCGAACGATCCGGTCGCCTTCACCAGCAGCAGTCGCAGTTGTGCACCCGCGCCCGTGTGGTCGGCCACCCGCCACAGTCCCTTCTCCGAGAACACGAGCGTCCTTGCGCCCGTGGCCAGCTCGTAGCGGTAAATGGCGTAACTGTCCGGCGCAAGCTCGTTCGAATGGAAGTACAGCTGCCTGCTGTCGTCGCTGACAAAGTCGAACAGCGTTCGCACGTTCGGGATCTTCTGGACCGTCTTCAGAGATCCACCCCCGGTCGACTGCAGGTACAGGCCAGGATTTTCCTGGCCGCCTTCGTCGCGCGACACTACCAGCCACTTGCCATCGGGGGTGACCGCCTCCACGCTGGTGCGATCTTCCCCTCCGGTCAGCTGGCGAGGGAATCCGAGCGGGGAATCCATCCGGAAGATCTGCTGCGTGCCAGTCACGCGCCAGCTGAAGTACAGGCGGGAGCCGTCCGGCGCCACGATCCCCTGGCCGGGAGCGCTTACGTCGAGCATGCTCTGGATGCGGCGGGAAACGCGCGGATCCAGCGGCGGCGGCGCGTACTTGGCGACAAGCTCGGGCGAGACGCTGCTGGCGCCAAGCCCCTGGTAGGGTTGCTGTTCGGATTCGGCCTGCGCCAGCAGCGGCACGAGCACAAGCGTCAAAGTAAAGAGGCGTGCGTGTCTCATGGCTCTCGTTCGCTCGCACCTCATGTACAGCCGAGTCGCTGTGCCAGCTCGGTCAGGCTTGAGACGGAAACGTCGACCGGCACGCTAGCACGGCCTTCGCCCCGGCCCTGACCGTACTCGTCGGGTCGCGCGACGAACGCGGTGCGCAAACCTGCCGCCGCAGCCGCGCTCAGGTCGGACGAATGCGCCGCGACCATCATCGCCTGGCCCGGTTTGCAATCGAACGCAGCCGCGGACGACAGGTACACGATCGGCTTGGGCTTGTAATCGCGTGCGAATTCGGCGCCGACAATGGCGTCCCACAGGAAGCCGTTCCGCCGCGCCAGATCCACCATCAGCGAGACGTTGCCGTTCGAACACGGTGCGATGCGAAAACGGCTGCGCAGCAGCGCAAGGCCTGGCGCAACATCGGGCCAGGCGTCGAGACGGTGCCACGAGAGGTTCAATTCGATTCGGCCGTCCTCGTCGACCCGGTCGATCCCGAGGCCGAATCGTTCGAGCACGATGTCGAGGTTGCGCCGGTGCAGGTCATCGAGCTTGCAAAATGGAATGCGGCCGCTGCGCACCTGCTCCATCGAGGGCTGGTACTCGCCGCGCCAGGCGTCCGCGAACGCCTCCCAGTCGAGCGAGATGCCGCGAGGGGAAAGCAGCCTGCGCGCCTCGCGTGCAATCGAGCCGCGCCAGTCGACCAGCGTTCCGAAGACGTCGAACAGCAGTGCGCGGACGTCTTGGATGGGTGCGGACAAGGCCGATCGACCTACGTGGCCGGGCAGGCGTCGCCGAGTTGGAACGGAGCCCCGACTTCCGTTGCATCCGGCGGATGAAATGCCTGGCGGAACGTGAACGCTTCCGGCGTCGGGCCCTGGCCGCGCAGCAGTGTCAATCTGGCAAGCGCTTCGTCGATCGTCGGACGGTAGCCCTTCGGAATCCACCACAGCACGAGGAACGCCTCGGTCATTCGCTCGAACCACTGCTGGCGCCGCCGCATGATTTCGACGTGCGCCGACCGGTATACGAAGGCGTTCAGCGACGCGACGTCCCGCCACACCGACAAGTTGACCAGTGTCTTCTCATCAACCGGTCGCAGCGCAGTGGCGTCGCCCTCTTCGGTCTGCAGGCGCCATACGAAGCCCGCGGACGCCTCGGCCAGAGCGTTGATCCGATCGAGGTTGGCAACGAAATCGGCCATGCCGGGGGAATCGAGAGGCTCCTTCATCACGGCGATGTTCAGCTGCGCCAGCTCGTATTGGGCCATTGAAATCCTCGCCACCAATCTGCGACGAGCGTAACACGCGGCCTCAGTGCACAAACAGCGCCGTCTGACGCCCGAGGTAGCGCTGCAGCAGCCGCGACCATTCGAGCGCAACCGCGCGCTGCGCGGTGTCGCCGATCAGCACTCGGGTGAGATCACCTTGCCGCTCAATCCACGGCACGCGAAGTTCGGCCGGCACGCCAGCGGCGTCGGGCTGGGAAAGCAGAAGCGCAAGGCGATCGCGCAGCGCTTGCGCGTTCGCCTCCATCCGGAAGGCCCCAAGCTGCACCGACCAGCGCGGAGCGTTTTGCGCAGGCGCGGCGTCGGCCGGTGCTGCAGCGGACGTGGATGGGGGCACCGGCAGCGCGGTCGCCGGCGCCTCGGGAGCTGGCGGTGTCACCGCCAGTGCCAGGGCCACCGGTGCCTGCGGGGGCGGCGAAGGCGGTGATTGCAGCTGTGATGGCGGTTGCGGCGGCGCCTGAGGCGGCACAGTAGTGGGCGCCGCCCGAGCGATCTGGCTGGGCAGGATTCGATCCACCTCGACCTCGCCGCTGCCGGGGCCTGCCAGCCCTAGGCGTGTAGCGGCAGCGTACGACAGGTCGATGACGCGGTCGTGCACGAACGGTCCGCGGTCGTTGATGCGGACAATCACCGAGCGGCCGTCGCGCAGGTTCGTCACCCTTGCGTAGCTCGGAATCGGCAGCGTCGGGTGGGCCCCGGTCATCGCGAACATGTTGTACGGCTCGCCGCTGGCGGTGCGGTTGCCCTGGAACTGGCGCCCGTACCAGGAGGCGATGCCGCGCTGGTGAAACGCCTTGCCGGAAGTATCCGGTACGTAGGTGCGGCCGAGCGCGACGTACGGCCGATTGGCGTTCGGGCTCAGCGGTTCGTCGCGCGGCACGGCGTCCGGCGTCGCCAGCAGGTCCGGCGGAACACGGTCCGGTGGCCCGTCTTCTCGATAAAAACCCGGATGCTTCGGCGCCGACGTGCAGGCCGCAAGCAGGAGCAAAGCGGCGACGGCAGCCGGCTGGCGGATGCTGCGCCGCACGGCACACGATCTTACATCTGCAGCAGCTTGCGGTCGCTCTGCACGCACATCAGCATCCCGCATGCCATTCCCAGCGTTACGAGCGCCGTTCCGCCGTAGCTTATGAACGGCAGCGGCACTCCCACCACCGGCAGGATGCCGCTCACCATCGCCATGTTCACGAATGCGAACGTGAACAAAATCATCGCGATCGCGCTGGCGAGCAGGCGTGTGAACGGCGTGGCGGCCTGGTGCGCGATCGCGAGTGCCCGTCCCACCAGCACGAGGAACAGCGCCAGCAGCGCGACGTTGCCGATCAGACCGAATTCCTCCGAGAACACCGCGAAGATGAAGTCACTGGTGCGCTCGGGGATGAACTCCAGGTGCGTCTGGGTTCCCTGCATCCAACCCTTTCCGAAGAAGCCCCCCGACCCGATCGCGATCATCGACTGCAGCGTGTGGAATCCCTTGCCGAGCGGGTCGCTCATCGGATCCACCAGCGTCAGGATCCGGTTGCGCTGGTAGTCGTGCATCAGCGCCCAGGCGATTGGCAGCATCGCGAGCGCGCCGCCGCCAATGCCGGCAAGCCACACCCATGGCAGGCCAGCGAAGAAGATCACGAAGAAGCCCGCCGCGAACACCAGCGCCGCGGTACCCAGGTCCGGCTGTTTCGCGATCAGCGCGACTGGAACGAGCACCAGCACGGCTGCGACCGCGAAATCCATGCCACGCACCGCTCCCTCGCGGCGGTCGAAGTACCAGGCGAGCATCAGCGGCACACCGAGCTTCATGACCTCGGCGGGCTGGATCCGCGTCACACCGAGATCGAGCCAGCGCTGCGCGCCCTTGACCGACACGCCGGCGACCAGCACCGCCACCAGCAGCAGCAATCCGGCAACATAAACCGGCAGCGCCAGCCGCTTGAGCATGCGCGGCGGCACGCCAGCGACCACGATCATCAAGGTCGCAGCAAGAGCGAAATTGCGCAGCTGCTCGCCGAAACGGCCGGGATGATCGGACGCCGCGGAATACAGCGTCAGCAACCCCACAAGGCTCAGCACGCCGATCACGGCGAGCAGCAGCGGATCGATCTGCGGCAGGCGGCTTCGCAGCCAAGGGCCAAGGCGGCCGGGCAGCGCGGGAGCGTTCATCGGGGCGCTCCGGTGCCGGGGGGTGAGAAGGTTGCTACCGGCTCTTCCGGTTCATCGCGCGGGGCCGGCGCCGTAGGGAGTTTGCCCAACAGGTAGTAGTCGAACACCTGGCGCGCGATCGGCGCCGCCGCCATCGCGCCCCAGCCGGCGTTCTCGACCAGCAGCGCGACCGCGATCTTCGGCTGGACGCCTGGATCGGCCGGCGCGAACGCGATGAACAGCGCGTGGTCGCGGTGGCGCTCGTCGACCAGTTTCTCGTTGTACTTCTCGTTCTGCGCAATCCCAATGACCTGCGCCGTTCCGGTCTTGCCGGCGACCTTGTACGGAGCGCCGACGAACGCCGCACGTCCGGTCCCGTTGATGTCCACGTCGACCATCGCATCGCGGATGAACGCGAGATTGCGCGGGTTCAAGTGGATGCGGCCGCTTTCGGACGCAGTGGTGAGCCGCTGCGCGCCGGTGCGCGGATCCTCGATGGCGCGTACCAGGTGCGGCTTCATCACGATGCCGCCGTTGGCGAGTGTCGCGGTCGCGTGCGCCAGTTGAAGCAGAGTGAAGCTGTTATAGCCCTGTCCGATTCCGATCGAAATCGTCTCGCCGCCGAACCATTTCTGGTGGAAGCGTCGCTCCTTCCATTCGGACGACGGCAGCACGCCCGCGACTTCGCCCTCCAGGTCGATGCCGGTGAGCTGCCCGAATCCGAACGGTTCCATGAAGTCGTGGATCGCGTCTACCCCAAGGTCGTTGGCCAGCACGTAGTAGTACACGTCGCTCGACACGACGATCGACCTGTGCAGATCGACGTTGCCGTAGCCGCCTTTCGGAATGTGGCCGCCCTCGCGGAATTCGTGGCCCGCATACCAGAAGTAGCCCGGATCGTAGGTGACGCTGTCCGGACGGCGCTTGCCAAGCTCGAGCGCAGCCAGCGCCAGGAACGGCTTGTAGGTCGAGCCGATCGGGTAGGTGCCCCGCAGCGCGCGGTCCAGCAGCGGCTTGTCGGGCGAGTTGTTCAGGCTGTCCCAGTTGAGCGGATCGATTCCGTCGACGAACAGGTTTGGATCGAACGTGGGCTCGGAGACAAACGCAAGAAGGTCGCCAGTGGCCGGTTCGATCGCGATCAGCGCGCCACGGCGATCGCCGAACGCCTTCTCGGCCACCTCCTGCAGCTTGATGTCGATCGACAGGACCAGGTTCTGTCCCGGCTGCGACGAAGTGCGCGCGAGCGTTCGAACGGGGTGGCCGCCGGCGGTGATCTCAACCTGCTCGAAACCGGTGGTGCCGTGCAGGTATTCCTCGTAGCTGGACTCGACGCCGACTTTGCCGATGTAGTCGGTGCCGTTGTAGTTTTCCGGATTGGCGAACTGGTCGATGCGCTGCTCATCGCCGGTGCTGACGCGCCCGATGTAGCCCAGCACGTGCGCAGCGGTCTGCCCCAGGGGATACTGCCGGAACAGCCGCGCACGCAGCTCCACTGCAGGGAAGCGGTAGCTCTGCGCAGCGAAACGGGCCACCTCTTCGTCGGTCAGGCGGGTACGGATCGGCACCGAATCGAGGCGCTTGTAATCCTCGATCAGCTTGTGGAAGCGGCGCCGGTCGCGCGCCTCGATCGGCACCACGCGGGAAAGCTCGTCGATCGTCTTCTCGACATCGGTGACCCGGTCCATCTCGATCTCGAGCGTATAGGCGGAATAGTTTTTCGCGATGATCACGCCGTTGCGGTCCTTGATCAGGCCGCGGTTCGCAGTCACCGGCACGAGCGAGATCCGGTTCTGCTCGGCCTGCGCGTAAAAAGCCTGGTGGCGCACGACTTGCAGCCAGACAAAGCGCCCGAGCAGCAGGACGAACCCGGCCAGCACGAACACCGACGCGGCAAGCAGCCGGGTGCGGAAATAGAAAACTTCCCGCTCGGGGTTGCGCAGAAGCTTCACGGTTCCTTCAGCTGATCGCTCGCGCCAGCGCAAAAGCTGCGGCCGCTGCCACTCCGCCGATGCTCGCCGTCTGCAGCGCCGAACGCAGCGGGACCGCGCCGGTGAAACGCCCCTTGACGTACCCGAACACGGCCAACGCCGCCAGCGTGACGCCGATCGACCATGGAAGCGCCGCTGCGGCCGAAGCGATCAGCATGTAGGGTACCAGCGGCACCAGACCGCCGGCAACGTAGCTGCATCCGATTGTCAGCGCCGAACGACTAGCGCGGTTGCGGTCCGGTTTCTGCAGACCCAGTTCGAATCGCATCATGAAGTCGCGCCAGGCGAGGGGATTGGCCTTCAGACCCTCAATCACGCCACCATAGTGCTGCTCGGTAAGGCCGTACTGCCGAAATACGTCGGCAACCTCCTCCATTTCCGCTGCCGGCTTCTCGGCAATCTCGCGCTGTTCGCGCACCAGTTCCATCGCGTAGTGTTCCGCGTCCCCCTGGGCCGCGAGGTAGCCTCCGAGGCCCATCGCGATCGACCCGGCCACGATTTCCGCCGCCCCCGCGGTCACGACCACCCCGGAGCCCGCAACGGCGCCGCTGATTCCTGCGGCCAGCGCGAACGGGACGGTCAGCCCGTCGGCCATCCCGATCACGATATCCCGCAGAAGGTCGCTGGACTGGAAATGGGTCTCATGGTGCAGATAAGAAGCGCTCAAGACGTCCTCCTCCGAACTGCGGTTGCGGCGCGCGCGTATCTTACGGGCAGCATCGAAGCGCGAGGGGTTATATGGACCGACTGGACACACGTTTTGCCGACTGCCTCCACACCGCGACGCGCCGGCGCAGTACGGGAGAACCGTTCGAACCCGTGATCTGCAACACGTCGATCTATGCGCTGCCGGGCGAGCCGCAGGGCCAATACCAGTACGCGCGCTGGGCCAATCCGACCTGGACCGCGCTGGAGGAGACGTTGGGCGTGCTGGAAGACGCAGAAACGCTGATCTTCCCATCGGGGATGGCCGCGATCGCCGCCGTCCTGTACAGCAAGCTGCGTCCGGACGATCGCGTATTGCTGCCATCCGACGGCTATTACACGGTGCGCACCGCCGTCGAGAAGTTCTTGGCACCAATGGGCGTCCAGGTTCGCACCTGCCCGACCGCGGCAGTGGAGCGAGAGGCGCTCGAAGGCTTGGCGATGGTGTGGGTCGAGACGCCGTCGAACCCCGGACTCGATGTGGCGGACCTGCGCACGGTGGCACAGCGCGCACGGGCTGCCGGTGCGCTGTTGGTCGTGGACAACACGACGATGACCCCGCTCGGCCAGCGGCCGCTGGACCTGGGGGCTGACATGGTCGTGTCGTCCGATACCAAGGCGGTCAATGGCCATTCGGACGCCCTTTTCGGCCACGTATCTTCGCGCAATGCGGAGCTCATCGCAGCCGTGCGCGACTGGCGCCGCATCTGCGGCGCGATTCCGGGAGCTTTCGAAACGTGGCTGGTGCAGCGCGGCCTGGAAACGCTAGAGGTGCGCTTCGACCGGATGTGCAGCAACGCGCTGCTGCTGGCCGAGCAGCTCGAGCGCCATCCGAAGGTGCGGGCGGTGCGTTACCCGGGGCTGGCTTCGCACCCGGCGCACAGGCTGGCGCGTGGCCAGATGCGCCGCTTCGGCAGCCTGATCGGCATCACGCTTGCAAACGCGGCGGCGGCGGAGCGGTTCATCGACAGCTGCCGCTATGTGCGCGCCGCCACCAGCTTCGGCGGCGTGCATTCGTCGGCCGAGCGGCGCGCTCGCTGGGGTGAAGCCGTCGCCGAGGGCTACGTCCGTTTCTCGGTCGGTTGCGAGCCGCCCGCGGCGCTGTGGGAGGATCTGCAGCGGGCGCTGGAAGCAGTGTCGGAATAGCTCGCGCCGCACGGTGAAGACCAACGCGGTGAGCAGCAAGCCAGTGCTACTTGGGGCATGCCCTCGTCGCCTGCGGCGGGTGGCTCTGCTATGCGGCGCGTGCTGCGCGTTGCAGGCTTGCGGCGGTGGAGGCGGCGCATCGTCCCCAGTCGCGCCGCTGAACCCATCGTCCCCGCCGCCCGCGCCGGCGTCCGCATCGATCCGCGTCTCCGGGCTGAGCCCATTTCCTGCCAATTGCGCGCCTAGCAACGGCGAGACCCTGTACCTGAATTCCGAAGTCGAACCGTATCTGGTGGTGTCTCCCACCAATGCGCGCGTGACGGTCGGCGTCTGGCAGCAGGATCGCTGGTCGGGCGGCGGCGCGCGCGGCATTTTGGTAGCACGCTCGGTCGATGGCGGTTCGACGTGGTCGATGCCGATACCGCCGGCACTGTCGGATTGCATGGGCGGCGCGCCCGGTTCCGTCGGCTACCAGCGGGCGTCGGATCCGTGGCTCGCGTACTCGTCGGACGGAGCCACGCTGTACCAGTCGGCGCTGGCCCTCACGACGGGAACGAGCAGCGCGGTGTTGGTCAGCGCATCGTCCGATGACGGGCAGACCTGGTCGGTCCCCACGGCAGTGGTGCGCGACGCGCCCGATATCGTCTTCAACGACAAGGAATCGATCAGCGCCGATCCGCTTGCACCGAACATCGCCTACGTGACGTGGGATCGCAGCACGGCGGACGTTCCGGCGATGCTCGCCCGCACGACCGACCGCGCGGTGAGCTGGCAACCGATGCAGCTGCTGTTCGACCCCGGCTCCGGTTACGCGACCATCGGCAACGTGATCGTCGGTTTGAATGGGGGTGGTCCGCTCGGCACGCTGATCGATTGCTTCACGCAGTACCCCGTTTCGGGAGTGGCCAACCTGCGTGCAATCCGTTCGACCAACCAGGGCCAGACCTGGCCAGCGAACACGGCGACGACGATCGCTGCGTTGAACTCGGTGCAGACAAGGGATCCTTTCACCGGCTTGCCCGTGCGCGACGGCTCGATCCTCGGAACCTTCGCAGCCGACCCGAGGCCAGGCAGCACGACGCTGTATGCCGCATGGGAAGATGCGACGCCGGTAGCCAATCAGGATCACAACGCAATCGTGCTGTCACGCTCGGGCGATGGCGGCGCAACGTGGTCCACACCGCTGCTGGTGAACGGGGACCCGACCGTTCCAGCGTTCAACCCTTCGATTGCGGTTCGCAGCGACGGCGAAATCGGATTGCGCTACTACGACTTTCGCGGCGCGCTTGCCGGCGCAGCGATCCCCGTCAGCGTCTGGCTGGCCCGCTCGTCCGATGGCGGCTCGACGTGGGTCGAAAGCCAAATCGACGGGCCATTCGATCTGACGAACGCGCCGATCGTGCAGGGCCAGCTCTTCCTGGGCGATTACGAGGGGTTCACCGGTGCGAACACGGAATTCCTGTCGTTCTACGCCAAGGTGGTCAGCGGCAGCACCGGACCGACCGACATATTCTTCGACCCCGCGAACGTGCCATTCGGCATGGCAGCCCACGCTGCGCAGGCGAGGCGCTATGCAGCGGCGCCGCTGGCCGGCCGGACCGCATCGACACGGCTCAAGCAGGAGGCGGCCGAGAATCTTCGCCGCAGCCTGATGCATCGCTTCGGGAGGGACGCAACCCGCGAAAATCGAACAGCGACGCATCCATCAGGTGCGACGGCACCACGCGCCCGAGCGCGTTGAAGATGGTCTGCACGCGTCCGGGATGGCGGCGATCCCACTCGTCGAGCATCTCGCGCATCTGCCTGCGTTGAAGATTTTCCTGCGAGCCGCACAGGTCGCACGGAATGATCGGAAAGCCGCGCAGCCGCGCGAAGCGGGCCAGATCGGCCTCGTGCACGTAGGCGAGCGGGCGAATCACGATGTGACGGCCGTCGTCGGACACGAGCTTGGGTGACATCGCCTTCATGCGGCCGCCGTAAAACAGATTCAGGAAGAAGGTCGCCAGGATGTCGTCGCGGTGGTGCCCAAGAGCGATTTTGGTCGCACCCAGCTCGTCAGCGACCCGGTACAAGACGCCGCGGCGCAGGCGCGAGCACAGCGAGCACGCGGTGGCCCCCTCGGGAATCAGGCGCCGCACTACCGAATACGTGTCCTGCGTCTCGATGCGGAACGCAACGCCGAGGCGGCGCAGGTAGGCGGGCAGCACCTCGGCGGGGAATCCCGGCTGCTTCTGGTCCAGGTTGACCGCGACGAGCTCGAAGCGCACCGGCGCGCGGCCGCGCAGCGTCATCAGCAGATCGAGCAGGCCGTGGCTGTCCTTGCCGCCCGAGAGGCACACCATCACGCGATCGCCGTCTTCGATCATCGAGTAGTCGGCGATCGCCTCGCCGGTCATCCGCAACAGTCGCTTTTCCAGCTTGTGGGCCTCGCGCACGGCGCGCAGCGCCGCCGCGCGATCCTGAGGCGCGTCATCCTTGGCGACCTTGGCGACATTGGCGACCTCGGCGGGACGCGGCCGCTCCTTCAGCTGCACCGCGGCCCATCCGTCCTGGCCATCGGGCCGTGGCATCGGTCCGGGGAAAGCACTCATTCGGGTTCCTTGAATCGCAACACTTCGACGCCGACGCCGGCGACGTTTTCGTACACGTCCGGCTTCTCGGTGCACACGCGCACGGCGACCACGCCGGGATGGGCCAGCAGCGCACCGGCCAGATCGTCGACCAGCGTCTCCTGCAGGTTCACGTGGCCGCGGCCGAGCCGGCGGTGGATCGTCTCGCGCACGAAATCGTAATCCACTACCTCCTCGACGCGATCGTGCCTCGGAGTCGAAACGGACAGCGCCACGAACAGATCCACATTGACGATCAGCCGTTGCGCGCCCGAGTGCTCGCGGTCGTACACCCCGATGTTCGCATCGAAGACGGCCTCGCGCAGGTAGATGCGCCGGCACTGTGCCAGGCGGCGGTCGAGGAGCCAATCGCTCATTGCGCCTCCGCGGGCCGCTGGCGCTTGCCGCCCAGAAACATCACGTCGCGATCGCTCGCAACCAGGTGCTGGCCGCCGTCGACCAGCAGCGCCGTGCCGGTTACGGCGCGCGCGCGCGCCAGATACACGACAGCTTGCGCGACGTCCTCCGGCGAGCCCGGATACCCGAGCGGCGTCAGGCGCGACACACGGTCGAAATTGCGCGGACTCTGGTCCGCGGCTGGCAGCGTGATGCCGGGTGCCACCCCCACCACGCGCAGCTTCGGTGCGAGCTCCCGTGCCAGCAACCCGACGGCGCAGAGCAGCGCCGCCTTCGAGAGCGTATACGAGAGGAAATCCGGGTTCGGATTCCACAGTTTCTGGTCCAGCAGATTGATCACGACGCCCTGGGCGCCGTCGGCGGTGCGGGCATGCAGGTGGCGTGCCAGCAGCACGGGCGCTGCGACGTTCACTTTCATGTGGCGCGCCAGCCGCGCCGCGTCGAAATCGAGCGCCGTGTCGTACTCGAAAATCGCGGCACTGTTCACCACGCAGGTGACCTCACCCAACTCGCGCGCGCACTGTTCGAGCAGCGAAGCGACTGCGCCTTCGACCGCGAGGTCGCATTTCAAGGCGCAGGCGTGGCGTCCCATTTTTCGCACATCGGAGGCAGTGGCCAGGGCGCCTTCCCTGGAATGGCCGTAATGCACGGCGACGTCGTGGCCGTCGCGCGCCAGCGCGAGCGCAATCTCGCGCCCGAGGCGGTGCGCGGCCCCTGTGACAAGAGCCACCGGCGAACCCGAGTCGCCGCGGCGGGGACGTCGCTTCGTAGCCTTTGTAGTCATCGGCGCGGGCAGTGTACCGTTACCATCGGAACGGATTCCGCGGCGCCCTGCGCGGCACGCGCCGCCGCAAGCAAATCGCCTCATGCGGAACGACGATGACCGCCTCCGCAACATCCAGCTTCGCCACGGCACAGGCCGTCGCCCCGGAAGCGCTCGCCCATAGCCGCAGGCTGGCAGCCCGCATCGCGGAAGAGATCGATCGTGCAAGCGGATGGATTGCCTTCGATCGGTACATGCAACTCGCGCTGTACGAACCGGGGCTCGGCTATTACGCGGCCAAGCCCGGCAAGATCGGCCCCGAAGGGGACTTCGTCACCGCACCGGAGATCTCGCCGCTGTTCGCACGCGCACTGGCGGCACAGGTCGTGCAGGTGTTCGAGGAGGTTCCACCGCGCGTGCTCGAGTTCGGCGCTGGCAGCGGCGCGTTGGCAGCCGAACTGATCCGGGAGTTGAATCGGCAAGGCGCAGCACCCGAAAGCTATGGCATCGTCGAAGTCTCGTCAGAGCTGAGGGCCGCGCAGCAGATGCGGTTGAGCGGCCCCATCGAATGGCTCGACGTGCCGCCGGAAGCGTTCGAAGGAGTCGTTGTTGCCAACGAGGTGCTCGACGTGATGCCTGTGAAGCTGTTCGCGCGGCGAGCAGGGCGGACGTTGGAACGTGGCGTGGAGGTCGATGGCGAGGGGCTTCGGATCGCCGAACGGCCTGCCGGTGCCGAGTTGCGCGACGCTGTGGCGCAGATCGAAGCCGATGCCGGTCCGCTGCCGGAAGGCTACGTTTCCGAGGTCGGCCTGATCGCGCGCGCTTGGATCGCTACGCTGGCCCGATGGGTGCGGCGCGGCGTGGCACTGCTGATCGACTACGGCTTTCCCGGGCGCGAGTATTACCACCCGCAGCGCGCGATGGGAACGTTGATGTGTCATTTCCGGCATCGGGCGCACGCCGACCCGTTGTGGCTGCCGGGCTTGAACGACATCACGGCGCATATCGACTTCACGCAGATCGCACGCGCAGCGCGCGACGCCGGTCTGGACGCGCTCGGCTACACGTCGCAGGCGCGCTTCCTGCTCGATTGCGGGATTCTGGATCTTCTACGACAGTCCGCTACGGGTGCGTCCGCGACCCCCGATGCGTTGCGCCTGTTATCGGAGGCGGAGATGGGCGAGCTGTTGAAGGTACTGGCGGTCGGCCGTGGCATCGGGGGCCCGTTGCTGGGATTCCGCAACGGCGACCGCTTGCACCGCCTGTAAGAAGGGCTGGGGACAAGCACTGGGGCGAAGATGAGAATCGGCGTCGATCTGGGTGGAACGAAGATCGAAGTGATCGCCTTGGACGATGTCGGCGCGATTCTGTTTCGCCAACGGGTGGCGACTCCCAAGGGAGGCTATTCGGGCACTCTTCAAGCCATCGCGAATCTGGTTCACGCGGCGGAGCAGTTGCTGCATCAGGTGGGGACAGTTGGCGTCGCTTGTCCAGGAGCGATCTCGAGAAGCACTGGCTTGCTCAAGAATTCGAACAGCACCGTTCTGATCGGCCGTCCGCTCGACCAGGATCTGTCCCGGATGCTGGGGCGACCGATTCGGTTGGAGAACGACGCCAATTGCTTCGCTCTTTCGGAGGCGATCGACGGAGCAGCGGCAGGCGGCAAGGTCGTTTTCGGCGTCATCCTTGGCACGGGAGTCGGCGGAGGCGTAGCGGTCGAAGGGCGCCCTCTTGTCGGGCGCAACGGAATCACCGGCGAATGGGGCCACAGTCCGCTGCCGTGGAACAGGGACGATGAACGGCCGGGCGCGCCTTGCTACTGCGGAAAGGACGGCTGCATCGAGACCTTCCTGTGTGGTGATGGGCTTGCCCGCGAGTACTTCTCACGCTGCGGGCGAAGTCTGACCGCAAGGAACATCGCGCTCGCGGCTGCAGGTGGCGACGCGTGCGCGAATGAGTGTTTGACCGTCTACAAAGATCGCCTGGCGCGCAGCCTGGCAAGCGTCGTGAATCTGCTGGATCCGGATGTGATCGTGCTCGGCGGCGGGCTATCCAATATCTCCTCGCTGTACGACGGACTGACCGGGCAGGTAGGAAGGTACGCCTTTTCCGATGGAATCGACACGCCGATCGTGCCGGCGATGCATGGCGACTCCAGCGGCGTGCGCGGTGCCGCTTGGCTCTGGGAGAATGGTGCCTCATGATGATTTCCAAAGTCCGGGAGCCGGGACCGTCTGCGAATCGACAGCACAACCACTGGATTGCGCTTCTCACTTCGATCGGAGGGTATGCCAAATGGCAGGCAACAGCTCCCAACGCCCGCTTGCTTTGATCCTGATCGCCTTTTCCGCTGGCATGGCAGGCGCGATATCGGTAGTCGTGGCCAGCCGCTGGCTGCTTCCCAAAGCAAGCGCCGCCCCGACCGCGGTCGAGAGCATCGCCGCACGCCGGATCGAGCTGGTCGACGCCTCCGGGAGAACCCGGGCGCAACTCGCGGTGTCGGCGGACGGCGCCGCGGGGCTGTTTTTCTACGACTCGTCCGGGCGCGACCGGCTTGTGCTGGGTACGTACTCGAAGGCGGAAAGCGAATACCCGACCATCGTGCTCAACGACACCCAGCAGCATGCCGCTGGCATCTTCCGTCTCTTCGGAAGCAAAGAAACACCCGTTGTGGTGCTCAAGCACAACGGCCAGGACCGCTCAATCTACGGGCTGAACCCGGACTCGACCGAGCCATTCCTCGTGCGCTATACCAACAGCGGGAGCAAGGAGCGCACTTTCGGCGACTTCTGACCAAGTGACAAGACGCATCGTTCCCACCCTGGCGCTGGCGGCCGCAGCAGCTGTCGCTGTCGCCGCAGGACTGTACGGGTGGCATGCTCACCAGGCGCCGCCAAGGCCCAGATACGTACTGATCAACGAAACGGACCAACACGACTTCGATCTGGCCCTTCGAATGAGCCTGAAGCTTGCCGAGGACAAGGCCCGCATCGAAAACGCCCTCATACTGTTGTCCGCTTTGCCGAAAGACAAGACGATCGAGGAATTGGCCGCCGAGCTTTTTTCGAAGTACCGCATCGGCGAGCGCAGGGGTGGTCGAGGGTTGCTCTACCTGTACACCATCCGCGAGAACCTGATGAAGATCGAGGTCTCCTACGCGCTGGAAGGCGCGATCCCGGACATCGTGTGCCGGCAGCTCGAGGAGGCAGCCAAGACCTACATGCTGTCGGAGGTGCCGCAGGATTTCCTGTCGGAACTGATCATCACGACGAACCTGCGAGGCATGGGATCCGGCAGCGATGCAGGCACGGCAGCGCGCCCCAAGTGGCTGGCCGACGAATTTCTCTCGGGCGGTGGCGGCGCCCTCGTCGGCGGATACAGAAAATCACTCGCAGACTACGAGCGCGCGATCAAGCGGCTGCCCGCAACGGACTTGACCGGTTTCACTGCCTCCCGGGAAGCAGCGGAAACGCTCCAGCGCTACCTCCTGTCGCTGCAACTTGGCATCGGCGACCCGCGGTTGCCGCTGCTTACGGATGGAAGCCGCATCTTTCGGGCCGTCGTGCCACGTGACGAGGCGCAGCAGCAGAGGATTTTCAAGTACCTGCAGGCTGCCGGTCCACTGCGACTGCTGTACTCCGCGGACCTGGCGCTGGCCGTGCCTAAAGCGGGCGGGTCGAACCTGCCGATCGTGCTTCGGCGCGGAGCCGATCGGTCATGGTACGTGGACGAGCCCAAAGCCTGGACGTACTTCCATCGCTTCGAGAACAGCGTCAATTTCTACGTGAAGTACGCCGACAACCGATTCCTTGACCAGCTGCGCAAACTGGGACTACCCGGAATCGATCAGACGATCTACGGGCACCATGTCGCAACTCCGGCGCCGCCACAATATCCTTTCGACCTGGCCAGGCGCGTGGACGAACTGCAAGCGCAAGCGACCGAACATCCGCGCGATCCGGCGGTGCGGGCGGCGCTCGGGGATTTGTACCTGTTCGAAATGAACTGGATCACAAAGGCGATCGAGTGGTACGAACAAGCCAGGGCGCTCGCGCCCGGGGAGCTCACCTACCGGTGGCGACTGATGGATCTGTACCTGAACGATTCGCGGGCGGAGAAGTGCCTCGCCGAGCTGAAGTTCGTCGCCGACCGGTCACCCCAGGATATCGCCACGCGCAACTGGTACGTCGCTTACAAGAAAGCGTACGACTCGACGCTCTAGCCTGCGGACATCGGCGTCAGTGAATCGATGCGCACGCCCAGCAGGCGGATGCGACGATCCAGCTCGACCCGCTTCAGGCACATGCCGGCGGCAAGCCGGATTGCGTGCGGATCCATGATCGGCTGATCGAGCGTGTGCACGCGCGTGACAGTGCGGAAATCATCGAAGCGCAGCTTCACACCGATGGTGCGGCCTGCATAGTGCCTGCGCTGTAGATCACGACCGAGCTGCTCGCACAGGTCGGTGAAGATACGGCCGAGCTCGGCGCGGTCGCGCACCGGATGCATGTCGCGGTCGAACGTGGTTTCGCGGCTGATCGACTTCGGTTCGCTGAACACCTGGACTTCGCGTTCGTCACGGCCGTGCGAGGCCTCGTTCAGCCAGCGGCCGTAGCTCGCACCGAAAGTCGCCACCAGCCAGGCAGGCTCCGCATCCGCCAGCTCTCCGATGGTGCGGATGCCGAGGCGCTCCAAGCGGGCATTGGTTTTCGGCCCCACTCCGTTCAGGCGGCGCGCCGGCAGCGGCCAGATGCGTAAGGCGACTTCCGCCTCGGTGATCACCGTAAGACCATCGGGCTTGTCCAGCTCCGAAGCGAGCTTGGCGAGCAGCTTGTTCGGCGCCAGCCCGATCGAACAAGTGAGCCCGGTCGCGGATTGGACGGCGCGCTTCAGTGCATTGGCGACTTCGCGGGCACACCACCAGGCGTCCTCGGGCGACTCGATGCGCGGCGCGACTTCGTCGGTCAGATCCAGGTAGATCTCGTCGATGCCGCGATCCTCGATGCGTGGAGCGACCGTCCGTGCCGCCTCCTTGAACAGCCTCGAGTAGCGCCGGTATTGCTCGAAGTCCGCCGGCAGCAGCACTGCATCGGGCGCCAGGCGGGCCGCCTTCATCAGCGGCATCGCCGAGTGCACGCCCAGCTCGCGTGCCTCGTAGGTCGCCGTGGTGGCCACGCCGCGGCCCGCGTACTCTCGCAGCCGCGCGAAACGGCGGCGCGCCTCGCCACTGACCGGATCGACCTCGTTGACCGGCTGGTGCGGGTGCCAGCCGCCGACGACCATCGGCAGGCCGCGCAGCTCCGGGTAGCGCAGCAACTCGACCGACGCGAAAAACGCGTCCATGTCGAGGTGCGCGACAATGCGAACAGGCGCGATCACCGGACAAGCATGAACGACTACAACTCGCGGCACAACCGGGCCGTCTGGTTCGACATCCCGGTCGTCGAGCTGGAACGCGCAGCCTCGTTCTATCGCGCGGTGCTCGCGATCCACATGCACCGGGAGCAATCGCAGGAGGGTGCGTTCTACGTGCTCGAACACGCCGGGGGCAACGGCGGCTGTCTCGTCGTTCGGCCGTCGGATGCAGGGGTTCGCGGCCCTCTTTTGTACCTGAACGTGGATGGACGCATCCGCGACGCGGTGCGGCAGGTGCAGCAGTGGGGCGGAACGATCGTCGAAATGATCCAGCCGATCGGCCCGCACGGCTTTCGCGCGGTTATCCTCGATACCGAAGGCAACCGGGTCGCACTGCATTCGCGCAGTGATGCTTAGCGCGCTGCTGCAGGAAATCTCGTACAGCCGGATCGCTTTCCAAGCCGATCGCTCGTTCGTACGCTCGACCGGCGGCTTCCAGTGCGCCGCTGCGGGCGAGCAGATCCGCACGGGCCGCCCAGTAGGGCTGGTAGTTTTGCAGGCGCTCGTCGGCGGCCAGTGCGTCCAACGCAGACAGACCCGCGGCCAGCCCGCGTGTCTCGGCAACGGCTACCGCACGGTTCAGCGCTGCCACCGGTGAACCGGTCAGCACGCACAGCGCGTCATACAAACGCTCGATCGCGGCCCAGTCGGCCCTGCCGGCGCGGGCGCGTACGGCGTGCGCGGACTGCACGGCCGCTTCCAGGTGATAACGGCCCGAGGCGCCGGTACGGTTCGCTCGTGCCAGCAGCGCCTCTGCCTCGTCGATCATCACCAGGTCCCACTGGGCCGGGTCCTGTTCTGCGAGCGGTACGTAGTGACCGGACGGCGCCCGCCGTGCCTCGCGGCGTGCGTGCGTGTGGAGCATGAGCGACAACAGACCCAGCGCCTCACTCTGATCGGGAAGGAGCGATGTGATCAGGCGTCCCAGCCAGATTGCCTCCTCCGCGAGGTTGCGGCGGTGAGGGTCGACGCCCTGCGGATCGGACCATCCCTCCGCATAGGCCGTGTAGATGGCGTCCAGCACGGCGTCCAGGCGTTCATTCAGCGCATCGCGCTCGGGCACTTCGAAGGCGATCCCCGCCTGCCGGATCTTGGCCTTGGCACGGGCAAGCCGCTGCCCCATCGTGGCGGGTGCGACCAAGAAGGCCGAGGCGATCGTTGCCGCGTCGAAGCCCAGCACGACCTGCAGCATCAGTGGGGCACGCACTCCGGCTTCGATGCCCGGATGGGCGCACGCGAACAGCAGGCCGAGGCGGCGGTCGGGAATAGCCAACAGCTCGTCGTCGTCGGTCCAGGGCTCGGTAAGCCACTGAAGCTGCTCCGAGGTCGCCTCGTCGAGGCGCCTCCGGCGGGCCGCGTCCACCAGGCGCCGTCGCGCGACTGTCAACAACCACGCGTCGGGCGAGTCGGGCACGCCGCGCACTGGCCATTCGGCCAGTGCCGCGGCGAAAGCCTCCGACAACGCGTCCTCGGCTCCAGCGACGTCGCGCGTGCGCGCGGACAGGAACGCGATCAGCTTGCCGTAGCTTGCCCGCGCCGACATCTCGGCCGTGCGCGCTGTCTCGAGCCAATGCTTTGTCACGTCCGCACCCCGGCGGTCGCATACTCGGTGCGCCGCTGCTCGGCCTCACATATCGCTGCGCGGCCAGACGGGGCGTACCTCGACGATACCGTGGCTGGCGCCGGGACAGCGGGCCGCCCACGTCAGTGCTGCATCGAGGTCAGCAACGTCGATCAGGTAGTAGCCGCCAAGCTGTTCACGCGTCTCCGCGTACGGTCCGTTGAGCACCTCCGTCTTACCGGCCTTCACGCGCACGGTGGTGGCGGTAGGCGTTGGACGCAGCCGGTTGCTGCCGCGCAGGACTCCGGCGTTTTGCAGCGCTCCGGTGTAAGCCCCATAAGCGGCCATCGCTTCACTTGCTTGCGCCTGGCTCAGTTTCTCGAACTGGGAATGGTCCGCATAGAGCATCAGTAGGAATTCCATGTCAGCTCTCCTGATTGGTGAGGGCGAGGCGACTTTGCCCGCCTTGACAATGTCGTTTCAGGACCGGCGGATTTCGACATTCGCTTCGAAAAGATTCTGGGCTGCTTTTGTTGCTCGCTGCAGATGCGAGGGCTCCGGCCTGATTCAGGCCGTCTCCGGTGGCTGGCCACGCATCCTGTCCAATCTCAAGTCGTTGCTGGAGATCGGTCAGCCTGTCGCTACTGGCCTGCATCGGCCAGCCGCGTGAGCCGCTCCAGGCGCGCCTGGTGTACCGCGCGCGCGATCGCCGGCGGATCGTCCTCGTGCCTGGCGGCGATCGCTCCAGCATCGATGCCTCGCACCGCATCCAGAGCAGCACGCCAGGAGTCAGCGAGCATCCCGGTGCGCGTCTCGAACGCGGTCAGCAGCAGCTCGAACCGCTCCGGCCGGCGGATCGAATCGGCACGCTCCAGCACCTGAAGCCGTTCGAGCGGACCTGTGGCCTGCTGCAAGCCGCCTCCCAACTGCAGCAGCAGGCGCGCCAACTGCGCGCTGTCGTGGTCGGCTCGCAACCTGTCGAGCAGCCGATCGAGCATTTCGGATGCAGGCAGTGCACCTGCCAGCACCGCGAAACGCGCCGCCAGCGGCAGATCGCGCGCGGCAGCACGGTCGAGCGCCTGCAGATCGTCGGGGCGGCTATGAAGCGGCGTGTCCCAGCGCCGCAGCAACCCGCACTCGCCCAGCACCTGGACCATGCGCGACGGGTGCGCTTCCATCAGGCCGCGCGCGACCTCCTGCCAGGCACGTTCCGGAACCAGCGCGTCGGCCTCGCCACGCTGCACGATGCTGCGCGCCAGTGCCATCGTCTCCGGGGCGACCCCGAAGTCCGCAAAGCGCGCCGCAAAGCGGGCGAGGCGCAGGATCCGCACCGGGTCCTCGATGAACGCGGGCCCGACATGGCGCAGCACGCGCTCGCGCAGGTCGCGCTGGCCGCCGAACGGATCGACCAGGTTGCCCGACTCGTCGATCGCCATCGCGTTGATCGTGAGATCGCGCCGCTCCAGGTCCTGCTCGAGCGTGACGTCCGGCGCGGCGTGCACGACAAAGCCGCGATAACCGGGCGCCGTCTTGCGCTCGGTGCGGGCCAGTGCGTACTCCTCGTGCGTCTGCGGATGCAGAAACACCGGGAAATCCCGCCCTACCGGCCGGAAGCCCAGCGCAAGCATCTGCTCGGGGGTTGCGCCCACGACCACCCAGTCGCGGTCGGCCTGCGCATGGGGGCGGCCCAGCAACTGGTCGCGCACGGAGCCGCCGACCTGGTAGACCTGCATGGCGGCGATGGCAGGCTTGACGAGACCCGATCGGGCGAACCGCGTGCGCTCAGCGGCGCGCTCGCGCGCGAAAGCCGCCGTAGCGAGTGCGCGGGTGCAGTCCGGCCAGATACAGCACCGCCTCCGGCTCCATTGGCGTGGGCCGGAATCCCAGCTCCGGCGCTGGCCAGTACGGTTGGCGCGAAGCGATGCAGTCCACCGTCAGCGAGTCCAGGTTATCGCGCGACATCGCCGGTCCGCCGGGAAAGGGAAGATGCTCGAACACCCATGCCATCGCTTTGGCGACCGCATCGGGCAGGCCCACGACCAGGCGCGGATGGCCGCTGGCGCGCGCGGCGAAGCGGACCAGGTCGCGCAGCGTATAGATGCCCGGCCCGCACAGCTCGTAGGTGCGGCCGTGCGTCTCCAGTTCGTCGAGCGAGTTGACGATGGCCGAAGCGACATCGCAGACCCACACCGGCTGGAAGCGCGCTTCTGGCCGCCCGACCGCCATCACCGGCAGCCAGCGCGCCATGCGTGCGAACAGGTTCAGGAAGCGGTCATCGCGGCCGAACACGACCGACGGGCGGAAGATCGTCGTTTCGACCGTCGACGAGGACTGCACGACGCGTTCGCCGTCGCCCTTGCTGCGCAGATACATCGACGGCCCCTTCGGATCGGCCCCGAGTGCGCTCACGTGCAGCAGGCGCCGCACGCAGTGCTTCTCGCACGAGGCCACGATCCGTCGCGGCAGCTCCACGTGGGCCTGCAAGAAGCGCGAGCCGTACGGCGCGTTGGCTGCGGGCGGGTAGTCCCCATGCAGGATTCCGACCAGGTTGATCACGGCGTCGCAGTCTGCGATCAGGCGTCCGAGCACGACCGGGTCGTGCACATCGGCGTCGATCACTTCGACCGTCGGCAGCACGATGAGCTGCTTGACCCGATCGCGCCGCCGGGTGGGCACGACGATGCTGGTAGCGCTGGCGACGCGAGCGGCCAGCCGATCGACCACGTAGCGGCCGATAAAGCCGCCGCCGCCGCAAACCAGGATCCGATGGTGTGTCATAACGTCTATGGTAGATCGGTGTCGGCCGGCATATCGGGCGACACCGTTCCGAGCAGCGACTTCAGATCGATGCCCGGCCGGCCGTCCAGCGCCGCGTAGATCATCGTGTTCAGCAGCACTTTCTGCACGTAATCGCGCGTCTGGTCGATCGGGATCACCTCGGCAAACACGGCGCCATCGACCGGACCTTTCAAGCTCGTGCGCCACTGGCGCAGGCGGCGCGGACCCGCGTTGTATGCCGCCGAAGCGAGCAGCGGCGCGCCGCCCTGGTCATCGTAGACGAGCTTCAGGTACGTGACCCCGAGCCGCAGGTTGACGTCGGTATCGTTGATCCGGGAGGGGTGATAGTGCTGCAGTCCAATACGGCGGGCAACGTAGCCCGCCGTGCGCGGCAGCAGCTGCATCAGCCCCTGCGCGCCCGATCCGGAACGCGCATCCTCGATGAAGCGCGATTCCTGGCGGATCAGCCCGTAGATCCAGTCCTGGTCGATGCCGAGCGGCTGCGCCACTTCGGACAGCATCTGTCGGTACGGCGTCGGAAAGCGTTGCTGCATGTCGATCTCGCCGCGGGTGCGATCCGACGTAGCGATCATCCGGTCCAACGCCCCCTGCCGGCGCGCGTATTCGGCAGCAGCGCGAAGCTCGCGATCATTCATGCCGCGCAGCTGCCAGGCCCATTCGTGGTTGCCTTCGTCGTGCAGGCCGAGCCGCAGCAGCTTGAGCGCGCGCGCGAACCCGATCCGCCCTGCCATCGCCGCCACGTCGTCGTCGCTGACGGGCGGCGGCTCCGCAGGCAGTTCGAGCGGGCGGCCAAGTTCCTCCGCAGCCAAGCTCGGATAGAAGCCGAACGGGCCGGCGATCGAATCGAAGCAGCGCTGGGCACCTTCGAACTCCCCGCGCACAAGCCGTGCGCGCCCGTCCCAGTACAGCCACACCGGTTCGCGCTGCTGCTGCGGGGACATCAGCGCCAGCGCTGCGGACAGTTCGGACCAGTCGGGACCGGCCGGCGCGGCGAGCGCCGCGCGAGCGCGCCATTCCAGCGTCTCGGCCGGGCGGGTAAAGCCAGCGTCGGCAGTCAGCTGCGGCCCCGCCCGGCGGAACCACTCCTGCGCCTGCGGCAGCAGCTTCATCGCCGCGACTTCGCCCAGGCGGCCCCACAGAATGCCGCGCTGTGCCGGCGTCAGCACCGGATCGAGCTGCTCGGCCAGCGCGCCAGCGCGGTCGGGATCCTCGCGCGCGACCAGCGCGATCGCAATGATGGCGATCTCGCGATCCGCTGCCTCCAGCCTGGCTTCGTGTGCGGACAGCCAGGTTCCGGGGCGGTCGAGCGCACGGTGCAGTTGCGCCTGCGTCGCTTCGGTCAGCCCCGCAAGGCTGGCGCCGCGCGCCGCCGCAATCTGGCCGTGGCCGATCAGCGTGCGCAGCCGCTCCCAGATCGACAGGCGGCCGTCGTCGATCAACCGCTGCGCGAGCGCCGCGCAGCCGTCACCGCCAGGGTCGTTGGTCCCCGCGAGCTGCGCACGCGCCTCGCGCGCCAGATCGTCGCGATGCGCCCCGGAGTCGAGCGCGTAGGTGGCAAGAGAGGCGTAACAGCGGATCTGCGGATCGTCGCGGTTCCAGATCTGACCCCGCGCCGCGGTCTGGAACGTGGTGTAGTCGCCGCGCGCGCCCAATGCCAGCAGCCAGTCGGCCCGAAGGCGATCGCTCAGGTACGTGCCCGGGTAGCGATCGAAAAAGGAACGCGCGGCGCTGCCATCGTCGTCCGGGCTACGTACCTGCAGCGAAGCCTTCCAGTATTCGTAGTACGGCTCCAACAGGTGTCCGGCGATGGGCGGAGCGAGCGATGCGAGCCGGTCACGATCCCCGTTGTGCGAGGCGTCGCGCGCTTCGAGCAGCGCTTCGTCGGCCCGCGACAATCGCGGTCCCGGCAATTGCGACGAAACCGGCGGCAGGCGATCGCGGCCAGAGGGACGCGCGCCGGCCTCAGACGCTGCCACAAGCGCGATCGCCGCGATGACTAAACTAGATGCCCGTCGTACACCCACTGTCGTGCCCACCACCGTATCGGTCAGGCTAACACAGGCATAGCGCGAGCAAATGGAGCGAAAGCCGAGCGAACCCGCGCCGCTTGCGGCGAAGCCGAAACGCTACGTCGACCCTGTGCGAGCGCAGTGGCGCCGCGACCTGCGCGCCGCGCGCGAGGCATTGACCGATCGCCCGCAGCGCGCCGTCCGTCTGGTGGAATGGGTCGAGCAGTGGCTGCGTGCGCAGCACGCTTCGCGACTCGGCTTCTTCTGGGCGACGCGCGGAGAACCGGACCTGTCCGTCATGGTCGCGCGCTGGCTGAAGGTCGACTCAGCGCGAGTCGCAGCACTGCCGGTGATCGAAGGGGATTTGCTTCGCTTCGCGCCGTGGTCGCCGGACACGGAGCTGATCAAGGGTCCATTTGACGTGTGGATTCCGGATACCGACCGGCGAATCGATCCGCAGTTGCTTCTGATTCCGTGCGTCGGTATCGACCGCGAGCGCTTCCGTCTTGGTTATGGCGGAGGCTATTACGATCGCACGCTCGCGGTGATGTCGCCACGCCCGATCACCGCCGGGGTGGGATTCGATTGCGCTCGAATGGAGTCGATAGACCCGAAACCGCACGACCTGCGGCTGGACGTTGCCTTTACCGAATCGGGAGGCTGGTAGCGCGGCGAGCGCGGGGCCGTCAGTGCTCTTGCCGCCCTGGCGTTTTCTGAAGTGCCGCGTGCTCCTGGCGTGCGATATCGCTTCGGTTCTGGGCATTCATGCGCTCGCTCACCACGCGCAAGAGGTGAACGTTCTGCTTCTGTAGCTCCTGCGCCCGCCGGTTGTGCTCCGCTTGCAGACGACGCTCGACCTGAATCTGCGCCGCGCTTCGGTCCGCCGTTGCCAAGACCAGAGATTGGGGGTCAGAGTAAGCAAGGATGCTTTGGGCGATCAGTAGCGGAATCAGCATTGGTGCGTGTCTCGCAAAGGTCGAGGTTTTCTTCGGACCTTTAGAGTGTCTCGCGGGGGCCGAAGTTTCTTCGACCCCAACTCTAGATAACTCGCAGAAATGTGATGAAGTGATAAAGGCGGGTTAGGTCCGGCCAACTCAGCGCGTTTCGACGCCTCTTGCTCCACGCCTTACCGCGATGGATTCTTGGCGATGCGCTTGATCACCTCAATCTGCGCTTGGACCCGCTTCAGTGCCTCTGCGGCCTCTTTCTCCGTCTGAGCATCACCCGTTTGTAGCGCGACGCTGACCAGATGAAAGTGCCGCCTTCGAGAGTCGCAATAAAGCGTAAGGCCATGCTGCATGTCTGCGCGCTGGGAGTTCTCTGCCAATTTCGGCGCTCCGATGGAGTCGCAGAGCTTGTCCCATTGGGGAACAATCACGTACTCGATCTGCAGCGCGGCGCTAGCCCTGTTCAGGGTGCCGCTCTGTAAGCGCTTCACGACCTCCCGGTAGGCGTCCAGTGCACTTGCTTCCTTGGACGGGAACTCAGCCAAGGCCTGCTGAAACTTCATCTCTTGCAGCGCGGGGCCTTCTGAGCATCCCAGGCCCATGAGCGCGCCCGGCGTTCGCGAAGAAACGGCGACGCAGTTGCGCTACAAAGCGAACGGCAGCGCCGTCATGACCGACACGTC
>Ga0187846_10000091_pt1 | contig 51785 bp, 38 predicted proteins | sample TC_taG_FD_161473 | JGI IMG/M metagenome (GOLD analysis project Ga0187846, IMG submission 161473) | Biofilm microbial communities from the roof of an iron ore cave, State of Minas Gerais, Brazil - TC_06 Biofilm (v2) | ecosystem: Environmental > Terrestrial > Deep subsurface > Cave > Wall biofilm... | reverse complement strand
CAGCGTCGAGAGGATCGTGATCGGGTGGATGTAACTCTCGTACAGGACGCCGAGCACGATGTACATCGTGACGATGGCGGCGAGGATCAGCCACAGCTCGTTCGCGAGCGAGGCGCGGAACGCGAGGGCCGCGCCCTGGAAGCTCGTACGGACCGAGGGCGGCACGCCGAGCTCGACTTGCGCCGCCTCGATCGCCTGCACCGCGTCGCCGAGGGAGGAGCCGCGCGCGATGTTGAACGAGATCGTCGCGGCGGGAAACTGGCCGAGGTGGTTCACCACGAGCGGCGCCGAGCGCTCTTGGACCTGCGAGATCGCGCTGAGCGGCACCTGGGTCCCGGTGCCGGAGGTCACGTACAGATCGCTCAGCGCAGCCGGCCCGCGGCGGTTTTCGGGCTTCACCTCCAGCACGACGCGGTACTGGTTCGACTGGGTGTAGATGGTGGACACGAGGCGCTGCCCGAACGCGTCGTACAGCACGTTGTCGACCGCCGCCGGCGTGACGCCCAGCCGGCCCGCCGAGTCGCGGTCGATGGCGAGGTAGGCGGAGAGCCCCTGGTCCTGCAGGTCGGAGGCGACGTCGGTGAGCTGCGGCAGCTGCGCGAGGCGGTCGGTCAGGCGGTGCGCCCACAGCGCCAGTTCGTCGGGGTTGGCGTCCTCGACCGTGAACTGGTATTGCGTGCGGCTCACGCGGTCCTCGATGGTGAGGTCCTGTATCGGTTGCATGTAGAGCGTGATGCCCTCGACCTCGCCGAGCTTCCCCTGCAGCCGCTGGATCACGTCGACCGCGCTTTCGCGCCGCTCGCCATGCGGCTTCAGGTTGATCAGGATGCGACCGCTGTTGAGCGTCGTGTTGGTGCCGTCCACGCCGATGAACGACGACAGGCTCTCCACCGCGGGGTCCGCGAGGACCACGCGCGCGAGTGCGCGCTGCCGCTCGGCCATCGCGGCGAACGACACCGACTGCGGCGCCTCGGAGATGCCCTGGATGACGCCGGTGTCCTGCACCGGGAAGAAGCCCTTCGGCACGAAGATATAGAGCACCACGGTGAGCACGAGCGTGGCGAGCGCAACCACGAGCGTCGGCCCCTGCCGGTCGAGCACCCAGTTCAGCATGCGGCCGTAGCGCTCGATCACCGCCTCGAACATGCGGCCGGTGGCGCGGTAGAACGCGCCCTGCTCCGACTCGGGCGTGTGGCGCAGCAGCTTCGCGCACATCATCGGCGTGAGCGTGAGCGAGACCACGGCCGAGATCAGGATCGAGACCGCGAGCGTGATCGCGAACTCGCGGAACAGCCGGCCGACCACGTCGCCCATGAAGAGCAGCGGAATGAGCACCGCGATCAGCGAGAAGGTGAGCGATATGATGGTGAAGCCGATCTGCTCCGACCCTTTGAGCGCCGCCTGCAGCGGCGGCTCCCCCTGCTCGATGTAGCGGCTCACGTTCTCGATCATGACGATCGCATCGTCGACCACGAAGCCGGTCGCGATCGTGAGCGCCATCAGCGTGAGGTTGTTGATGCTGAACCCGGCGAGGTACATGACGCCGAAGGTGCCGACGAGCGACAGCGGCACCGCGATGCTCGGGATGATCGTGCCGGCGAGGGTGCGCAGGAACAGAAAGATCACCATCGTCACCAGCGCGACGGCGAGAATCAGCTCGAACTCGACGTCCTGCACCGAGGCCCGGATCGTGACCGTGCGGTCGGTGAGAATCGACACGTCGATCGCGGCCGGCAGCGCGGCGGTGAGCTGCGGCAGGAGGGCCTTCACGCGGTCGACGACCTCGATCACGTTCGCCCCCGGCTGGCGCTGGATGTTGAGGATCACCGCCGGGACGTCGTTCATCCACGCCGCGAGGCGTACGTTCTCGGCGTCCTCGACGACATCGGCGATGTCCGACACGAACACCGGCGCGCCGTTGCGGTAGGCGACCACCACCCGCTTGTAGTCGGCGGCGGAGGTGAGTTGGTCGTTCGAGTCGATGGTGTAGGCGCGCTGCGGGCCGTCGAAGCTGCCCTTCGCCTGGTTCACGTTCGCGCTGCCGATCGCGGTGCGCACGTCCTCCAGGTTGAGCCCGTAGGAGGCGAGCGCCTTCGGGTTCGCCTGCACCCGCACCGCGGGGCGCTGCCCGCCGGTGATGCTCACCAGGCCGACGCCGGGCAGCTGCGAGATCTTCTGCGCGAGGCGCGTGTCGACCAGGGCCTGCACCTGCGGCAGCGGCAGGGTCTTCGAGGCGAGGCCGATCGTGAGGATCGGCGCGTCGGCGGGATTCACCTTGTTGTAGACCGGCGGCGCCGGCAGGTCGGCCGGCAGCAGGTTCGCTCCGGCGTTGATCGCCGCCTGGACCTCCTGCTCGGCGACGTCGAGCGTGAGGTCGAGGCTGAACTGCAGGGTGATGATGGAGGCCCCGCCCGAGCTGGTCGAGCTCATCTGCTGCAGTCCCGGCATCTGCCCGAACTGGCGCTCGAGCGGCGCGGTGACCGACGAGGTCATCACGTCGGGGCTCGCCCCGGGGTAGAACGTGACGACCTGGATCGTCGGGTAGTCGACCTCGGGCAGCGCCGAGAGCGGCAGGAGCCGATAGGCGATGATGCCGGAGAGCAGGATGGCGACCATCAAGAGCGAGGTCGCCACCGGGCGGAGGACGAACTGGCGGGACGGATTCACGCAGGGCGCCTCGAGGCCGCTCGGCGGCTACACGCTCGGGTCAGTTGCCCGCGGCGGCGGCGGGGGGAGCCGCGGGGGATCTGCCGCCGCCCGGCGCGCGGTCCGACCCGGCGGCGGGCGACTTGGCGGGCGCGTCGCCGCTTGGCTGGCCGCGCCGCTTGCCGTCGCTCTTCCCGCCGCCGCCGTCCGGCGACGGGGTGAAGGTCGGGCGCTTCTCGGCGAGCTCGACCTTCGCGCCCTCGCGCAGGCGATCGGAGCCGTCGACGACCACCAGCTCGCCGGGGGCGAGCCCGCTCGTCACTTCCATGCGCTCGCCCTCGGCGGTGCCGAACTTGATCACGCGCAAGCTCGCGGTGTTGTCCGCCTTGTTCACGACGTAGACGTAGGTCCCCTGCGCGCCGCGCTGCATCGCCGCGGCCGGGATCACCGTCACCTCGCGCTTGGTGTCGAGCAGCATGCGGGTGTTCACGAACTGGTTGGGAAAGAGCGCGAGGTTCGCGTTCGGAAACTGCGCCTTGAGCTTGACCGTCCCGGTGGTGGTGTCGATCTGGTTGTCCACCGTGAGCAGGAAGCCCGAATCGAGCTTCACCTTCTGCTCGCGGTCGTAGGCGTCGACCGGGAGCTTGTCGCCCATCTGCAGGCGCTTCATCACCGCGGGCAAGCCGTCCTGCGCAATGGTGAAGACGACCGTGATCGGCTGCAGCTGCGTGATCACGACCAGCCCGTTCGCGTCGCTCGCATGGATGACGTTTCCGGGATCGAGCTGCCGCAGCCCGAGGCGGCCGCCGACCGGGGCCGCGATGCGGCAGTAGATGAGCTGGAGCCGCGCGTTGTCCACCAGGCCCTGGTCGACCTTCACCACGCCTTGGTACTGGCGCACGAGCGCCTCCTGCGTGGCGACCTGCTGCTCGGCGATCGAGTCCTGCTTGAGGAGGGTGCGATAGCGGTCGAGATCGATCAGCGCGTTGGCGAGCAGCGCCTGGTCGCGCTCGAGCTGCCCCTGGGCCTGCAGGAGCTGCGCCTGGAACGGGCGCGGGTCGACCTCGGCGAGGAGCTCGCCCTCCTTCACCACCTGCCCCTCGGTGAACGGCACGCGCATCAGCTGCCCGTCGACGCGGCTGCGGACGGTCACGGTCTTGAGCGGCACCACCGTACCGAGGCCGTTGATGTAGACGTTGATGTCGCTCACCCGCGCCGGCGCGGCCACGACCGGGGTCACGCGGGCCGCAGGATCCAGGCCCTTCTTGCCCGTCGCCCCCGGCGCGGTCGGGGTGCCGCTCCACTGCGTGTAGCCGTAGTAGCCGAGCGCCGCGAGCACGGCCGCGGCGACGAGCCAGAGCCAATGGCGGCGCCGCGGCCGCGTCGCCCGCGCCGCCCCGGTCGTCGAGTAGGGGCTTTCCAGAAGCTCTTTTTGCGGTGGTCTATCCATCTTTGTCGGGGGCATAAAGGGGCCGCCGGGAATGGCCCGGTTCGCCACCGGACCGACTACACCACAACAATGTCAACGCACGATGGCTACAAACGGGTCCTTTTGCGACAAAATGTAACTGTAACCGGGCCCCGGACGAACGATATCAGGGCCGCTCGCATGTGGCACGTCCCACGCTCCCATCCCCCCGCTCCCCCACGGACCAAGCCCCCATGCCCGTCAAGCAGGTGATCCGCGAGGGCCGGGTGCCGGTAATCGCCTATGCCGAGGCACTCGAGCCGGGCGCCCGGGCGCAGCTCGTGAACCTGTCGCGGCTGCCGATCGTGCACCACCACGTCGCCGCGATGCCCGACGTGCACCGCGGCATCGGCGCGACCGTCGGCGCGGTCATTCCGACCGTGCGGGCGATCATCCCGGCCGCGGTCGGGGTGGACATCGGCTGCGGCATGATCGCGACGCGCCTGTCGCTCACCGCGAACGAGGTGGACGAGCGCGCGCTGCGCCGCGTCTACGACCAGATCGGGCGCGACGTCCCGGTCGGGTTCGAGCAGCACCGCGAGCGCGATGCGCCCAGCCACGCCGCGGCGCCCTTCCGCCGCGGCCTCGCGCGCATCCTCGAGCGCCATCCGCAGATCAAGAAGCGCCTCGGGAAGAACTCCGACTGGGTCCGTCAAATGGGCACCCTTGGCGGCGGCAACCACTTCATCGAAGTGTGCCTGGACGAGGCCGACCGCGTGTGGGTCATGCTGCACTCGGGCAGCCGCGGCATCGGCAATGCGATCGGGACTTACTTCATCGCGCTCGCCCGCGGCGACGCCGAGCGCGAGCAGCAGCAGCTGCCCGATCGCGACCTCGCTTACTTTGCCGAGGGCGCCGCGCACTTCGACGACTACGTCGAGGCGGTCGGCTGGGCGCAGGACTACGCGCGCGCGAACCGCGCCGAGATGATGGACCTCGTGCTCGAAGCCTTGCACCGGCACCTGCCGCCGTTTGACCTGACCACCGAAGCGGTCAACTGCCACCACAACTACGTCGAGCGCGAGGTCCACTACGGCGAGCGCGTCTGGCTCACCAGAAAGGGCGCGATCCGCGCGCGCGCGGGCGAGCTCGGCATCATCCCGGGGAGCATGGGGACGCAGAGCTACATCGTCCGCGGCAAGGGCGGCGCCGAGAGCTTCGATTCGTGCGCCCACGGCGCGGGCCGCCGCATGAGCCGGAACGAGGCGCGCCGCACGTTCACGACCGAGGACTTGGCCGCGCAGACCGCGGACGTGATCTGCCGCAAGGACCGCGGCGTCCTGGACGAGATCCCCGCGGCCTACAAGCCGATCGACGAGGTGATGGGGAACCAAGACGACCTCGTCGAAGTGGTGCACACGCTGAAGCAGGTCGTGTGCGTCAAGGGATGAGCGAATCCGACGACACCGCCGCGCGGCTGCGCCGCGGCCCGCCGCTCGATCCGGCGCAGCCGGCGTTCTGGGACACGCGCTTTCGGGCGCGCTTCACGCCGTGGGACGCGGGCGCCGTGCCGGCGGCGGTGCACGAGTTCCTCGCGCGGGCAGCGACGCCGCTGCGCGTGCTCATTCCCGGCTGCGGCAGCGCCTACGAAGCACGCGCATTCGCCGCGGCGGGGCACGACGTCCTCGCGATCGATTTCAGCCAGGCCGCACTCGACGCCGCGCGTGCGGTGCTCGGTCCTGACGCGGGCGTACTCCGATTCGCGGACTTCTTCGAGTCCGAGCTGGACGGCACCTTCGATCTCGTCTACGAGCGCGCGTTTCTCTGCGCGCTGCCCCGCGCCCACTGGCGCCGTTGGGGGAACCGTGTCGGTGAGCTGCTCCGCCCCGGCGGCCGGCTCGCGGGATTCTTCTTCTGGAGCGACGGCGAGCGCGGCCCGCCGTTCGGGCTGCAGCGGGGCGAGCTGGAAGCGCTCCTCGAGCCGGGATTCGATCGCGTCGAAGACGCCCCCGTCGCCGACTCGATCGCGGTCTTCGCGGGACGCGAGCGCTGGCAGGTATGGGTACGGCGGTGAGCGAGCCGCCAGGGCGCTCGGTTCTGGGGCAACAGGTATGCTGTCGCAAACGATGGGAAAAACCGCGCGTTGACTGGAGTTCGTAGCGAAGGCGGTATCGGTCGCCGCCCGTGTACGCCAACGGGGGCAAGGGCACGATTCCCTGCCGCGCGTGCTCAACGAGAGGTGGAGCGCTCAGTCGCACCCGGGCGTAGCGGGGCGGACGCCCGAAAGGACGCACTGCCGTTACTGGATTTCCGGCGTCTTTTCGGGCTGGAGGGTTTTGCCCATGCGAACGCAAAAGGGACGTGCGGTCGACGCTTGCTGAGCTCGTTTCGCCAATCGGGGTGCTTCACTCTATCCCCGGTATCGGACGCCTTCCGCAAGATCATGGTCGGGGCTGAGCCACGCCGGACATCCGTGCCGCGGCGTTCCGGTCCAGCGGTTATCCGCTCGAAAGGCGCTGTGTCCGCAGCGATCGCTCTTTCGGCCACTTTGCTAGTTTTCGCTGCGCACGCTGCCGAAACCACGACGCCCGAAGGCGTGCTGATCATCCATAGTAACCAGCGTCCAACACCTGCCGCCATTGTCATTGAGGACGCGTTGCGGAACGTCGTCCCCAATGCGCTCGGACGCCCGGTCGAATTTTTCTCCGAGTATCGCGACGTCGAGAGGTTCTCCATAACGGCGTACGCCGACGCGGAAGCGGAATCCCTGCGGCAGAAATACAGCGGGCGCAACATCCGCGTCATCGTCGCCGCGGCACCCCAGGCGCTACAACAACGGCCTGATCCAGCCGTTCGTGAGGTCGACTACGCGCTGCCTAACCGCTCACGCGACGACGTAATGAAGTACGCGCATCGTACCTTCTCAACGCCTACGCCGACCCGACGTGGTTCCCCAACATGCCCGACGAGCTCCGCGCGATGTTCCTTCGGCGGCTTCGGGAATTCCACGGCGGCGGCTGCGGTGGGTTCGGCGGCGGATTCCGCCGATCGAGTTAGGCGGTCTTGCGACCGAGAAGCACCCAGGCACCAATGGCGAGCGACGGGTTCAAGAATCGCGAACGTCACCAGCAAATGCGGGAACACGCCGGCTAGCGCGAGGGGCACGAGCACCGCAGGAACGAACACCAGTCGGTCCACCACGGAAGCGGCGACGATTTGTCGCGCACCCGAACGACCACCGAACAAGTAGAGCCAGCGGTTGGGAAGGCCGCTAGCGCGCCGCGCCAACGGCAGGGCTGATCGGACGACGCGGGGCAGGTTGCTAGAATAGACTGTCGCGCACTACAAATCTTTGCGTAGACCCCGGAGCTCGACTTGGCCAGTGGCCTAACCGCGCAGCCCGTCGCTTGTCCCGATTGTGATCTGCTGCAGCGCCTCCCCCCGCTCCCGCCGGGGGCGAAAGCGCGCTGCGCGCGCTGCGGCAAGACGCTCGCCGTACAGCTCGCCGACCCGCTCGACCGCCCGCTCGCCCTCACGGTCACCGCGGCGATCGTCCTGATCATCGCCAACACCGCACCGCTGATGGGGCTCGAGGCCGCCGGGCGCCAGGCGAGCACGACCCTCATCGGCGGCGCGTATCAAATGTGGCTGCAGGGGCGCGAGATCACGGCGGTGGTGGTGGCGTTCTGCGCGGTGATCGCGCCGACGAGCTACGTCCTGTTCATGCTCACTGTCCTGCTCGCGGTGCGGCGGCCGCCGGCGCCGCGCTGGGTCGGCGAGTTGCTGCGCTGGGCGGACTTCATGCAGCCCTGGTCGATGAGCGAGGTGATGATGCTCGGCATCCTCGTCGCGCTGATCAAGATCGCCGCGCTCGCGAGGGTGATTCCCGGCGTCGGGATGTATGCGGTGGGCGCGCTCATCGTGCTGCTCGCCGCGCTCATGATCGCCTTCGATCCGCGCGCGGTCTGGGAACGGGTGGCGTGGGCCGACGGCCGCTCGCCGAGCGCTGCAGCCCTCGGCGCCGGTGCGGCCCGATGAGCGCGGCCGCGCTGAGCGCCGCGCAGGCAGGATTTCTCTCCTGCGAGATCTGCGGCCTGCTGTCGCGACCCGCCGCAGCGGCGCAGCCGGGACATTGTCCGCGCTGCGGCGCGCCGCTCGCGTGGCGCCGGCATCACTCCTTCCAGTACACCTGGGCGCTCGTGATCGCCGCGGCGATCTTCTACATCCCGGCCAACGTCCTGCCGGTGCTCACCACGAACACGCTGGTATCGTCGACGTCCGACACCATCATGAGCGGGGTGATCTACCTGTACACCTCGGGCTCGTGGCCGCTCGCGCTGATCGTGCTGGTTGCGAGCGTGATGATCCCGCTCGGCAAGCTCGCCACGCTCGCCTACCTGCTCGTCACGGTGCAGCGCGGCTCGGTCAAGAGCACCCACGACCGCACTCGCCTGCATCGCATCGTCGAGCTGATCGGGCGCTGGTCGATGCTCGACGTGTTCGTCGACACGTTCGTCGTGGCGTTGGTGCAGCTGCAGCCGCTCATGTCGGTCGAGCCCGGTCCCGGGGTGCCGTTCTTCATGGCGGTGGTGGTGCTCACGATGCTGGCGGCGCAGACCTTCGACCCGCGCTTCATCTGGGACGCGGCCGGCGCGCCGCGAGGCTGAGATGGCGGACAATAACGATCTCGACGCGCTGCCGCAGGCCACCGTGGCGCCGGGCAGGCGCATCTCCGTGGTGTGGATCATCCCGGTCCTCGCCGCGCTGGTGGCGATCGGGATCGCGGTCCAGTACCTCCTCAAGGAAGGGCCGACCGTCACCATCGTGTTCAAGTCCGCCGAAGGCGTCGAGGCGGGGAAGACCTTCGTCAAGTACAAGGACGTGAACATCGGCCAGGTGACGGCGGTGCAGCTCACCAACGACTTCACCAAGGTGGAAGTGACCGCGAAGATCGCCAAGAGCGCGGCCGGCCTGATGATGGAGGACGCGAAGTTCTGGGTGGTCCGACCGCGCATCACCCTGAGCGGGGTCTCGGGGCTCGGCACCCTCCTCTCCGGCAACTACATCGGCTTCGAGGCCGGCAAGTCGGACAAAAGCGCGCGCACCTTCGCCGCGATCGAGGTGCCGCCGATCATCATCGGCGGTCAGCCGGGCCGGCAGTTCGTGCTGAAGGCCGACGACCTGGGCTCGCTTGGGGTCGGCTCGCCGATCTACTACCGCCGCCTGCCGGTCGGCCAGGTCATCGCGTACGACCTCGCCGCCGACGGCAAGTCGGTCGAGATCAAAGTGTTCGTCGATGCGCCCTACGACCAGTACGTCACCACCGGGACGCGCTTCTGGAACGCCACCGGGTTGGACGTCTCGGTCAGTGCGAACGGGCTGGACGTCCGTACCGAGTCGCTGGTCGCGCTGCTCGCGGGCGGGCTCGCGTTCGACACGCCCGACTATCTCGCTCGGGCCGAGCCTGCCGCCGCGAATGCGGTGTTCACGCTGCATGGCGACCGTACCACAGCGATGAAGCAGCCGGAGTCGATCGCGCGGTACTACACACTCCATTTCCGCGAGTCGCTGCGCGGGCTCTCGCTGGGCGCCCCCGTCACGTTCCTCGGCTTGCCGGCGGGCGAGGTCACGAACGTCGGTCTGTACTTCGACCCCGCGGTGCAGGAATTGCAACCGCGGGTCGACATCACGTTCTACCCCGAGCGTCTGATTGCCCGGCTGCCCGCGGCGGAGCTGGCCTTGGCGAACCAGGTGGAACAGAGCCCGCAACGGCGCCAGACGCTGCTGCGGCGCCTGGTGGAGGAGCGGGGGCTCCGCGGCCAGCTTCGCAGCGGCAACCTCCTGACCGGGCAGCTGTTCGTGGCCTTCGACTACTTCCCGAACGCGCCCAAAGCGAAAATCGACTGGGCCCAGCCGACACCGGAGCTGCCGGTGGTCCCGAGCGGCCTCGTCGACCTGGAGGCGAAGCTGAGCAACATCCTCGCCAAGCTCGACCGGATGCCGCTCGATGCGATCGGCAGCGATCTGAAGAAGGAGCTCGAAACCCTCGACGCGACGCTGCGGGATGCGAGCAAGCTGTTGAACCACGTCGACGCCGAGGTCGTGCCCGAGCTGAAGACGGCCCTCGAAGAGGCGCGCCGCACCCTCGCCGCCGCGGAGCGTGCGATCCAGGGCGCCGAGACGACGCTCGTCGGCCCCGATGCCCCAGGGCAACAGGAGCTGCACGACGCGCTGCAGGAGATCACCCGGGCCGCAGCCAGCCTGCGCGCGCTGACCGACTATCTGGAGCGCCATCCCGAGTCGCTGCTCCGCGGCAAGACCGACTAGACGAGCCCACGAAAAAATGAAGCGCTGCCTGATCCTGTGTGCGCTAGCGGCCCTCGCGGCCGGCTGCGGCTCCTCGCCGCCCTCGCACTTCTACGTCCTGAGCGCGACCGCCACGCCCGGCGCGGCGCCGTCGCGCCTCGCCGTGGCCGTGGGGCCGGTGACGGTGCCGGCCGTGGTCGATCGCCCGGAGATCGTCGTGAGCACCGGCCCGAACCAGCTGCAGCTCGACGAGTTCAACCGCTGGGCCGCGCCGCTGCAGGACAATCTGTCGCGCGTCATTGCCGAGAACCTGGTGGCGCTGCTCGGCACGCCGCACGTGACCCTTTTCGCGCAGACGTTGAGCGCCGCCGCGGATTACCGCGTCGCGATCGAGGTGCAGCGCTTCGAATCGACGCCGGGGAAGTCGATCGCGCTCGATGCGCTCTGGACCGTGCGCCGGATGGGCGACGGGAAGTCCCAAACGGGGCGCACCGACGCGCGCGAAACAGTGCAGGACACGAGCTACGCTGCGCTCGCCGCCGCCCACAGCCTAGGCGTGGCGCGGCTGAGCCGCGATATCGCGGCAGCGGTGCAGGGGCTGGAGCGCGCCGGACAATAGGCGCTGCTGCCGGCGAGACGCCGGCCCGCAAACGGTCAGCGGCGCCGTTTCAGCTCGCGTCCCGGAAGGCGTCCCGTGCTGACGCCTGCGACCCCCCCCACTATCGCGCCGCGACGGAACGGCGTTGCCAGTCACTCGGCCGTGAGCGCTTGCGCGCCCCGCCACTGCGCCCCAGGGTCGAGCGCGGCCGGCGCGCGAGCCACCGCCGCCTCCACGCACAACATGCGGGCATAGCCGCCCGGCTCGAGGTCGTACATCGCCGCTGCCGGGCCGGGATTCCAGACCACGGTGTCGGGAAAGCCGCTCGCCCGGATCGACGTCGTCCGACCGGACTCACGCACCATGAGCCCATCGGGCGCCGCGTAATAGATCCGATCGATCGGGCGGTCGATCGGCAGGGCGGGGGCGGTCTCGATGAGGCCGTCTCGGTCGAGCACCTTGTCCCGGTAGGACGCGTTCCGCAGCCCGTAGACGAGTGTCTCCCGCACGTGGCCGACCCGCAGATAGGTGTGCAGCGCCGCGGTGAAGGCGAACCTCGTCGCGCCGGTATTCGCCACGGCGAGGCCGATCTCGAGCGTGCGGCCGATCACGGTCACCGTGACCTCGGCCGTGAAGGGGTGCGGCCACGTCGCGCGCGTCGCGGCCGAGTCGGCGAGGCGAACAACGGCGCGGGCGGCGCCGCCCGCCAGCTGCTCGGCGCGAACGAGATCCCAGTCCGACACGCGCGCAAACCCATGGTTCGGCAGCGGCCCCTGGGCGGCGAACTGCGGGAAGCTCACCGGCACCCCGCCGCGTATCGCGGCCCCCGGGCTGAATTGCGCGCTCGAACTGAGGAACAGCCGATCGGCGCTATCACCGGCCGGAACCCACGAGGTCACTTGCGCCCCGTATAGATAGAGCTCGGCGCGGGCGCCGTCAGCCGCGATGAGCACGAGCTTGGCAAGCCCGCCGGCTCCGGGCGCGGGAGCGAAGTCCGCACTGGCAGCCGCAGACGAGGATGCGTTCGGGGTCATGGGTCGTTCCGATCGATTTCGCGGCACACGATACTCCTCGGACATTACGGCTGACACCGCGATCAGGGGTGAGCGCCGCACGATCGGCTCACGCCAGCATGCCGCCGATTCTCAGCCGCTCGGCCCGGGCGCTTGCTCCCCGCTCGCGCCGCGGTTGACGGCTGCACGCAGCGTCGCGATGAACAACTCCTGGTCGAACGGCTTGCGCAAAAAGGCCACCGCGCCGGCCGCGAGCGCCCGCTCGCGCGCGGCGGGTTCGTCGTGGGCGGTGATGAAGACCACCGGCAGCTCACGGTCCACGCGGGCCAATCGCTCCTGCACCTCGAAGCCGTTCATGCCCGGCATCTGCAGGTCGAGGACGACGCAGTCCGGAGAAAAAGGCGGCATCGCGCCGAGACGCTCGATCAACTCCGCGCCGGAAGCGAATGCCTCGGCATCCATCCCGGACAGGCGCACCAGCCGCCGCAGCGCGCGACAGACCGATTCATCGTCGTCGACAATCGCGATCAGTGGCTTGACCCGGCTCATGAGGGGGCGTCGCACGCGTATCGCCACGGGTCACGCGATGCCGGATGGTGCGCTGCGCGTCGGGCCATTTTATGCAGCAAGCAGGAAGCGCGGCTATTGGACGTTGGTCCGTTGGCCGGCGGGATCAAGCGCCGATCCCACCGGTCTCTGCGCGTGCGCCTCCGCCACCGGAACCGTGAAGGCAAACGTCGCGCCCCGGTCCAGGTTGTTCTGCGCCCACAGACGCCCGCCGTGGGCCTCGATGATGGCACGACTGATGGACAGTCCCATGCCTAGCCCGTCGCGCTTGGTGGTGTAGAACGGCTGAAAGAGGCGCTCCAGATCTGCCCCGGCGAGACCCGTGCCGCGGTCGCGCGCGGATACCCTGACCATGCGTGCGCCCTCCAACTCCGCCCGCACCACGACCTGACGCTCGGGCGCCGGAACATCCTTCATGGCGTCGAACGCATTCACCAGCAGATTGAGCGCGACTTGCTGCAACTCGATCCGATCGCCCTGCACCGGCGGCAGGCCGGGACTCACTTCGACCGTGACCCGGCTGTTGCGCAGGACGGCGTCGCTGTGGACCAGCAGGACGACGTCGCGGACCACGCTGCCGAGGTCAAGCGGGGCGAACGCCGGTTGCTCCTTCCGCACCAGCCCGCGCAGCCGTCGGATGACCTCGCCCGCGCGCTTGTCGTCCTCGACCACGTCCTGCAGGATCTCCCGCACCTCGTCCAGGTCGGCCGGGTCGGCAGCGAGGATGTGCTGCGCCGTCTGCACATTGCTGAGAATAGCGGTGAGCGGCTGGTTCAACTCGTGCGCGAGCGACGCCGCGAGTTCGCCCATGGTCGAGATGCGTGCCACATGGGCGAGCTCGGCGCGGTGTCGCTGCGCCGCAAGCTCCGCTTCGGTGCGCGCGGTGATGTCGATGATCGACGCCAACGCGAACGACCCTTCCGAGGTACGGACGGGGGTGAGACCGACCTCGATCGGAACCTCGCTCGCGTCCTTGCGTCGACCGAAGATCTCCCGCCCCCCGCCCATCGCGCGCGCGGTCGGATCGGCAAGGTAGCGCTCGCGATCGCCCGCGTGGTGAACGCGGAACCGCTCCGGCAGCAACATTTCGACCGGACGCCCGATGAGCTCGTCGCGGGCGTAGCCGAAGACCGTCTCGGCCGCCGCGTTGGCGAGGGTGATCTTGCCCGCCTGATCCACCACGAGCATCGCGTTGGGGGCCGCCTCCACCACCTGCCACGCACGCTCCTCGGCGAGCTTGCGCTCGCTGATGTCATCGGCACAGCCGATGTAGCCGAGAAAGGTCCCGTCCGGCGCGAGGCGGGGCACCCCCTTGTCCAAGACCCAGCGGTATTCGCCGTCGTGCCGGCGCAAGCGGTACTCCATCGTGAACTCGCGGCGCGCGTCGAAGGCGTTGACGTAGGTGCGGAGGCACTGCTCGGCATCGTCGGGATGGACGCCCTCGGTCCAACCGTCGCCGAGTTCCTGCGCCAAACTGCGGCCCGTGAAGTCGAGCCAGCCCTTGTTGAAAAAATTGCAGCGCTTGTCCCGGTCGGTCATCCAGATCAGCACCGGCGCGGTGTCAGCGAGCGAGCGGAACCGTGCCTCGCTCTCGCGCAGCACCAGCGTCCGCGCGCGCCGTTCCGCGATCAGCGCCGCGAGCAACATCAGCGGCAGGGAAATCGCGATCAGAAAAATCTGCAGCGACAAGAGATTCGTGGCCGGGGACTGTGAAACGAACGGACCCAGCCGGTCGAACGCGTGGCGCACGCAGACAAACGCGATGATCACCAGGGCGGGCATCAATCCGGCCGGGCCGAAGCGCACGGCGGCCCACAGCAGCAACGGCAGCGGCGTATAGAGCAATGCCGGAAAACGCTCTGCCACGCGGCCCTCCGAGCCGAAAACCAGAATGCCGATTCCCCACACGGCGGCCATGAGCAGACCGAATTCGGCCAGGCGACGCGCCGGAACCTGGCGCAGCGCGGCCAGGCCGCTCACCACCAGCAATACAAACGGCGTGATGGTGAGCGCGGCGACGACGTCGGCGAAAAACCGCACCTGCCATATCGACCAGAAGTCGGCGCGCCAGCCGCTGACGACAAAAAAATAGGCGGCCACCGCCGACGCCACGGCCGGCGCCGCGAGGGCCGCAACGATGATGAAGGCGGTCATGCACTTGAGGTTGTGGAACAGCGTTTCGAAGCGCGGCGAACCGTCGGTAAAGGCGCGTAACGCCGCGGCGGCGATGAGCCCCTGCAGGCCGTTCGCCGCAAACTCCGCGATCTTTACCAGCAGCGGATCACCGAGCGCAGCGTGCGCCGGCAGATAGAGGTGCACGGGGAGGCAGGCAATCAGGTAAAGCCACCAGGTCCGCGGCGGGGTGAGCAGCAGTGCCGCGGTGAGGATTGCGTTAGGCGGCCAGAGAATTGAACTGCCGCTCGCGGGGTCCCAAAACGCGAGGCCGACCATCCCTCCCGCGTAGTAGCCGGCACCCACCAGCGGGACGCTCAGCAGCGCGCGCGTACGAGCGGACACCCGGCCTAGTGAGAACCGGGCCAGATTCCTGCGGGCGAACAGAACGGGCATCGTCCTCAAGCCGCCTGGCAGGGGGTCACCGGGGCGATCGCCGAGGTTGCCCGGTCGAGAGCGTCCGTCGTGGCGCCGTGCGCGCGCGCGGCTTGCCTCAGGTCGTCGCGGTCGCAGCGGTGCCACACGATCGCATTGTCCCCCGTCTGCCGCCGCCCCGCAGCCGAATAACCCTGGGCGCGCGCCGCTCGCCCCCGCGCGCGAATGGAGGGCGCTTCGGACTTCGAACCCCCGGGCGGTATGACGGCGGAGCTGGGCACGACAATACCCGCGGCGGGCTCGATCGCGCCGGCGCCGCAGCGTTCGCCGGTGATCCAGGCCGAACGGCGGCGACTCGCGCCGACCGGTGGGGCCGAGCCCCTCGCGTGGCCGTCCGCCGCCCCGCAGCAGTGCGGCCGGCCGCCCGGGCTTGGCGCCAGGTAGGACTAAGGTCCCATTTCGCGTCGGGGCCGGACGGCCGATACTGAGCGCCGTGGTCCGAGCCGAAACGCCCTGCTGCCGGCCCGGGCGCGCACGGAGTACCGGTGTGGTGCACGACCAGCGATCCTCGGCCCCCCCCCGCTTACGGGGCTCCCCCTCCTCAGCCCGCGTAGGCGATTCCCCCGCGGACTTCGGTCCGCGGGGGATTTTCTTCTCCATCCGGGGCGGCGTGTCCTCGCCCTGCGCGCGGCGCCGATGAGCCGAGGACCGCTCGTGCTGCTGGTGGACGACGACGATTTGGTGCGCCGGGCGCTGGCGCGCACGATCCGCCAGGCCGAGTTCGATGTGGAGGCGTTCCGCAGCGTCGAGGCGCTGCTCGCGCGCGGCGTGCCCGAGTGCGACGCCTGCCTCGTGCTGGATGTGAGCATGCCCGGGATCGGCGGCGTCGCGTTCAAACGTGCGCTCGCCGCCGCCGGCCGCGATCTGCCCACGATCTTCATCACCGCGCTTGCACCCCAGCAGGTGAGCGCACCGCTCGCCGCGCTCTCACCGGTGGCGGTCCTCTACAAACCCTTCAGCGATGAAGACCTGCTGGAGGCGCTCGACCGTACCGGCGCCGAAGCAGACACGCGGCGGCACGGTAGCCCGACGCGGTATCCGTGAATGGAAGGAGCTTTACCATGAAACTGCGTCACTGCGTCACCACGGCCGCGCGGGCACTGCCGCTCGCCACCAGCACCGTGGTCGCTTGGGGACGGGTACCCCCGGGTGCCCGATTGAGCGCAACACATCACTTCGGATCGATCTGCTATGCCTAAGACGCTGCCGAAAGGACACGTGTCGTGCCTGTCCGGCGCATTTCGGTATACCGATGCGTCAACCACCAACCTGGTCAAGACCTTCGCCCGAGTCAGGCGCGAGTTGAAGCGCGAGGCCCAACCGGCGACCGGGAACGTGCGCGAGCTGCCGCAACGCAAGCTGGGCGGCGAGACGCGCTAGCGCGCGGGCCGCTAGGGCCGGCGTGCCGCTTCGGCACCCCGGCCATGTAAGCGACCCGGCGCGCCGAGCGAGGCACGCCTACGCCCACGGCGCTTGCGCGTCCACTTTTTTGCTGCTGGAGGTGCCGAGATATGCTGCGTCGCTGCGGTGTCGTCCTGCTGGGGTGCCTGCTTTCAGCACTCGCCGTCCTCCCCGCCGCGCGCGCGGCAGAGGGCGCGCGGCCGGTGCTGCTCGTCGCGCGGCCCGAGCTCAGCCAGTTCTACCGCGCCACGGTGCTCTTGGCCGTGCCGGCGCGGAACGGGCAGCACATCGGCTTCATCATCAACCGCCCCACCGACATCACGCTCGCGGAGCTCTTTCCCGAGCACGCGCCGTCGAAGCTCGTGACCGATCCCATCTTCCTCGGCGGGCCGGACCAATTGCGCAACGTCTTTGCGGTGGTGAACCGCGACCGCAATCCCGGCGGTCACTCGATCCCGCTCATGAACGAGCTCTTCCTCGCGATCGACGTCGAGGTCGTCGACTCGATCATCGAGAAGGAGGCCAATCACGCGCGTTTCTTCGTCGGCATGGTGACGTGGGACCCGGGTGAGCTCGATGCCGAGCTCGAGCGCGGGTTCTGGTACGTGCTGCAACCCGAGGTCGCGGTCGTGCTCCGGAAGTCCACGCAGGGCATGTGGGAAGAGCTCGTCCGGCGCGCGGCCAACGCGCTGTAGCGCGCTCGCGAGTGGCGCGGCTCGCGCGCGCCCTCCGACGCCTCGGCAGCAGGACCTGCGATGCGCCAACTGGCGCCGACGCGACGCGCGGGCGCGGGTGATTGTCGGGCGGGCCGCGCATCGCCCGAGGCCGGGCGTGAGGCGGCGCGGCCGGTCAGGAAATTCTGCGCCGCGCGATCCCTGTACACTGACAGGGTCTCGTCGGCGGTCCCATCCTGTGTCCCCCTCTCGCCTCGCACCGCACGGACGGCGCGCGTGAAGCCGCCCAGCGTCGCGGTGAACAAGCACCCCGCCCGGCGCGCGCTGTTCGCGGTCCTCGCCTGCGTGCTCGCCCTGCCAGACGGCTTCGCCGCCGGGCCGCTCGTGCTGACGCTCAGCGACGGGGGCGATCCGCCGTACACCAATCCCGATCGAACGGGCATTATCGATCGCATTGCGGGCGAGGCGTTCCGGCGCGCGGGCCTCGAGCTGCGCCTGTTGAAGCTGCCGCCCGAGCGCGCCGTGCTGCTCGCCGACCGCGGCATCATGGACGGCGACATGGGACGCGTCGCGGGCCTGGAGGTGAGATACAAGAACCTGATCCGGGTGCCGGAGAACGTCACCCGCCTGGAAGCCGCCGCGGTCAGCCGGGACCAGACGCTGCCGGCGAGCATCGAGGCGCTGCTCGGGCGCGATCTGGGGGTCATCCAGGGCTGGAAGATGTACGAGCCGATACTCCCTCGCGCAAGCCACCTGGTGACCGCCGATGACACCGATCAGTTGTTCCGCCTGCTGCAGTTCGGCCGCGTCGAGGTGATCCTGTTCGAACGCTGGATGGCGCATGCATACATCGTGCAGCACGGGGTCCAGGGCGTGCAGGTCCTCGAACCACCGCTTGCCACCTACGACACCTTCATCTATCTCCACAAGCGTCACGCCGAGCACGTGAGCCGGCTCGCCGCGGCGCTGCGCGACCTGAAGCGCGAAGGGGTCTATGACCGCGTCTACCGCGACGCGATCCGGGCCTACGCCGAGGACCGCCGGGAATGAGCAGGCTGCGCGCCTACCGTGAACGGCTGCGCTCGCCGCTCGCACGGCGGCTGATCGTCGCGATCGTCCTGGTGAGCTCGGCGGCCACGCTCTGCCTCACCGGCCTGCAGCTCTATGGCGAGTATCGCAGCGAGCTCGCGAATCTCGAGATGATTTTCGGGCAAATCGAGGACGTGCACCTCGAGTCTTTGTCGCAATCGTTGTGGGCCACCAACCAGCGCGCGCTGCAGCTGCAGCTCGAGGGCCTGACCCGGGTGCCGCACCTCGAGTTTGTCGCCGTGCGCGAGGGCGAACGGGTCTGGGCGGAGGCGGGGCGGCGCCTTTCCACCAACGTGATCGAGCGGCTGTATCCGCTGACGTTCGTACACCGCGGCCAGACGCTCGAGATCGGCACGCTCACCGTGATCGCCGGGCTGGACGCCATTCACCGCCAACTCCTGTGGCAGGCCCTGGTCATCCTCGCCAGCAACGCCTTGAAGACCTTCCTGGTGGCCGGATTCGCCTTCGCGTTCTTCTACTGGCTGGTAAACCGCCACCTGCATGCGATCGCCGGGTACGTGCGCGGTCTTGACTGGCGCGGCTACGCACCGGCGCTCGCGTTGTCGCGCGAGACGGGGCGCCGAGCCGACGAGCTCGATGAGGTCGTCACCGCGATCAACCGGGCGCGCGAGGACGCGGTCGCGACTTTCGGCGCCCTGCAGGAGAGCGAGGCGCGCCTCAGGCTCGCCACCGACGCTGCGAACGCCGGCCTGTGGGAGCGCGACCTGCGCACCGACCGCATCTATTTCTCGCCCGAGTACCACCGTCTGATCGGCTACGAGCCCGAGGAGCTCCCGGGCCGCTACGACGACTGGGACAGCCGCCTCCACCCGGAGGATCGCGATCGCGCGCACGCCGCGCTGGACGACTGCATCGAGGGCCGCACGCGCGTCTACGATTCCGAGTACCGCCTGCGGCACAAAGACGGCACCTATCGCTGGTTCCTCTCGCGCGCCGCCGTGCTGCGCGACCAGGCGGGCGAGCCGCTACGCTTGCTCGGCGTGCTGATCGACGTCACCGAGCGCAAGCGCGCCGAAGAGGCGCGCCTAGGGCTCGAAGCCGAGCTCCGCCAGGCCCACAAGATGGAAGCCTTGGGCACGCTCGCCGGGGGCATCGCGCACGATTTCAACAACATCCTCGCCGCGATCTTCAGCAATGTGCGGCTCGCCCGGCGGGAGGTGGGTCCGAATCACCCGGCGCAGGAAAGCCTCGACGAGATCGGCCAGGCGAGCGAACGCGCGCGCGACCTGGTGCAACAGATCCTCACCTTCAGCCGCAAGCGGCCGCAGGAGCGCCGCGTGGTCCAGCTGCGGAGCGTGGTGGAAGAGTCCGTGCGGCTGCTGCGTGCCAGCCTGCCGGCCGGGGTCAAGCTCGTCGCCGCGTTCGCGCCCGACACGCCGAGCGTCCTCGCGGACCGCACGCAGATCCACCAGGTGCTCATCAACCTCTGCACCAACGCTTGGCACGCCATGGAGGGCAAGCCGGGGCAAATCGAAATCCGCCTCGCGGCCGCGATCCTGGCCGAGGGCGCCACCCCCGACGGCCTGCGGCCGGGACACTACGCCCGTCTCAGCGTGAGCGATCCCGGCAAAGGCATGGACGCGGCGATGACCGAGCGCATCTTCGATCCGTTCTTCACCACCCGAGCGGTCGGCGAAGGCACCGGTCTCGGCCTGGCGGTCGTCGCGGGGATCGTGAAGAATCACGACGGCGGGCTCGCGGTCCACAGCGAGCCCGGACGGGGCACCGTCTTCCATCTCTACTTTCCGGCGGCGGACGCCGAAACCGAGGCGCTGCGCGAGGCGGCTGCGGCGCTGGCGCGCGGCGCGAGCCAGCACATTCTCTGACCGCGGAGCGGGCGCGCGCGAGCGGGCTTTCCTCGTGCACCGGATCGGTGCGCGCCCGCGGCGACGGCCGCTTACCGCCGCCGTATCCGGCGCCGTACAATGCTCCGCGAACGAACGCCCCGATCCTTTGACCGAGCCGATCAATGCCCACCCTGCTGCATCCGTTCGCGAGCGCGGGCGGCTACCGTCCCGATTCCCGGCACGCGGGCGGGGCGCTCGCGGCCGCGATCGGCTGAACCTGCGCCCCGCTTGACCACCACCACCGAGGTCACCGGCACCGTCTTCCTGATCGACGACGACGCGTCGATCCGCCGCTCGCTCGCCCGCGAGCTCCGGGCGGCCGGCTTCCGGGTCGAGACGTTCGCGTCGGCGCAGGACTACCTCGACCGGCCGCCGGCGGCGGGGATCGCGTGCATCGTCGCCGACCTGCGCATGCCCGGCCTGAGCGGCCTCGATCTGCAGGCGTCGCTCGCGCGGGCGAACCGCGAGCTGCCGATGGTGTTCATCAGCGGTTACGGCGACATCCCGACCAGCGTGCGCGCGATGAAGGCGGGCGCCGTCAATTTCTTGCCGAAGCCGTTCACCGAGGGCGAGATCCTGGCGGCGATCGCGGAGGCGCTCGCGCGGGGCGCGCAGCTCGACGGCCGCCGCAAGGAGCAGGCCCACCTGCACGCGCGGTTTCGTGCGTTGACCGGGCGCGAGCGCGAGGTGTGCGCCTTGGTGGTCGCGGGCCTGCTGAACAAGGTAATCGCCGACCGCCTGAGCATCGCCGAGAAGACGGTCAAGATCCATCGCGCCCGCGTGATGAAGAAAATGGGGGCCGCCTCGATCGCCGACCTGGTGCGGATGGCCGAGCGCCTCGCGCTCACGCCGGCTTCCGCACCGGCACCGGGGGTGATCGCTCCGCCAGACCTGGCGGGTTCTTCCGTGTAGGACTAAAGTCCGATTTGCAGCCGCGCCCCGGCGACCGATACTGCGGCGACCCGCCACGGGTCCTTGGCCCCGCGTGTCCCGGCGAAGCAGGCCTCGCTCGCACTGCAACAGGATCGTTGTTGGTGGACCTAATCTTGGTGACCACGATAGTGGGCGAGCCCCAGACACGAGGCGGCGCCGGCGCATGAGCGACGCGCTTCCGGTGGTGTACCTCGCGCGGCACGGCGAGACCGCGTGGAGCCTCTCGGGCCAGCACACCGGCCGCACCGACATCGCGCTGACCGAGCGCGGCGAGCGGAATGCCCGCCGCCTCGGCGAGCGGCTCGCCGGGCTCCCCTTCGCCAAGGTGTTCGCGAGTCCCCTGCGACGCGCGGCCCGCACCTGCGAGCTGGCGGGCTTCGGCGCCGCGGCCGAGCCGGACCCCGATCTCGTCGAATGGGACTACGGCGACTACGAGGGCCGGCGCACGAACGAAATTCACGTGGCGCGTCCAGGATGGCAGCTGTTTCGCGACGGCTGCCCGGGTGGGGAATCGCCGGCCGCGGTCGGCGCGCGAGCCGACCGCGTGGTGCGCCGGGTGCGCGCGGTGGCGGGGAACGTGGTGCTGTTCTCGAGCGGGCATTTCCTGCGGGTGTTGGCCGCGCGCTGGCTCGCGCTCGAGCCGGCGGCCGGCCGCCACTTCCTCCTCGCCACCGCCAGCCTGAGCGCGCTCGGCTACGAGCACGACCTGTCGGAGCCGGTCATCCGGCTGTGGAACGAAACGCGGCACGTGGGCGCGTAACTGGATCCGGTCGACGCGGCCGCGAACGACAAACGCCAGCGCCAGCAAAGGACTCCACACCATGAGCACACCGAGCAACGTGAGCGTCGCGGGCGCCGCGGCGCCCGACGCCACGTCCAGGCTCCTCGAGCAATACGGCGTCGGCCGGATCGAGCTGACCGGGACCGACAACGCGTTCTACGAGCGCCACCTCGTTTTCGACAACGTGATCGCGCTCAAGGCCGCCGGACCGCGCGAGCGCTTCGAGGCCTTCGCCCACGCCGTGCGCGACATCCTCTCGCAGCGCTGGGTGCTGACCGAGGACACCTACCGGCGCGCGAACCCGAAGCGCATCTACTACCTCTCGATGGAGTTTCTGATCGGCCGCTCGCTCGCGAACAACGTCACCAACCTCCTGCTCGACCGGCTGGCGATCCAGGCCGTCCAGCAGAAGCACCTCAACTGGCTCGAGCTGCTCGAGCAGGAGCCCGACGCGGGCCTCGGCAACGGCGGGCTGGGGCGGCTCGCGGCCTGCTTCCTCGACTCGATGGCGACGCTGGAGCTGCCGGCCATGGGCTACGGGCTGCGCTACGAGTACGGCATCTTCCGGCAGTCGATCCAGGACGGCTGGCAGCACGAAGACGCGGACAACTGGCTGCGCCGCCCCGACCCGTGGGAGGTCGCCCGCCCGGACCAGCAGGTGGCGGTCAAGCTCAACTGCTCGTTCGAGGTGCGCGGCGGCACCTTGCGCGCGATCACCGGCCGGCCCTCGATGCTGCTCGGCATCCCCTTCGATTGCCCGGTGGTGGGCTACGGCGGCAAGACCATCAATACGCTGCGGCTCTGGGGCGCGGCCGCGCCCCACTACTTCGATTTCCAGGAGTTCAGCAGCGGCGATTTCGTGGGCGCGATCGCCGAGACGCTCGCCGCCGAATCTCTGACCCGGGTGCTGTATCCCGACGACTCGACCAGCATCGGGCAAGGCCTGCGGTTCGTGCAGGAGTACTTCCTGGTCGCCTGCTCGCTCGCCGATCTGGTGCGCCGCTTCCGCTCGAGCAACTCCGATTGGCGCGCGCTGCCCGAGAAGGCCGCGATCCAGCTCAACGATACGCACCCGACGCTCGCGGTGCCGGAGTTGATGCGGATTTTGCTCGACGAAGCGCACCTCGGGTGGGAGGAAGCCTGGGACCTCACGCAACGCACGCTCGCCTACACCAACCACACGCTGCTGCCCGAAGCGCTCGAGAAATGGCCCCTCGCGTGGTTCGAGGTGATGCTACCGCGGCACCTCGAGATCATCTTCGAGATCAATCGGCGCCTGCTTGACGACGTGCGCGCGCGCTTCCCCGGCGACGACGCTCGGTGCGAGCGCGTGAGCCTGATCGAGGAGGGCCCGGTGAAGCACGTGCGCATGGCGCACCTCGCCATCGTCGGTTCGCACAGCACCAACGGCGTCGCCGCCATCCACTCCCGGCTGCTGCGTACGACCACCGTCAAGGACTTGGCCGAGATGTTCCCCGCGCGGTTCAGCAACAAGACCAACGGCGTCACGCCGCGCCGCTGGCTCCTGCTCGCGAATCCGGCCCTCGCGCGCATCATCACCGAGGCGGTGAGCGATGGCTGGATCACCGATCTCGGCCAGTTGAGCATGCTGCGGCCGCTCGCCGACAACAAGGAGTTCCAGGCGGACTTTTGCGGCGCGAAGCGCGCGACGAAGGCGCAGTTCGCCGACTGGCTCAAGGCAAGCGCCGGCCTGACGGTGGACCCGGACACGATCTTCGACTGCCAGGTGAAGCGCGTCCACGAGTACAAGCGGCAACTGCTGAACGCGCTGCGCATCGTGGTGCTCTACAACCGGCTGCGGGAGAACCCCGGCCTCGAGATGACGCCGCGCACGTTCTTCTTCGCCGGCAAGGCGGCCCCGGCCTACCACCTCGCCAAGGTCATCATCAAGTTCATCAACAACCTCGCCGGCACCATCGACGGCGACCCGGCGATGCGCGGCCGGCTTAAGGTCGTGTTCCTGCCCGAGTACAACGTGTCGCTCGCCGAGCGGCTGATCCCCGCCGCCGATGTCTCCAACCAGATCTCCACCGCCGGCTACGAGGCGAGCGGCACGAGCAACATGAAGTTCATGATGAACGGGGCGCTCACGATCGGCACGCACGACGGCGCGACCATCGAGATGGCCGAGGAAGCCGGCGCGGAGAACTTTTTCCTGTTCGGCCTCAGCGCCGAGCAGGTCGCCGCCAGCCGCGGCTGGTACAGCCCGCACTGGCACTACGACCACGAGCCGGAGACGCGCGCGGCGCTCGATCTGATTCTCTCCGATCACTTCAGCCGCTACGAGCCTGGCATCTTCGCGCCGCTGCGCGATACGCTGCTCACGGGCGGGGACCACTACATGCACCTCGCGGATCTGCGGTCCTATCTCGAGGCCGACGCGCGGCTGGTCGAGCTGTACGCGGACCCGCTCGCCTGGGCGCGGAAGTCGATCCTCAACGTGGCCGGCTCCGGCAAGTTCTCGGCCGACCGCACCATCGCCGAGTACGCCGCCGACATCTGGCAGGTGCCGCCCTGCCCGGTGCGCTAGCGCGCGCGCCGGGTTGGGCTCGAGGCGCGAGACCGCCGATGGCCATCTCCCCGCTCGCCGGGCAGCCCGCGCCGCAATCGATGCTGATCGATCCGGCGCGGCTCGAGCGCGAGTTTCACGAGCGCCGGCCCGACCCGGGCAACCCCGGTGAGCGCGTGAGCTTCGGCACGAGCGGGCACCGGGGCTCGCCGCTCGCGGGCTCGTTTACCGCCGCCCACATCCTCGCGATCACGCAGGCGATCTGCGACTACCGGCGCGGCCAGGGCGTCGACGGTCCGCTGTACATGGGCAAGGACACGCACGCGCTCTCCGGGCCGGCCGAGCGCACCGCGCTCGAGGTCCTCGCGGCGAACGAGGTCCAGACCGTCATCCAACGCGACGACGGCGTGACGCCGACCCCGGTCATCTCGCGCGCCATCCTGGTCCACAACCGCGGCCGCCAGGACCGCTTCGCCGACGGCATCGTCGTCACGCCGTCGCACAACCCGCCCGAGGACGGCGGGTTCAAGTACAACCCGCCGAACGGCGGTCCGGCCGACACCGACGTGACGCACTGGATCGAGGAGCGGGCGAACGCGCTGCTGCGCTCGGGCAACGCCGAGGTGAAGCGCGTGCCGCTCGCCGCCGCGATCCGGGCGCCGACCACGCGCGCGGAGGACTTCGTCCTGCCCTACGTGCGCGACCTGCGCAACGTCGTCGACATGGACGCGATCAGCGCCGCCCGACTCGCGCTCGCGGTCGATCCGCTCGGCGGCGCGGCGGTGCACTACTGGGAACCGATCAGCGCGCTCTACAAGCTCGACCTCACCGTCGTGAATCCCAGCGTCGATCCGACCTTCTCGTTCATGACGCTCGATCACGACGGCAAGATCCGCATGGACTGCTCCAGCCCGTACGCGATGGCCCGCCTGGTCGGCCTGAAGGATCGCTACCGCGTCGCGTTCGCGAACGATCCGGACGCCGACCGGCACGGGATCGTCACCCCGTCCGCGGGGCTGCTGAACCCGAACCACTACCTCGCCGTGGCGATCTCCTATCTGCTCACGCACCGCGACCGGTGGCCGCCGCGCGCCGCGGTCGGCAAGACGCTCGTGTCGAGCGGCATGATCGACCGCGTCGTCGCCGCGGCCGGTCGCACGCTCGCCGAGGTGCCGGTCGGCTTCAAGTGGTTCACGCCCGGGCTCGCCGACGGCTCGTGCTGCTTCGGCGGCGAGGAGAGCGCCGGGGCGAGCTTTCTGCGGCACGACGGCACGGTGTGGACGACCGACAAGGACGGCCCGATCATGAATCTCCTCGCGGCCGAGATCACCGCCCGCACCGGCAAGGATCCGGGCGAGCACTACCGCGCGCTCGCGGCGCAGTTCGGCGCGCCGTGCTACACGCGCATCGATGCCGCGGCGACGCCGGCGCAGAAGGCTAGGCTGCAGCGGCTCGCCCCCGAAGCGGTCGCGGCCTCGCGCCTCGCCGGCGAGCCGATCACCGCCAAGTTGACCCGCGCGCCCGGCAACGGCGCGCCGATCGGCGGCCTGAAGGTGATCACGGCGAGCGGCTGGTTCGCGGCCCGCCCCTCCGGCACCGAGGACCTCTACAAGATCTACGCCGAGAGCTTCAAGGACGAGCACCACTTGCAGGCGATCGTGACCGAGGCGCAGAGCATCGTCGCCCAGGCGCTCGCCGGCCGTTAACAGGAGACTCGCGACTATGGAACCCGATACCTCAGCCCCTGCCACCGCACGCCGCGCCGAGCTGAGCGCCACCGGCAAGGCCCGTTCGACCGTGCCCGGCGCACCGCTCGGCGCCGACGAGCTGCGGCGCATCGACCGCTTCTGGCACGCCTGCAACTACCTCGCGCTCGGGATGATCTACCTGCGCGACAATGCGCTGCTGCGCGAGCCGCTCACCGCGGCGCACATCAAGCAGCGCCTGCTCGGGCACTGGGGCGCGAGCCCCGCGCTCGCGTTCGTGTACACCCACCTCAACCGCGCGATCAAGGCGCACGACCTCGACATGATTTTCCTGGCCGGGCCCGGCCACGGCGCGCCCGGCGTGCTCGCGCCGGTGTACCTCGAGGGCGGCTACTCCGAGATCTATCCGGACAAGAGCCTCGACGCCGAGGGGTTGCTGCGCTTTTTCCGGCAGTTCTCGTTTCCGGGCGGGATCGGCAGCCACTGCACCCCGGAGACCCCGGGATCGATTCACGAGGGCGGCGAGCTCGGCTACGTGCTGTCCCACGCCTGCGGCGCCGCCTTCGACAATCCCGACCTCGTGGTCGCGGCGGTAGTCGGCGACGGCGAGGCCGAAACCGGGCCGCTCGCCGCCGCGTGGCACATCGGCAAGTTCTTGAACCCGATCCGCGACGGCGCCGTGCTGCCGATCCTTAACCTGAACGGCTACAAGATCAATAACCCGACGCTGCTCGCGCGCATCACCCACCAGGAGCTCGAGGACTTGCTCAACGGCTATGGCTGGACGCCCTATTTCGTCGAGGGCTCCGACCCGGTGAGCATGCACCAGGCGATGGCCGCGACGCTCGAGCGGTGCGTGGCCGACATCCGCGCCGCGCAGCGCGAGGCGCGCCGGGACGGGGTCGCGCGGCGCGTGCACTGGCCGATGGTGGTGCTGCGCTCGCCCAAAGGCTGGACGGCGCCCGCCGCGATCGACGGCCACCAGGTCGAAGGCAGCTGGCGCGCCCATCAGGTGCCGATGGCCGACGTGCGCGCCAACCCCGAGCACTTGAAGGTGCTCGAGGACTGGCTGCGGCGCTACCGGCCGGAGGAATTGTTCGATGCGAGCGGCGCCCCGGTGGCCGAGCTCGCGGCGCTGCCGCCGCAGGGGCTGCGCCGCATGAGCGCGAACCAGCACGCGAACGGCGGCTTGCTGAAGCGCGCGCTGCGCCTGCCCGACTATCGCGACTACGCGGTCAAGGTCGACAAGCTCGGCCAGGGGCGCGCCGAGAACACCAAGCCGCTCGGCAACTTCCTGCGCGACGTGATGCGCCACAACCCGCAGAGCTTCCGCCTGTTCGGCCCCGACGAGAACACCTCCAACCGCCTCGGCGCGGTATACGAGGTGAGCAAGAAGCTGTGGCTGGCGGAGCGCTTTCCCGAGGACGCCGACGGCGGCGAGCTCGCGCCCGACGGGCGCGTGGTCGAGATGCTCTCGGAGCACACCCTGGAGGGGATGCTCGAGGGGTATCTGCTCACCGGGCGCCACGGGTTACTCTCCTCCTACGAGGCGTTCGTCCACGTCATCGACTCGATGTTCAACCAGCACGCCAAGTGGCTCGAGGCCTGCAGCGAGCTCTCCTGGCGCGAGGAAATCGCCGCGCTCAATCTGCTGGTCACCTCCACCGTCTGGCGCCAGGACCACAACGGCTTCTCGCATCAGGATCCCGGGTTCCTCGACGTGGTGTGCAACAAGAGCGCGCGCGTGACCCGCATCTATCTCCCGCCGGACGCGAACTGCCTGCTGGTGATCGCCGACCGATGCCTGCGGGACGAGAACCGTGTGAACGTGATCGTCTGCGATAAACAGCTGCATATGCAGTACCTCGACATGGACGCGGCGCTCATCCATTGCACGAAGGGCCTCGGCATCTGGCCGGCGGCGAGCAACGACGCGGGCGCCGAGCCCGACGTGGTGATGGCCTGCGCCGGCGACGTGCCGACCCTCGAGGCGCTCGCCGCCACTGCGCTCTTGCGGGGCGAGTTTCCCGACCTGAAGATCCGCTTCGTGAACGTGGTGGATCTGTTCACGCTGCAGCCCGAAACCGAGCACCCGCACGGGCTCTCGGACCGCGACTTCGACAGCTTGTTCACGCTCGACCGGCCGATCATCTTCAACTTCCACGGCTATCCGTGGCTCATCCACCGCCTCACCTACCGGCGCGCGAACCACGGCAATCTGCACGTGCGCGGCTACAAGGAGAAGGGCAACATCAACACCCCGCTCGAGCTCGCGATCAACAACCAGATCGACCGCTTCAGCCTCGCGATCGACGTCATCGACCGGGTGCCGCGGCTGCAGGCGCGCGGCGCGCACGCCAAGGAAAAGTTTCGCAACCTGCAGATCGACTGCTGCAACTACGCGCACGCGCACGGCGTCGACGCGCCCGCGGCAGCGGACTGGCTCTGGCCCTACTAGCGCCCATGGCGACCAGCGCGGCGCCGCGTGATATCGTGTTCCTGGTCGACGTCGACAACACGTTGCTCGACAACGATCACATCCAGCACGACCTGCAGCGCCACCTCGAGCGTGAGTTCGGGCCCGACTGCCGCGACCGCTACTGGGCGATCCTGGACGAGCTGTTCGAGCGACTCGGCTATCGCGACTATCTGGGCGCGCTGCAGCGCTACCGGGTCGAGCACCCGCGCGAGCTCCACCTGTTGTCGATGTCCTCGTACCTGGTCGACTATCCGTTCGCGAACCGCATGTATCCGGGCGCGCTCGACGTGCTGGAGCGCTTCGCGACGTGGGGACGTACGGTGATCCTCTCCGACGGCGACGTCGTGTTCCAGCCGCGCAAGGTCGAGCGCTCGGGTCTCGCCGAAGCGGTCGACGGCCGGGTGCTCATCTACATCCATAAGGAGCGCTCGCTCGACGACGTCGAGCGCCGCTACCCGGCCGGGCACTACGTACTGGTCGACGACAAGCTGCGCATCCTCGCCGCGGTCAAGCAGGCGTGGGGCGAGCGCGTCACCACCGTGCTGCCGCGCCAGGGCCAGTTTGCGAACGACCCGCAGGCGCACGCCGCGTACCCGGCGGCCGATCTCACCGTCGAGCGCATCGGCGATCTGCTCGACTACGACCTCCCCGCGTTGCTCGCGGGCCGCACCGCTTCCCCACGCACGGCGAAGGTGACCAGATGAAAGCAACCAAGCAGCTGCATGACCTCGGCCAGAGCCTATGGCTCGACAACATCACGCGCGACCTGCTCGCTTCGGGCACGCTCAAGCGCTACATCGACGAGCTGTCGGTGACCGGCCTCACCTCGAATCCGACCATCTTCGAGCACGCGATCAGCAAAAGCCCCTCCTATGACGCGTCGATCCGCAAGAAGCTGAAGGAGGGCAAGTCCGGCGAGAAGCTGTTCTTCGAGCTCGCAATCGAAGACCTCACCCAGGCAGCCGATCTCTTCCGCCCGATCTGGGACCGCAGCGACGGCGTGGACGGCTGGGTGTCGCTAGAAGTCTCGCCGCTGCTCGCCCACGACACCGCGAGCACGCTCGCCGCGGCGAAGGCGCTGCACCAGCAGGCGGCGCGGCCCAACCTCTTCATCAAGATCCCCGGCACCAAGGAGGGCGCGCCCGCCATCGAAGCGGCGATCTTTGCCGGGATACCGGTGAACGTGACGCTGCTCTTCTCCCGCGAGCACTACCTCGCCGCCGCCGAAGCGTTCCTGCGCGGCATCGAGCGGCGCATCGAGGCCGGGCTCAAGCCCGAAGTCGCCTCGGTCGCCTCGGTGTTCGTGAGCCGCTGGGACAGTGCGGTCATGGGCAAGGTGCCCGAAGCCCTGCGCGGCGCCCTCGGCATCGCGATCGCGAAGCGCACCTACAAGGCGGCGCGCGAGCTGCTCGGCTCGCCGCGCTGGCAGCGGATCTACAACGCCGGCGCCCGCCCGCAGCGCCTACTGTGGGCGAGCACCGGCACCAAGGATCCACAAGCGTCTGATGTGCTCTACATCAAGGCGCTCGCGGCGCCGTTTACGGTGAACACCATGCCCGAGGGCACCCTGAAGGCGCTCGCCGATCACGGCGAGCTCGGCGCGCTCCTGCCGGCCGACGGCGGCGACTGCGAGGAGGTGCTCGCCCAGTTTGCCAAGGCCGGCGTCGACGTCGCGGCGCTCGCCACCAAGCTGCAGGACGACGGCGCGGCGGCGTTCGTCAAGTCGTGGAATGAGCTGATGGCGGTGATCGCATCCAAGAGCGCCGTGCTCGAGCGGGCGAGCTAGGCGCGCTGGCCGCTCGCGCGCACCAACGACGGGAGGGGGAGCAAGGTGAACGTGCTGGCCGTGGATGTCGGGGGGAGCCACGTCAAGATTCTCGCCACCGGGCAGGACGCGCCGCGGGAGTTCGTCTCCGGGCCGACGCTGACCGCGAAGGCGATGGTCGGCCGGGTGCGTCGGCTCGCGCGCGGCTGGCGCTACGACGCGGTGTCGATCGGCTATCCGGGACCGGTGCTGCGCGGCGCGCCGGTGGCCGAGCCGTACAACCTCGGCTCGGGCTGGGTGAGATTTGACTACGCCAAGGCGTTCCAGCGCCCGGTGAAGCTCATCAACGATGCGGCGATGCAGGCGCTCGGCAGCTATCAGGGCGGCAAGATGCTGTTCCTCGGGTTCGGCACCGGACTCGGCTCGACGCTGATCGTGGACAACATCGTGGAGCCCATGGAGCTCGGCCACCTGCCGTACCGGAAGGGCACCTACGAGGACTACGTTGGCCGCCGCGCGCTGGAGCGGCTCGGCAAGAAGAAGTGGCGGCGCAATGTCGCCGACGTCGTGGAGCGCCTGATCGCCGCCCTCCAGCCCGACGACGTGGTGCTGGGAGGCGGCAACTTGAAGGCGCTCAAGCACCTGCCGAACGGGTGTCGCGCCGGCGCGAACGCCAATGCGTTCGAGGGCGGATTCCGGTTGTGGGCGCGCGCGCACCCCCCTCGGCCGCGTGCCCGCGCCAAAGCGCGCGCGCCCCGCGGGCGCCGTACCGCGCGCTAAAGGAGCATCGACATGGCTTCAGGCAACTCACCGCTCAGCGAGCATCCGGCGTGGAAGGCGCTCGAGGCGCACCAGCGCGCGATCGGCGGCCTGCACCTGCGCACGCTCTTCGCCGACGATCGGCAGCGCGGCGAGCGCTTCAGCTGCGAGGCGGCAGGGATCTACCTCGACTACTCGAAAAACCGCGTCACCGCCGAGACCCTGAAGCTACTCGTGCAGCTCGCCGAGGCGTGCGGCCTGCGCGCGCGCATCGACGCCATGTTCCGCGGCGACAAGATCAACGTCTCGGAGCGCCGCGCGGTGCTGCACGTCGCGCTGCGCGCCCCGCGCGGGGCGTCGATCGTGGTGGACGGCGAGAACGTGGTGCCCCAGGTCCACGCCGTGCTTGACCGGATGGCCGAGTTCGCGCAGCGCGTGCGCAGCGGCGACTGGAAGGGGCACACCGGCAAGCGCATCCGCAACGTGGTGAACATCGGCATCGGCGGCTCTGACCTTGGGCCGGTGATGGCGTACGAGGCGCTGCGCCACTACGCCGAGCGGTCAATGCGCTTCCGGTTCGTGTCCAACGTCGACGGCACCGATCTCGCCGAGGCGGCGCGCGACCTCGACCCGGCCGAGACGCTGTTCATCGTGTCCTCCAAGACCTTCACCACGCTCGAGACGATGACCAACGCGCACAGTGCGCGCGACTGGTCCCTCGCCGGGCTCGGCGGCGACCAGCGCTCGGTCGCGCGCCACTTCGTGGCGGTGTCGACCAACGCCGCGGAGGTGACGAAGTTCGGCATCGACACCGCGAACATGTTCGGCTTCTGGGACTGGGTGGGCGGCCGCTACTCGATGGACTCGGCGATCGGACTGTCGACCATGCTCGCGATCGGGCCGGAGAACTTCCGCGCGCTGCTCGCCGGCTTCCACGAGCTCGACGAGCACTTCCGCGCCGCGCCGTTCGAGCGCAACCTGCCGGTGCTGTTGGGACTGCTCGGCCTGTGGTACAACGACTTCTTCGGCGCGCAGACGGTCGCGGTGCTGCCCTACGAGCAGTACCTGAAGCGCTTCCCGGCGTATCTCCAACAGCTCACCATGGAGAGCAACGGCAAGCACGTCACGCTGGGCGGTGCGCCGGTCGCGTGCGATACCGGTCCGATCTACTGGGGCGAGCCGGGGACGAACGGCCAGCACTCCTTCTATCAGCTCATTCACCAAGGAACGCGCCTCATCCCGTGCGACTTCATCGCCTTCGCCCAGCCGCTCAACCCGCTCGGGCGGCATCACGACATGCTGCTCGCCAACGTGTTCGCCCAGGGCGAAGCGCTCGCCTTCGGCAAGACCCCGGCGCAAGTGCGCGCCGAGGGCTCGCCCGACTGGCTGGTGCCGCACCGCACCTTCGAGGGCAACCGGCCCTCCAATACGCTATTGCTCGAGCGGCTGACGCCCGCGGCGCTCGGCAAGCTGGTGGCCCTCTACGAGCACAGCGTGTTCACCCAGGGCACGATCTGGCACATCGACTCGTTCGACCAGTGGGGCGTCGAGCTCGGCAAGGTTCTCGCCCAGCGCATCATCCCGGAGCTCGAGGCGCCGGGCGCGGCAACACTCGGCCATGACAGCTCGACCAATGCGCTCATCGCCCGCTACCGCAGGCTGAAGGGCGGAGTGTCCTAGCGGCTGCGGGACGCGACTCGCGGGCCGCGCCGGCGGTAAGCGCCAATCTCTCGTGACAAAGGAGTGATCTCATGCAACTCGGAATGATCGGACTCGGCCGGATGGGCGCCAACATGGTGCGGCGGTTGATCAGGCACGGCCACCAGTGCGTGGTGTTCGATCGCGCGGCGCAGGCGGTTCAGGATCTCGCCAAGGACAAGGCGCTGCCGGCCGCGTCGCTCACCGATCTTGTCAAAAAGCTCGAGAAGCCGCGCGCGGTGTGGCTGATGGTGCCGGCGGCGGTCGTCGACCAGACCATCGCCGAGCTCGCGCCGGCGCTCGAGCGCGGCGACATGCTGATCGACGGCGGCAACTCCTACTACGTGGACGACATGCGGCGCGCCAAGGCGCTCGCGCCGAAGGGCATCCACTACGTCGATGTCGGAACGAGCGGCGGGGTGTGGGGCCTCGAGCGCGGCTACTGCATGATGATCGGCGGCGAGGAAGCGGTGGTGAAGCACCTCGATCCGATCTTCAAGACCCTCGGCCCGGGAATCGGCGACATCGCTCGCACCCCGGGGCGCGAACGCGCCGGCGGCACCTCGGAGCAGGGCTACCTGCACTGCGGGGCGAACGGCGCCGGCCACTTCGTGAAGATGGTGCACAACGGCATCGAGTACGGCATCATGGCCGCCTACGCCGAGGGGTTCGGCATCCTGCGCGCGGCGAACGTCGGCAAGAAGACGCACGCGATCGACGCCGAGACCACGCCGCTGCGCGACCCCGAACACTACCAGTACGACCTCGATCTGCCCGACATCGCCGAGGTGTGGCGGCGCGGCAGCGTGATCGCCTCGTGGCTGCTCGACCTCACCGCAGCCGCATTGATCGAAGACCCCGCGCTCGCCAAGTTCGGCGGCCGGGTGTCCGACTCGGGCGAGGGGCGCTGGACGATCAAGGCCGCGATCGACGAGGCGCAGCCCGCGCCAGTGCTCACCACCGCGCTCTATGAGCGCTTCAGCTCGCGCGGCGAGGCCGACTTCCAGAACCGACTGCTCTCGGCGATGCGCTACGAGTTCGGCGGCCACTTGGAGAAGCCGGCGGGCAAGTGAGCTGCCCCGCCAAACCATGGGCGACACCACCATGAGCGAATCTCATTCCGACGCACTCGTGTTCTTCGGCGCCACCGGCGACCTCGCGTACAAGAAGATCTTTCCGTCGCTACAGGCGATGCTCAAGCGCGGGCACCTCAACGTGCCGGTGATCGGGGTCGCGAAGGCGGGCTGGAAGCTCGGCGAGCTGCGGGCGCGGGCCCGCGACAGCCTGGAGAAGCACGGCGCGTTCGATGCGGCGGCCTTCGACAAGCTCGCCGCCCTGCTGCACTACGTCGACGGCGACTACAACGACCGCGCGACCTTCCAGGCGATCCGCAAGGAGCTCGGTGCCGCGCAGCGACCGGCGCACTACCTCGCCATTCCGCCGACGCTGTTCGGCATGGTGGTCGAGCAGCTCGGCCAGGCGAACTGCACGCAGGGCGCGCGGGTGGTGGTTGAAAAGCCCTTCGGCCACGACCTCGCCTCGGCGTGCGCACTCAATCAGATCCTGCTCGGCACCTTCGACGAGTCGCACATCTTCCGTATCGACCACTATCTCGGCAAGCGCCCGGTGCACAACATGGTGTTCTTCCGCTTCGCGAACGCGTTCCTCGAGTCGTTCTGGAACCGCAAGTTCGTGAAGAGCGTGCAGATCACCATGGCGGAGAACTTCGGCATCCAGGGCCGCGGGGCTTTCTACGATCAGACCGGCACCATCCGCGACGTGATCCAGAACCATCTGTTCCAGGTGCTCGCCAATCTCGCGATGGAGCCGCCGGCGCGCGCCGACAGCGAATCGATGCGCGACGAAAAGGTGAAGGTGCTGAAGTCGATTCCGCCGATCGCGGCGAGCGACCTGGTGCGCGGCCAGTTCCGCGGCTACCGCCAGGAGCCGGGCGTCGCCCGCGACTCGCAGGTGGAGACTTTCGCCGCGCTGCGGCTCGAGATCGACTCCTGGCGCTGGCAGGGCGTGCCGTTCTACATCCGCGCCGGCAAGTCGCTGCCGGTGACCTGCACCGAGGTCACGGTGCGGCTGCGTCGGGCGCCGAAGGTCTTTCCGTCCTGCGCCGGCGCCCCGAACCATCTACGCTTCCGCATCAGCCCGGAGATGACGATCGCGCTCGGCGTGACGGTGATGGATGCCGAGGACCGGATGGTCGGCGAGCAGGCGGAGCTCCTCGCGAGCCGCCGCGCCGGCGCCGAGGAAATGGACGCCTACGAGCGGGTGCTGGCGGACGCGATGTCGGGCGATGCCACCTTGTTCGCGCGCGAGGACTACGTCGAAGAGGCGTGGCGCATCGTCGATCCGGTGTTGAAGGCGGGCACCCCCGTGCACGAGTACGCGCCGGGGACCTGGGGGCCGGCCGAAGTCGACCGGACCGTGTCGCCGTCGGGGGGCTGGCTGAACCCGGTGGTCGCGAGCTAGGCGAAGCCCCGTGCTCGGGGACAGCGCCCGCGGGCCGCGCCGCACCGCTCGACGCGACCGCAGCTGAGCGCCCGGGGCCCAGCGCGGCGCCGCCGAGCGCAGCCCACCTACACGAGGCGCCGATGAAGATCGAAGTACTTGCCGATGCCGATGCAGTCGCCGCCCGCGCGGCGGCGCTCATCGCCGCGACCGCCCGGACGGCAGCCGCCGCGGGCGCGCGCTGCGTCGTGGCCGTGAGCGGCGGCCATACCCCATGGGTGATGCTGCGCGCCCTCGCCGGCGAGACGGTCCCCTGGGCGAGCGTCCAGATCGTGCAGGTCGACGAGCGCGTTGCGCCCGCGGGCGACCCGGACCGCAACCTGACGCACCTCACCGAGAGTCTGCTCCAGCGCGCGCCGCTCGCAGCGGCGCAGATGCTTCCGATGCCGGTGGAGTCGAGCGACCTCGACGCCGCGGCCGCGCGCTATGCCGAGCGGCTGCGCACGATCGCCGGATCGCCGCCGGTGCTCGACCTCGTCCATCTCGGGCTCGGGCCGGACGGGCACACCGCCTCGCTCGTCCCGGGCGATGCGGTGCTCGAGGTGACCGATATGGACGTCGCACTCACCGGCACCTACCAGGGGCGGCGCCGGATGACGCTCACCTACCCGATGCTCAACCGCGCACGGCGCGTGCTGTGGGTGGTGACCGGCGGCGACAAGGCGCCGATGCTCGCGCGCCTGCGCGCGGGCGATCGGTCGATCCCGGCCGGCAGGGTGCGCGGCGACGACGCGCTGGTGCTCGCGGACCGTGCCGCGGCAGCGGGGCTCGAGTGAGCGGCGCGCGGCGCCGCGCGCGCCTAGCGCCCGACACCGGACACCACGTGGATCGGTTGATCGACAGCACGGCACTCGAGCAAGGGCGCAGCTTCCCGCTCGGCGCGACCCCCTACCCGGGCGGGGTCAACTTCAGCGTGTTCTCCAAGCAAGGCACGGCGGTCGAGCTCTTGCTCTTCGATCGCGTGGACGACGCGCAACCCGCGCGCGTGATCGATCTCGACCCGCATACCCATCGCACCTACCACTACTGGCACGCGTTCGTGCCGGGCATCGGGAGCGGCCAGCTGTACGCCTACCGCGCGCGCGGGCCGTTCGACCCGGACCGCGGCCTGCGCTTCGATCCGGACAAGGTGCTGCTCGACCCGTACGGGCTATGCGTCGCGCGGCCGGCGCGCCGCAGCCGGGAGGCGGCGCGCCACAGTGGCGACAACGCCGCCGCGGCCTTCAAAAGCGTCGTCGCCGACACGAGCGCCTACGACTGGGAGGGCGACGCGCCGCTGCGCCGGCCGTTCGCGAAGACTGTCATCTACGAGATGCACGTGGGCGGCTTCACGCGCCACCCCAACTCCGGCGTCGCGCGGGTCCGGCGCGGCACCTACGCGGGCGTGCAGGAGAAAATTCCCTACCTGCAGGGGCTCGGTGTGAGCGCGGTCGAGCTGCTGCCGGTGTACGCCTTCGATGAGCAGGCGGCGCCGCCGGGACTCGTCAACTTTTGGGGCTACCAGCCGCTCGCATTCTTCGCGCCCCACCCCGGCTACAGCTCGCGCGCTGAGCCGCTGGGCGCACTCGACGAGTTCCGCGACCTGGTGAAGGCGCTGCATCGCGCATCGATCGAGGTGATTCTCGACGTGGTCTACAACCACACCGCGGAGGGCGGCGCCGACGGACCGATGCTCTCGTTCCGCGGCCTCGCGAACGACACCTACTACATCCTGGGCGAGAACCGAGCGACCTACGCCGACTACACCGGGACCGGCAACACCCTCAACGCGAACGAGCCGATCGTGCGGCGCCTGATTCTCGACAGCCTGCGCTACTGGGTGCGCGAGATGCACGTCGACGGCTTTCGTTTCGACCTCGCGGCGGTCCTTTCGCGCGACGCAGCCGGCCGGCCGATGTCCTCGCCGCCGATCCTGTGGGACATCGAGTCCGACCCGGTGCTCGCCAACGTCAAGCTGATCGCGGAACCTTGGGACGCGGCTGGCCTGTACCAGGTCGGCGGCTTCGTCGGCGACAGCTGGAAGGAATGGAACGGCAAGTTCCGCGACGACATGCGCGCCTTCGTGAAGAGCGACGCGGGCCTGGTGCGCAGCCTCGCCTACCGCCTGACCGGGAGCCCGGACGTGTACGAGCGCGAGCGCCGCGAGCCCGAGCAGAGCATCAACTTCGTCACCTGCCACGACGGGTTCACGCTGAACGACCTCGTGTCCTACGACGCCAAGCACAACGCGGCCAACTGCGAACAGAACCGCGACGGATCGGACTCGAACTTGAGCTGGAACTGCGGCGTCGAAGGGCCCACCGACGACCCGTCGGTGGAGCGTTTGCGCAACCGGCAGGTGAAGAACCTGCTCGCGCTCACGCTGCTCTCGGTCGGCACGCCCATGCTGCTCGCCGGCGACGAGGTGCGCCGCACCCAGCGCGGCAACAACAACGCCTACTGCCAGGACAACGAGACCTCGTGGTTCGACTGGTCGCTGCTCGCGAAGCATGCCGACGTGCACCGCTTCGCGACCGAGCTCATCGCGCTGCGCATGAGCCGCAGCCTGCCGGTCGGACGCTCCGACATGACGCTGAAGGAGCTGCTGCGCGAAGCGCCGGTACAGTGGCACGGCGTCAAGCTGAACGCCCCGGACTGGGGCCACGAGTCGCACACGCTCGCCGCGAACAGCCGGCTGCTGGCCGGCCGGCTGCTGCTGCACGTGATGATCAACGCCTACTGGGAGGGGCTCGAGTTCGAGCTGCCGCCGCTCGCAGCGCCCCACCCCTGGCGGCGCGCGATCGATACCTCCCTCGATTCCCCCGACGATATCCGGGGCTGGGCAGACGCGCCGTCCGTGACGACGACGACCTATGCGGTCGGACCGCGCTCGGTGGTGCTGCTGCTCGCTTGGGCTGGCGGGGACGACGCCCCGGGCCCGCGCCCAACCTGAAAGGAACTCCCATGACCGACCCGCAACGCGACCAGCTCGCGATCAATACCATCCGCACGTTGTCGATCGACGCGGTCCAAGCGGCGAACTCCGGCCACCCCGGCACGCCGATGGCGCTCGCGCCGCTCGTGTATACGCTATGGAACCGCGTCATGCGGTTCGACCCGCAGGATCCGATCTGGCCGAACCGCGACCGCTTCGTGCTCTCGAACGGCCACGCCTCGATGCTGCTCTGGTCGGTGCTGCACCTGACCGCGACGCAGGCGGTCGATGCCGACTACGAGCAACTCGGCAAGCCGTCGGTCTCGCTCGACGACATCCGCCACTTCCGCCAGCTCGGCAGCCGCGCCCCCGGCCATCCCGAGTACCACCTCGTGTCCGGCGTGGAGACCACCACCGGCCCGCTCGGCCAGGGCATCGCCACCAGCGTCGGCATGGCGATCGCGCAAAAGTGGCTCGCCGCGCGCTACAACCAGCCGGGCTATGACGTCTTCGACTACGCCATCTACGCCGTGTGCGGGGATGGCTGTCTGATGGAGGGGATCGGCTCGGAAGCCGCCTCCCTCGCCGGCCACCTCGGCCTGGACAACCTGTGCTGGGTCTACGACAACAATCACATCACCATCGAGGGGCGCACGAGCCTCGCCTTCACTGAGGACGTCGCAGCCCGCTTCATGGGGTACGGCTGGAGCGTGCAGCGGGTCGGCGACGCGAACGACATCGAGCTGATCGAGCGCGCGCTGCAGCGGTTCCGCGAGACGAAGCACCGCCCCACTCTCGTGATCCTCGACAGCCACATCGGCTACGGCTCGCCCAACCGGCAGGACACGGCCGCCGCCCACGGCGAGCCGCTCGGCGCGGACGAGGTCAAGCTCACGAAGCGCGCCTACGGCTGGCCCGAGGACGCGCAGTTCCTCGTCCCGGAGGGGGTCCGCGAGCACTTCGCCGCGGGCGTGGGGGCGCGCGGTGCGGCGGCCCGGCGCGCGTGGCTCGATCGCTTCGCCGGTTACCGGGCGAAGTACCCGGCGCTCGCAACCGAGATCGAGCAGATGCAAAAGCGCGAGCTGCCGGCGGGCTGGGATCGCAATCTCCCGGCCTTTGCGGCCGACGCGAAGGGCCTCGCCGGACGCGAAGCCTCGGGCAAGGTGCTGAACGTGCTCGCGCAGAACATCCCCTGGTTCCTCGGCGGCTCGGCCGATCTCGGGCCGTCGAACAAGACCGCGCTCACCTACGAGGGCGCGGGCGATGTCCAGGCCGCGAGCCCGGGCGGGAAGAACCTGCACTACGGCATCCGCGAGCACGCGATGGGCGCGATCGTGAACGGGCTCGCGCTCTCGAAGCTGCGGGCCTTCGGCGCGACCTTCTTCATCTTCAGCGACTACGCGCGGCCCGCGATCCGGCTCTCCGCGCTGATGGAGCTGCCCACGATCTTCGTCTTCACCCACGACGCGATGGGCGACGGCGAGGACGGCCCGACGCACCAGCCGATCGAGCACCTCGCGTCGCTCCGCGCGATCCCCGGGCTCACGCTGCTGCGGCCGGGCGACGCGAACGAAGTGGTCGAGGCCTACCGCTACATCATGCAGCTGCGCCACCGGCCCGCCATCCTGGTGCTGTCGCGCCAGCCTTTGCCGACCCTCGATCGGAAGAAGTACGCGCCGGCGGCCGGGCTCGCGCGCGGCGCCTACGTGCTCGCCGACGCACCCGGCGGGAAGCCCGAGGTCATCCTCATCGCGACCGGGAGCGAGGTGAGCCTCGCCGTGCAGGCGTACGAGCGACTCCTCGCCGAGGGCGTGCGCGCGCGCGTGGTCTCGATGCCGTCGTGGGACATCTTCGAGCGCGCGCCGCAGGACTACCGCGACAGCGTGCTCCCGCCCAAGGTGAGCGCCCGGGTCGCGATCGAACAGGCCTCCACCTTCGGCTGGGAGCGCTACGTGGGCGCGACCGGACGCGTGATCGGCATGCACACGTTCGGCGCCTCGGCGCCGCTGAAGGCGCTGCAGCAGGAGTTCGGGTTCACGCCGGAGGCGGTGGTGGCGGCGGCCAAGGCGCAATTGCAGCGGCTCGCGAAATGACTGCGGTCCGCCGCTTCGGCCTCAGCTTTCGCGGCGTCGCGTTCGAGTTCCGCTTCCGGGCGAAGCGCATGCGCTCCCTCTGGGACCGGGACCTCTTGCTCGGCCCCACCGTTGGCTGCGTCCGGGGCGCCGCCGTGCCATGATGCCGGGCGTCCCGGTTTCGAGCGCGGTCGATACGCGGGCGGTGCGCCTGGGGACTCGTGCTTCCGGCGATTGGCGCTCTGGCGCTGCGCGGGATCCTCGCCGGCGCGCGCAAGCGGCGCCACGGCCTGCCGTTCGCGTCTCTTGCGGCAAACTCGGCAAGGGCTACCACTGACGATGGCAGCGCGGCAGCAGGCGGTGCGCCATCCCGGGCGACCGCGGTGCGGCCCGGCTCTTGCAGGCTGCTTCGTTCGGGCAACCAGAAGGAGGCTTACCGTTATGCGCTCGTTCCTCGTCACCCTCGCCGCTTGTGCACTGCTCGCCGGCTGCGGCAAGCAAGAGGCAACGCCCGAATCGCGTCCGCCGACTGACGTGTCGGTGATCCACATCGTCCCGCGCGACACGCCAGTGAGCTACGAGTACGTAGGCCAGACCCAGAGCTCGCGGCAGGTGCAGATCGTGGCGCGCGTTGAGGGCTTTCTCCAGAAGCGCGTGTACACCGAGGGCCGGCTCGTCAAGGCGGGGCAGGTGATGTTCCAGCAGGATCCGAAGCCGTTCCAGGCGTCGTTCAATGCCGCGCAAGGGGCGTTCGCCGAGCAGCAGGCGCGCCTGCAGACTGCGCGCGACGACCTCGCCCGGGTGAAGCCGCTGGTCGCGCGCAACGCACTCAGCAAGAAGGATCTGGACGATGCGACCGGCCGCGAGCAGGCGGCCGCCGCGGCCGTCGACGTCGCCCGGGCCAACCTCGACCAGGCGCGCCTCAACCTCGGCTACACGACCATCGTCACGCCGGTCACTGGTCTCTCGAGCTACGCGCGCGTACAGGAGGGCGCTTATCTGAACGCGGCGAACAGCCTCCTCACCTACGTCGAGCAGGTCGATCCCATGTGGGTCAATTTCAACGTGTCGGAGAACGACATTCTCGGCTTCCGCGCCGATGCGGCAGCCGGCCGGCTGCGCTTGCCGCAGAACGACCAGTACCAAGTCGAGATCGTCCTGGCGAACGGCTCGGTGTACCCAGAGAAGGGCCGCATCACGTTCGCCAACGCCGACTTCAATCAAAAGACCGGCACGTTCCTGATTCGCGCCACGCTCCCCAACCCGGCCGGGGAACTTCGCCCCGGTCAGTTCGTGCGCGTGCTGATCTTCGGGCCGGTCCGGCCGAACGCGATTCTGGTGCCGCAGCAGGCGGTGCTGCAGGGCGCGCGCGGCCACTTCGTGGTCATCGTCGACAAGGAGAGCAAGGCCGAGATGCGCGGCGTGGAGGTGGGCCCTTGGCAGGGCGATCAATGGTTCATCACCGCCGGCCTCGAGGCGGGCGATACGGTGGTCGTCGACGGCATGGTGAGGCTCTCGCCCGGCGCGCCGGTGAAGATCGTCGATGCCGCCGCGAAGACGCCCGCCGCCGAGAAGTCCACGCCGGCGGGCGGCGCCGGTCAGACCAAGCAATAGTCTGAGGAGCCGCTTACATGCTCTCCCATTTCTTCATCGACCGCCCGATCTTTTCGGTCGTCATCGCGCTGGTCATCTCGATCGCGGGCCTGGTGGCAATGGTGCAGCTGCCGATCGCCCAGTATCCGCAAATCACACCGATCCAGATCCAGGTAAGCGCGACCTACCCGGGCGCGAACGCCTACCTGGTGGCCCAGAACGTCGGCGCGCCGATCGAGCAGCAAGTGAACGGCGCGAACAACATGATCTACATGTCCTCCACCAGCTCCTCGACCGGCAACTACTCGCTGACGGTCTATTTCACCATCGACACCGATCCGGCACTCGCCCAGGTGGACGTGCAGAACCGGGTGAGCCAGGCGATGGCCCAGCTGCCGCAGGCGGTGCAGGCGCAGGGCGTCAACGTTTCGCAAAAAACCCAGACTTTCCTGATGGTGCTCGCGTTCTTTTCGCCCGACGGGCGCTACGACGCCGACTACATCTCCAACTACACCAACGTCAACATCCTGGGCACGATCAACCGCATCAACGGCGCGAATCAGGCGTCGATCTTCGGCGTTCCCCAGTACGCCATGCGGATCTGGCTCAAGCCCGACCGGATGGCGCAGCTCGGCATCGACGCGAGCGACGTCGCGAATGCGGTGAAGAACCAGAACCAGCAATTCGCGGTCGGCCGCATCGGCCAGTCGCCGACGCCCTACCCGGTGCAGCAGACCTTTCCGGTGACCACCTCGACCATCACCGAGCCGTCGCAGTTCGGGAACATGATCCTGCGCGCCGAAAACCAGGGCGCGGCGCTGGTGCGCGTGAAGGACGTGGGCTACGTCGACCTGGGCGCCCAGAGCTACGCGCTGCGCACCTCCTATGAGGGTCGTCCGGCGACGCTGATCGCGATCTACCAGCAGCCCGGCGCGAACGCGATCCAGGTGTCGAAGGATGTCCGCGCCACGCTCGAGAAGTTGTCCCAAGCCTTTCCGCCAGGCTTCAAGTACGAGGTCGCCCTGGATACGACGTTGTTCGTGCAGGCGTCGATCCGCGAGGTGATTAAGACCTTCTTCGAGGCGGTGGTGCTGGTGGTGCTGGTGGTATTCGTGTTCCTGCACAGCCTGCGGCTCACGATCATCCCGACGCTCGCCGTGCCGGTGTCGATCCTCGGTGGGCTGATCGGGATGCTCGCGCTCGGCTTCTCGGTCAACATGCTCACCCTGTTCGGCATGATCCTCGCGATCGGTCTGGTGGTGGACGACGCGATCGTCGTGGTCGAGAACACCGAGCGCAACATGGTGCAGTACGGCCTGTCCGCGAACGCCGCGGCCAAGCGGGCGATGGACGAGGTGACCGCGCCCCTGATCGCCATCGTGCTGGTACTGAACGCGGTTTTCATCCCGGTGGCGTTCCTCGGCGGCATCACCGGCTCGCTGTACAAGCAGTTCGCCGTCACCATCGCCATTTCAGTGGTGTTCTCGGGGATCCTCGCGCTCACCCTATCGCCTGCGCTCGCGGCGCTCCTGATCAAGGCGCGGCACGGCGAGAAGCGGGGCTTCTACAAGTGGTTCGACGACTCGTTCGATCGCCTCATCGAACACTATGTCGGCGGGGTGAAATGGCTCATTCATCACTGGGTGCTCGGCCTGCTCGCCTTCGCCTTGTGCGTCGCGGGCAGCGTCTGGTTGTTCCGGCTGCTGCCGACCGCATTCGTGCCGCAGGAGGACCAGGGCTATCTCTTCGTCGCCTACTTCCTGCCCGATGCGGCGAGCTTGGACCGCGTCGGGGCGGTGGGAGCCGAGGCCGCGGCGTTCCTGCGCAAGAACCCCGCGGTCGCGAACGTGTCGCAGGTGGACGGCTTCAGCCTGATCGATTCCCAGAACAAGACCAACTTCGGCGTCCTGTTCGTTGCGCTCAAGGACTACGAGGAGCGCAAATCACCGGCGCTCTCGGCCAACGCGGTGATCGGGGAGGCGCGGCGCGCCTACGCGAGCCTTCAGAGCGGCCTGGTGGTGCCGGTGAACCCGCCCGCGATCCCGGGTCTCGGCGTCACCGCCGGGTTCCAGATCTGGATCGAGCAGCAAGGCGGCGGCGACTATGCGCAGCTCGCCGATGTGGTCGAGCGGATCATCGCCAAGGCCCGCACGCGGCCGGAGCTCGGGGGCGTGAACACGACCATCCGCACCAACGGCCAGCAAATGCTCGCCGACGTCGACCGCGACAAGGCGGAGGTCCTCGGCGTTCCGGTGCAGGATGCGTACAACACGCTGCAGATCATGTTCGGCTCGCTCTACGTGAGCCAGTTCCCGCGCGACTCGCGCCTGTACCAAGTGATCCTGCAGGCCGAGCCGAAGTATCGGCTGACGCCCGAGGACATCGGCCGCTTCTACGTGAAGAACGCGAGCGGGGACATGGTGCCGCTCTCGGCCCTGGTCAACACCCGCTACATCGCCGGGCCCGATCTGGTGACGCGCTTCAACAACTACCCGGCGATCGCGATCACCGGCACGCCCGCACGCGGCGTGAGCTCCGGTCAGGCCCTCGCCGCGATGCGCGAGGTCGTCGAAGAGGTCATGCCGGCGAGCTACGGCTACGCGTGGGCGGGCGAGGCGCGCGAGGAGGTGAGTTCCGGGTCGACCTCGGCCATCGCCTTCGTCTTCGGCCTGATCTTCGTGTTCATGATCCTCGCCGCTCAGTACGAAAGCTGGTCGCTCCCGGTCGGGGTGATGATGGCGGTGCCGTTCGCGGTGCTCGGCGCGCTGGTCTCGATCGCGCTGCGCGGCATTCCGAACGACACCTATTTCCAGATCGGCCTTCTCACGCTGGTCGGTCTCGCGGCGAAGAACGCGATCCTGATCGTGGAGTTCGCGGTCGAGAGGAACCGGCAGGAGAAGATGAGCTTCTTCGACGCCGCCGTGGAGGCGGCGCGCCTGCGGCTGCGGCCGATCATCATGACCTCGTTCGCCTTCGTCCTCGGCTGCGTGCCGCTCGCGATCGCGACCGGCGCCTCCGCCAACAGCCGCCATTCGATCGGCACCGGCGTCGTCGGCGGCTCGCTCGCCGCCACGCTGATCGCGATCTTCTTCATCCCGATGTTCTACTGGCTGCTCTCGACCGCGAGCGAAAAAGTGTTCGGCAGCGAGCGGCGCGAGCTGCTGGAATCCCTGGACGGGAAGCTCGCCGGCGACGAGCCGGGCGCGGCGAGCGCGCCGCGCGCGCCCGCGCCGAAGCCGCCGGGGAGCCACTGACATGCGCCGCGCTCTCGTCATCGGCGCCCTCACCGGGCTGCTCGCCGGCTGCATGGTCGGGCCCGACTACCAGCGTCCCGCGACCGAAGCGCCCCAGGCCTACCTCTACGCTCCGCAGTCGGCCGCCGACACCGCCGACACCGCATGGTGGAAGCAATTCGACGATCCGGTGCTCGACGAGCTCATCGGCGCGGCGCTCGCGAGCAACAAGGACCTGCGGATCGCCGCGGCCAACGTCGAACAGGCGGCCGGCGTCCTCACCCAGACGCGCTCGCCGCTCCTGCCGCAGGTCGGCTACCAGGGCGGGGCCGGACGCTTCCGGTTTTCGCAGGACTCCACCACCGCGCTGCCGAGCGGACTCACCAATCCGACCAACGCCTACGGCGTGCTCGCCGCGGCGAGCTGGGAGATCGATCTGTGGGGCCGCATCCGCCGACAGAGCGAAGCGGCCCGGGCGAACCTGCTCGCGACCGAGGACGCGCGGCGCGGGGTGATCCTGTCGCTCGTCGCCCAGGTCGCCACGAGCTACATCCAGCTGCGCGGCCTGGACGAGCAGCTCGACATCGCCCGACGCACGCTCGAGCTCTACGGCGCATCGCTCAAGATAACCCAGGACAAGTTCGAGTTCGGCCAGGTGTCGCAGATGAACGTCGCGCAGGTGCAATCGCAATACGAGACCGCGGCGGCGAAAATCCCGCAGATCCGCAGCCAGATCGTGCTCACCGAGAGCGCGCTCGCGATCCTCCTCGGTCGCGATCCTGGACCGATCCCGCGCGGCAAGCCGATCCTCGAGCTCGGGCTGCCGCAGGTCCCGGCCGGGATGCCGTCGCAGCTCCTCGAGCGACGCCCCGACATCCTACAAGCCGAGCAGCAACTGATCGCCGCGAATGCGCAGATCGGCGCCGCCAAGGCGCTTTACTTTCCGGCCATCTCCCTCAGCGGCGCGCTCGGCACCAGCAGCACGCAGCTCCACGAGCTATTCACCGGTCCGACGCGGGTCTGGAACTATGCCGGGTCGCTCGCCGGACCGATCTTCACCGGCGGGGCGATCTCGGGTCAGGTGGCCCAGGCCGAAGCGTCCCGCAAGGCGGCGCTCGCGAACTACGAGCGGGCGATCCAGAACGCTTTCGCGGACGTGGACGATACGCTCTCCACCCACGCGCAGCTGGTCGAACAAGTTGCCGCGGAGGAGCGGCTGGTGGAGGCGCTGCGGCAATACTCGGAGCTCGCGCGGCTCCAGTATGACGGCGGCTACGCGCCCTACTCCACCGTGCTGCAGGCCGAGCAGCAGCTGTTTCCCGAGGAGCTCACGCTCGCGACGACGCGGGCGCAGCTGTTCGCCTCGCTCGTAGGCATCTACCGCGCCATGGGCGGCGGCTGGGTAGACGAAGCGGACAAGCTCACCCCGCAGCCCGCCACGGGGAGCGGCCCGTTCGCTCCGGGTCTCCCGCCGGCGGGCCCGGGGTCCCGATCCGCTCCCCGCACCGAGGCGCCCTCTCCCGCGCCTGGACCGAAATAGCGGCTGGCGGGACGGTCGGTGAGCCGGTCTGGATCGCCATCGCGCGCGGGTTTCAGCCGCCACGTCCGATCGACCAGGTGACTCAGCACCGCTGCGGCGCGCGAACGGTCGCGCGCCGTCACGCGCAGCATGACAGCGGGGTTCGCACGCGATTTGGCGCCAGCTCAATCAGAACGCACTCCGGGACGGGGACGAATGTCGGGGTATGCTAACGCGTGCGGGATGAACCAAAATCCTACTTTGGTGGGATTCCGGCCCTCCTCGCTAAGGAGGCAGGATGCAAGCGGTACGTTACGCGGGCCCCGAGCTTAAGGGGAGGTGATCGTTGAACGAGTGGCTTTCGAGACTACGGGCGCGCGGCGCTCTTCGATCCCTCGCCGGGTGGCTCGCAGTGCTTGGCCCGGCACCGGCGTGGGCATCATTTCTGTCCGGCGACCTGCTCGACACCGCGGCCGATTGGCTCGCCCTGTTCGTCGTCTTCGTCGTGCCGTGCGTCGTCATCGTCCTGTTCTGGATCGTCCACGTGCTGCCCGAGAAGATCGCGCACAAGCGCCACCACCCGCAGCGCGACGCGATCCAGACGCTGTGCCTGCTCTCGCTCGTGTTCGGCGGCATGCTGTGGCCGATCGCGTGGCTCTGGGCCTTCACGAAACCGGTGGCGCACCGCTTGGCCTACGGCACCGACAAGCACGAGGACTACTACGACGAGATGGCCGAGAAGCATCGCGCCGGCGAGCTCCTGCGCGATGAGATCTTCCACTTGCGGGAGGATCTCGAGGCCATGGAAGCGACGGGCGCCCTGCCCCCGAAGCTCAGGGCTCTGAAAGAGGATCTCGCGCGGCTCAGGCTCGCCGAGGCCGCCGAGCGGGCGCCGAAGACCGCGGTCAAGGAAGGCCAGGCGTAGTGGAACTCCTCCTCCTCGGCATCTACTCGTTCTTCGTTTGGCTGATCTTCATCAAGCTGAAGTGGCTGCCGTGGAACACGGCCACGCAGGTTATCGTGGTGATTATCCCGGTCGTCGGGCTGGCCACGCTCATCCTCCTGCTCAACATCTTCGCGCCGTCGTCCTCCGACGTGCGCGTCTACAAGTTCACCATCCCCGTCGTGTCCCAGGTCAAGGGGCGGGTGATCGAGGTCCCGGTCGAGGAAGGCAACCGCCTGGTGAAGAAGGGCGACGTGCTGTTCCGGATCGACCCGACCCCCTACCAGCTCGACGTGAACACGCTCGAGGCGCAGCTCGCCAACGCGCAGGGCTCCCAGCGCGAGCTGGAGGAGTCCCTGAAGGGCGCCAAGGGGAAGGTCGCGGAGTCGGGCAGCGCGATCGCGCAGGCCGAAAGCAACACTCGCGCGGCGAGTGCACGGCTGGAGCTCTCGCGCAAGCGCGTCGCGCAGTACCGCGAGCTCGCGGCGACCGGCGCCGGCAACCAGTTCGACCTCGAGCGGGCCGAGACCGACGTCAAGGAGCAGGAAGGCCAGCTCGACGCCGCGCGCAGCGTCGAGGCGCAGGCGCGCGCCGCGCAGGTTCAGGCGGTGGCCGGCGAGCAGCAGGTGCAGCAGAAGCTCGGCGCGAAGGTGAACGGCGAGTACGCGCAGGTCGCGCAGATCCGCGCCCAGCTCGAGAACGCAAGATGGCTGCTCGGCGAGACCACGACCCGCTCGCCGTGCGACTGCTACGTGGTCAACCTGCAGCTGCGACCCGGCGCGTTCGTCGCCGGCATTCCGTTCAACGCGGTGATGACGCTGGTCGAGGCGGACGGCCAGGTCGTCGCGATGTACAACCAGAACGAGCTGCACCAGGTCGCGCCGGGCAACGAAGCCGAGTTCGCGCTCAAGACGATCCCCGGCAGGATCGTCAAGGGCAAGGTCGACTCGATCGTCTGGGCGCAGGGGCTCGGACAGCTCCCGGCGAGCGGCACGATCCCGATGACCGGCATGATGGCGATGCCGCCCGGCAGGTACGGGGTCAAGTTCGATATCGCCGAGCGCGACCGGGCGCTGTTCCTTGCGGCCGGAGCGGCGGGCGACGCCGCGATCTACACCGACCACCTGCACGCGGTGCACATCATCCGCAAGGTGATCCTCCGCGTCGGGTCGTACCTGAACTACCTGATCCTCAAGCTGCACTGAGCCGATGCGTTCGCATTGCACGATCCTCGCGGTCGCAGTCGCGGCGAGCCTCGCCGGCTGCGCGCTGAAATCGCCGCCCGAGCGCGACGAGCTCGCGAAGGAGGCGGCGCCGAACCGGCAGGTTCCGGGGAAGTGGACCGCGCCGGGCGGCACCGTTGAGGTGGCGGTCGCCGACCGCTGGCTCGCGTCCTTCGGCGATCCGCAGCTCGACGCCTTGGCGCAAGAGGCGCTCGCCTACAACGCCGACCTGCAGGTCGCGGCGGCGCGGGTCGAGCAGGCGGCGGGGTACCAGAAGGTTGCCGGCGCGGCGCTCTACCCGCAGGTGAACCTGCTCGCCCGCGGCGGCGGGAAAATGAGCGGCGATTCGACCGGGTTGCAGGGCGTCGGCGTATTCGTGAACTGGGAGCTCGACCTCTGGGGGCGCGTGCGCGCGGGCGCGCGAGCGGCGCACTCGCAATACGTCTCCGCCGCGCTGGACGCGGAATACGCGCGCCAGTCGCTCGCCGCGCAGGTCGCGAAGGGCTGGTTCATCGCCACCGAGGCCCGCATGCAGAGGGCGCTCGCCGACGAGACCGTGCGCGCATCGGCGCGCCTGGCGGGCCTCGCGCAGGACCGGCTGCGCGTCGGGCTGGGCGACGAATACGACGTCCGGCTCGCCCAAGCGAACCTGCAGACCTTCCGCGACGCCGCCCAGAACCTCGATCTCTCGTACCAGCAGGCGCTGCGCTCGCTCGAGACGCTCGCGGGACGTTATCCCGCGGCGGCGGTCGCGGTACCGCCCGAGCTCGCCGCCGCGCCCGCACCAGTCCCGGTCGGAATGCCCTCGGGGCTGCTCGAGCGCCGCCCGGACGTCGTCGCCGCCGAGCGGCGGGTCGCCGCGGCGTTCTACCGCACCGAGGAAGCGAAGGCGGCGCGGCTGCCGCGGATCTCGCTGACGGCGGCCGTGACGAGCATCTCGAGCGAACTGTTCGTGCTCAAGGAACAGAACAACCCGGTGTGGAGCGCGGGGGCGTCCCTGGTCGCGCCACTCTACCTCGGCGGCCAGCTGCAGGCCCAGGTCGAGGTCCGCACGGCGGAACAGAAGCAGGCGGTGGCGGAGTACGGGCGGATCGGCGCGCGCGCGTTCGGCGAAGTCGAGAACGCGCTGTCGGCGGACTTCGCGCTCGACGAGCGTGAGGTCATTCTGAAGCAGGCCGTCGCGGAGAACGAGCGCGCGCTCGAGCTCGCGAACATCCGCTACCGCGTCGGCTCCGGCGATCTGCGCGGGGTCCTCCAGCAGAGCCTCGCGCTATACGCCGCCCGGGCCTCCCTAGTCCATGTCCGGAGCGAGCGGCTGGTGCAGCGGGTCAACCTGTATCTCGCGCTCGGCGGCAGCTTCGACGCGCGGCCCGAGCCGCGGCCGGGCGAACCGCGCGCGGCCACCGAAAGCGGAGCGCGGCAGTGAACGTTGCGCCTCGGACGGCGCCTGCGCGCCACCGCTCACCGTCACAGCAAGTGCGAAGAAAAACGCAGGGTGCTTCACGGTTACCTCCGTTCCACTGGACATGCCCGATTACGATCCAGTCGATCCCTGCCGCATGCAGCAGCGCCCCAGAAACGGACGCTGCCCGTCGCGGATTGGACCCACGAGCGTCCAGGAACGTTATTGCGGGGGGAGGAGGCGGCAAATCCTACTTTGGTTGGATTTCTGTCCGCGCGTCGGCGAGCGCGGGCTCAAACAGCGCCCGACAGACATGCGAAGCGGGCTACCGCGAAGCGAACTCGTCGCGTTGAGTCCGGTTGCCTTGGGCACCCGTCGTCCGGTGCCCGGTGAACTTCAACTTTCCGGCGCGACCTTCTGCCACGTCGAATCCGGATCGAAGCGCGTCATCGCGCTCGCGCGCGCGGCGGTGTCGGGACCGAGATCCTTCTGGAACACCACGCCGTCGTGGCTCACGATGAAGGTCATCACACCGGTCTCGCCGTACTTAACCGGCCAGGCCACCACGGCAAACCCTCCGATCATCCGCCCGCGTGCGACGTAGTCGAACGCGCCGCCCGGCGCGTTTTTGCCTTGGGAAGTGAGGAGCTTGTAGCGGTAGCCGTAGTAGCCCGCATCGCCGCCAGCGCCCGCGGCGCGCGCGGCAGCCACGGCCGGTCCGAGCGGGCTCGGATCCTCGCCGGCCTTGGTCGGCCAGTACAACCCGTCTTCCTTGCCGGGCGAACTCGTGAACTTGGCGGCGTACTGGAGCACGCCGTCGCCATTGCGATCCCGGCTCGCGTACTCCTTCTGCGCGTCGTAGATCGCGAGCATGACCTGCATCACGGCGAGCTCGTTGCGGCCGATGCGGCGCAGGCGCATCTCCTCGGCACCAGCCTTCGTGTCGAACCGCCAGCCCTGCACGGTCTTCACGATCGGGATGGGCAGGGTCCAGCCATCGTTGCCCACCGCAACGAGCGCCTTCGCCTCGCCATCCGGCTGGATCGCATGTGACTTCGCCCACGCGGCGAGAAACCGATAGCGGATGTCGGCGCCGATCGGCGGGATCAGCGTGCGGAAGTCGGCGCCGAAGAGCGCCTTCATAGCGTCTTCGTCGCTGGTTGCCACCGCATCACCGAACGCGTTCATCGCCGCTTCCGGCGAGGGAAAGGCCTTCTGCTGCGCGAGTGCGGCGGGCATCCAGGCGACGAGCAGCGCGAGTGTCGCGGCAACGGATGCAAAGTACCTCGCCGCTCCGGCGCGGCATTGCTGATACGTGGATCGCATCCTCGAGCCTCCTCTAGCGCCTGCCGCCACCACGACCACCGCCACCGCCACCGCGCCCGCCACCGCCTCCCCCGCCACCGCGCGCGCCACCGCCTCCCCCGCCGCTTGGCCGTGCGCCCGCACTGGCGCCGCCGCTGCCCCGGCTGGCGGCCATCGACTGATTGCTCGCGCGGCCGCGGTCGGCGTCGCGTTGCGAAGCCGCCCCGCCGCCG
>Ga0187846_10000090_pt1 | contig 52633 bp, 51 predicted proteins | sample TC_taG_FD_161473 | JGI IMG/M metagenome (GOLD analysis project Ga0187846, IMG submission 161473) | Biofilm microbial communities from the roof of an iron ore cave, State of Minas Gerais, Brazil - TC_06 Biofilm (v2) | ecosystem: Environmental > Terrestrial > Deep subsurface > Cave > Wall biofilm... | reverse complement strand
ATGAACAGCTTGAAGCTGGCGACGCCTTCGGCGACCAAGGCGTCCATGTCCTCGAGGCCCGCCCCCGCCAGGTCGGTGACGATCATGTGGAGCCCGTAGTCGATCGACGCGCGGCCGTCCGCCTTCTTCCACCACGTATCCAGCGCGTCGCGCATGCGCGCGCCCTTCGCCTGGATGGCAAAATCGATCAGGGTAGTCGTCCCGCCGTACACCGCGGCGCGGGTGCCGGTCTCAAAATCGTCGCTCGAGTTGGTGCCGCCGAACGGCATGTCGAGGTGGGTGTGGACGTCGATCCCGCCGGGGAGGAGCAGCATGCCGGCGGCGTCGATCACCGTGTCCGCGGTGGCGCGGGGCAGCCCGGGCGCGATCGCGCCGATCTTCTCCCCGTCAATCAGGACGTCGGCTGGGAACGCGCGCTCCGCCGTGACCACGGTCCCGTTCCGAATCAGCACGCGCACGACGCCCCCCCTCGTTCCGCCCGGGGACCGCCGCGGCGGGCGGCGCCCCCGCCCGTGTTATACTACGCCTGCATGCATCCGGTCCTCCTCAGGGCGGGCCCGTTCGTGCTCCGGTGGTACGGAGCGATGATGGCCCTCGCGCTGCTGCTCTCGGTCCCGCTCACCGCGCACTTCGGCGCGCAGTTCGGGATCCCGCGCCCGCTCATCGTCGACTCCCTCGCCTTCCCGTTTCTCGCGACCGTCCTCGTCGGCGCCCGCCTGGGGTACGTGGTGTCGCACCCGCAGGAGTTCCTCGGGGATCCGCTGGCGATCATCCGCCCGCCGTACGCCGGGCTGGCCTCGCACGGCGCGATCGCCGCCGGGCTCCTCTTCCTCGCGTGGTGGAGCCGCCGCCACCGGGTGCCGATCTGGCGGCTGACGGACGCGATGACGCCCGCGATTCTCCTGGCGATCATCCTGGTGCGGTGGGGGAACTTCATGAACGGCGAACTGTACGGGGATCCGACCACGCTCCCATGGGGGCTCGTCTTTCCGGGGGTCCCCGGCGGCCCCCGGCATCCGCTTCCGCTTTATGAAATGGCCGGGACGGCGCTGATCCTCGCCTGGGCGCTGTGGGCGGCCGGGCGCCGACCGTTCGACGGGGCCTTGTTCTGGGGGGCGATCGTGGCTTCTTCGGTCCTCCGGTTCGCGCTCGACCTGCTGCGCACCGAGGACCGGACCGTGCTGTTCCTGACGTGGGGACAGCTGGCCGCGCTCGTGCTCATCGTCTGGGGCACGGGGTTCCTCTTACGCGGGAGCCGCCGCGCCCGGGGGGCCTAGCCGTTCTGCCACTCGATCCCGAACCCGCCGCGGGGCAGCTGCCAGTCGATGTTTCGGTAAGGGCAGCCGAGCAGACAGCTCGTGCACTCGACACAGTTCTCGAAGCTGGCCGTGATCTTGGATCCGTCCCACCCGTACACGTTGGCCGGGCAGAAAGTGGTGCACGGCCGCTTCCACGTGTTCCCGCAGGTGCTGAGGCAGACCCGCTGGTCGGTGATGTTGATGTGCGAGCGCTTGTCGTGCTTCCAGCGCAGCGTGTAGAGCTTCTCCTCGATCTTCATCCCATCGCCCTCCACGCGTCGTAGCCGTCGCGCAGCAGCCGCCACCACGGCCGCCGGGCGAGCAGCCGGCGCAGAATCCTCCGCTGCTTCTCGCGTTTGCTGACGCCGTCGACGGTGAGCATCTCGAGGATCGCTTCGCTGAGCAGCTCCGGGTACACCTGCAGCAGGTCGGGGCGGCGGTCGACGAGTTCGGGGAGGCGCTCGTATTTCCGGAGGTCCTGGAGGACGAACGACGCCTCCAGCAGCTCGCGGTACTGGGCCAGGGTGCGCGACGACCAGTCCCCCGCCCGCTTGGCCTGGATCGCGGTCTCCCCGGCCATCCGCCCCGCCGCCATCGCCAGGTTGCTGCCCTCGCGGTGAAGGTTGTTCACCATCATCGCCGCGTCCCCGACGACCACGACGCCGTCGTCGAAGAGGCGCGGCATGGCGCGGACTCCGCCCTCCGGGATCGCGTGGGCCAGGTACTCCCGCACGCTCCCGCCGCGAAGCAGCGGCGCGACTTTCGGGTGGGCCTTAAACCCCTCGAGCAGGTCCCACGGCGTAATCCGGGTCGTCATGAACTGGGAGATGAGCGCCCCGATTCCCACCGACAGCGATTCCCGGTTGGTGTAGATGAACCCGTACCCGGCCATGCCGCGGGTAACGGCCCCGTACACCTCGATCGTCGCCCCCATCCCCGGCTCGAGGGTGAACCGCTCCTCGATCACCGCCGGGGGCAGGGCGATGATCTCTTTCACCACGAGCGCCATCTCGTTCGGTTCGAGCGGACGGCTCAGCCCCGCCTTCTGCACGAGGAACGAATTCGCGCCGTCGGCGATGACCACGAGGTTCGCGCGGAGATCCCCGTCTTCGCGGCCCGTGCGCACGCCCACGATCTTGCCCCCCTCGCGGATCACGTCCAGCACGGTGGTCCCCGTGATCAGCAGCGCCCCGGCCGTCTCGGCCTGCGCGGCGAACCATCCGTCGAACGGGACGCGCAGCACGGTGAACGCGTTCGGAGGACCGTCGGCGTGCGGGACGTGCGTGTGGCCGGCGGTGACCGCGGCGTCCGGGGTCGTCAGCCACAGCCGCTCGTCGGTCACGATGCGCTCGATCGGGGCGACCTTCCAGAACTCCGGGACGAGGTCGGCGAGCATCCGGCCGTACATGACCCCGCCCATCACGTTCTTCACGCCGGGCCGCTCGCCGCGCTCGAAGAGGGCGACGGTGAGCCCGCCCCGGGCCATCGTCAGCGCCGCCGCGACTCCACCGGGACCTGCCCCGACGACGATCGCATCGAACTCTTCGTCGACGGCCATGCGGCGCAGATTCTACTTGAGCGCCTGCACCGCCTGCTGAACCATCCAGGTGGCCCCCTGGGGGGCCAGACCGAGCCAGAGCACGCCGGCGGCGGCGATTCCGAGCGCTACCCCGGCGGGGATGCTGCGGAAGACCGACGCATCGGAGGACCCCGGGGAGAGCGCCACGTACGCCACCCGCATGTAGTAGTACACGGAGACCACGCTCGTGAGCACGCCGACCAGGGCCAGCGCCGCCTGGTGACCTTCGAGCGCGGCGCGGAAGAGGTAGAACTTGGCGATGAAGCCCGCGGTGGGGGGCAGGCCCGCGAGTGAAACCATGCAGAGCGCGAGCACCCCGGCGGCCCACGGGGCGCGTCCCGCGAGTCCCGCCAGATCCTCCAGCCGGTCCGCCTCCCCGCCACGCCGCTCGAGCAAAAGGAGCACGCCGAACGCCCCCAGGTTCATCGCCGTGTAGACGAGCAGGTAAAAGAGGACGCCCGCGGCCCCGGCGGCGCCGGACACCACGCCGATCAGGATGTACCCGGCGTGCGCGATGCTCGAGTAGGCCAGGAGTCGCTTCACGTTCGCCTGCCGGAGGGCGGCGAGGTTGCCGAGGATCATCGTGGCCACGGCGATCGCCGCGAGCACCGGACCCCACTCGCGGTCCAGGCCCGGGAGCGCGAGCGGAAACACGCGCACCAGCCCCGCGAACGCGCCGATCTTCGCGACGACCGACATGAATGCCGTCACCGGCAGCGGCGCGCCCTCGTACACGTCCGGGGCCCACGCGTGAAACGGCACCAGCGCTGCCTCGAACGCGAGGCCGATCGTCACGAGCGCCACGCCCACGCCCAACAGCACGGACGCGGGCGCTCGCGCGATCGATGCGAGATCGACCGTCCCCGTCGCCCCGTAGATCAGCGCCACGCCGTAGATGAAGAACGCGGTGGCGAACGCCCCGAGGAGGAGATACTTCAAGCCGGCCTCCTGCGACCGGCTGCTGCGCCGCGCCAGGGCCGCGAGCGTGTAGAGTGAGAAGCTGAGGATCTCCAACCCGAGGAAGAGCACCGCCAGGTTGCGGCTCGCCCCCATGAGCATGGCGCCCACCGCGGCCAGCAGCAGGAGCGCGTAGTACTCGCCCGCCGGCAACCGGGACCGCCGCAGGTAGCCCGGGGAAAGCAGGACGGCGAGTCCGGTCGCGGCGAGCACGGCCAGGCTGACGGACTGGGTCAGGTGGTCTCGGACGTACATCCCGGCAAACGCGACCTCGGGACGTGCCACCGCGCGCACGTTCAACGCGAACCCGACACAAACCCCCGCAAACGCGAGCGCGGCCGTCGCGGGCCCCCGCGCGTCGGCCTCGAGCGCGGGCCCCGTGGCCCACGCGTCCCAAAGGAGCACCAAACACGCGGTGATGGTAAGCGCCAGTTCTGGCCCGATGCGCGAGAGGTCCGCTCCGAGCATGATCAGCGCACGGCCACGCGCGCGGCGGGGAACCGGGGAAGGCCGGCTTGGGCCGCGGCGGCGGGCGCCGCAGCGGCCGCCGCCGGGACGCGCGCGAGGAGCGCTCTGACCGTCGCCTCGCTGCGCGCGAGAAACGGCCGCGGGAAGATCCCCACCCAGAAGATCATCAGGATCAGCGGCACCAGCACCGCGTACTCGCGCGCGCTGAGATCGGCGAGGCGGCTGAGGTCCGGCCTCAGCGGCCCGTGGAACACCCGCCCGACGAACGCGAGGAGGTACGCGGCGGCCACCACGATCCCCCCGGTCGCGAGCGCCGCATCGACGGGACGGGCCTGAAAAGCGCCGAGGAGGATGAGGAACTCGCCGATGAAGCCGTTGGTGCCAGGGAGCGCCAGCGACGAGACCACCACGATCAGGGCGGCCGCGGCGAGCGCGGGCACCGCCTTCGCGATGCCACCGTACCCGTCGGTCCGGCTCCGGCCGGTCCGGGTGAGGAGGAGGCCCGCGAGCAAAAACAACCCCCCCGTGCTCACCCCGTGGTTGATCATCTGAATGAGGCTCCCCTGCACGCCCACGATGTTCAAGGAGAAGATCCCGAGCAGGATGAACCCCATGTGGCTCATGCTCCCGTACGCGAACAGCCGGCGCATGTCGCCCTGCGTCCACGCGACCGCGCCGCCGTACACGATGCCGATCACGGCGAGCACCGACAGGAGCGGCCCGAACTCCCGGGACGCCTGGGGGAAAAACGGCAGGCAGAAGCGCAGCAGGCCGTACGCGCCCGCCTTGGCCATGATCGACGCCAGCAGGATCGTCACCGCCGGCGGCGCTTCCGCGTAGGCGTCGGGAAGCCAGGTGTGCAGCGGCCAGACCGGCATCTTGATCGCGAACGCCACCGCGAACGCCAAAAACAGCAATCGCTGGACGGCCGGCGCGAACCCCAGGGGACCGGCGAGCAACGGGGTCAGGTCGAAGGTCCGCCCGCCCTGAAGGTACACCGCGATGATGGCCAGTAGCATCAGCACGCTTCCCGCCATCGTGTACAAGAGAAACTTGATCGCGGCGTGCGCCCGGGCCGGACCGCCCCAAAGCGCGATCAGGAAGTACATCGGGATCAGCATCGCCTCCCAGAATACGTAGAACAGGACGAGGTCCTGGGCCATGAACGTCCCGAGCATCCCGGTCTCGAGCAGCAGGGCCGTGATGATGAACGGCTTGAGGCGGTCCTGCACGTGCGCGAAGGCCGTGCCCAGCGCGATGGGAAACAGGAACGCGGTCAGCGCCACCAGGCTGACCGACAGGCCGTCGACCCCGAGATGATACGTCATGCCGATCGCGGGGACCCAGGAATGGCGCTGCTCGAACTGCAGCCCGCCCTCCCCCACGGAGAACCGGGCCCACATCCAGGCGGCGGCGAGGAAGATCAATCCCGTGGAGCCAAGCGCGCCGGCCCGCAGCAGCCGCCCGCGGCGGGGGTCGATCGTGCCGATCAGGGCCGCCGCGAGCAGCGGAAGTACGATGAGGGCGGTCAGCACCGGCGCATCATCGCAGGGCCCAGTAGGCCAGGATCAGGAGCACGCCTACGACCACGTACGCCGCGTAGTCGCGCAGGTAGCCGGTCTCCAGCCGGCGGAGCCCCGCCCCGGCGCTGCCGATCCCGCGGGCGACCGCGGTGACCCCTCCGTCGATGACGCGACGGTCGAACCCCGCGGCCAACCGGGCCAAGGCGCGCGTGGGGCCCACGACGGCGATCGCGTACAGATCCTCGACGTAGAACTGGTGCGCCAGCACCTCGTGCACGGCGGGCATCTTGACGCGGAGGACACGGCGGGCGTACACGAGCCAGGCCAGGGCGATCCCCACCACGGCGACGGCAACGCTCACCTCGAGGAGGACGCCCTCTCTCACGCCGGGATGGGCGTTCAACGTCTCCAGGGCTCGCGCGAAGGGGGTCGCGCTCCCGGCCGCCGCCACCGGCTGCAGAAAGCGGTCCAGCACCCCCGGATGGACGAACGACCACCCCAGCGCCCCGCCGAGGATCGTGAGCGCCGCGAGCACGCCCATCGGCATGCCCATCACGCGGGGCGGATCGTGCGGAGGGACGCGCCACGGCGCGGCGGGCGGGACGACAAACGTGAGGATGAACGCCCTGGCAATGTATACGCCGGTCAGCCCCGACGCGATCAGCCCGATCGCCCACACCCAGGTGTGCCCGCGGTGGAAGGCATCGGAGAGGACGAGGTCCTTGCTGAAGAAGCCGGCGAGGGGGGGGATTCCGGCGAGCGCGAGCGCGCCGATCGCGAACGCCGCCGCGGTGCGTGGCAGCGGACGGGCCAGGCCCCCCAGCCGCCGCATGTCGGTCTCCCCCGCGAGCGCGTGCATGACCGCCCCTGCGGCGAGAAACAGCAGGGCCTTGAAGAACGCGTGCGAGGTCAAATGGAAGATCCCCGCGCTCCACGCGCCCACGCCGACCGCGACGAACATGTACCCGAGCTGGCTGATCGTCGAGTAGGCCAGTACCCGCTTCAGGTCCGGTTCCACGAGCGCGGACGCGGCCGCGAAGATCGCGGTCACGGCCCCCACCACGGCGACCACCTCCATCGCCAGGGGGGCGCGCAGGTAGACGGCGTGCATGCGCACGATCATGTAGACGCCGGCGGTGACCATCGTCGCGGCGTGGATCAGCGCGCTCACCGGAGTCGGGCCTTCCATCGCGTCGGGCAGCCAGACGTACAGCGGCAGCTGGGCCGACTTCCCGGTGGCCCCCGCGAACAGGAGGAGCGCGAGGAGCGTGGCCGTCGCCCCCCCCTCGGCGAGGCGCGACGCGGCGGTCCGGGTCATCACCGTGAAGTCCGTGGTGCCGAAGACGGCAAACGCCAGGAAGATGCCGAGCAGAAACCCCACGTCGCCCAGGCGGGTGACGATGAACGCCTTCACGCCCGCGCGCGCGGCCGCTGGACGGGTGAACCAAAAGGCGATCAGGAGGTAGCTGCACAGTCCGACGCCTTCCCACCCGATGAACATCACGACGAGGTTCCCGGCGAGGACGAGCCAAAGCATCGCCGCCATGAACAAATTGAGGTAGGCGAAGTACCGGGCGAACCCCTCGTCCTCGGCCATGTATCCCACGGAGTAGATGTGGATCAGTGCGCCCACCCCGCTCACGACGAGCGCCATCCCCACCGAGAGCGGATCGATGAGGAGCCGGAGCGGAATGCGGATCTGCCCGGCGCCGAACCACTCGTACAGGCCGATTCCCACCGACCGGCCGGCCGGCGGGAGCGCGAGGACGTCCCGCAGCAGAAGGAGGGCGACGCCGAAGGCGGCGACGACCGTTCCGCAGGCGATCACCGCCGTGGCGCGGCGCCCCCATCGTCCGCCGGCCAGGCCGATGGCGACCCAGCCGAGCAGCGGGAGGAGCGGAATCGCGACGGCGTAGGACATCGCCTATCCCCGCAGCAGATCGACGTCGTCGACGTCGACCGTGTCCCGGGACCGGAAGATGTCCACGATGATCGCCAGCCCGATCACCACCTCCGTGGCCGCGACCACGAGGATAAAGAACACTAGGACCTGGCCGTCCACGGCCGCGTGGACGCGTGAGAACGTGACCAGGGTCAGGTTCACCGCGTTCAGCATCAGCTCGATCGACATGAAGACCACCAGCGCGGAGCGGCGGACGAGCACCCCGACCATGCCCAGGGAGAACAGCACGGCGCTCAAGCCCAGGTGGTAGGCGGCGGGAACGGTCACCGCGGAGCCCTGCCCGACGCGACCTGCTCCCGCGAGACGGCGGGCGAGGGCCCGGGGGGGATCGGCGGCAACCGCTTACCCAGCGCGACCGCGCCGATCAGGCCGATCAACAGAACGAGGGACGCCGCCTCAAAGGGGAGGAGGAACGTGGAAAAGAGCGCGCGCCCGACCTGCTGCACGGTCCCGAACCCCTGCGCCACGGGAGGCCACGCGCGCGGCGCGTTCGCCACCGCGGCGATAAGCCCCGCGCCGAAGAGCGCGCCCAGCAGGACGGCGAGCGGAACCGGAAGCATCGCCCCGATCTTTGGCCCCTCCCCGCTGCGGGCGCCGAGCAGCATGATGACGAACACAAACAGGACGACGATCGCCCCCGCGTAGATGATCACCTGCAGGACCGCGACAAACTGGGCGTCGAGCAGCAGGTAGTCCACGGCGAGGCTGCCGAGCACGATGAGGAGGGCGAGCGCGCTGTGCACTGGACGGCGGGAGACGATCACCCCCACCCCCCCGGCCAGCGCGAGGCAGGCGACCAAGCCGAAAAGCGCCGCCGGCACCTAGACCACCCGGTTGGGGTCCCGGCCCGAGGCGCCCGGGAAGGGCTCCGTCAACCGATCCTTCGTGTAGATCAAGGACTCACGGGTGTAGCCCGCCAGGTCGTACTCGTGTCCGAGCACGATCGCTCCGGTGGGACACGCCGTCTCGCACAACCCGCAAAAGATGCACCGGAGCATGTTGATCTGGAAGTCTTCGGCGTACCGTTCCCCCTTCGAGTGCGGGGCCAGCGGGTCGTTTTCGGCCGCCTTCACGTAAATCGACTGGCTGGGGCAAACGATGACGCACAGCTCGCACCCGACGCACCGCTCCATCCCGTCGGCGAACAGGGTGAGGAAGTGCCGGCCCTTGAACCGCGGCTGCACCGGGGCCTTTTGCTCGGGGTAGCGAACGGTGATGGCGGGGCGGAACAGGTAGCGCCCGACGATCCCCAACCCCTTCACCATGGCCCAGGTTTGGCGGAGCCGGTGCGTCAGCGCGCTCATGGCGACGCTGCCCCTCCGCGCCAGACGACGAGGAGTGCGGTGACGGCGAGGTTGGCGAGGCCGACCGGGAGGAGCACCTTCCAGCCGAGCGCCATGAGCTGATCGTACCGCAGCCGCGGCAGGGTCGCCCGCACCCAGATGAAGACGAACACCACGGCGAACACCTTGATCAGAAACCACAGCACGGGGGGCAGCACCGGCCCCTGCCAGCCGCCGAAAAACAGGGTCGCGGTCAGGGCGCCCATCGTGATCACCCCCACGTACTCCCCCAGGTAGAACATGGCGAACGCGAATCCGCCGTACTCGGTCTGATATCCCGCGATCAGCTCCTGCTCCGCTTCGGGAAGGTCGAACGGAGAGCGGTTCGTCTCGGCCAGCCCGGCCAGGAGAAACAGGACGAACGCCACCGGCTGCTTGACGATGAACCAGAGACCCGCCTGCGCGCGGACGATGTCGACCAGGCTGAGGGAATTTGCGACCAGGACGACCCCGAGCACGGCGAGCCCGAGCGTCAGCTCGTACGAGATCACCTGGGCGGAACTCCGCAGGGCGCCGAGCAGGGAGTATTTGTTGTCCGACGCCCATCCCCCCAGGATGATCCCGTAGACCCCGAGGCTGCTCGCGGCCAGGACGAGCAGAATCCCGACGTTGACGTCCGCCACGTACAGCGGAACCTCGCGTCCGAAGAGATGGACCGGGGGCCCGATGGGGATAACCGCGTACACCGACAGCGCGGCCACCACCGTGATGAGGGGGGCGAGCAGGTACACCAGCCGGTCGGCGCGGGCCGGCACGAAGCTTTCCTTAAAGATGAGCTTGACCCCATCGGCCAGGGGCTGGAGAAGCCCGAGCGGGCCGACCCGGTTGGGGCCCACGCGGAGCTGGAACCGTGCGAGGAGGCGGCGCTCCAACAGCGTCACGTAGGCGAACGCGGTGAGCACGCCCAGGAGGATGACGCCACTTCGCACGACGTCCACGATCACCGTGATCAGCGCGTCCTTCCCGCCCGTCCCGATCACCTCTCCTCCGCTGCGCCGGCGGGGGCCAACGCCCGGACCGCTACCGCGACCGGGCCGCGCTCGTCCTCGAGAATGTTCACCGGGGCCGCATCGTACCCCCGGGGCACGAAGGCCTGCCCCGGGCACAGCCCGGGCCAGATCCGGGCATCGAGACGGAGGGTGCCGCGAAGGGATCGTACCTCGCACGCCGCGCCGTCGGCGATCCCGAACCGCGCGGCGTCATCCGGGTGGAGGGCGACGAAGGGATTCCCCGCCTGGCTGCGGATGCCGGGGCAGCGGAGCGCCATCGTTCCGCGGTTGAACAACCGGGTTCCGGTGAGGAGCCTGAGCGTCTCTCCCGCACCCCGCTCGGGCGGAGACGGCTGAACTGCCCGGATGCCATCACCCGGATCCGGTCTCGGCGCGGTGAACCGGGCGCCCTCGCGCCACCCGGGGATGATTCGACCGATCTCCGCGGACACGCTCTCCCAGGACGCGACGTCCAATCGCGCCCCCAACCGGGCCGCCAGCTGGGAGAAGATAAAGCCGTCCGCGCGCGCCATCCCAGGACCGATGACCGCACGATCTTGCCGCTGGACGCGCCCCTCGATGTTGCACACCGTGCCCGCCTTCTCGGCGTAGCTGAGCACGGGCAGCACCACGTCGGCGCTCTCCGCGGTTCTGGTCAAGAACAGCTCATGCACGATGAGCGCGCGGAGGCACTTTCGGGCCTCGGCCCACGCGCCGGCGTCCGGATAGTCGGTCCCGGGATCCGCGCCGGCGACACAGAGCGCCTGAAGTGTGCCTGCGCGCGCGGCCTCAAGCATCCCGCGGACGGTGCGCCCCGGAGCCGCGGGGATCCGCCGCCCCCAAGCGGCTTCGAGGGCCGACCTCGCGCCGGGATCGCCCAACGGTCGGAATCCGGGCAGCATGTCCGGAAGCAGTCCCAGAAGCTGCGCCCCGCCGCTGTTTCCGCGGCCGCGGAGCACCCCGAAATCGGAGCCGCCGTGCGCGGGGCGCAGCGCCTCGGCGGCGGCAAGCACGTCCCCTCCGTCCGGCCGTTCCAATCCGGTGCGCCCCAAGAGCACAAGCAGGCGGGACGCGCCGGCGACGGCCCCCGCCGCGTCCCGAACGGTGCCGGCCGGCACGCCCGTCGCGACCGCGGCCGCATCCGGGACGGCCCATCCGGCCAGCATCCCGAGCAGCAGCGCCTCGGTCCCCGCCCGGTGCACGAGCGAGTGGCTCGCCCACCGGGCGATCTCCAGCTCCCACGGGCTGACGATGATCAGGCGCGCCCCGCGGTCCACGGCCTTCTTGACCCGCAGCCAGATGATCGGATACTCCTCGGTCAGATCGCAGCCGATGACGACGATCGCGTCGGCGTGCTCGACGTCCGCGATCGGGATGTCGAGGCCCCAGGGCGCGCGCGCGGTCGGCTGCGGGTGCGCCGTCTCCGTCCGGAAGTCGATGTGGTTGGTGCCCACGATTCCCCGGAACAGATGGAGGAGCAGGTAGTTCTCCTCGTTCGTGGATCGCGCTCCTCCCATGACCCCGATCCCGTCCGGGGGCGCCGCCCGGAGGATGGCGGCGATCCGGTCCAGCGCGTCGTCCCAGGTGGCTTCGCGGAGCGATCCGTTCTCCCGCACAAGCGGAGTCGTCAGGCGTTCGGGGCTGGCCCCGAACTCGTATCCGAAGAATCCCTTGTCGCACAGCCAGATGTCGTTCACCTCGGGACTTTCACGCGGGCGGGTCCGGGTGACATCCGCGCCCCGGACGCTGAGCTCCGTGGCGCAGCCGCAGCCGCAATGCGGACAGACGCTCCGCACCCGTTGGTTGTCCCACGGCCGCGCCCGGAACCGGTAGGTGGCGCTCGTCAGCGCCCCGACCGGGCACACCTCGATCGTGTTGCCGATGAACTTGCTCTGGACGGGCTCCGTAAACGGCGTCGCGATCTGGCTGTGATACCCGCGCTCGAACCCCTTGAGCGCGTCGTCGCCCGCCAGGATTTCCCCAAATCGGACGCAGCGCCAGCAGAGGATGCACCGCTCGCGGTCGAGCACCAGGAGCGGTCCCAGCGGGATGTGTTTGCGGTACGTCCGCTTGGTCTCGATGAACCGGCTCAACCCCGGACCGAACTTCAGCGTATTGTCCTGGAGCGGGCACTCCCCGCCCTTGTCGCAGATCGGGCAATCGAGGGGATGATTGACCAGCAGGAACTCGAGGATACCGCGCTGGCCCTCTTTGACCCGATCGGTCTGCGTGCGCACGACCATGTCCTCGCCGGCCTCCTGCGTGCAGGAGGTGACCAGCTTGGGCATCTTCTCGATCTCCACGAAGCACATCCGGCACGCCCCGAGCGGGGGCATCCGGTCGTGGTAGCAGAAGACCGGGATCTCGATCCCCGCCTGCCGGGCCGCCTGCCACACGGTCGTCCCCTTCGGAACGACGACAGCCTGCCCGTCGATCGTCAGGTGAACCATCGGCACCTTCTGCTCGCTCATCGCGTTCGGCCCAGTCCCGACCTCGAGGTCCCCGCCCGCGCCACGGCTATCCCTCCGCCCCGGGGATCCCGGCGGCGGCGACCACCTGGCCTTCCCCCGCCGCCAGATCGCACGCTCCCGTGCGGATGTGGTGCTCGAACTCGGCTCGGAAGTACTTTAACGAAGCCCGCAGGCTCGGCGGGACGCTCTCCCCCAAGGGGCAGAAGCAGGTACCCGTCATGTTGCGCGCGATCCCGTCGAGCAGGTCGAGATCGTCCGGGCGCCCTCCGCCGCCGAGGATCCGGTCGAGGATCTGGCTCACCCACACGGTCCCCTCGCGGCAGGGCGTGCACTTGCCGCACGACTCGTCGCGGTAAAAATGCACCGTCCGCCGGATCACCGCGGGGATGCAGGCCGTATCGTCCATCACGATGATGGCGCTCGACCCGAGCATCGACCCGAGTTTGGCCAGGGGTTCGAAGTCGGCGGGGGTGTCGAGGTGCTCGGCCGTGAGAATCGCCGACGAGGAGCCGCCGGGGAACATCGCCTTGAAGGTCCGGCCGGGCCGGAGCCCGCCCGCGTGTTCGAAGATGATCTCCCGCAGCGGCGTGCCGATCGGCAGCTCCTTCACCCCGGGGCGGGTGACGTGGCCCGAGACCGAGTACAGGATGGGGGGACCGTACGATCGGTAGCCCTCCACCCCTAGTCCGATGATGTGTGGAATGTGGGCAAGGGTCTCCACGTTGTTGAGCACGGTTGGCTGATTATAGAGTCCGCGCACGGCCGGATAGTAAGGAGGCTTGAGCCGCGGGAACCCCCGGCGCCCTTCCAGGCTCTCCAGCAGCGCGGTCTCCTCCCCGCAGATGTACGCCCCGGCCCCGCGGTGGATGACGACGTCCAGGTCGAATCCGGTTCCAAGGATATTTTTGCCGAAGTAGCCCCGCGCGGTGGCCTCCCCGAGGGCCCGGTCGAGCCGCTCGAATGCGGTGAAGAACTCGCCGCGGAGGTACACGTAGGCCCGGTGCACCTGGTTCGCATAGGCGGCGATCAGGACGCCCTCGAGCATCTGGTGGGGATCTTGCTCGAGGAGGGTCCGATCCTTGAAGGTCCCCGGCTCGCCTTCGTCCGCGTTCACCACGAGATACCGGACCTCGCCTTCGCGCTTGGGAGTCAGCTTCCACTTGCGGCCGGTGGGGAACCCCGCCCCCCCCCGCCCCCGAAGCCCGGACGCCTCGACCATGTCCGCGATCTGCTCGGGCCGAAGCTCGCGCAGCGCCGTCGCGGCCGCCTGGTAGCCCCCCGTCCCGAGGTACGTTTCCAGCCGTTCCCGGTCGGGCTGGCCGAGATGCTTCGTCAACAGCGGACCCGCCACCGCTACCGCAGCCTCCCGACGAGCTCGTCGATCGCGCCGGGAGTGACCCGCGCGCGGCGCTCCGTATCCACCAGCATCACCGGCGCTTCCTCGCATGCGGCCAGGCACTCCACCGGCTCGACGGTCACGCGGCCGTCGGGGGTCGTCCCGCCCGGCCGGATCCCGAGCCGACTACACAGGTGGTCCAAGATTCGATCGCCCCCGTTGAGGTGGCAGGACAGGTTGGTGCACACACGGATCTCATGCCGTCCCAGCCGCTCCGTGTGAAACATCGAATAGAACGTGGCCACGGCCATGACCTCTGTCAGCGGAAGGCCCAGCGCGTCCGCAACATCGCGCATCGCCGCCGGGCTGAGATACCCGACTTCCCCCTGCGCGAGATGCAGCGCCGGGAGCAGGGCCGACTGTGGGTGCGCATAGAGTCCCCGCAGCCGCGCGATCTCCGCCAGCCCGGCCGCCGAGAGCACCGGGGCCATCAGCGGTCCACATCCCCGAGGATGATGTCGATGCTGGCGACCGCGACCACCACGTCGGCGAGCGGCCGCCCCTCGATCATGGTGGCCAGCGACTGGAGATTATAGAACGACGGGGCCCGCACGTGCACCCGCACGGGGCGATTGCTGCCGTCGCTGACCACGTAGTACCCTTTCTCTCCGCGCGCCGACTCGGTCGCCACGTAGCTGTCGCCCACCGGCGGATGGAGCCCCTCGCTCACCAGCTTGAACTGGTGGATCACGGCCTCCATGCTGGTGGCGAGCTCGTGCCGAGGAGGCAGCGCGACCTTCCGGTCGGCGACGATCACCGGCCCGTCCGGCAGCCGGTCGAGCACCTGCTGCGCGATCGCGCGGCTCTGCCGCATCTCCTCCATCCGCACCAGATACCTGGCGTACGCGTCGCCTTCCCCTCGTACCGGCACCTCGAACGCGAAGTCGTCGTATCCACCGTACGGGAGCAGCTTACGGACATCGTGCGCGACTCCCGATCCCCTCAGGACGGGCCCGGTGGCGCCCAAGGCAATCGCGTTCTCTCGGGAGAGAACGGCCACTCCCTCCGTGCGCTGCCGCCAGATCAGATTGTCGTTCAAAAGCCGTTCGTACTCGTCCACCCGGCGGGGGAGAGATTCGAGAAACGCGCGCGCGGCAGGGATGAACTCGGGGGGAAGATCCTCCTGGACCCCTCCCACGCGAAAGTAGCCCGGCATCATCCGCTGCCCCGACACCATCTCCGAGAGATCCAAGAACCGCTCCCGGTCGGCGAAACAATACATGAACACGCTGCTGATGTTCAGGTCGAGACAGGCCGACCCTAGGTAGACGAGATGGCTGGCGATCCGGTTCAGCTCGCACATCAGCACGCGGATCGCGCGGGCGCGGGGGGGCGGTTCGACCCCCATCAGCCGCTCCACCGACAGGTAGAACGCCATCTCCTCCATGTAGCTGGCCACGTACTCGATCCGGTCGACGAGCGTGACATTTTGCAGGTAGGTGCGGGTCTCCATCTCTTTCTCGATCCCCGTGTGCAGGTAGCCGATGACGGGGGTGCATTTTTGGACCAGTTCGCCCTCCAGTTCGAGCACCAAGCGGAGCACCCCGTGGGTGCTGGGATGCTGGGGGCCCATGTTGAGGGTGAGGGTCTCGCGGGTGAGATCGCTCATCCGGGCACCGGAGGCGCCTCTCCTCCCGATCCTGAGGGGCTTCGAGGCGGGAAAAAGGGCACGATCTCGCTCGGCACCTTAGGCGTGTGGCCGCTAAACTCCACGGCTTCCTCGGTGAGGGGATAGTCACGGCGGAGCGGGTGCCCCTCCCAATCGTCCGGCATGAGGATCCGCCGGAGATCGGGATGGCCGGTGAACACGATCCCGAACATGTCGAACACCTCGCGCTCCGGCCACGCGGCGGCGGGGTAGATCGCGGTGGCGGTGGGCAGCTGCGGTTGGGTCGACTCCACCTGGACCTTGACCGTTAGCCGATCGGCGCCGCCGGCCTGCCCCAGGAGGTACACCAGCTCAAACCGGGGGGACGCCGGCAGCCGGTCCCAGCAGGTCAGGTCTACCAAGCAGTCGAGGGCCAGGTGCGTGCGGACGGCTTGGAGGACCTCCAGCAGCACCCCCGGCGTCGCGAGAAGAATCGCCCGTCCCCGCTCTTCGCGCGGTGTGGTGAGCCCCCACGGCACGTGGGGACGCAGCCGGTCGAGGATCGACGCCTGGCTCATGGACTCGCGTGTGGGTCAGGGCGCGCGACCGGCCGGAGTCCTCTGCGCCACCTTCTCCTGGAGCAGCCGGAGCCCCCCCAGCAGCGCCTCGGGACGCGGCGGGCAGCCGGCCACATACACGTCGACGGGGACGATCTTGTCTACGCCCTGCACCACCGCGTAATTGTTGTACAGCCCACCGGTGCTGGCGCAATCCCCCATGGCGATCACCCACTTCGGCTCGAGCATCTGATCGTAGATGTGGCGCACGACCGGGGCCATCTTCTGGCTCACCCGCCCGGCGACGATCATGAGGTCCGACTGCCGCGGCGACGCCCGGAAGAGCTCCGACCCAAACCGCGCGATATCGTAGCGAGAGGCGGCGGTGCAGATCATCTCGATCGCGCAGCAGGCGAGGCCGAACTGCACCGGCCACAGCGAACTGCTGCGCGCCCAGGCGACGATCCGATCGACGGTCGTCGTGAGGACGTTGCGCTCGACGTCGTGCTCGGTGGCGATCACTCCCACTCGAGCGCCCTCCGTTTGAGAAGATACACGTAGCCGATGACGAGGACGGCAAGAAACGTGAACATTTCCGCGAGGCCGGCGGCTCCGAGTTCGCGCACGAGCACCGCCCACGGATAGAGGAACACGATTTCGACGTCGAACAGGATGAACAGCATCGCCACGAGATAGTACCGGATCGGGATCCGCTCACGGGCGTCACCGATCGGCCAGACCCCCGACTCATACGGGAGCATCTTCTCCAGCGTCGGCCGGCGGACGCCCACCACCCGATGCAGCCCCAGAAGCGTGACGGCGAGAAGGACCGCGAGGGTGAGGTGGACCAGGACAGGGACGTATCCGGACATCATCGTCGACCTCTGGAGCGGCCACGTGGTCCGCGGAGCACATCCGCCCGCGCGGCCCCGCCCGCTCCAACGCCAATGATTGCAGAGTTAGGAGACCGTGTCAACGACTCACAACTTTGTGGTCATCTGATTCCGCCGCCGCTTCGCTGGACATCGTGAAGGGTCTGACGAGGGAGGAGAACCGCCGGTGCAATCGCCCAACAGACGCCGTCGACGATCGTGGTCTAACGCGCCGCAGGAAGATCCAGAGGGGGGGGCGTTCGGCGTCAGGAGCGCATCAACCCGGTGGGACCTGGCACTGGGTGATGGCTATCGCCGTGCGGATCTGATCACCCTGGAGTCAACGCGGGAAAACTCCCTCCACTGCCTCGGCGGAGGGTGCTGATGGACCTCCAGGGGTGTGGGCCACGCTCATGTTCTGAAGCGCGCGCGGGAGGGCTGCCGCGAGCGCCTGGCGCAGGGCCTGTTGGCCCGCGATCGACTGGGTCTGTCCGAGGGCGACGCCGTCTCCAGATCCTCGACCCGTGAAGCGCTTTTGCGAGGCGTCGAAGACCTGAACACGAATCACGGTGTGGACTTGGTACTTGCCGCCGCCGCCGGTTCCCGTCGATCTTTCCATGTCGAAGCGGTCGATCTCACCGACGATTAGGTGGTCCGCGCCGGCGGCTGCGGCGAGCTCGCCGACCCGGGTGGCGCTGAGCCCATCCTTACCCTGCCATCCCATGGCGGCTTGCTTCTCGCGCATAACATTCCGGGGGATCACGTCGAGCGCACCCTTCTCAATCTTCGGAAGCATCCGCGTGACTTCGTCGGCCACCGCCTGCCCGAGCGGAGGCCCCGAGTACGACGGGGCCGGACCGGCCAGATAGAAATCGGCTACCCCGACGACGTGCAGCGGGGCGGCCGAGGCCGTGGGGCCGCATGGCCAGATCAAGAACGCGGCGAGCGCCCCTATCCAAAACCAATGCCGGTGCCTACGCGGAATCAGTCTTCGCCGGGTGTGAAGTCGGGCAGATCGTGAATCGCACATGTGAGGCGTCCCTCCGTAACTTGATCACCACATCGTGGAGCGTGCCGGTGGCGTCCGTCGTCGCACGTCTTAAGGAGAAACTCAGCCCCCGCCCACGCGAAGCGCGCCGTTGAGCGCACGATGACAGGGGCGTATCAGACATCATGAATGCTGTGCAAACGCGTGCGTAGCAAATCCTGGGGACACGGCCATCCAAAGCGAATGATCGCAGGCTGGAGAACCCCTGTCAACGGCTCCATACCTCTGTCCCAGTTTCACCCCGTGGAGTTCATCGCGGTCATCAAAGCAGATCCTGACCAGCTGGACAATTGAGACTGGCCCGTTCCGGCGCTACCGCGGGGAGAGGAGCCCCGCTGCTTGGGAGGAGAGCGGTGAAGGCGGCACCGGTACGCGCGCCACGGTCTTGAGCGCAAGCGGAAGGGCGGCGTTGAGCGCCTGGCGGAGGGCCTGCTGGATCGCGCTCGATTGCGTGGCCCCCGTCCCGAGTCCATTTCCCGATCCGATGCTCGTGAAGCGCCTTCCCGCGGATTGGAACACCTGAAGCCGCAGGTTGGTGTTGACCGTCCACCTGCTGGTGCCGACCCTCGAAGGCCTCTCCACAACGAAGCGATCGATCCGGCCAACAAACAGGTGGTCCGCGTGCAGCGCGGTGGCAAGCTCGGCCAGGCGCGAAGTGCTCAGCGCGTCCTGGCCGCGCCATCGCATCGAGGCCTGCGCCTCTCGCACGACGCGGCGAGGAATCACCTCGAGCGGGCCCGGCGCGGCGTTCGGGAGCATCGCGGTGAGCTCATCGGCCGCCACCTGCACGGGTGGAGTCCCGGAGACCGAGGGGGTTGGACCGGACAAGAAGAAGTCCGGCACCGCGACCGCGTGCAGCGGACTCGCCGGGGCCGCCGATCCCCGGAATCCCGCCAAGAGCACCACGAACACCCCCAGCCACCACCACCGCCGCACGCGCGGAATGACGGGCCGGGGTGTGAGGAATCGGCGCGAACGAGACTCGCGCATGCTAGGCGGCCTGCCTCAGCCGGAGGACCACGTCGCGGAGCGCGGCGATGGCGTAGGTCACTTCGGCGTCGGTCGTCGCTCGGCCCAGCGTGAGCCTGACGGCGCCCGCGGCGAGCGCGGGGGAAAGCCCGAGCGCGGTGAGAACGTGCGAGGGCTCCATGCTGCCGGACGAGCACGCGGACCCCGAGCTGGCCGCGATCCCCTGCAGGTCCAGGCCCATCACGAGCGACTCGCTGTCGGTTCCGTCGAACGAGAGGTTGACGTTGTTCGGCAGCCTCCGGGTCGGGTCTCCGTTGAGACGCGCACCCGGGAGCACGAGGGCTTCCCGGATCATGCGGTCGCGCAGCTCCGTGAGACGGACGCGCTCCTCCTCCATCACCCCCGCGGCCAGCCGCAGGGCCGCGCCCAATCCGACGATCCCGGGGACGTTCTCCGTGCCCCCGCGCCGCCCCCGCTCGTGGCTCCCGCCGCGCTGCACCGCGGCGAGGGGCGTTCCCGCGCGGACGTACAGCGCTCCCGCCCCTTTGGGGCCGTATCGCTTGTGCGCGGACATCGAGAGCAGATCGACCCCAAGCTCGTCCACGTGCACCGGCACCGCGCCGACCGCCTGGGTCGCGTCGGAGTGGAACGGGATCTTCCGCTCGCGCGTCATGCGGCCGATCTTCGCCACGGGCTGGAGCGTCCCGATCTCATTGTTGGCCGTCATGACCGAGACGAACACCGTCTCCGGCCGAAGGGCCTGGCGCACGGCCTCGGGGTCGACGATGCCGTGGGCGTCCACCGGCACGTAGGTCACCGTGAAGTCCCTTTCCTCGAGGAACCGGCACGCGGCCAAGACGGCGTGATGCTCGATCGTGGTGGTGACGATGTGCCCGCCGCGCTTCTGTCTCGCCAGCGCGACGCCGAAGACGGCCAAGTTGTCCGACTCGGTCGCCCCGCTGGTGAACACGATCTCCCCGGGACGGGCGCCCACCATCCCCGCCACCTGGGCTCGTGCCGCGTCCACGGCGTCGCGGGCCTCCTGCCCGAAGCCGTGCATGCTGCTGGCGTTCCCAGCCTTGTCGGTGAAATATGGAAGCATCGCGTCGAGCACCCGCGGATCGACCGGGGTGGTGGCCGCGTGGTCTAAGTAGACCCTCACCGCGCCTCCGCCATCACCGCATCCGCCGTCGGCGAGCCGAAGGCAAACGCCCCGCGCCCCCCATCGTCCCCCGTGCTGTCCCCGGCTTCCGGATCCGAGGCTTCGGCCGGGCGATCACCCAGTCGCTCCCCGCAAGCGAGGCGCCCGTCCGTGCAAGGAGCCTGCGGACCTCGGTTGGTTGAACGCGCCCGGTCTCGACCAGGTAGGTGGCCTGCTGCAGCTCCTCGACATCCCGCCACGAATACAGCCGGCCGCTGCCTGCCGCACGGACCGACGGCCTGCCCGCACGGCGCCGGCGGGACGTCGCAGGGATCCCGAGCGCCTCCCACCGGCGCAACGCCCGGGGCGAGAGGCCCGTCAGGCCCGAGACGACGCGCGGGGTGAGCCACGGGAACTCGAGATCTCGCATGAGGGGACCCCCCGATGCAGAACGGACTGCAAAAATTATACCACGGGGCACCCTCAGCCGGGCTTTCGGGCGACGAGGTTCACCCAGCGGTGTCGGAACGTGAGGGCGTCGCCGGAAAACTGAGGATCCATTCCAGCCTGGTCGCCCGGCTGGGTCTCTAGCAGCATCACTCGGAGGCGAGCCGCGACCTCCGGCGGCGCCCCGGAGATCCGGCACCACTCGTCGAACTGGCGCACAAACGTGCCGGCCGAACGGCCGGTGATGGTGAGCCCGCACGAACCCAGCAGCGCCTCGAGACCGCTCGCGCTGTATGCCTCGACGTGCGACGGATCCCGGAACCGCTCGATCTGATTCTGTCGCGCCCGCTTCTCGGGGTCTTCGGACCCCACAAAATCGCCAACGGCAACCCTCCCTCCCGCTCTGCACGCGCAGACCATCTCCTCGAGGACCCGCCGAGGATTGCCGAGATGATGGATGGCGAGGGTCGTCGTCACCACCGTGAACGCTTCGTCCCGGAAGGGCAGGCGCTCCGCATCCCCACGAACCAGCACCAACGCGCCGACCCCGCGCGCCCGGTGTTCCCGCCGCGCGATCGCGAGCATCGGTGCCGTCAGATCCACGCCCGCGCCCAGCCGGACGTGCGCGGCTGCGGTCGCGAGCAGGCGGCCCGGGCCGCACGCGACGTCCAGCATGAGGTCAGCGGGCGACAACGCCAGCAGATCGAGCAAGGACTCCAACTGCGCGGACATTTCGCCCGCGGCGCGCGCGGCGAACGCCTCGGCCGTCCGTCCGAACCGCTCCTCGTTCAGGCGGCTGATGGGAGAGCTCATCGGAGCGGGACCATCGCGCGCTTCCGGCGGGCGAACGTGGCCGCCTCCGTGTAGCCCGCCTCGCGCGCGATCGCGGCGGCGCGGCCGAAATCCCTGCCCACGTCCTCGGGGACGTGGGCGTCCGAGTTGATGAGCGCGGGGACTCCGGCGTCGCGGCAGGCCCGCAGGAGTGGGGGAGCGGGATAGATTTCGCCCACTGGCTTCCGCCACCCCGCCGTGTTGACCTCCACGCACACGCCCGAGGTGGCGAAGATGCCGGCGACGGCGTGGTACAGATCCGAGATGTCCTCGCTCGGACGGTGCCCAAACACCTTGATCACGTCCGCGTGCCCGATGATGTCGAACAGCCCGCACCGGGCGGCCTCTCCGATGATCCGGAAGTACTCGCGGTAGACGTCGAGGACATCACGGCGCTCCCACTCGCCCGCCTCCTCGCGCTGGTCGAATCCCCACCAAGGGTTCCCTCGCTCCCGCGGCGGGAGCCAGTGGACCGAGCCGATCGCGTATTCCCACGGGTACGCCCGCAGCATGCGGTCGATCCGGGCCTCGAATCCGGGGAGGAAATCCCACTCGAGGGCGAGCTTGACGGGGAGCCCGGCCCGGCGGGCCTGCGCAACCAGCCCGAGGTAGCTTTCCAGATCCTCCGTGGACTGGGCATCGATCCAAGGCATGTTGCGCGGATACAGATCCCGGAACTCGCGGAACCGGTGCGGATGCTCGCTGATCCCGATCTCGTCCAGTCCCCGGTCGCGCGCCGTCTCGACGAACCGCTCCAGCCACTCGAGCGTCCAGGGGCCCCGCTCGAGGTGCATGTGGTAATCCGGCGCCATCCCGCGCTCTGCGGGCGTTTCGGGGCACATCAGCGGAGCACGATCCCCCCATCCACCACCAGCGTATGGCCGGTAACCGACGCCGCCTCGTCCGAGGCCAAGAACACCACCGCGTTCGCGACCGACTCGGGCTCCCCCACGCGCTTGAGGAGGCTCACGCCCCCCAGCCGCTTCCGCACGTCCTCACCCCACCCCGGCCGCGAGGCGATGATCCCCGGGGCGACCGCGTTCACACGCACGTGGGGCGCGAGCTCCAGCGCCAGACGCTTCGTCAGCATGATCACCCCCGCCTTGCTGGCCGCGTAGGACACCGAGGTCTCGTACCCAGGGCGGGGGTGCAGCCCTCCGCCGCTGGCCAGGTTCACGATCACCCCCGACTGCTGGGGGATCATCAGCCGGGCCGCGGCCTGGGCGCAGAGAAACGTCCCCTTGAGGTTCACGCCAAGCACCTGATCCCAGTGCGCTTCGGTCACTTCAAGCAGCGGGGCGCGGCTGAAGACCCCCGCGTTGTTCACCAGGATGTCCAGACGTCCGAACGTCCTGCGGATCTCCTCGAACAAGCCGCCCACCTGGACGGCGTCGGAGACGTCGGCACGCAACTGGACGGCGCGCACCCCGAGGCGGCCGGCCTCGGCCGCGACCTCGGCGGCACCGGTCTCGCTGTGGAGATAATGGAGGGCGAGATCGGCTCCCTCTCGGGCCAGTGCCTCGGCGATGGCCCGGCCGAGCCCCCGTCCGGCGCCCGTGACCAGCGCCACGCGTCCGCTGAGCGGGCGCACCGGGTCGGTTCCCCTCACATCCGACCGGTGCGGACGCGCCGGGCAAACGCCGCCGCGTCGGGATGGTCGCTGGCCAGCAGGTCCTGCGCGACGGCCTCGTGCGCATAGTCGACCCGGACGATCTCGGCGCTCCACCGGCCGCCCCGCAGATCGAAGATGGCAAACGCCGGCTTCGGGATCCCGTCGAACGGAAACCCCACGCTGCCGACGTTCACCACGAGCCCCCCGGCGACCTCGCGCACGTAGGCCCGGTGAATGTGCCCGTACGCCAGCGTCTGCGCGCGCGCCTGCGCGAACATCCGCGCCACCGCATCCGGCGGGGCGTTCGGCTCCAGCATGTCGCTCACGCTTGTGGGAGTGGCGTGCACCACGACGAGCGTCGGGCCTCCGTGGGGTTCGACGCGATGGGACGCCGGAAGCTGGCGCAGGAACTCCACCTGGGGAGCGTCGAGGCGCCGCCGTCCCCAGGCGACCACCGGGCTGGCGGCGTCCCCGGACTCGCCGAACCATTCATCGGTGTTTCCGCGAACGGTGGGGTGCGCCTCCGCCATCAGAAGATCGACGGCCTCGCGGGGCCGGGGGCCGCCAAACACGAGGTCCCCGGCGTTGATCACCGCATCGAAGGGGCCGCGCAAGCGGACCTCGGCCAGCACGGCCTCGAGGGCCCGCACGTTCCCGTGGACGTCGGAGAAGACGGCGACGCGCATCCCGCGCTCTCCTATCCGGATCGTGGGCGGCCGCCGGCGAGGGGGACGGCCACGTCGAACGCCGCCTCGAGGAACCGCACGATGATCCGCGCGGTCGCCCCCCAGACCACCTCGCTCCCCACCGAGAAAAAGTAGATCGTGCGGGGTTCCCCCCGATGCTCCCACAGCTCCGTGCGGAGGTTCTGAGGATCGAGCAGCCCCCGGATCGGCGCGACGAGCAGCGCGCCGACCTCGTCGGGGTTGGGCCGGAAGGGATACGGGTGGGGAATGCTGCCGACGAAGGGACTCACCATGAACCCGGAGACGGCCGCCTCCTCGTCGTCCATCGAGCCGAGGATCGTGACGTCCGCGGGGTTCACGCCCACTTCTTCGTGGGTTTCGCGGAGCGCGGCGTGGAGCGGCAGCTCCCCGGGTTCGACCGCGCCGCCGGGAAACGAGATCTGGCCTTTGTGATGCTCAACCCGATCCGTGCGCTTGGTGAGGAGGAGCCCCGCCTCTCCCGCGTCGTGGACCAAAGGGAGCAGCACGGCCGCCCGGCGCGCTCCCGTGGGCAGGGGCCGGAGGACGGCGCCGCGGGCGGCGAGCGCGGCCCGGACGTGCGCGTGGAGCGCCTCGGGGCGAGTCAGGAGCCCGTGCGCGTCGACCCCCACCACCTCCTTCAAACGGTGTCATCATACCACAGCGAACTCCGACCGCCCCCCCGCGCACAAAGCAGGGAATGCGGACGACTCCGACGTAATGACGTGGTGAAGAGGTGGCCCGCATCCACGGTCCGGTCACACGACACCACGCAGAAAACATCACGGAGGATCCTCCCCATGCCAGACCCCCTTGCAGATCGCGGCACCATGCGCGGGCGCGCGGTAGGCACGGTCCCGCTCCCCGGCGGTCGCGAGATCACGATCTTCGCGGTACGACCGGTCGCCATGCTGCTGGCCTCCACCCCCGACGCGGACCGGCTGGCCGCGATGGCGGCGCGCCAATGCTACAGCGCCGGCAGCGTGCTGGACCTCCCCCAGCCGCTGTCCGCCAAGACGACGGCCCACCTGGTCAACCGCGTCGTTTCCGCCGGGCATACCAGCTGCGTGGAGCACAACCAGTTCGTGTTCGGGATCCGGGGCATCTCCCGCAGCTGCTCCCATCAGCTGGTCCGCCACCGGGTGGGATGGTCGTACGAGCAGCAGAGCCAGCGCTACGTCGACTTCTCCACCCAGGATTTCATCGAGATCATCGTGCCGCCGACGATCCTTCGACTTCCGGAGAAACTGGCGGCGTTCCTCGAGCCGATCGCCGCGGCGGTCCGGGCGTACTTCCTGCTGCGGGACGATCGCGTGCATCAGGAGGATGCGCGGTACCTCTTCAGCAACGCGCTCGAGACGAAACTGGTCATCTCGGCGAACGCGCGCGCGCTGCTGCATTTCTTCGAGCTCAGGACCTGCAACCTCGCGCAGTGGGAGATCCGCTGGCTGGCCCACCTGATGCGGGCGGAACTCACGCGCGTGGCGCCGGAGATCTTCAAGTTCGCCGGGCCGACGTGCATGACCCAGGGAATCTGCTGGGAGGGCGCGCGCGGAGCAAAGTGCCCGCGGCTCACCTCCACGGGCGCCGAGCTCCGCGACCGGACGCCCGCGATGGCGGATGGGGCAGACCGGACGATGTCCGCGTGATCTCACGCGTTGCATAGAAAGCAAAGTACAAAGATGATAATATGAACTCTGGATTGAGGCCCTAGAGGGGAGGCCGCGAAGCATGACCTACACGATCACAGAGCCCTGCATCAACGTGAAGGATCGCTCGTGCGTAGAGGTGTGCCCCGTCGATTGCATCCATCCGAAGACGGACGAGGACAAGGGCGAAGTGATGCTCTACATCCACCCGGACGAGTGCATCGACTGCGGCGCGTGCGAGTCGGTGTGCCCCGTGACCGCGATCTTCGCCGAGGCGGACGTCCCGGACAAGTGGAAGAACTTCACGCCGATGAACGCGGATTACTTCAAGATGAGCAAGGAGGAATTCGCGGCCAAGTACGGCCGGGACCCGTAACGCCGGTCCCGGGACCCTCGGCGGCTACCAGGCGCCGGGGGTCCCCGCTTTTGCCCTCCCCAGCACTTCCTGGATAATCGCCACCGCCCGCTCGGTGTCCGCCTGCGACACGTCAAGGTGCGTGACCGCGCGGATCAGCGTCTTGCCGGCCGCCTGCACGCGGACGCCGCGCGGTTCGAGACGCGACGCGGCTTCCTGCGCCGTAAGCCCGAGCCCGGCGACGTCAAAGAAGACGATGTTGGTCTCGACGTGCGCGACCTCGATGCCGATCCCCGAGATCTCCGCCAGCCCGCGCGCGAGGATCCGGGCGTTGGTGTGGTCCTCGGCGAGGCGGTCGACGTGGTGGTCCAGCGCGTATAGGCCGGCGGCGGCGATGATCCCCGCCTGCCGCATCGCGCCGCCAAACAGGTGCTTGTACCGCAGCGCAGCCTTGAGGAACGCGCGGTCGCCGGCCACGAGCGCGCCGACCGGACAGCCGAGCCCCTTGGTCAGGCACAGCGTCACCGAGTCGTAGCCGCGCGTGTGCTCGTGGGCCGGGATGCCGGACGCCACGACGGCGTTCATCAGTCGGGCGCCGTCCATGTGCGTCCGCAGTCCGTGCCGGTGCGCCGCCTCCGCCACCCCCCGCAGCCGTTCGAGCGGCCACACCGTGCCGCCGCCTAGGTTCGACGTCTGCTCGACCGCGACGAGTCGGGTGCGCGGAAAATGGGGGTCATCACGGCGGATCCCCTGCTCGACCTGGTCCGCGTTGAAGACCCCGCGAACACCTTGGACCATGTGCAGCATCACCCCGGACAGGAGCGCCGGCCCGCCGGCTTCGGCAAACACGATGTGCGAGGACCGCTCGAGGATGACCTCGTCCCCCGGTTGGGTGTGCGTCTTGACGGCGATCTCGTTCGCCATCGTTGCGGAGGGAAGGAAGAGGGCACCGTCCTTACCGAGCAGCGACGCGACCCGGTCCTGAAGGGCGTTGACCGAGGGGTCCTCCTGCTTTTGCTCATCCCCGACGGGCGCCTGCATCATGAAGGCTCGCATCGCCGCGGTGGGCCGGGTTGCGGTGTCGCTCGAGAGATCGATGAACGCTGCCACGTGACTCCTCCTTCGCCGCCCTGGGCGGCCTACGCGAGACCGTACACGGGAACCCACGCGCCGTTGATCTCCGCGGAGACATCCGACGCGAGAAACAGGATGACCTGAGCGAGTTGTTCGGGCTTGACCCAACGCGCAAAATCGGCCTTCGGCAGCGACCGCCGATTGGTGGGGGTATCGATCACGCTCGGAAGAACCGCGTTGACCCGGATCCCACGGTCCTTGCCCTCCGCGGCCAGGACCTGGGTGAGGGTGAGCACCCCGGCTTTGCTCGCCGCGTACGCCGCCTCCCCGGGACGGACCTGAACCGCGGCGCGCGTGCCAACCGTCACGATCGCCCCCCCGCCCTGCGCTTCCATCTGCCTGAAGGCGTGCTTGGCCGACAGAAACGTCGACGTGAGGTTGAGGCTCAGCATCCGCTCCCACACCGACCGATCCATCGCGACGACCCGCGTCCCTCCCTGGTACCCTCCGACCAGCGACACCAGCACATCCGCACGCCCCCACCGAGCCACGGTGTCCCGCACCATTCGCTCCGCCCCGGCTTCATCCTCGACGTCCGCGCTCAGTCCCATGAGGCGATCCTCGGAGGTTCCCGGCGGGCCGTCGACGCGGTCGGGCTCCGGCGACCTGCGGGTCACGGCCGTCACGGCAGAACCTGCCTCGAGAAACGCGTGGACCACGGCGGTGCCGAGCCCACCCGAGGCCCCGGTCACGATCACGACCTTTGAGGCCAGGTCCTTCACGAGGATCGAACCATCAGGATCCTCCGGAGGGCGGGGCGGGGACGGCCCGATGCCCTTCGACGGTCCGAGTGGCCCCAGGCCCAAGAGGCGCGAGGAGGAGCGCCACGGACTCGAGGAACCGCTGGTCAGCCGGGCCGAACCCGTTCAGTTCCCTACCATCGATGTCGATTTCCCCGACCACCCGATCGCCAAGCCGGATGGGGACGACGATCTCAGATTTGGTCGAGGGGAAACACGCCAGGTATCTGGGATCCCGGCTGACGTCGCCGAGGATCTCGCTGCGGCCGGAGGCCGCCGCCCCGCAGACGCCGGTACCGATCGGAATCCGGGTGTGCTCGGTGGCCGCCGGCCCGCTCCAGGGCCCGAGGACCAGATCGGACCCGGCCACCCAATAGATCCCGACCCAGTCATAACGGGAAAATCTGGCGCGGAGAAGCTCAACCACCCTGGCCGCGGCGTCCGGGAGTTCCGCGAGAGGAGCGCCCGTATGTCGCGGAGCGCCTCATCAAGATCCATATAATTCCTCGTGAATTCGGACGTTGGTGGGTGGTTCTCCGCGGGAGACGCAGCGCCCCTTTACTCGAACGTTTGTTCGTGTCGAAACTTTGTCTCTGCCCGCCGGAGGCCGAGTGGGGTAGAATTGGGGCGGGGGGCTGGGGATGACAACGACCCGTCGGGATATTATCTCGCTCATCAAGCGGCGCGGGCCGATGACCGTGCAGGAACTCAGCCGCACGCTCGAGATCACCCCGATGGGCGTGCGCCAGCACCTCGCGATTCTCCAACGGGACGGGCACGTTCAGTCCATCGGGACCCGCCGCGGGCAGGGGCGCCCGAGCCGGCTGTATGGCATCACGCGCGAAGGCGACAAGCTGTTTCCCCGGACCTACGATCAGCTGGCCCACACCCTGCTCGACGATCTGAAGGCGATCGTGGGCAACGATAAGGTAGATGCGCTGTTCGAGCACCGGCGGAAGCGGCTCCTCGAGCAGTACCGGGCCCGCATGGGAGGCCGCGAGTTCCCCGAGAAAGTGGCGATCCTCGCGCAAGCCCGCGACGAGGAGGGCTATCTGGCCGAGTCCACCCAACTCGACCGGAACAGGTTCGTGCTGATCGAGCATAACTGCCCGATCCGGACCATCGCCGAGTCGCACCGGCAGATCTGCCGGTGTGAGATGGCGCTGTTCGCCGACGCGTTGGGCGCCGACGTCGTCCGGACCGACCACATCCTGAGCGGCGCGCCGCTGTGCCGGTACGTGATCACGCGGCCCGGCGAGACCGAGGCGAAGAAGTAGGGCAGGAATTCTGTCCCCCTCCCTCGGATTTGGAGGGTGCGCCGAAACCACTCAGGAGGGCAGCCCATGGCCACGCTCACCTTTTACGGACACGCAACGTGGGGTCTCGAAACGCAAGGCGTCCGGATCCTCATCGACCCCTTCTTCACGGGGAACCCCCAGGCATCGATGCCGGCTTCCGATGCCCAGGCCAACTTCATCGTCTTGACCCACGCCCATGGCGACCACTACGGCGACACCGTGGAGATCGCTAAGCGCACGCAGGCGACCCTCATCTCAAATTTCGAGATCGTGGGGTACTGTCAGAAGCAGGGGGTGGCAAACGCGCACCCCCTCCACATCGGCGGAGGATACACGTTTCCGTTCGGACGCGTGAAGCTGACCGTGGCCCACCACGGCTCGTCCTTTCCGGACGGGACGTACGGGGGCAATCCGGCCGGGGTGGTCTTTGAGATCGAAGGCAAGCGCGTGTACAACGCCGGCGACACGGCCCTTTTCTCGGACATGATGCTGATCGGCGAAGGGGGATTGGACGTGGCCATCCTCCCGATCGGCGATAACTTCACGATGGGGCCCGAAGACGCGACGAGAGCCGCGAAGTTTCTGGGAGCCCGCACGGTCATCCCGGAGCACTACAACACCTGGCCGGTGATTACACAGGATCCCGAGGCGTTCAAGCGCCGGGTGGAGGGGTCGACCGATTCGCGGGTCGTGGTCCTCAAACCCGGAGAGGCCTTCAAGATCCCGTAGCCCGCTCCCGGGGGCGTCAGCGGAAAGGAAGCACGAGGAACACCAGCAGGTCCCACACGGCGTGCGAGACCGCGATCGGAGCGATCCGGCGGGTTCGCAGGTAGAGGAATCCCCAGAAGCCGCCGGCGACCAGCGCGGCCAGGACCAACAGCGGGTTGCGCGCGGCCGCGTGGACGCCCGCGTAGATGATCGTGGAGGCCCCCCACCCGATCACGGGGCCGTACCGGACGACCAAGCCGCGCAGCACGAGTCCCCTCCAGAAGATCTCCTCCCCCGGCCCGATCACCGCGACGAGCAACACGGCGATGAGCCACGCCGGCTCCAGGGCACGGAGCGTGTATACGTCGGCGATCTGCGACGGGGCGGTGGGAAACACGCGTCCGATCGCGGTGCGCCCGAGTGCGAACGCCAGGTAGAGGACCGCCGCCGCCGCGGCACCGGTGCTGAGATCCACCCAGCGCACGCCTTCGCGAATCGGAAAGGGCCCGCGCACGACCATCGCGATGGCGCCCAATCCGCCGGCCCCCACGGCCATGAGCGGCCAGAACGCGGCGGGCCTCCAGGCGAAGAGGATGCTCCACACCGCCGCGGCGGCCGGAATGGCCCACGGCACGGCCGCGGCGGCGGGATCGCAGTGTGCCCCTGCGCGCCCAGCACCGGATGGTGCGGTCACGGATCCGCCTTAGGTGCTGGGGTCCCTGCCGCGCACATCCCGCACTTCCCCAGGCTCGGCCGTTCCGGCCCGGCGTTCCCGGACCGCTCCCGCCTCGCTCGCGCGATTCTTTGGTACAATGAGGGCGTGAAGGGCGGCCACGGAAGCGAGACGCAGGATTTCGTCCATTACGCGTTCTATAAGTGTCGCCCGGAGTGGCGGCTCCTCCCGGACGGGGAGAAAGAAGGCGGGGCCGCCGAATTCCTCGACGCGGTTGAGAAGTACGCGGACGCGATGATGATGGAGACGTACTCCACCCTCGGGCTCCGCGCGGATACGGATTTCCTCATCTGGAAAGTGTGCCCCGAGCTCCCCCCCATCCAAGACATGGCCGCTTCCCTCCACCGCACCGGCCTCGGCCGCTACCTCGAGCTCAGCTACTCCCTGCTGGCGCTGACCAGAAAATCCGTGTACCGCAGGGAGGAGCCCTTGGAAGCGGGGGTCAAGGTCGACGCGGGAGAAGAGACGTACCTGTTCGTCTATCCGTTCGTGAAGACGCGAGAGTGGTACGCGCTGCCCCTGGAGACCCGGCAGCGCATGATGGCCGAGCACATCAGGGTGGGAAACGAATATCCGGACGTCCGGCTTCACACGGCCTACTCGTTCGGCCTCGACGACCAAGAGTTCGTGGTGTCGTTCGTCACCGATCGCCCGAAGCGCTTCCAGACCCTGGTGATGCGCCTGCGCGAGACCGAGGCGAGCCGGTACACGCTGCGCGACACGCCGATTTTCACGTGCGTCAAGCGCCCACTGCGGGAAATCTTGAAATCGCTCGGCTGACCCCCGGGCGGGGCCAGCATGCGAGGAGACTAGCGTTCGTACCAGAGGGTCTGCGGTCGGAGGTTCCGGGAGATCCCGAGCTGGGTCGCCATCAAGGTCGTCCACGCCAGGAAGCCATCGATCATGGCCAGCGCCTCATCTTCCACTTCGTCCGGGTCGAGGGAGGACTGTTGGGCGTTCCCCAGCAGGTCGCCGATCCCATTGCCGAAGGTCCCGATGTCCTCCAGCAGCTCCGCGGCGATACGTCGGGCGCCCAGACCGATCACCTCGGACCGCCCTGCGCGGCCGCGGAGCCGGATGCTCTGCGACACGGACCATTCCACAAGCTCTTCCAGCGCGTAGACCGCTTCTCCGGGGCCGCGCTCCATCACGAGGGTGACGAACCCCTGGCACGCCCGCCACACTTGCCGGATCAGGCTCGCCAGAAAGCGCTTCTCGTAGGCCGTCAGGCCCTTGACCTGCTTCATGTAGATCGCCCGACGTTCGGCCTGCGCGTCATCGCCTCGGGCTTCGACGCGGGGCGAGACCCCTCCTCCGGGAGTCCGGGGAAATGAAACCTCATGCCGGGCTCCGTGATCTGCTGCGGGGACTGGGTGAAGCGCCCGCGGTGCCATTCGCGCCCGCGCCGTTTCAAGTGGCCGCCATCCGCGCGCTCGAACACGGGGATGTGCTGGTGTCGGCACCGACGGGAAGCGGCAAGACGTGGATCGCCGAACAGGAAATCGCCCGGTTCCTCCGCCGCGCCGACACGGGGGGCGACGGAACCGCCGCCGCGCGGCGCATCTGGTACACCGCGCCGCTCAAGGCCCTTTCCAACCAAAAGTTCAGGCGGTTTCAGGTCCTCTATGGGGAGAGCGCGGTTGGCTTGCTGACCGGAGAGCGGCGGGTGAATCCCCACGCCCCCGTGCTGGTCGCCACCACCGAAATCCTCCGGAACGCGCTGTACGATCCTTCTGAAGACAGCGGGCCGCCAGAGGTCATCGTTCTCGATGAAGCGCACTATCTCGCCGACCCTGAGCGGGGCACGGCGTGGGAGGAAATCCTCCTCCTCGCCCCGCGCGCCACCCGCCTGCTGCTGCTGTCGGCCACGATCCCCAACGCCCACGAACTCGCCGCATGGCTGGGGACGATCCGCGGCATGCGGCCGGAAGTCATCACGCTGGACACCCGCCCGGTCCCCCTGCAGTTCCTGCTGGCCGACGGGGCCGGCCGGCTGATCCCCCCCGAGCCGCGACGCGTCCAGACGCGGTTCCGCCATCTGCGGTGGCTTCACGCCGTCACCGACGCGCTCGAGCACCATCGTCTGACGCCGGCGATCCTCTTCTTTCCGAGCAGGCGCGAGTGCGACGAGGCCGCGCGCATGTTGGGAAGCCGGCCCGCGCCCGATGAGGCGCTCCGGGCGGAACGCATCCGGGAGTGGATCGCCCGCGTCCCGCAGCTCGCCGGGCACCCGCTCTTGCTTGCGCTCCGGCGCGGCGGGGTGGCGCCGCACCACGCGGGCCACCTCACCGCCTGGCGAATGTGCGTCGAGGAGCTGCTCGAGGCCGGCCTCATCCGCCTGGTGTGCGCCACGACCACCCTCGCCGCGGGGCTCGACGTTCCGGCCCGAACGGTTCTGCTCTCCACGCTCTACCGAAACGGTCCGGCCGGTCCAGAGCCGCTCACTCCAACCGAGTTTCACCAGATGACCGGAAGGGCGGGACGCCGGGGGCGCGACACGCTGGGTGTCGCCATCATCTCGGTGGAGAGTCCATTCCAAGCCGAGGAAGGGCTGGCCCTCGCGGCCGCCGCTCCCGATCCGGTGACGTCGGCGTTCACCCCATCGGACGCGCAGGTGCTCAACCTCCTGGCGCGGGCTCCGGCCCCGGACGTCGAGGCGATGCTGCGGCGGTCCTTCGCCGCATTCAGCAGGCAGGCGCAGGCCGCCGTCGCGAGGGTGCAGCTGGACGCGCTGCCGCAGGACCCGCTCACCGACCGGCCCTGCGACGACCGCGTGGTCACGCGCACCCGGTTCGAGCACCTCCTCCGCAGGCTGCGCCGGGCACGGCACGGGCCGACCGATACCACGCCCGAGATCGCCCAGCTCGGGCGCGCCGTGGTAGAGATGCCGTGCACCGGATGCCCGGTCGTCGAGCGCTGCTTGGTGACGCTGCCGGATCTGCGCGCGACGGAACGGAAACGGCGCGTCTTGGAGGCCGAGGTCGCACTCCTTGAAGATAAAGAGGTCCTCGAGTTTCGGCTTCGCGTCGGGATCTTGCACGATCTCGGGTACATCGACCGCGGCTCCCGCCTCACAGCCCGCGGGCGCGCCGCCGCCCGGATACGGCATCCGCGAATGCTGGTGCTCGCCGAGGCGCTCCGCGCCGGCATCTTCCCGAGCGACCCGGTGGCGCTGGCGGCGGTGGCGGGAGCGCTCGGCACTGAGCGCATCGGCCCCGGACTCCGGAGGGGATCGCCGGCCCCGCGCCGCCTCCGCGGAGGGCCGCACGGGCTCCACGGGAGGGCCCGTCCCGGCGTGGCGTTGGCGGATGGATTCGGCTCGGCGTTCGACCGCGCTCGGAGAGCGCTCGTGACCCTCCGCGGCATCATCAGCGGAATCAACGACCGCCTTCGCGCGGCTGGGCTCGCCGAAGACCCGATCGGGCAGGAGTTCGCCTCGGAGGACGGGGGCCCGGCGCCGGCGCTGCGGCGCGCCGAGGTCGTCGGCACCTGGGCGGCCGGGCGGCCGTGGGAAGAGGTGACGGGCGGATTCCGCATCGCGGATGGGGATCTGCAGCGGCTCGCGTGGCAGGCCGCGGAAATCCTCGCGCAGTTCGAGGAGTTGCCCCCTGGCCCGCTCTCCGCGGCGGCCCGTCTCGCCCGCGAGGCCGTCCTGAGGAGTCCCATCATCTAGGAGGGAGGTTCGGGACGGCGGGGGAAATCACAGGCGTGCCCCACGGCCCGGAACCTCGAGTCGATCCCGCCTTCGGTCCGCTCAGCGGCCTCACCGTGCTAGACCTATCCACGATCGTCTCGGGGGGAACCGCCACCTCCTTCCTCGCCGATTTTGGGGCGCGCGTGATCAAGATCGAGCATCCGAAGGGAGGCGACCCTCTTCGATCGTGGGGGCCGTTCGTGGCGGGCCAGTCGGTGTGGTGGAAGGTCGTCTCGCGGAACAAGCGGTCGATCACCCTGAATATCGGCCAGCCCCAAGGGCAGCGGATTCTCGAGGACCTGGCGAGCCGGGCGGACGTGCTCGTGGAGAATTTTCGTCCGGGCACCCTGGAGCGATGGGGGCTGGGTCCTGACCGTCTCCTGGAACGGTACCCGCGGCTGGTGATACTCCGGATCTCCGGGTTCGGGCAGACCGGCCCCTACAGCCACCGTCCCGGGTTTGGGACCGTCGCGGAAGCGATGAGCGGGCTCGTGGCGATCAGCGGCTTCCCCGATTCTCCTCCGCTGGTGCCCCCCTTCCCGATGGCCGATGAAATCGCCGGCCTTCTCGGGGCTTGGGCGGCAGTGGCGGCCGTCCACCACCGTGATCGGTCGGGACTGGGCCAAGTCGTGGACATCAGCCTCTACGAACCGCTGTTCCGGCTGCTCATCCCGTACGTTACCCAGTACACCGCCGCGGGGATCGCGGCGCAGCGGACGGGGAACCATTTTCCCGACGCCGCTCCCCGCAACCTGTACCGCGCCGCGGACGGGACGTGGATCGCGGTGTCGGCCACCAGCCAGCGGGTCTTCGAGCGGCTGGCCGCGGCCATTGGGCGGCCCGACCTCGTCGACGATCCCAGATTCCGGGACAATGCCGCCCGCGTCGGGCACCTCGGAGAACTCGATGCGATCATCGGCGCGTGGATCGCCGCGAGGAGTCCGGAAGACATCCTGACCCGTCTCGATCAAAGCGGGGCCGTCGCCGGTCCCGTCTACGACGTGCCTCGCATTCTCGGGGACGGTCAGTACGCGGCGCGCGAGAACGTGATCTCGGTGCGCGATCCGGATCTGGGCGACGTCCGCATGGTAGGCCTGGTCCCGAAGTTCTCGCGGACGCCCGGTGAAGTGGTGCACCCCGGGCCGAGCCTCGGGGAACACAATGAAGAGATCTACGGGGCGTGGCTGGGACTCGATGACGCGGCATTGGCGCGCCTGGCGGAGGAGGGGGTGATCTGAGATAGCGAAGGCCACGGCCGCCTCCGGCCAGGCCACCCGCGCGCTCGCCGAATGGGTGGCGGGGCCGCACGGACTGGCGGATTCCACGCTCGCGACGGCCAAACGGTGCCTCCTCGACTGGCTTGGCAGCGGGTACGCCGGGTACGACTCCGCCGCCGGCGCGATCGTCGCGCGCCTGGCCGCGACCCTCGGCGGGCCGCGTGAGTCCACCCTCCTTGCGGGAGGACGCGTGGGGTGCACGACCGCGGCGCTCGCGAACGGGATCGCCTCCCATGCGATCGAGATGGACGACCTCCACCGGCCGTCGGTGATGCACCTCGGCGTCGTGACGATTCCCGCGGCGCTGGCCCTGGGGGAGCGGGAGCACAGCACCGGGCGCCGCCTCCTCGAGGCGATCGTCTGCGGGTACGAAGTGGGTGCGCGGGTCGCGGAGGCGGCGGGGGATGCGCATTACCGCTTCTGGCACGTCACAGGGACCGCGGGAGCGTTTGCCGCGGCGTCGGCCGCTTCTGTCATCCTGCGGCTCTCCCCCGCCCAAACACTTCACGCGCTTGGGACCGCGGGGACGCTGGCCGCGGGCCTCTGGGAGTTTCTGGCGGACGGGGCGATGAGCAAGCCGCTCCACGCCGGGCGCGCGGCGGAGACCGGCGTCCTTGCCGCCTTGCTTGCGGCGGATGGCTTCACCGGCGCCGCGGACGTCCTGGGGGGCGGCCGCGGATTCCTCCAGGCGATGGCCGCAGGCGGGATCCCCGCCCGGCTCACCCAGGGACTCGGGAGGACGCACAAGATCGACGCGACCTCGTTCAAGCTGCACGCGGCCTGCGGACACACGCATCCCGCCGTGGACGCCGCACTCGAACTGCGGCGGCGCGGGGTGAGCGCGAGTGAGATCGACCGCGTGCGCGTCCGCACGTTCCGCGTGGCGCTCGAGGTGGCCGGGATCCACCACCCCCGGAATCCGTATCAAGCCAAGTTCAGCCTGCCGTTCTGCGTCGCGCTGGCGCTCGTCCGCGGCCGGGTCGGGCGCGAAGAGTTCACCGCCGCCGGCCTCGCCGATCCGGACGTGCGGGCGCTGGCCGATCGCGTCGCGGTGGAGGAGGACGCTTCGTGCACGAGCGCCTATCCCGCGCGCTGGCAGGCCGCACTCGAGGTGGAGTGCTCCGGCGGACGGACGGAGGTGGCGCGGATAGAGGCGCCGCGCGGAGCCCCTGAGAATCCCGCCGCCCAGGGGGAGCTGCTCGAGAAGTTTGCCCACCTGAGCGCCGGACGGGTTTCCGCATCGCACCGCGGCCAGTTGATCGAGGCGGTCCGCACGCTGGAAGCAGCGCAAGACGTGGCCGCCATCGACTGGGCCGCGGACACCGTGCCCCGCGCGTAAACCGGCCATGCGCTCGCTCGACGCCGGCACCATCACCGAAGCCGTACGGGACCTCTGTATAAGGATCAACCACCAAATGGGGCCCGACATGGTGGCCGCGCTCGAACGCGCGCGGGAGATCGAGGAGTCCGACATCGGCCGGGACGTGCTCGACCGGATACTCCAGAACTCCCGCGTCGCCCGCGAGCACTGGTATCCCATCTGCCAGGACACGGGCAGCGCGGTCGTGTTCGCGGACCTCGGCCAGGACGTGCACGTGGCGGGCGGAGATCTCGAGGCCGCGATCAACGAGGGGGTACGCCAAGGGTACCACGACGGATACCTGCGGGCGTCGATCGTTCGCGGGCCCCTCGACCGGGTCAACACGCGGGACAATACCCCCGCAATCGTGCACTACCGGCTCGTACCCGGGGACAAGCTGGACCTGGCGATGCTTGCGAAGGGCGCAGGGTGCGACAACATGAGCCGTCTGGCGATGCTCACCCCCTCCGATGGACGGGAGGGGACGGAGCGGTTTGTTGTGCGCTGCGTGGCCGAGGCTGGTCCGAATCCGAGTCCCCCGCTGATTGTCGGCGTGGGAATGGGGGGCACGTTCGAGCACGCCGCGCTGCTAAGCAAACGCGCGCTCCTGCGCCCCGTGGGGGATCCCAGCCCGGATGCCGCCCTGGCGGACTTGGAAACCGACCTTTGCCGGCGGATCAACGATCTCGGGATCGGCCCAGCCGGGTTCGGAGGCCGGGTGACCGCGCTCGCGGTCCATGTGGAGAGCCACCCCACGCACATCGCCAGCCTGCCGGTGGCCGTGAACCTCGACTGCCACTCCCACCGGGTCGGGCACGTGGTTCTGTAGGCCGGGGGCGCCGTGGCCACACCGCTTGAGGTCACCGCCCCGTTCAGCGAGGAGGACGCGGCGCGCCTGCGCGCGGGCGACGAGGTATTGCTGTCCGGTATCATCTTCACGGCCAGAGATGCGGCCCACGAGCGCCTGGTCAAGCTCCTCGGCTCGAGCGGCCCGCTCCCGGTGGACCTCCGCGGGCAAGTGCTCTACTACTGCGGCCCCACGCCTGCGCGTCCAGGGCGGCCGATCGGATCCGCCGGCCCTACCACGGCGTCTCGGATGGACGCCTACACCCCCGCCCTGCTGGCCTACGGAGTTCGCGGCATGATCGGCAAGGGGCGGCGCTCTGACGAGGTACGGGAGGCCATCCGGCGGTTTCGAGCGGTTTACTTCGGGGCCATCGAAGGGACCGCCGCGCTCCTGGGGGAGCGGGTCAAGGCCGCCGACATCGTGGCCTTCCCGGACCTCGGGACCGAGGCAATCCACCGCCTCGTCGTCGAGCGGTTTCCGATCGTAGTCGTCAATGACGTGGGGGGGCGGGACCTCTACGAAGAGGGCGTGGCCCGCTACCACCGCTAATAATACGATCGTCCGTTCGACAAACACAAAAAGAGGGAATCCACGTTCGCCTTCGAAAGATACTTCCATCCAAGCCCGCAACAAATTGCAAAAAGACTCCACATTTTATCGGTAGATCTTCCTGCAGGGTACCTGGTAAGTTACACCGCCGGGAACATGCCGCAACCGAGGAGGTCAAACCGAGACCGTTCCATTACCCAAGCCCAAACCGGATCCGGGCGAGAAGATGGTCTAAGCGGCATTTCACGCCGCGCGGTCCTCTACGCGGATCGACGATTGCGTCGATGTGGAGGACGATCTAGGTAGCGTCCGGTTGTCTACGGTTGAGCGACCGGGGCATTAAATTAGTGCCGGGTGCGGTAATGCCGACCATGTTCACGAGTTCATGTGTGTCGGCTCCCCTCATTTCCCCAATGCCTGGCGGAGCAGGCGGAGGCTAGTACAGCAGCAGTCGCCCGGATCCGGAGGTTCCTTCCCTTAAGATGCGAGAGGATTTCCGCCACTTTACCCGCCCTGCGCAGATATCGATAGCGGCACCAGCATTCGCATACTTGCTTGCGGCAATTTGGGCACTCCCCTACAGCCGCCCCGAAGTGACCCTCGGCCTGGTTGCCATCTTCGCTGCGGCCGCCGCTGTCAGGCCCATCCCGTATCCCCTGGGGGGGATTAAGGTCCCCATCGTGGGGCTGATCATCGTCGCGGCGCTGCTCTGGAACCCCAGGGAGGTGCTGCTCGGGGTCGGGATCGGATCATTTTTCGGACTGCTCTTTTTCCGAAAGAACGAGGTGTGGCGATCAGCACTCAACATGCAAATGTGGGGCCTCCCTGCCGGGGCTGCCGCCATCGTGGCCCACTTCATGTTCACCGGCATCCCGTCAGAGCTGGTCCGGCTGGCCATCGCGGCATTGCTGGCCGTTGTCACGTTTAGGATCATCAACATGGGCTTATTCGCCTGGTACCGTAGCACCCGTTTCAACCTTCCCTTCCTTGCGGATTGGCTAGAGAACATCACGTCCGAGACGGCGAGCCAGTTGCTCTCGGCGCCCCTGGCGGTGGCTCTGGCCGTAATCGCTGACCGGACGGGAACTGTCCTCTCCGCGTTAGCCTTAACCGCACTTGCCGCTTTGGGGCTCCCCCTGGCCCGCCAAGAACTCGCGCATTATACGAGGTCTCAGCAGATGCTCGACGAGATCGTCGAGGCGGTGGTTAGAGCCTTGGAGGGCGTCGATCGGAATGCGCGGGGGCACGGGGATCGTGTCAGCGCCATTGCGGTGGAGACCGGGCGTCGTCTCGGGATGTCTGAACGAACATTGCTGGCTCTGCGTCTAGCTTCTCGCCTACATGAGATTGGTCTGCTCGCGGCGGAGAACTCCACCGACGAAGAGCGCGCAGTGGTGGGGGGCCGTATCCTTGCACAGTTTCCCGACCCGATGATTGCAGAGATTGTTCACTCGCACCGCGAACGATGGGACGGCGAAGGGGTTCCCGATCACAAGCGTGGCAAGACCATTGCGCTCGGCGCGCGAATCCTCGCGGCCTCGGATCTGTACGAAAGCGCGCTGCAAGGGCTAAGCCCATTCAAGGCAGCCTTGCCGGGCCGCGCGGCTGCGAATCACCTTATCGCCCTGGTCGGAACGGTCCTCGACCCTCAGGTCACCATGGTCCTTCTGCAAGTCGCGAACGAGCACCGCACAGACCGCGCGGCTGCCGGATGAGTGCCCAGCTGACATCGCTTCACTTGCGCCAGACGGGCTTCATCCTGATTGGTGTAGGGCTTGCTGGCGCGGCAGCGATGACGGTCCCTGATGTGTATCGCTTGACGATGAACGGGCAGGTTTCCGCGACCCTCGTCACCGCCATCTGTGTTGCGATCTTGGACCGATTCCCGATTTGCCTGGATCCGACTGGCGAACTTCCGCTGATTTCCGTCATCGTAATCCCAACCCTCGTCCTCTTCGGCTGGCCTGCCGCGGTGCTCGGCGCCACGATTGGATTGGCCACTGGCCTGTTGAGCCGCCCGAGTCGCAACACACTGATCCGTCTCACCGAAGAGGTCGCAGCGATCGCCGCAGCGGCAATCGGTTTGGCGATCCCTCTCGCCGGAACTGGCCGTGTCGGCGCAGTGATTCTTGCCTCGCTTGTCTACATCGTGGTCCGCACCCTACTCGCCTCCGTGCGCTTAGAACGCGAAGAGGCGATCGCGTTGGCCCGCGCCGCGCGCTTCCTGATCGCAGGCACCCTCCTGCACTTGCTGGTATTCACCGCATTCGCGGCGATCGCGGTGTGGAGCGTAAGTAACAACCCGTCGCTGAGCGATCGATTGCTGGTGCCGGTGCTGGCCGCCGCCGTCACGCTGCAGCTGTACCTCCCACGGATCCAGCGAGGCCAGGAGCGCCGCCGGGTGCTGGCCGCCGTCTCGGTGCTCGCGGCGGTCGTTGACGCCAAGGATCCATACACGGCGGGCCACTCAGTCGAAGTCGCTCGCCTTTGCCAGCGAGTTGCCAGGATCCTTGGGCTAAATGAGCCCGAAGTTCACCACGTCTACCTCGCGGCACTTCTGCACGACGTTGGAAAAATGGCCGTCCCCGCGACGGTGCTCCTTAAACCGGGGAAGCTCACTGACGAAGAGTGGCAGGTGATGCGCTCACATGTTGAAGCCGGCGTCCGCATCGTGGAGTCAATCGGCGGACTCGCCGAGATTGCGCCGATCGTAGCGGCGAGCCACGAGCAGTTGGACGGCGGAGGGTATCCACGAGGTCTCAAGGGTGACGGAATTCCGCTAGGCTCGCGGATCAACCTCGTCGTGGACGCATACAACGCGCTCACGACCGACAGGCCGTACCGAGCAGCGCGATCTCCGGAAGCCGCATTCCGAGAGATGGAAGCCCACGCGGGGACGCAGCTGGATCCGCGCGTGGTGGCCGCACTGCGGATCGCCCTCGGATACCCTCGTGTGCGCGAAGCGCCGGCCCGCACTCCAGCCTGGTTGACCCTCCTCCGGCAGCCGGCGTTTGCCCTGCTCTGGGGTGGAGAGCTCGTAGGCTTCTTCGGCGACAACCTTTTCTTCATTGCGGTCACGCTCTGGATCATCGAGCTGACCAAATCTGCCACCGTGCTTGCATTCACCCTGGTTGCGGCCACCGTAGGACAAGGCCTGACAGGTTTCTTTGCGGGCGTGCTTGCAGATCGCGTGGACCGGCGGGGCCTCATCGTCGCCACGGATGTGAGCCGCGCTGCGATTGTGGCCATCCTCCCGTTTCTGTTTATCCGCTCGCTGCCGATCAGCCTTCTGCTACTCGTGGTCCTCAACATGGGCACGGTGCTCTTCAGGACGGCCGCGTACGCGTTGATCCCTTCGTTTCTCTCACAACCTCGTGTCCCCACGGCCAACGCGATGTTTCAGACTACCGAACGGATTGCCGAGGTCCTCGGGGGGATATTGGGCGCGGCGATCGTCATAGCGGTGGGGTATCGTATCGCCTTGTACTTGAACGCACTCTGCTTCCTGATCAGCGCCGCCTGCGTGGGCCTGATGCCGGTAAGGTGGGGGGCAGGCCTGGGAGCGGCAGCTCCCCGGCGCGTGTTCACCGAGATCGGGGAAGGCCTCCGATTCATCTGGCACACGCCGATCCACCGAGTCCTCGCGCTCCTGATCGTTCCCGGATACCTCACGTTGGCATTCAACACTCTTCAGACCCCGATGGTCATACAGACAGCGGGTCTATCGATGATCGCGTACGGCTGGATCAACAGTGCTCTCGGAGCGGGGAAGCTTGTTTCTGCGGTCGTCCTTTCTGGAAGCGGGAAGTGGTGGACCAGGGTATCGTTCGTTGTGGTGATGTACGTCGTCACCGCGATCGCCACCGTGCTTTTCGGGGCGACAAAGTTCTATCCCGTCCTCATCGCGGCGGCGTTCCTCTTTGGCGTTGGGAATGTGGCAACAATTGTTGGCAACACGACGATCTCGGTCACGAACGCCCCCTCCGAAATTCTGGGGCGGCTTCTCGCCAGCAGGCAGGTCTTCATCGCAGCGACCACGGTGGTCGGCCTGCTTGTGTTCGGCCACGTCGCCGACCGCGATGGGCCCCAATTGGCCCTCGCCCTCCTTGGGCTCATCTCAGGGTGCGGGGTCGTGATCACCTGGCTCCTGGCCGGACGTCAGCGCTTCCGCGAGATCCCAGTCCAGGCCCCCGGCGGTGCGGCCGATTAGCCGCAGGCCAATTTACACCACGCGCATCGCGGGATTCCGCAGCACCCCGATCTCCTCGCACCCGATCTCAATCAGGTCACCGGCTTCGCACGCGAAATCGTCGGGCGGGACGATCCCGGTACCGGTGAGGAGCACCGACATCGCGGGGACGTCGTTCGCCCGCCTGAGATAGGCAACCAGCTCCGCGATCGGCCGGCGGAGCCGGGACGCCGCGACCGTGCCGGTGAACACGTCGCGGCCCCCGCGTTCGATGCGACACCAGAGCGTGACCTGCCTCTCCACCGGCTCGGAGGTGATCAGGATCGTCGGGCCGAGGCTGCAGCACGCCCGGTAAATCTTCGTCTGAGGGAGGTACAGCGGGTTCTCACCCTCGATGTCGCGGGCGCTCATGTCGTTCCCGAGCGTGTAGCCGAGCACCTCGCCGTCCGCGCCGAGGACGACCCCCAGTTCGGGTTCCGGAACGGTCCAGCGCGAGTCGACGCGGACCCCCACGGGGGCATTTGGCCCGACGCAGCGCGAAGGAGTGGCTTTGAAGAACAGTTCGGGTCGTTCGGCCTCGTAGACCTTATCGTACACCCCCTTGGTGGTGGTCTCCGCGAGGCGGGCTTCGCGGCTGCGCTCGTAGGTGACCCCGGCCGCCCAAACCTCAGGGGGAACGATCGGAAGGAGCAGATGAGGGTGGTCGGGATCCGGGGAGCGATCGAGATCGCGGTACGCGTACGTGCGGCCGGTGTTCGAAAGCTGCTGGACGGCCTCTGCAAGGCTCCGCCGCAGCCGGCCGGCGATGGCGGTCAGCGCCTCGAAGGAGTCCAAGGGGGCGGCGTCCGGCGCGGCCAGCTCCCGGACCGCTTCGTTCTCGCACACGCCCAATCGAATCCCCTTGCCGGGAACCCAAAGCCGGGCGACGCGCATGCGGATCCGTTCCCCCGTGCCGACAGTGGCTTGCGTCGCGACGCCTAGCGCAGGCCCTGGAGCATCGGTTCGAGATCGACCCCGGCCAGCTCGTCCGGCCACATCGGCAGCCGCTTTGCCGGCAACTTTTCCCTGGGGTGACGGTAGATCACTCCCAGGGGAAGCTTGTCGCGGCGGTCGAAATCGCGAATGAGATCCCAGGCCGCTTCTTCGTTCGCGGGATCGTGGGTCTGCGGGACCGGCGCGCAGTGCGCCCGAAACCAATCGTAGGTATTGAACTTGTTGTACGTGACGCACGGCGAGAAATCGTTCACCATGGCAAAACCCTTGTGACGCACGGCCTCCACGTACATCTCGGTCGCGTGCTTGGGATCCCCGGAAAACGACTGGGCGACGAAGGTCGCGCCGCAGGTCAGGGCCAGCTTGACCGGGTCCAGAAATGGCGGGTGCTCCTCGCTGAACACCTTCACGGGTTTGCCCAGCCCCGCCGACGGGGAGTCCTGCCCTTTCGTCAACCCGTACACCCCGTTGTCCATGATCACGAGGGTGATGTCTGGATCCCTCCGGCAGACGTGGACGAAGTTTTCCACCCCGATCGCCAGCGTGTCCCCGTCACCAGCCAGCGCGATCACGGTCAGGCCGGGGTTCGTCATTTTGGCGCCCAGCGCGTACGCCAGCGCGCCCCCGTGGGTGCCATAGAACGAGTTGCCGTTCAGGTAGTTCCGGATCTGACCCGAGCACCCAATCCCCCCGACGAGCAGGACCTCGGAGGGCGTCAGCTCGAGCGTGGTCAGCGCGGCCTTCAAGGCGTTGAGCACCGCGTAGTCTCCGCATCCCGGACACCACTGGATCCGATGCCGGGGGGTCGCGTTCTGGTCCCAGATCGACTTGGCGGGCTCAGGCATCGGTGCCGACCTCGACCATGACGGGCTCCTTACCGCCCAGCCGCACCGCCACGGCACCGTTGTGGGCGACCTCGTGGACCGCTCTGACGACCTCCGATGGGTAGAAGGGCCGGCCGTTGTACTTGAGCACGCGCCGGACCGGCACGAGGCAGTGCCCCTGAATCAGCTCGGCCAGCTGCCCCAGGTAGTTATGCTCGCAGACAATCACCGGCCTCCCTGGCTCGAGCAGTGGCTTGGCGAGGTGGGTGGGAAACGGCCAGAGGTGCGTGAAGTGCACGACCGTCACCTGCAGGCCTTCAGCCTGCAGGCGCTGCCGGGCATCCAGCAGCGCGGGCTTCGACGATCCCCATCCCACGAGGATGGGTCCCTTCCCCACGCTTCCGTAGACTTGCGGCGGCCGAGCGTCCTGGTGCAGATAGGTCGCCATCTTCCGCATGCGTTTGTCCATCATCGCAACGCGCTTCGCCGGATCGGTGGTGACGAATCCGAACTCATCGTGCTCGGTGCTGTTGATCTTGCTCACCCCGCCCCGCGTGCCCGGGATGAGCCGGGGAGAAATCCCTGTGTCGGTGATCCGGTACCGCAGATACCGGTCCTGCCGCGCCTGATCTTCGGTGGCCACGTGCCGCTCTACGCCTGGCCTGGAGCCCCGAAAGACCGCCTCCGGCACCGTCATCCGCCCTTCGCTCAGGTTGAGGTCCGTCAGGAAGAACACCGGGCATTGATAGATCTCGGCCAGGCGCACCGCTTCATGGATCAGCGTGTAGCATTCATCGATCGTGGATGGAGCAAGCACGATGCGCGGGATTTCTCCGTGACCGCCGCCCACTACCAAATACAGGTCGCCTTGCTCGGCCTTGGTCGGCATTCCCGTTGACGGGCCGGCGCGCATCGCGTCGACGATGACGAGTGGAGTTTCCGTGGCCCCCGACACCCCGATCTCCTCCACCTTGAGCGACAGCCCGGGTCCGCTCGTCCCGACCATGCTCATCGCGCCCGCCGCGCTGGCGCCGAGGGCCGCCCTGATCGACTCGCGCTCGTTGGCGCCCTGAAGCGCCCGGCCGCCGTATCGGGGGAGATGGCGCTCCATCATTTCAAGGATGGAGGACGCCGGGGTGATCGGGTATCCGGCGTAGAAGCGGATCCCCGCATCGATCGCGCCGATCGTGAGCGCTTCGTTGCCCGCGATGTACACCGCCGGAGCGGGGTCGGGGCGAGCCTCGAGCCGGTAGCCGACCGTCGACCAGCCGCGTGCCGAAAGGATCTCCTCCACCGCCGCTTTCCCGCGCCGCGCCGCTTCCAAGTTGAGGTTCACCAGATCGGCCCCTTTGCGGGCAAACCGCTCTTCGAGCAGGCGACGCAGCCAGCGCTCGTCTCCATCAAACTCAAGCAATCGGAAGAGCGCCCCGGTCATGACGACGTTCTTCACGACTTCTTTCTTCAGGTCTTGCTGGGCGATGCGGCGGGCGGGGATCGCGAAGACGTGCACGCCGCGGGCGGCGAGCTTCTCGACGGGGACGGACCCCGTGGAGCTGTCGTAGAGCAGAACGCCCCCGTCGACCAAGTGGCGACCGTGCCGGAGCACCGTGTCGCGGTTGGGCTGCTCAGGCGCGTCCGGGTTGACATCGTAATCGAGACCCACGAGGATGTCGATGGTCTCGTCGCCCCACGAGAGGGCCGGCTCCGCGGTGATCATCAGGGGATCGTACTGATGGGCGCCGTAGATCGTCGAGGCGAAGCCCCGCTCCAACCCCATCACTTGAAGCCCTGCCCGGGTGAGGATTCGACCGAGGATGTCCGTGATCGTCGACACGCCGTCCCTGAGCTGCACGCCACCGATGAGCAGCTTCATGTGATTCACGTTCATATGTAGATGCTGCCTCCTGGGAGCCGCGGGGCAGAGGCGGGCTGGGGCGGACAATCTCTGATCACGCCCGAGCGTCGCGGCTCGAGCCTTCCGACACAATATAATACCATGTTTTGGAAGTAATTAGGCCTCCGTGGTCCGGGACCAGACGCAGGCTGCCAAGAAAGACACCGGGTTCGCCGCCCCCCGAGGAGCGCGAACCCGGACGCGAAACCAGGGCGAGCTAAACGCTACTTGACGAGCGCCTTCAGCTCCTTGGACGCGGTAAACTTTGGAACGGTCCTGGCCGGCACGCGCACCGGCGCACCCGTCTGGGGGTTGCGCGCCATGCGGGCCTTGCGCTTCGAGACCCGAAAGCTGCCGAAGCCCGGGAACCGGACGCGGTCACCCTTCTTCAGGGCGCCCGTCACGAGTCCGGTCACTTCATCCACAATCCTAGCCGCCTCGGCCTTGCTGACCTTGAGTCTCTCGGCGAGCCGCGCGGCGAACTGAGATTTCGTCATACGCCCCCTCCTGCTTCAGCTGTGACAAATTCTCTCGGGATTACGGTCTTCGGGAGATGCCGGCGGTTTCCTCCTGATTTGGCCCGCTTTTCCTTCGCCCGCCCAGGGCGGCGGGCTCCCGGCGGGCCCGCACGCCGGATGGGTTGGGCAGGTTTGTCGTCCCAGGAGAACTCCTCCTATCCTTCTACAAGCACACCCTACAAGCACACCGCGCCTTGTGCCGACGACGACACGAGGGCAGCATACTTGGCGAGCGCCCCCCTCCGGTACCGCGGCGCCGGGGGCGTCCACGCGCGCAGCCGCGCCTGCAGCTCCTCTGGCGGCACCTCAACATCGATCCGCCGCTGGGGCACGTCGAGGTTGATCGTGTCGCCATCGCGGACGACGGCGATGGGCCCCCCGTTGGCCGCCTCCGGGGCGACGTGGCCGACCGACAATCCGTGGGTGGCGCCCGAAAAACGCCCGTCGGTAATAAACGCCACCTTGTCCCCTAGCCCCGCCCCAACGATGGCGCCCGTCACGGCCAGCATTTCGCGCATGCCCGGTCCACCCTTCGGCCCCTCATACCGGATCACCACCACGTCCCCCGCCGAGAGCCGGCCGTGCACGACCGCGTCAAACGCGTCCTCCTCGCGGTCGAAGACCCGCGCCGGTCCGCGGTGGGTCAGCCGGTGGACGCCGGCCGTCTTGATGACCGCACCGTCAGGCGCCAGGCTGCCCTTGAGGACGGCCAGCGTGCCGGTCGGGGTGATCGGCGCGGTAACCGGTCGGACGACATCTTGACCATCCGGGCGCCGCACACGGTGCAGGTTCTCGGCGAGCGTGCGCCCGGTCACGGTGAGCGCGGCGCCGTTCACGTACCCGCCGTCCAGCAGCTCGCGCAGGACGACCCCGACGCCTCCCACCCGGTCGAGGTCGACCATCACGTAGCGGCCGCCGGGCCGCATGTCGGCGATGTGGGGCGTCCGGCGGCTGATGCGGTCGAAGTCCGCGAGCGCGAGCGGCACGTCCGCCTCGCGAGCGATCGCCAGAAGGTGGAGCACCCCGTTGGTCGACCCGCCCATGGCCACGAGCGTCGCGATCGCATTTTCGAACGCTTCCTGAGTCAGGATGTCCCGGGGGCGCGTCCCCTCGGCGAGGAGGCGCATGACGGCTTCACCGGCCTGCCGGCAGACCTGCGCGCGTCCGGAGGCGAGGGCCGGAATCGAGGCGCTTCCCGGGAGCGACATCCCTAGCGCCTCCACGCACGAAGCCATCGTGTTGGCCGTAAACAGCCCGCCGCACGAGCCGGCCCCCGGACACGCCACGCATTCCAGCCGGTACAAATCCTCGGCCGTCATTCGCCCTTGGGCGTGGGCTCCGACCGCCTCGAACACGTCCCCGATCGTCACGTCCCGTCCGTCGAGCCGCCCGGGCATGATTGTTCCGCCGTACAGGAACACCGAGGGGACATTGAGGCGCGCGATCGCCAGCATCATGCCGGGAAGGCTCTTGTCGCATCCCGCGATCGCCACCAGCCCGTCGAACGCTTCGGCCAGTACCATCAGCTCGACCGAGTCGGCAATCACTTCCCGGCTGACCAACGACGCTTTCATCCCCTCGTGTCCCATGGCGATGGCATCGCTCACCGCGATGGTCGTAAACTCGATCGGGGTCCCTCCCGCGGCGCGGATGCCTTCCTTGACGTCTTTGGCGTCCACATCGAGATGGAGGTTGCACGGGGTCACCTCATTCCACGACGACGCCACACCGATCAGCGGCTTCTTCAGATCGTCGTCGGACAGGCCGGTGGCCCGGAGCATCGCTCGGTGGGGAGCTCGTTCGGGGCCCTCGGTCACCTGGGTGGACCGGTGCTTCAGTTGAGCCTTCGGCATGGTCGTCCTGGCCATCTGCGCTCAGCCTCCCTGTGGGTGCACGGCGATAGAGGTGCGGGAAATGCCCGGCCCCTTCTTCACGCTTGGGCGTGAGTCCTCCCGCATCGTAGGACTGTCAGGCTTCCACAGCGAAGGCCTGCGTCAGGATGATCCGGCTGATCTGCCCCCATTGCGCGGTCGTCTTCCTTCGGGTCGCTCCCGCGGAAGACGGCGAAGCCGTGGTCTGCCCCAGCTGTCGGCGGGCGTTCAGGCCCAGCGAGGAAGAGTGGGTCGATCCGGAAGACGATTAGCCGCTATAGGCCTTCAGCCACCCGCGGGGACCCGGCAGTTGCTCCGTTTGTCTTCTCAGATTGGGAAACAGCAGGATTCCTCTCGTCTACCGTCGTAGTACATGCGGTGTCTTCTTCACCCTGAGTTGCGCATTTTCAGGGCCGCTGACCCGCGAGGCTTCCAAGAAACGCACGCAGCAAGGGGGGATGTGAATGAGTTGGTTGGCGTATACCGTCGTCGGGATCATCGCAGGCTGGCTGGCGAAGATGGTCATACCGGGAGAGGGCCCGGGCGGGATTATTGGGGATCTCATCATCGGCGTGGTCGGAGCGTGGATTGGTGGGTGGATTTTCAACTACTTCGGGCATCCAGGGGCTACCGGGATCAACATCGGCTCGATCGTCGTCGCGTTCATCGGCGCGGTTATTCTCCTCTGGATCATCCGGCTGATTACCAAAGGCAGGGCCAAAGCCTAGCTCGGCAGTCAATCTAGACCGCAATCGTACTTGAGTACCTGGATCTAAACCGGGCCAGCGGGAACGGGTTCAACAAGCATCTCGTGTAAGGGGGCCGACGTGCCCACGGGGCTCCAAGAGCCCCCGTGGGCACCGAGTTGGCCGGTCCCGGTGCACGATCCCAGCACGTGCGCGGCTAGTGGCGCCCGAGGAGATCACAGCCGAAGGCTAACTCTGCCGGACGGCCGCGGCAAGGCTCCGCCAGACGACCGTAGTGTCCATCCGGTCACCGCCCTCAGCGGCGTGAATCCAAGCCGCTCGAGAATCGGACGGCTGGTGGTGCGCGCTTCGACATACAGATGTCGGTAGCCGCCGCGCTTCGCTTCCCTCGCGCGCACTGCCACTAATGTCCTATAGATCCCGCGACCGCGGAAGGCGGGGACCGTCCCGCTCCCCCACAACCCGGCGAACGACCGCCCGACCGGCATCTCCAGCCGGCCCGCCGCGGCGGGCGCGCCGTCCACGTAGGCGACAAAGAGGCCGGGCGTCCCGTCTCCCAGTCGAGTGCGAAACAGGTCGATCCGTCGGCGTTCGTCGCGCCCGAACGCTGCGGAAGTGGCAGCAACCAGGTCGTCGAGGCCCGCTTCGTCCCGAACGCGGCGGATCTCTATCCCGGGCCTAACACCCGCATCGATGTCCTGGCTCAGATCGAAGACCATCAACGTCTCGGTTTCTCCAGACTCGAAGCCGTGGGCTGCGAGGCGTGCTCCCAGATCGCTCGGCCGGTCATGACCATAGACCTTCCACTCGACCTCCAGTCCCGAGGCCGTGAAATGCGCCATCTCGCCCTCGATCGCGCGGTCCGCGTTGGCCTCCGTCAGGCTCGAGTTCACGATCCAGGCGTAATGCCCGATGGCGCGCACGATGCTGGCATGCGTTTCGAAGCGGATCCCAGGCTCGGGCGGCGGATCGTCCCGCATTTCCGCATTGAATCGCTCGAGAATTGCCCTCTCAGGGCCTCGCCGCCCTGAGCCGCTCACCCGCGAGCCCGCCACACGGTCCGTCGCCCGTTCACTCTTTGTATGTCAGCACGCGGCCCCAAAGACCCTTTGTCCCCCAGATCCCCGAGCGCAGGCATTCAAGCTGGACGATCTGGCTGTGATCCACGAAGAGGTTCACCTCGGGTCCATAGTTCTTGACGTACCACGCAAAGACTTCGGGATCGGCCGCTTCGAACATCACCGACTCCATCTTCAGCGCACTCAGGAACTTCGCGGGGACGTCGGTGAGCCATGTCTCCACGTTTTCGGTGATCCCTTCCGATTCGACCATGATCATGTACGCCCCGGCCTCCAGGAAGCGCTTCGCTTGTCGGATCCCCCACTCGGGATCGCGGGTGCCCTCGGCCGCGAGTTCCGCGGCCGCCGTGGCACCGCCGGCCCCGAACTGGATGCCGACTTCGGGCTTGGCCTTCAGCCCGGCGCGCTGGACGGCCTCCACGAGCCGCAGCCAATCGTCCGAGGGGATGGTGATGAACCCGGTAGAAATTTCGACGATATCGAACTCGAGAGCCTTGCATTCTTCAATGTAGCGCCGCACCGCCTCCGACCCCTGCGCCAAGACGTACTCGATGAACCCCCCCGTGGACACGAGCACGTTGAACTCGTGGCAGAGGTCGATGAGGTCCTTCACCGCCCCCCGAGGCATGAGCGAGAACGATCCCCCGGCGAACTTCAGCGCATCCACGTAGGCGCCCATCGTTTCAAGGACGTCCTCCAAGTATCGCTTCCCCACGGGAGTGTAGTAAGGCCCACGGATCTCCGTGACCCCGCGCTTCCGGGGCTTGCCTTCACGCTGGTTGACCCTGAGAAAGGGGAACGCGCGATCGGCGAGCAGATGCCTTTCCATGACTCCGCCACCTCCATCCTCGCTGCATGCGGGCAGGCGGCGTCCGTCAGCCGGGGCGCCGCACCCGCGCCAACAACCGCGTCAGCTCACGCACTCGGATCCCCTCGAGTCCCATCACCGCCGCCGCGATCTCCCGTCGAAGGTCAGCATCCGAAAAAGATGCGCTGAGGCGCTCGAACTTCTTGGTGATGGTCGACCACCGCATCGGCCGGCGATGGAACCCTTCGTAGTCCTCTTTCTCTTTCTCGAACACCTGCCCCCCGCGCATGGTGATGCGGATCCAACTGGGCATCAACGCAGGAAACTTACGGCTGTGGGCCTCGCTGGGGCGGACCGCGACCTTGCGCAGGAGGGACTGCACATCCTCCCCGCGGATCCTCTCCGGAAGATACTGCTCGGGCAACACCTGACCATCCAGCAGCGCCACTGCCACCATGTAGGGGAGGCTGTGATCCGCCTCCTCCTTGGTGCGGACGATCGTTTTGTCGCCCTCCTCCCCACCGCCGATGATGTTGTGCGCAACGTCAAACGTCTCAATCTCGATCCGCTCCACGTCCCGCGGTTGGATTCCGTACTCCCGTCTCAACTCGAGCACGCCTTCGAGCGTCGCTTGTGAGTGAACCTCGGCGTTGAACTGCTTCACAATGGTGCGGGTGACGCGCTCGAGGTCCTCCCCCCGCCAGTCGAGCTCAAACGGGCCCGCAATCACCTCCATAAATCCCTTGTTCCCCTCGAAGACCAGCGGAGGCCCGGTGATACCCCGCATGGACAGAAACGTAGCCTGCGTGCATCCCGCGGCGGTGTTCGGATACGCCAGGCCTTTCCAGTGCGAGAGCGGCCCCGTCCGGGTCACGCGTAGCGCATTGAACGCGGTGCCGCAGATGGCGATGGCGTTGGCGGTTCGGTTCGTATCGAGGCCCAGAGCCTTGGACACGCCCGCGGCCACCGCGTATGATCCCTGAGTCGTGTGGTCGAACCCGCGTGCCCGGACGGGGGCGACGTCGCTCAGGCGGCACTGCACCTGATAGGCGACCGCGAGCGCGGTCAGTAGCGCGCGCCCGTCCCGATCCGCATACTCGGCCGCGGCCAGCACCGCGCTCAAGTTATCACTTGGGTGACACGTTTCGCCCGGCGCAAGGTAGCTGTCATTGAAATCGAGGTAGCGCACGAGGGCTCCATTGTACAGGCCCGCCCGATCCGGAGCCGTCCGCCCCCCTCCGATGAGGGTGCAAAGCGGCGCACCCCCAAACTCCTCGACCTGCGCCAGGATAAGGCGAACGGGCTCCCCTTCTACGGCGCCGATGGCGCATCCCAGAGCATCAAGAACGCGAATCTTCAGCTGTTCGACGGCTGCAGGAGACAGATCCTGAAATGAGACGCGAGAGACAAACGCAGCCAATTGTTCGGCAACGGTCATGGGGGGGACCCGCTCATCTGGGCCAGTCTGTCTCGGCGCATTACAGGCGTCTCAGCATAGCGCTTCGTCCGATGCGATGTTGATCGCACACGGCGCTCCCACATTATACGATATCTTCGCGGCATTGGGTGCGGTTCCAGTGTGAAGGCGGTTGGGCGCGAGAGAAATCAGTGGTGAAAAAGAAGCAACAGGGGGATAGGTGGGCTCCCGTT